>Ga0190265_10002899_pt1 | contig 11625 bp, 9 predicted proteins | sample Popmic124T_FD_133135 | JGI IMG/M metagenome (GOLD analysis project Ga0190265, IMG submission 133135) | Populus adjacent soil microbial communities from riparian zone of Indian Creek, Utah, USA - 124 T | ecosystem: Environmental > Terrestrial > Soil > Riparian zone | place: USA: Utah | collected...
GAAGGCGAAGTCGCTGCGGGGGACGATGAAGATGCTGATCGAGGAATTCGACGGCGAGGTCCCGCGCCGCCTCGAGGAGCTCGTCCGCTTGCCCGGGGTGGCCCGCAAGACGGCGAATGTCGTCGCCGCGGAGCTCGGCGAGCCGCAGGGGGTCGTTGTTGACACACATGTGCGCCGCCTCTCCCAGCGGCTTGGTCTCACCCGGCAAGAAGACCCGGTGAAGATCGAGCGCGACCTGATCAAGCTCGTCCCGCGGCCCGACTGGGGCCGCTTCCCGCACCTGCTGATCTGGCACGGCCGCCGCGTCTGCCTCGCCCGCGCACCGCGCTGCGAGGCGTGCGTCCTGAACAACCTCTGTCCCGCGAGCCGTGTCTTTTAGGCCACGACTTTGTGGTGGATCTGCTTGGTCAGCTCATCCACGTGCTGGGCCAGCCGCCGAGTCTGCTCGGTCAGCTCCGTGTTCGACTCGAGGAGCTCGCGGTTGGCCTTGGCCAGGGCTTCACGGTGGAGGGCGTCCGCCTCCGCGTGAGCCTTGTCGCGATCAGCCTGGCGTGTCTGGGCCAGCAGGATCAGCGGGGCGGCGTACGCGGCCTGTGTCGAGAAAGCCAGGTTGAGGAGGATGAAGGGGTACGGATCCCAGCGCAGCGCTGCGGCCGCAGAGTTGACGGCGATCCAGGCGATCACCAGGACCGTCTGACCGATGAGGAACCTCGGCGTTCCGAAGAAGCGAGCGAAGGCTTCAGCCTTTTTTCCGAAGGTGTCGCCTCCGAATGCAGGAGCCAGGTGCGCGTGCGGCTCCTGGAAGCGAAGCGCGTTGTCCATTTGGCCTCCTTTAGCGGGGCGTGAGCGCCACGAGCAATCCCCCGTCCTCGTCGTAGGCGGGGAAGAAGTCGGCCGTCACCTTCTTCGGCCGGCCGGAGCGCGTCCGGATCTCGAGATGCTGACCAAGCTTCCGAACGCCCCATTCGAGCACCACGCGGGCGGGGTGCTCGTCGTCGCCGTTGCCCGAGAGCTGGAAGGTCTCGATGAGGTCGCGCCCGAGCACGTCCTTCTCGTGGAAGCCCGAGAGCTGGAAGACGTCGCGCCCCGTGGCGAGGATGCGTGCGTTCGAATCGCAGACGACGAAGCCGGTCGTCGGGGCCGGGTAGTAGTCGTCCATCAATTGGAAGAGAAAGCCGAAGCCACAACTCCGGCACTGGAGTGCGTTCTCAGCCGAGAAGCCATCGACGCCGTCGATGTCGACGGACCGCTTCTTGCAGTTGGGGCAGATGTAGTAGGGCACGCCGTCCTTACGCGCGGGGGGCCGTCAGGGCCGCTTCAGGGTGGCCCTGTTGTGCGGTGAGCCAGCGCTCGGCGTCGAGGGCCGCCATCGTCCCTGTGCCCGCAGCTGTGACCGCCTGCCGATACGTGTGGTCGGCGACGTCGCCCGCGGCGAAGACACCCTCGATGTTCGTCTCGGTCGAGCGTGGCTTCGTCACGAGGTAGCCCGCGTCGTCGTGATCGAGCTGGTCGAGAAAGAGGCTCGTGTTCGGATCGTGCCCGATGGCGACGAAAAGGCCGTCGGTCGGGATCTGCGTGATCTCGTTGGTATTGACGTCACGGAGGTTGACGCCGGTCACCTTCTGATCCTTGCCCCCGATGACCTCATCGACTACGGCGTTCGTGACCCATTCGATCCTGTCGTTCGCCCGAGCGCGGTCCAGCATGATTTGCGAGGCGCGGAAGTCCTCGCGCCGATGGACGATCGTCACCTTGGTCGCGAACTTGGTGAGGAAGGTTGCCTCCTCCATCGCCGAGTCGCCGCCGCCCACGACGACGATCTCCTTCTCGCGGAAGAACGCCGCGTCGCATACGGCGCAGTAGGAAACGCCTTTGCCCTGAAGCGCCTCCTCCGAGGGGAGCCCGAGCTTCCGGTTGGTCGCGCCCGTCGCGACGATGACCGCCTCGGCGAAGTACGCGTCGTCGCCGACGTCGATGCGGAACGGCCGCTCCGAGAAGTCGACGGACGTGACGTCGTCGGTGAGGTACTCGGCGCCGAAGCGTCCGGCCTGGGCCCGGAAGTCGCGCATCATCTCAGGCCCCAGCACGCCCTCGGGATAGCCGGGGTAGTTCTCGACATCGCTCGTGATCATCAGCTGGCCGCCGAAGGTGACACCCTCGATGACGAGCGGATTCAGGTTTGCGCGCGCAGCGTAGAGGGCGGCCGTGTACCCGGCCGGCCCGCCACCGATGATTATCAGTTCGCGCACGTCTTTCTCTTCTGACAAGTCGTCCTCCAAAAGGCTCGTAGGCCCTGTTCGGGCCTTCAATCTAGTCAACGAACCGGACTACTTGATCCTTCCCAAAAACGTGACACCATGCACATGCTGCGGGCGATGGGTATCAGGGGTGGTATCGGTGTGTTGATCACGTTCGCGTGCGCGAGCGCGAGCGCTCTGGCCTGCGCCCAGGCGGTCGAGGCCGGCCCGGATGCCTCCAGCGCGAGGTTCAACGTGACGCTGACCGGGCAGTCCACGAAGAGCTGGGATTACGTCACGACCCGCGTGGAGGGCGAGTGCACGGTCACGACGCGGGTCGTGGGCAGCCGGGTGGTGACGCTTCGCAGCTCCCGGCCGACGATCGTGACAGCGACGTCGAGCGCAGGCCGCACCCGCTTCAGCCCCGCGGTCGTTCGCTTCGTGACGGTTCGCGCGACGCAGGGCGGTTCTGTGACGACGACCGAACGCGGACTCGGGTGCGGGCGACGCGTCCACGTTGACTGCGTGAAGCTCCGGCGGACGCTTGCCAACCAGGCGCTCGCCTTCTTCCGGAGTCGTCGAAACGAGGTCGCGTTTAGACGAACGCGGGACTTCGGGAGCGGCTTCCCGACGAACTGTCCCCTCGAGGCTCTGGAGGTGCGCGTCGAGCGGCCCGGGCTGCATGACGCCCAGGGCGAGCTGTCCGAACAGGATCTCTTCAGGCAGGGGATCCGATTTCAGACGGCGAGCGGAAGCTCAGTCGAGACAACGGACCTCGAGGGCGACCCGGACGGCAGGGTCATCGCCAGGGTCAGCTGGTCGCTGACGCTCCGCCGGCGCTAGTACATCGCTTCATCCTCCCACGCGTTTAGAGTCGTCCCCCGTGACCTGGCTGATCGTGATCCTCGTCGTCGTGGCCCTCGTGGTCATTCTCCTCGTCGTCCTCTACAACCGATTCGTAAGGCTGCGCAACCGCGTCGACAACGCGTGGGCGCAGATCGAGGTGCAGCTGAAGCGGCGATGGGACCTGATCCCGAACCTCGTCGAGACGGTCAAGGGCTATGCCGCACACGAGCGCGAGACGTTCGAGAACGTGACGCAGGCGCGAGCGGCCGCGCAGCAGGCGCAGACGCCCGCGGAGTCGGCGCAGGCGGAAGGTCTGCTCGGGCAGGCGCTCGGCCGCCTCTTGGCAGTCGCCGAGGCCTATCCGGAGCTGCAGGCCGACGAGAACTTCCGTCAGCTGCAGAGCGAGCTCTCGGAGACCGAGAACCGGATTGCCGTCTCGCGCCAGGTGTACAACGACACGGTCTTGACCTTCAACAACGCGATCCAGACGGTCCCCGGCGTCTTCTTCGCAGGCTTCTTCGGCTTCGAGAAGCGCGAGTTCTTCGACGTGGAGGACGACGCGCAGCGCGAGCCGCCGCAAGTCAGCTTCACGCCGGGAACCCCCGCCGGCTGACGGGCGTGCTGCGGCCGCTTGCCGGGGTCGTCAGCGGCCTCGTCGCCGCGCTCGTTCTGGCCGGCACGGCCCAGGCCCGCTCGTACGAGCTCGTTGCGAGCGACGTGGGTGTGGAGGTCGGCACGTCCGGCGCGCTGACCGTGCGAGAGAACATCACGGTCGCGTTCGACGGGCCGTACACGTTCGGCTTCCGCGACATCCCGCTGCGGGAGGGCGAGACGATCGACGAGATCGGCGTGTTCGAGGATGGTCGCGCGTATGCCCCCGGTGCACCGACGCCGCTGCAGCCCGGTGGGCCGGCCGGCACGTACGGGATCGAGCAGAGCGACGACCTCGTGCGAATCGTCTGGCGCTTCTCGACACTGGGCGAGACGCGGACGTTCACGCTTCGCTACCGCATCAGCGGGCTCGCCGTCGCGTATGACGACGTCGTCGACGTCAACCTGAAGGTCTGGGGCGACGAGTGGGAGCAACGCCTCGGTCGGCTGACGGCGACGATGACCGGCCCGGGCACGGTCCTCCGCGCCTGGGGGCACCCCGTCTACGTGCGCGGCGACGTCAGGCTCGCCGGAAACCAGGCGCTTCTGCGTGCGCTCGACATCCCGGCGAGGCAGTTCGTCGAGCTGCGCACGCTCTACCCGCGGAACGCGTTCACGTCGACCGGGGGCATGCGCGTCGAGGCCGGCAACGGGCTGGCGCGGATCGCCGCCGCTGAGCAGGCGGATGCTGAGGCCTTCGAGCGCGACCAGGAGCGGATCGAGAGCGCGATCGCCCATCCCTGGCTAACGGGCCTGGTCCTCGTCGTGCTCGGGGCTCTGCCGGCATTCCTCCTCGCGGGCTTTGTCTTCTGGCGCTTCGGGCGCGAGGTGCGGACCGGTTACGACCGCGAGTACGAGCAGGAGCCGCCCTCCGAGACCGAGCCCGCACTCGTGCCGACGCTCATGGGCCAGGGCGGCACGGCCGGGTCGTTCGAGTTCACCGCGACGCTGTTCGACTTGATCCGCCGCGGGGTCTACCGGTCGGCGCCGACCACCACCGAGCGCACCGTGTGGGGCGGTCTGCGCTCCGAGCAAGTCAACGACCTCGAGTTGAGCGCCGGCGAGGCGCCGGACACGCTCAAGCCATGGGAGGGAAGCGTTGCCAAAGTCGTCGACGAGGTGCTCGACGGCGGCTCCGAGCGGCTCTCGCGCTTCCGTGACGAGATCGAGGACGAGCGGGAGGCAATGTCGAAGCGCTTCAAGGCGTTCCATGAGAGCGTGGCCGACGAGATCAAGGCGCAGCGCTGGTTCCTGTCCGAAGGAGCGGTCCCGCTCACGGTCGGCCTGCTGCTCCTCAGCGGAGTCGGCGTCGTGCTGGCGTGGATCGCCCTGAGCGGCTGGCGCGACGTCTACCCGCGCTGGAACGACGTCCTCATGCTCGCTCTGGCCGTCTGTTGCTTCGTGAACGCGGCGATCCTGCTGGGCGTGCTCACCCAGCGGAAGCTCTGGCGGCGCCGCGCGCCCGCCGTTGAGCTCGAGGCTGAGCGCTGGGAGGCGTTTCGCCGCTACCTCACCGACTTTCCGCGGCTCGATCAGGCGCCGCCGGCCTCACTCGCCCTCTGGGAGCGCTACCTCGTCTACGGCATCGCGTTCGGCATCGCCGACCGGGTGCTCCAGGCCGCGCACCTGCACATGCCGGAAGCACTCGCCCAGCAGAGCTCGATCTACTGGATCTCGCCGAACGGAGACCTCGGCTCGGGCGCCACGTCGATGTCGATCGGCGACCTGTCGTCGGGCTTCGGCTCGGCGCTGGCGCCGCCGTCGTCAGGCTCGGGCGGCGGCGGGGGCGGCTTCTCGGGCGGCGGCGGCGGGGGCGGCGGAGGTGGCGGCGGCGGATTCGGATGACGCTATCCGCGAGTTCCCGGGTGACCGTTCCCGCGGAGCGCGAGCTCGACGGCGTCGTCGAAGCCGAGTTCCCGGCCCTCCGCGCGGATGGCGTCGTATTCCTCCCCCAGCGCCTTGCGGGCCGCCCCAAGGTACCGCTCGAGCAGCGCGTCCCAGAACGCAATCGAGATCGACACGCCGAGCGACTCCCAGAGCGCTTCAACCGACGCGGCGAGCACGACTGCACGGCGCGGATTTCCCGCGCCGGCCTCCGACATCGCCACACCCTGCACCTCAAAGCTCGTCTCGACGATGTCCCCTAGCCGAAGCGCGGCGCGCAGGCTCTTGCGGTAACGCGTTCCCGCCTCCTCATGATCTCCTCGCATCAGCGCGCAGTCGGCGAGGTAGTGGTATGCGAAGTGCTCGATGCGAAGCTCGCCGCCTGACCTTTCGAGGAGGTCGCGCGAGATCGCCTCGGCACGCTCGGTCTCGCCCATCGCGACGAGGACCTGTGCGATGCCGGCCAGAGAACGGATCTCGCCTGCGGCGTCCCCGGCTTCGCGACGAAGCCTGAGACTCTCCTCGAACGCCTCCAGCGCGCGCGCGTTGTCATTGGCGTCGTAGACGAGTGGCCAGCCGAGGCTGTCGAGCGCGGATGCGAGCTCGTTCCGGTCGCCGAGCTCTCGCCACATCGCAACGGCGGCGACGAGGTCCGCAATCCCCCCTGCTGCGTCTCCCTGCCGCGCGACCAGCGCGCCGTACGAGGCCAGCGCGCGCGCACGCAGGCGACCGGTCGTGGCCGCTGCGGCGAGCACGGTGGCGAGCCGTCCGCTTCCTTCGCGCAACAGCCCCCGCGAGAGCCAGAACCAACCGAGTGCGCCGGCGAGCTCAAGCGCACGTTCGGGATCGCCGCTGGACAGCCAGTCGAGCGCCGCCCGAAAGTCGTCGTGGTCGCTCTCGAGCCGCGCGGACCATTCGGCCTCGGCGTCGAACCGATGTTCATAGGCCCGCTCCGCGAGCATTGAAAAGAACGTGGCGTGCCGCCCACGCAACTCCTCTTCCTCGTTTCTCTCCCTCAGCTTCTCCACGGCGTACTCGGCGATCGTTTCGAGCATGAAGAACCGGTCGTCGCCGGTCGGCTTGAGCAGGCTGTAGTCGACGAGTGTGGCCAGGTCGTCGAGCTCCGCTCCGCAGACCTCCTCGGCCGCTTCCAGTGGGAACGCGCCCGCGAAGATCGAGAGGCGAGCGAAGAGCTCCCGGGCCCGCGGGTCGAGGAGCTCGTAACTCCATTCGATCGTCGCGCGCAGCGTCCGCTGGCGCTCGGGCGCGTCGCGGGCGCCACCCGTCAGGAGCGCGAGCGCCGAGTCGAGGCGCTCCAACAGCCGTTCGGGTGCAAGCAGCTTCGTCCGCGCCGCAGCGAGCTCGACCGCGAGTGGGAGGCCGTCGAGCCGGCGGCAGATCTCGTCCACCGTCGCGTCAGGAGCGACCTCGCGACCGACCCCGCGGGCGCGCTCGGCGAAGAGGGCCGCCGCATGCTTTTGCGGCAACGGCTCGAGCCGATACTCCTGCTCGCCCCGGACACGGAGCGGCGCTCGACTCGTGACGAGCACTCGCAGACCGGCGCATGCGCCGACGACCGCGCTCACCACTGGAGCCGCGTCCAGGAGGTGCTCGAAGTTGTCGAGAAGGAGGAGCAGCTCCCTCCCGCGGAGGAATCCCGTGAGGTCTTCCGGGGCTCCGATCGCCTGGGCGACTTCAGAAGCGAGGAGCTCAGGATCGGCAAGCCCCGCGAGAGACACCCAGAAGACACCGTCGTGCATCACGGCGGCAAGCTCGGCTGCGACCTGCAGCGCCAGGCGTGTCTTTCCGGTCCCACCCGGGCCGGTGAGAGTGAGCAAGCGCGTCCGATGCAAGAGCGTCGCGATGAGCTCCTCTAGCTCCCGCTCGCGACCGATGAGCGAGCCCGAGACGACCGGAAGGTTGGTTGCGTCGAGAGTTCGGAGAGGCGGGAAATCAACGGCCCCGAGTTGGAAGAGGCGCTCGGCGCCGGTCAGATCTTTTAAGCGGTGCTCGCCCAGGTCGCGGACCGGAGAGTCGGCTCCAAGGAAGCGGCGAGTCGTCTCGGAGACGACGATCTGGCCACCATGCGCTGAGGCTGCAATCCGGGCCGCGCGATGGACGTCAATCCCGACGTAGCCTTCGTCGGTCAAGAGCGGCTCGCCGGTGTGGATGCCTATGCGGATCCGGATAGGGCCGGTTTCGAGCAGCCTCTGGACGTCGGCCGCGGCTGCTACCGCGTTCGTTGCTCGGGAGAAGGCGACGAAGAACGCGTCGCCCTGGGTATCGACCTCGACTCCCTCGTGTCGCGTAAAGGTTTCGCGGATCACCCGCCGATGCTCTGCGAGGAGATCGGCGTAAGCCGGCCCGTGCTCCTGAAGGAGGCGCGTTGAGCCTTCGACGTCGGTGAACAGGAATGTGACGGTGCCGGATGGCAGAGATCTTGCGTCCACGGCGCGATCATCTCCCACAAACCGGGGAAGCCGAGACGCAGACGGGGCGGTCGCGTTCAGCAGGGGACGGCGATGCGTGCCCCGCGCCGGTTGTTCCGGAGCAGGACGTCCCTCTGCAGGCTCGACACCGCCCCTCGAAGCGTGACCAGGGGTTCCCCCGTGATCTCTAGGCGACAACGTGGCCGCAGAGATACAGCCTGCCGTCGATTACCTCTGACTGCCGGTGCATGCGATGCGGTTCCCGCTCGCCGGGACGGATCAGATGCACCACGTCGTGGCCGCGAGCATCGAGTAGCTCCGAGATGAACCGCCTATGGCATCGCTGCCACGGGGTCTCGGCGCACATGAAGACGGGATTGGGCTCGGCCAGCGCACTCACGAGCGCCTCCTGCCATTCCCCGCTCCCCATGCGAGCCGCATAACCCGCGAAAGGGCCGAGGCACTCGAAGCGCTCCTGGCCGGTCTCGTCGGTACGAAGCCCGCCGAGGGCGACCGCATGGCGATAGTCGATGCCGGCCGCCTGCAGGCCCTCGGCCAGCGGCTTCTGGTTGAACTGCGGGTTGCGCCGCGACCCCGGAAAGCGTCGGACGTCCACGAGCGTGCGGCGTCCCGACCCGCGCAGGCACTCGACGAGCTCCTCGACGGTCCGGCGTCCGTGACCGATCGTGTAGATCTGAGTCCCGGAGTGGTGCATAGAATCGCGACCTCCGATGGCTGAGACCGTTACCTGGGACGTCCTCCGCGAGCTCGCGGAGTTCCGCGCAGAGAAGGGTTGCGCGATCAGCGTCTACGTAAACCTCGACCCGAGCGTCTCGCCGACCGCGGACGACGCCGACACGCGGATCTCGTCACTCATAGCCGAGGGCGAGCGCAGCCAGGGCGCCAACTCGAAGCACCTCACGCACGAGCAACGCGTCGGGCTGAAAGCCGACTTCGAGCGGATCACCGATTACTTCGAGAATGAGTTCTCCCGGGACGGGACGCAGGGCATAGCCATCTTCCTCGCCGGCCTCGACAATGCCTGGCGCGCGCTGGCCCTTTCCGAACCGACCCCGGACAAGGTCCGGGTATCGGGCGAGTTCTACCTCGCTCCGTTGGTGCCGTTGATCGGGCGAGGAGACGGTGCGATCGTGGCGGTCGTCGGTCGTGAGCGCGGCCAGCTGTTTCGACTGCAGAACGCCCAGCTCGTGGAGATCGCCGACCAGACCGAGGAAGCGCCGGGCCGGCACGACCAAGGGGGCTGGTCGCAGTCGCGGTTCCAGCGGCACATCGAGAAGATCGTGGCGGAGCACCTGCGTGACGTCGCAGACGAGCTCGATCGCCACCTGCGACGCCTGCGCACGCCGAAGATCGTCATCGTCGCCTCCGAGGAGACGCATTCCGAGCTCGAGGATCTCCTGTCGAACGAGGTGCGCAACGCGGTGGTCGGCTGGACGACGGCCGAGGCGCACGCGTCACCTGTCGAGCTGCTCCAGCTGGCGCGGCCTCTGCTCGACGAGGCCAGGGCGCAGGAGGAGGCCGCGACGATCGAGCGCTGGCGCGAGGAAGCCGGTCGCGGGGGCCGTGCTTCGTCAGGTTGGAAAGAGACGCTCGAGGCTGCTTCCGACGCGCGTGTGGAGGTGCTGATCTACCAGGACGGCGCCGACCATGAAGCCTGGCAGTGCCCCGCCTGCGGACGGCTCGCGCTCGAGGGCAAGAGTTGCCCGCTGGACGGCACCGCGATGGAGGAGCGCGACGACGGGCTCGACCTAGCCGTCCACCAGACCCTTGCCCACGGTGGCACGGTCTGGGCCGTGACCAGCCATCGTGACCTCGACCCTGTGGAAGGGATCGGCGCGCTCTTGAGATACTGAGGCGCAGTGGCCTCGCTCGCGCGCACGATCTTCGAAGAGCACCTCGTCCGAGGTGAGCTCGTCCCGGGCCAGGAGATCGGGATCTCGGTCGACCAGACCCTGGTGCAGGACGCCACGGGAACGATGGCGATGATGCAGTTCGAGATGTTCGGCAAGGACCGGGTGCAGGTCGACACCGCGGTCGTCTATGTCGACCACAACATCCTGCAGATCGATTTCAAGAACCCGGACGACCATCGATTTCTCCAGGCCATGTCGGCGAAGTACGGCGCCTGGTTCTCGCGCCCAGGAAACGGAATCTGCCACTACATCCACTGCGAGCGGTTCGCGAAGCCGGGCCAGACCCTCGTCGGAGCTGACAGCCATACGACCCAGTCGGGCTCGTGCGCGATGATCGCGATGGGCGCCGGCGGCCTCGACGTCGCCGTCTGCATGGCAGGCCACCCGTTCGAGCTGCCGTGCCCGAAGTTCGTCGGTGTCTTTCTCGAGGGCGAGTTGCAGCGCCCGTGGGTTCAGGCCAAGGACATCATCCTCGAGCTCCTGCGGCAAAAGGGCGTACGCGGCGGGCGCGGTTGTCTCTTCGAGTTCACAGGGCCCGGCGTGGCCACGCTGAGCTACACCGAGCGGGGCACGATCGCCAACATGATCGCCGAGCTGGGCGCGACGGGAGGGATCTTCCCCTCGGACGACACGACGCGGCTCTGGCTCGAGGAGCAGGAGCGCGCGGACGATTTCGAGGCGATGCCGACCGGCGACACCGGCGACTTCGACGAGGAGATCTCCATCAACCTCAGCGAGCTCGGGCCGCTGGTCGCGCAGCCCTCGAGCCCCGGCAACGTCGTTCCCGTCGAGGAGGTCATCGGAACCCCGCTCGCGCAGGTCTGCATCGGCTCCTCCGTCAACTCCTCCTACGACGACATGGCGATCGTCGGCGCCGCCCTTCGCGGCCACCGCCTGGCCGAGAACCTCGTATCGGCCACTGCCACGCCGGGCTCACGGCAGATTCTCGATCAGATCACACGCTCCGGCACCTACGTCGACCTGCTGATGGCCGGGATACGGATGCTGGAGCCCGCGTGCGGGCCCTGCGTCGGGATGGGGCAGGCGCCGCCGTCGGGGGCGAACTCGCTGCGCACGTTCAACCGCAACTTCCCGGGGCGAAGCGGCACCGCCGACGACAAGGTCTATCTGTGCTCGCCCGCGGTGGCTGCGGCCTCGATGCTGAAGGGCGAGATCGCTGACCCGCGGGAGCTGGCCGTGCCGGAGATGCCTGAGCGGCCCGAAGCGCGACCCGCCGTCGTCCAGGCGCACATCCTCGGGCCCGTCCCGGCAGAAGAGGCCGAGTCGATCGAGGTTCCTCGCGGGCCGAACATCAAGCCTCCGCCGGAGCCGAAGGAACTGCCGGACACCTTGGAGATGAAGGTACTGATCGTCGCGCCGGATGACATCTCGACCGGCGATCTCTCCCCCGACGGAGCGACCGTGATGGCCTTCCGCTCGAACGTCCCCGCGATCGCAGAGTTCACGTTCCAGCACCGAGACCCCGAGTTCCCGCGCCGTGCGAAGGAGTGGGGCGGAGGCTTCATCGTCGCCGGCGACAACTACGGCCAGGGCTCGAGCCGCGAGCACGCGGCGCTGGCCCCGGCACAGCTGGGCGTCCGCGCCGTCATCGCCAAGAGCTTCGCGCGCATCCACCGGCGCAAC
>Ga0190265_10002900_pt1 | contig 11624 bp, 8 predicted proteins | sample Popmic124T_FD_133135 | JGI IMG/M metagenome (GOLD analysis project Ga0190265, IMG submission 133135) | Populus adjacent soil microbial communities from riparian zone of Indian Creek, Utah, USA - 124 T | ecosystem: Environmental > Terrestrial > Soil > Riparian zone | place: USA: Utah | collected...
CGACCTCCGGGTGGCCATGGCGGCTCTTCAAAAACAGAGAGACAAGTTCCCCAAGGCGGCCACACAGGGGGACGCGGCCACACTCGAGCGACGCATCCAGGGAGAGCTGGCCCGGCGTGGGGACAGCGAGGCCGCCGCCGCAGTGGCAGCTGCCGCCGAGTCCGCCGTCTATTGGCCGCCGACCCCGCCGACGCCTCCAACCCCGCCGACGCCGCCCACACCACCGACGCCGCCCACGCCCCCAACGCCGCCTATGCCCGGGATGAGGCACTTCGACCGCATGGGGAGCGGCGGGTGCGCTGGGGACGAGGACGACATGAAGGTGGCCGCACTCAACGCCTTGCTTCAGATGGACGAAGCGCGGGCCCAGCCCGTCCTCCGGAAGGTCCTGGCACGGCGCGACACCGGCTCAGTGTGCCTGCGCCGGAAGGCCGTCTTCCTCGTCGCCCAGCAGGAGGCCGAAGGGACCGAGGACATCCTGCTGGAATCGGTGCGGACCGACCCGGATCCGGAGGTGAAGCGGCAGGCGGTCTTCTGGCTGTCTCAAGTCGGGACCGATCGGGCCGTCAATGCTCTGGATTCGATTCTGCGCTTCTCCAAGGACTCCGACATTCAGGACAAAGCGGTGTTCGCGCTATCGCAGCATGGGAGCGCAAAGGCACAGCAGGCGCTCCGAGTCTACGCCGAGCGGGCCGAGGTGCCGGAGTCGGCTCGTGAGAAGGCCATCTTCTGGCTGGGACAGAACCAGTCGGCTGAAAATGGTGCCTTTCTCCGTTCCTTGTACGGCCGGCTTAAAAGTGAGGACCTGAAGAAGAAGGTGGTCTTCTCCCTCTCCCAGATGGGAGGCCAGGAGAACGGCAGATGGCTGCTGGGCATTGCGCGGGATCCGGCACAGGGCATCGAGATGCGGAAGCAGGCGTTGTTCTGGGCCGGCCAGGGCGGCGTCCCCATCAGCGAGCTCACCGGTCTCTATGCCACCGTGGCGGACCAGGCTATGCGGGAGCAGCTCGTCTTCGTCTACTCGCAGCGAAACGAGCCGGCGGCACTTGATAAGCTGATCGAGATCGCCCGAAGAGATTCAAACCCGGAGCTGCGCAAGCGGGCCCTGTTCTGGCTGGGTCAGTCGGAGGACAGCAGGGCAGTACAGGCACTCCAGGACATCATCGAGCAGCCATAGGTCCTGGACCCATGCGCCCATGCCTCCTGGTACTGCTGCTCACTCCGCTCCTGCCGCGGTGTCTCTCGGCCCAGACGCTGGCCCAGCGGGTGGCCGTCGTCGAAGAAGGCACTGTGCGGCTGAGCTTCGCCGCACGTCCCGGAGTCTGCGGTGATTGGGAAAACGGGATCACCATGCGGCAGGATAGTGATGAGTGGCAGGCTGACTGCGGGTCTCAGCCGGTCCGGGTCGCCCTGCGGGTTAGAGGTAACCGGGTCCACTCGGTTCGAACCTACGTCGGAGGCCGGTGGCTTCCCGATCGGTGGAGCACCGACTTGGGAACGGTTGGCGTCCGGGAGGCCGCTGACTACTTCGTCGGCCTGGCCGAGCGCACCGGTGACATTCGGGTTGGCGGCGACCCACTGCTACCCGCGGTTCTGGCAGACAGTGTCGTCATCTGGCCTTCCCTCCTGAGACTTGCCCGGGCGCCGAAGGTCTCGGAAGGAGCCCGCTCCAAGGCGATCTTCTGGCTCGGGCAGGCGGCCGGCGAGGCGGCCAGCACCGCGCTGGACTCGATCGTGCATGACAATCGGGGCGATCGCGAAGTCCGGAAGAAGGCCATCTTCGCGCTCTCGCAGCGCTCGAAGGATGAGGGCGTGCCCGCGCTGATCCGGATCGCCCGTGCCAATCCCGACCCCGAGCTCAGGAAGACCGCTCTCTTCTGGCTGGGCCAGAGCGAGGACCCCCGCGCCCTGGATCTTTTCGAGGAAATCCTGAAGTAGGCAACCTTTTCCAGTATCCGGCGGTCTAAGCCTCGCGTCCGATCACCAGCGTGAGGAGTGAACCGACCCCATGATCACCATCGCACTCTCTCTTGCTCTTTCCGGCATCGATGCCGGTGGTCAGAGCGACACCCTCAGAGTCCCCCATTCCGACGCTCGTACGGTGCAGGCATCTCGCATCGGCGGAAACCTCATCGCCCTGGACGGTGTGCTTTCCGAGGCGGGGTGGTCCACCGCCAGCCCGGTCTCGGACTTCACCCAGCGGGAGCCTGACGAGGGTGCGGCGGCAACCGAGCGAACCGAGGTTCGGGTTCTCTACGATGACGCCGCGCTCTATGTGGGTGCCCGGATGTACGATCGCAGCCCTGACTCGGTGATGGCCCAGCTCGCCCGGCGCGACCGGATCGTGAGTGCCGACCGCTTCATCGTGTTTCTGGATTCGTACCACGACCGCCGCACCGGCTTCTTCTTCGGGATCAACGCCGCGGGCACTCTGTATGATGGGACCTTGTACAACGACGACTGGGACAGCGACACCTGGGATGGCGTGTGGCAAGGCAGCGTGGCTCGGGATTCCCTGGGTTGGAGCGCCGAGCTCAGAATCCCCTACTCCCAGCTTCGATTCCAGCGGCAGAAGGCCAACCGGTGGGGCATCAACTTCAAGCGGGAGATCGCCCGGCGCAACGAGCGCTCCTACCTCGTCTGCACGCCGAGCAACGGGAGCGGCTTCGTCTCGCGATTCGTTGACCTGGTCGGCCTCGAAGAGTTCACACCGCCTGCCCGTCTGGAGGTTCTACCCTACGTCACCACCCGGGCCGAGTACCTGGATCATGAAGCCACCGACCCCTTCAACGATGGGTCGCGGCTCGGAGCCGGCATGGGCGGCGACCTCAAGCTTGGCATCGGCAGCAATATGACGCTGGATGCCACCGTGAACCCGGATTTCGGCCAGGTCGAGGTGGACCCCGCAGTAGTCAACCTCAGCGACGTAGAGACTTTCTTCGACGAGCGGCGGCCCTTCTTCGTGGAGGGGGCGAGCATTTTCGAGTTCGGATACGGCGGAGCCAACGACCACTGGGGCTTCAATTGGTCCAATCCCAATTTCCTCTACAGCCGCCGGATCGGCCGGGCTCCCCAGGCCGAGCTTCCCGATGACTACGACTACTCCAGCGTGCCAAGCGGCAGCAACATCCTCGGCGCGGCCAAGTTGTCGGGTAAGGTAGGAAGCTGGAGCCTGGGTACCCTCAGCGCGGTGACCAGCCGGGAACGGGCTCGGTTCTCGCTGGGCCAGCAGCGGTGGCAGCAGGAGGTCGAGCCGCTCACCTACTACGGCGTCTACCGGGCGCAGAAGGAGCTCGGGGCCGGCCGCCACGGGCTCGGCCTCATGAGCACCCTCACGGCCCGGTCGTTCGACGAGGCGCGGCTTCGGGACGAGATGAGCTCCAGCGCGCTCAGCCTCGGGCTCGACGGGTGGACGACGCTGGACAAGAACGGGGTGTGGGTGCTGAGTGGCTGGACCGGCTTCAGCCGGGTGGCGGGGAACGCCGAGCGCATGCAGGGCCTGCGGGAGAGCTCGGTGCGCTACTTCCAGCGGCCGGATGCCGGTTATCTGGGCCTGGATTCGGGCAGCACGTCTCTTTCCGGCTATGCCGCCCGGGTGTCGCTCAACAAGCAGAAGGGCAACTGGATGCTCAACTCGGCGATCGGCGTGGTCGATCCGGGCTTCGAGGTGAACGACCTTGGCTTCCAGTTCAGGAGCGACCAGATCAACTCACACCTGATGTTCGGCCACAAATGGACCAGGCCCAGCCGGCTGTTCCGCAGCTGGCGGCTCAACATGGCCGGGTTCCGGAGCTACAACTACGGGGGCGACGTGACCTGGACCGGGCTGTTTCTGACCGGACTGTACGAGCTCAGAAACTTTTCCACCGGACGCTGGTTCGTGGCCTACAACCCTGGCACTATGAGCGACCGGCGGAGCCGGGGTGGTCCGCTCATGATCAACCAGCCGGGTGTGGAGTGGGACTTCCAGCTCGACTCCGACCCCAACAAGCGTTGGATCTACGGCTTCGGCCTCCACGGCAATCACTATCGGGAGGATTGGGAACAGAGCTGGAGCGTCAGGGCTGCGCTGGAGTGGAAGCCGGGGGCACGGCTGTCGCTGCGACTGGAGCCTCAGATCGAGCGGACTGGCACGTCGGCACAGTACGTGGACACCTTCGACGACGCGTCGGCGACGAACACCTTCGGACACCGCTACGTGTTCGCCGACCTGGACCAGACCACCATCTCGGCCAGCGTGCGGCTCAACTGGATCTTTACGCCGAGATTGAGCCTCGAGGTGTACGCCCAACCACTGCTATCGTCGGGCCGCTATACCGGGTTCAAGGAGCTGGCGCGGGCGCGCAGCTACGAGTTCAACGCCTACCCCGATCCGGCGCCCACCGCCGATCCGGACCGGATTATCGTAGACCCCGACGGCGCCGGTGGACCGGCGGCCGGTCAGGAGATCGATGATCCCAACTTCTCGCTCGCGTCGCTTCGGGGAAACGCGGTGCTCAGGTGGGAGTATTCGGCGGGCTCCACTCTCTTTCTGGTCTGGACCCAGAATCGGTCCGACACCGAGACGATCGGCAGCTTTCGTACCGGTCGGGCGATCGACCGGCTCTTCGGCGCCAGCGCCGACAACATCTTCCTGGTAAAGGTGTCCTATTGGTGGAATCCCTGAGGTAATGCTAGCTTAGCACTCTCGGAGCTAGCCACTTACCCCATCCCCTCCTGACACCATGGATTGGATCACCAGCCCGGAAGCGTGGATCGCTCTCCTCACGCTCACCGTTCTCGAGATTGTCCTCGGCATCGACAACGTGGTCTTCATCTCGATCCTGGCCGGCAAGTTGCCGCCGGACCAGCAGGCCAAGGCCAGGCGGCTGGGCCTCGGGTTGGCCATGTTCATGCGGATTGCGCTGCTCTTCTCCATCACGCTGATCATCAAGCTTACGGCCCCGTTGTTCACCGTTTTTGGCGAGGATATCTCAGGCCGGGACCTGGTGCTGATCATCGGTGGCTTGTTCCTGCTCACCAAGAGCACCCGCGAGATCCACGAGCGGCTGGAAGGCGAGGAGGACGGAAAAACGGTCCGGGTGCGCCCCTCGCTTAGCAGCGTACTGATCCAGATCATGCTTCTGGACATCGTGTTCTCGCTCGATTCGGTGATCACTGCCGTGGGGATGGCGGAAGACCTGGGCGTGATGGTTACAGCCGTTGTCATTGCTGTCGGTTTCATGATGATTTTCGCATCGCCAGTGAGCGACTTCGTCGACCGCCATCCCACGGTCAAGATGCTGGCCCTCAGCTTCCTGTTGCTGATCGGCGTTGCGTTGATCGCGGACGGTCTCAACCAGCACATTCCGAAGGGCTACATCTACTTTGCCATGGCCTTCTCCGTAGGGGTGGAGATTCTGAATCTCCGCATGAAGAAGATCGACACTAAGGCCGTGAAGCTGCGCCATCCAGGGCCCTAGGGCACACTCTGGCAGGACCCCGTACAGTAGGGGCGACGCACGCGTCGCCCCTACGCACGACCGCCAACCTCACCCCATTACCTTTCCTACGTGCCTCTCTCTCGATTCCGTCTCCTCGCGACTCTCTCGGTCGCGCTTCTTGTCGCCTGCGAGGAATCCAGACCCGTGGCCCCGGTGCTGGAGCTCCCCACCTCCGGCGACACGATCACGACCCACGATTCGGACGTCACCGGGGCGGCGTGGCTCGACGGAGACCGCTGGGCGATCCTGGCCGCGCCCAACGAAACGGCGGGCATCGTCGATTTCTCCGACCGAACGATCCGGCAGCTCGGGAGTGGCCGGACCAGGGACCTGAGCAACCCCACGACCCTCTTCGTCTCCCAGGACAGTTTGTACATCGGAGACTGGGGGAAGGCCCGCACCACGGTCTGGACCCCAGCGGGCCGGCTCATCCGATCCATTCCGACCGGGAATGCCGCCCGAGGGGCACTACCGCGCGCGCGGGACTCCAGGGGCAGCTTCTACCTGGACCAGTCGCCTCTTGCGGGGCCGGATGGCAGCGGAAACCGTGACTCCGGCGCGGTTCTGCGGCTCGACCCTGAGCTGACTCGAGCAGACACCATCGCGCGACTTGCCCCGCTGGACATAGCCGAAGTGGTTGGCGATGCGGGCCGGCGCTTCGAACGCCGGGTGTTCGGGGGAGTGGATCGCTGGGGGGCGTTGGCTGACGGCTCCGTCTGGGTCGCGCGGGTCTATGACAACCGGGTGGACTGGCGGGCACCGGATGGGAAGTGGACTCGTGGCCAGGCCCTGCCCGATCGGGTGCTCGAAGTCACCCGTTACGACCGGGAGCTGTTTCTCCAGAAGTTTCCTCCCGAGCTGAGAGGCACAGCACAGCAGCTGCCTTTCGCGCCTATCAAGCCGCCATTCGAGGCGGCGCTCACCAGTTCCGATGGCCAGGTCTGGCTGGAGAAGAGCCGGGCTCCGGTCGACTCCTCGCGAGTCTATCATGTGGTCGATCGGCGCGGCCGGCTGGCTCAGGAAGTCCGGCTCCGCGGCCAGGGGCGGGTGCTGGCCGTGGGGCCGCAAGCCGTCCTGGTCGCAGAATCGACGCCCGATGGAACCCGGCTCCGGAGCGTCGGGCTGACGCTTCCTCCCCGTAATCCCTAGCTTCTTACTCCGCCCTTACAGGGTGGCCTGGAGGATGTTTCGAATGAGGCTCGAGTATTTCAGCTGCGCGATCGTCATTGCCCTCACCCTCGCCTGCTCACCAGCCGAAAGCCAAAGCAGCCTGGCGCTGGAGGCGAAGCTACCCTCGTCCTTTGGCGCGCTGAGCAACGTGGTGGAGCTGAGCGATGGCCGGGTGGTGTTCACCGACACGAAGAGCAAGCTCTTCTTCAGCGCCGACCTGAAGACCGGGATGGTGGACACGCTCGGGAAGCGGGTCGACTCTCTCCCCCAAAGCGGGCCTGCGGGGAACTACCGGTTCCCCGGCTGGGTCGCGCACCTGGCGGGCGACACGGTGGCGCTGGTTGATTTTGGCGCCATCCGGACCACCCGATGGAACGAGCGGGGACAGGCACTCGACGTGCTACCCATCAAGGTCGTCTCCGGCGAGACTCCAGTCCTTTTGTATGACACGGTCGGCAATGGCTACAAGATCGACTATCAGGCCATACTCGGCGGCGGCGAGCCCGGGCGCTCTCTGCGGCCGGACAGCGTTCCCGTCCTTCGCATCGCGCTCAAGAGCGGGAAAGTGGACACCGTCGCGCATCTGGCCACACCCGAATACGGCGACGCCAAGTTCGGCGATCAGATTCAGCAGGCCGCCAAGGTGTTTGCACCCAACGATCACTTCGGCGTGCTGCCGGACGGCGCTGCCTGGGTGGCGCGGGGTCGGGAGAACCGGGTGGATTGGCGGAGCCCGGACGGCAAGTGGACGCTCGGGAAGGCGCGAGCCTACACCAAGACTCCCGTGACCCAGGCAGACAAGGACCGAGTGCTGGCCCAGGTACGGGAGCAAGGCAAGCAATTCGGGATGCCTCAGGATCTCTCCATCGTCTATCCCTTCGCCGACTCCAAGCCCCCATTCGATTTCGCGCTGGGCCGGGAGATCGGAGAGGTCTGGCTGCAGCGCCCTCGCACGCAGGAGGACGCGCCCTTGATCTATGATGTGGTCAATCAGCAGGGAGTCTGGCAGCGCAGCGTCACCCTTCCGAAAGGCGCGTCACTCTCGGGATTCGGGTCCAAGGGGGCGATCTACGCGTCGATCAAGAATGAGGATGGCGGGCGGACGGTGGGGAGGTTTCGACTACAGTAAGAAGTAAGAAGTAAGAGGTGAGAGGTGAGAGGTGAGGCGGGAGATCCTCTTACCTCTCACCTCTTACCTCGCACTAGTCAAGAATCGGCGGCTCCTTGTCCGCAGGAACGTTGCCCCGATCGGACGTGCGGCGGTCCTGACGCTGACCCTGCTCGTACCACCGCCTCGTGATCTCCCCCGCCAGCTCGCGATTCCCCAGTCCGAAGGCGAGTCCGACGGCCAACGCGGCGGCGCCGAGGATCAGCGTGAACGCCGCGGTGACGATCTCCTCCGCAACACCCACCTGCTCCAGCGCCATGAACAGCGAGATCAGGATCACGGCACCCTTCGCCAGCTTGGCCACCGTCGGCACGCCGGCTACGCCGCCGGCCGAAGCCAGGATGAGGCCACGAACGAACTCACCCAGGATGATCCCCAGGATCAGAATGACGATCCCGGCGATGAGCGTGGGAATGAACGCCAGCATGATCCCGAACATCTCGTTGATGCTCTCCAGACCCAGGGCCGTGCTGGCAAGCAGGATCACGATGAGCATCACCAGCCAGAACAGCAGCTTGGTCAGGGCCCGGACCGGATCGAGCCTGGAGCCAGTGCGGACGACGGCCTCATCCAGCCCGCCGGCGCTGGCCATCCGGTTGAAGTCGAGCCGTTTCAGGGTGTCATCGGCCCACCGCTGAATCTGTCGGGCGAGGAAGTAGCCGGTCAGCAGGATAACGGCCGCGCCAACGAGCGCGGGAAGCACACTGCCGATCTGCGCGGCACCGATGGAAATCCGTTCCCAGAGCTGGTTCACTGTGCCACCTCGATGACGAGTTTGCCGAACTGCTCACCACGCTGCAGCCGCTCGAAGGCGGCGACTCCGGCCGCGAGCGGCACCACCCGGTCAATCACGGGCCAGAGCCGGCCCTCTCCGGCATGGCGTACGATCTCGGCGTACTCCTGCCTGTTGCCGAGGGTCGATCCCATGATGCTCCATTGATGCCAGAAGAGGCGGCGGAGATCGAGGGAAACCATGGGCCCGCTCGTAGCCCCGCAGACAACCAGGCGCCCACCCCGTCGCACGGCGCGAAGGGAGCCGGCCCAGGTCTGCTCGCCCACACTGTCCACTACGACGTCGGCGCCACGGCCACCGGTATGCTGCCTGACCTCGGCAACCACGTCGGCACTCTTGTGGTTCAGGGTCACATCCGCCCCGAGGCCGCGCGCGGTGTCGAGCTTTGCCTCCGAGCCGCTGGTAACAATGGTGCGCGCCCCGATCAACTTGGCTATCTGAAGGGCCGCGAGGGCCACACCGCCGCCAATCCCCCAAATCAGCGCGGTTTCCCCCGCCTCGAGTCGCGCCCGGGTAACCAGCATTCGCCACGCCGTGAGCGTTGCCAACGAGAAGGCGGCTGCCTGGGGCCAGGGCATGGCCGGAGGAACCGGCGCCAGATTCTGCGCCGGCACGACGACGAACTCGGCCACCGTCCCGGCACAGTGCTCCCCCAGAACCCGAAGCCCGGAGCAGAGCGAGTGCTCCCCCTCTCCGCACGCCGGACAGGATCCGCAGGACAGGGTTGGATTGATCATGACCCGGTCGCCAGACCGGAACTGCCGGACGCTCTCTCCGGCCAGCTCAACCAGCCCCGCTCCATCGGAGCCAACCACGTGGGGAAACTGGAGAGGCGACCCCGGCAAGCCCGACGCGATGAACAGGTCGAGGCGGTTGAGCGCCGCGGTGCGCATCCGGACGAGTACCTGGTCCGGAGACGTTATGGCCGGCTGGGGCAACTCTCGTACCTCGAGCTGCTCAGATCCACCATGGGCGACCAGTGTAAGTGCCCTCATCCGACTCGATGCGTCAGAACGATGGGTTCAGGATCTGCTCGCCGGGATTGAGCGGCACGGGGACGGACGGGCTGCCGGGGGCCGTAGATTGCAAAAAGAAGCCGAATTCGACACGGCCCTTGGAAGCGTCGGTGAGCCTGCCGATGACATAGGCCAGGCGGTCGCCGTCGCGCGAAACGGCAATAGCCTGGACCGGGTCCTCGGTCTGAAACAGGGGGCTCGAGCTGGTTCCGCCCCAGGGGAGCCGCATGACCCGTGACCCCTTCGAGCGCCCGCCCCGCTCGACCACGTACGCGAGGTCGCCATTGCGAAAGAATCCTGGACTGGATTCCCGTTCGGACGTCTTCGTGAGCCTGCGCTGATTGCTCCCGTCGAGATTCATTGCGTAGATCTCCTGGTTCCCATCGCGCAAGGAGACGAACGCAATGCTCCGGCCATCGGGTGACACGGATGGCGAGTGATTCCCAGCGGAGGTGGTCGTGAGGGTTCGGCTCTCGCCGCCCTCTGCCGGCATGATGGCGATCTGGGTGCCGGTTCCCCGGGTGGTGGTATAGACGATCTGGGCTCCGTCAGGAGTCCAGGCCGGGTCGCCCTCGTTTCCCGCCGTAGTCGTTAGCCGGCGGTGGTTTCTGCCGTCGGCATCCATGAGGTAGAGATCGAAGCTTCCGCTCCGGTTCGAGCTGAAGGCAACACGAGTCCGGTCGGGGGCCAGGGCTGCCTGCAGGTTGGTGGCGCTGTCCTGCAGCAGGGGGAACAGATTCAGCGACCCGGTGGCCCGCATCTGGTAGATGCCGAGGCTCCCGGCCCGATTAGAGCTCAGCAGTAGATCGCCGACGACGAAGACGTCCGCCTGGGCGCTCTTGCCCCATGGTGCCGAGGCCGTGATGACGGCCCGGCCCGGACTCAGGGCGTCGACCACCCCGCCCTCCCTTGCCTGCGCCACCTCTGGCTTGTCCGAAGTCCACCGCACTGCCGTAGCCCGGCCCGCCGCCGCCCCCTGCTCATCCTTCAGGAACGCGTTCAGGGTGGTGCGACGTCCGGCGGCCAATCCCGCTCGCGCCGGCTGGAGCTCGAGGTCACCGGGGATGACCTGCACCGTCCAGACGGCAGGCTGAATTCCCGCCAGCGACGCCGTCAACGTGGTGCTCCCCAGCGCCTTGGGAGTGAGCACCCCGGAAGATCGATCAAACGTCGCCACCGAGGTGTCGCCCAGCTGCCAGCTGATGCGCGCCTCGGGGATGGTGCTGGAGTCGGCCGCTTCGGCGACCGCGGTGAAGCGCCGAGTAGCGCGAAGCGGCACCTGAACCGGGCCGGCGCTGTGCTGGGGAGACACCACCAGCGCGTCCGGCTGTGGGTACACGACTACCTGGGCGCGCCGCTCCTGGGAGAATCCGGTCGCGACGATCTCGGCCTGACCCGGAGCCAGGCCGCGCACGATGCCGGATGAGGTCACGGAGGCCACGCTCGAATCGGTCGAGCGCCAGCGCACCAGTCCACGGATCTCGCGGTTGGCCTGGGCGGGGACAACGACCCGCACGGTGTCTGACTCGCCGGGACCCAGGACGAGACGGTTCTGGGTGAGGACAAAATCGGGCTGGGAGACTTCGACCGGGAGCGTAGCCATCAGCCGGCTGGCGGTGGAAACCTGAATCACCGTACGACCGGGGCCCAGACCCGTCACATATCCCGCCGTGTCCACCGACGCAATTTCGGGCTTGAGCGACCTCCAGGTCACTCGCCCTACCGCGATAGGATTGCCATCCTCCCTGACCGCAAGCGGAGTGATTCGGACGTTCTCGCCCGGAAACAGGGTGACTGATGCCGGCTCGAGGCTCAGCAGCGAGGCGGAGGCCGCGCGGGCGCCCGAGGTGTCTCCCGGCGCGGTACCGGTAATGAGGACCGCCATCGAGGCACGCTTCCCCTGCGTGCGAGCCTCGATCTTGGCCAGTCCTGGCGTGATCCCCAGGACGGTACCGTCCTTCCTGACCCGGGCAATCATCGTGTCCGAGCTCCAG
>Ga0190265_10002901_pt1 | contig 11624 bp, 10 predicted proteins | sample Popmic124T_FD_133135 | JGI IMG/M metagenome (GOLD analysis project Ga0190265, IMG submission 133135) | Populus adjacent soil microbial communities from riparian zone of Indian Creek, Utah, USA - 124 T | ecosystem: Environmental > Terrestrial > Soil > Riparian zone | place: USA: Utah | collected...
ACGGCCCCAACGGGGCACCAATCTGCGGGCGACACAACCGGTTGAAGAACTCCGGCTACCGCATCCACCGCGACCAACACGGCTTCTGGCACACCTACCGACCCGACGGCACCGAAATCCACTGACTACGCCGCCAGAACACGCCGCCACAGCAGAGGAGTTCGGCGACAAGCGCTCGAACGCGCCCGGTCACGCGCCTCGCTCGCGGCCGGTTCAGCGCAGGCTGGCGATGAGCACCGGGATCTGGCGGTCGGTCTTGGCCTGGTACTCGGCGTAGTTGGGGAACACGGCGACCGCCCGCTCCCACCAGGCGGCGCGCTCGTCGCCTTCGGTCTCGCGGACCGTGGCGTCGAACGGTTCCGGGCCGTCCTGGACCTGAACGGCGTCGGGATAGGCCTTCAGGTTGTGATACCAGACCGGGTGCGTGGGGGCTCCGCCGTACGACGCTACGAGCGCGTACTCGCCCTCGTGCTCGACGCGCATGAGGGCGATCTTGCGGACCTTGCCGCTCTTGGCGCCCTTCATCGTCACGATGATCACCGGGATGCCGGTGTCGCGCAGCGTGTTCGCCTTGGTGCCCCCGGACGCCTCGTACTCCTCGACCTGATCGCGCACCCAGCCGAGCGCGCTCGGTTCGTAGTCACCCTCGTTTGCCATGCCGTACTCCTAGATGAACCAGTGTCCGGTTGGCAAGTCGCGTCTGGGAGCTCAGACGACGTTCCCGGCGCTGGTGTGGATGGTCTGGCCGGTCAGCTGGCGCGACGCGGGCAGGCAGAGGAACACGATCACCTCGGCCACGTCGCCTGGCGTCGAGACACGGCGGAGCAGGTTCGCCAAGGGGCCCTCCTCGACGGCGGCCTGCATGGTGGCGTCGTCGCCGAGCCGGCGGCCCATCGGGCTCGATGTCAAGCCGGGGGCGACCGCGTTCACGTTGATGTCGTGCGGTCCGAGCGCGGCGGCGAGGCTGCGGGTGACGGCGTCGAGTCCGGCCTTCGACGCCGAGTAGACCGGATCGGTCATCGTGGCGCGGAAGCCGGCGGCCGACGAGACGTTGACGATGCGTCCGCCCTGCCCACGGTCGATCATCGCCCCGGATGCCGCCTGGACCAGCAGGAACGGCGTTCGGAGGTTCACAGCGATCACACGGTCCCACGCGTCAGCCGTGATGGCGGGGTAGTTCTGGCGGGTGCCGGTGGCGGCGTTGTTGACGATGATGTCGATCTGCCCGAACTGCTCGAGCGTGTCGCGGACGATTTGCGGGCCGGCCGTGACGTCGGCGAGGTCGATTTCGAGGGCGAGCGCGCCGCGTCCCACAGCCTCCACCGCGGCGGCGGTCTGCCGCGCCGCGTCGCCGTTCACGTCGACGCTGACGACATCGGTGCCATGCCCGGCCAGCAGTAGCGCCGTCGCGGTCCCGATCCCGCCGCCGGCACCGGTGACGATCGCGACCTTGCCGTCGAGCAGGCCCATCAGACGATCCGGGTCTCGTGTCCGTGCCAGTAGCGGTCGCGCAGCAGACGCGTGGCGAGCTTGCCGGTCGGCAGGCGGGGCAACTCGTCGACGAAGTCGATCGATCGCGGGCATTTGTACCCGGCCAACGCACCGCGGCAGTGGGCGATGAGCTCGTCGGCGAGATCCGGACCGGCCGTGGCGTTCCCGGCGACGAGCGTCACGACCGCCTTGACCGCCTCGCCGTGCTCCTCGTGGGGGACGCCGAGCACGGCGACGTCGTCGACTGCTGGGTGGGTCGACAGGACGTCTTCGATCTCGCGTGGCGAGATGTTGACGCCACCGCTGACGATCATGTGCGCCCGTCGATCGGTGAGGTACAGGTAGCCGTCGGCGTCGACGTAGCCGACGTCGTCGAGTGTGGTCCACCCGTTCGAGTGCCGGCGGGCCGCCGTGGCGCCGGGGTCGCCGTGGTACTCGTAGCGCTCGCCGCCACCGAACCAGATCGTGCCCTCCGTTCCGGGCCCGACCGCAGTCCCGCTCTCATCCGTGATGTGCAAGTCGCCGACGAGTGGGCGGCCGACACTGCCCGGATGGTCGAGCCAGTCCTCGGACGTGATGTACGTGATCCCGCTGCCCTCGGTGCCCGAGTAGTACTCGTGCACGATCGGACCGAGCCACTCGATCGCGGCGGCCTTGACGTGACGCGGGCACGGTGCCGCGGCGTGGAGCACGACCCGCAGGCTCGACCGGTCGTACTTGTCCCGAGTCGCTCGATCGAGGCGGAGCAACCGGGTGAGCATCGTCGGGACGAACTGGGCCAGCGTCACCTGCTGCTCGGCGATCGTGGCGAGCACGAGCTCCGGCTCGAAGCCGGGGAGCAGCACCACGGTGCCACCCATCCGCAGCGTGCCGAGCGACCACCCGAGCGGGGCGGCGTGGTAGAGCGGGGCGGGGGAGAGGTACACCGTGTCCTCGCCGAGGCCGGTGAGCGGCACGAACGCGGCGAGTGGGTTGCTGCTCCCGGCGACCCGCCCCGACAGCGGCTTGCGGACACCCTTCGGGCGGCCCGTCGTCCCCGACGAGTAGAACATCACCGACCCCTCCGGCTCGTCGTCGAGCAAGTCGCCGGACTCGGCGGCGAGCACGCCGTACCACGGCTCGAAGCCGGCTATCGCGCCGCCGACCGCGACGCGAACCGTGATCCCGGCGCGGTCCGCCACGTCGCGGGCAACGTCACCGAGCTCGGCGGCTGCGACGAGGGCCTTGGCCCCAGAGTCGGTCGCGATGTAGGTGCACTCGTGCGCCGTGAGCCAGGTCGAGATCGGCGTGCAGTACATACCTGACCGCAGCGCCGCCCAGCACGTGACGAGCATCTCGATCCGGTTCGTGCACATGATCGCCAGGTGGTCGCCAGCGCCGAGTCCGCGCCGGTGGAGGGCGCGCACGAGTTGCGCCGACCGCTCGGCGAGCTCCGCGTACGTGATCGTCGCAACCGTCCCACCGCCAGGGATGCCCGCGTGGAGCACGGCCGCGACACGTTCGGGACCTCGGTCGGCCCAGACCGCCGGATGGTGCGGCCCCAGATCGGCGATCCCGGCCACGATCACACGACTCCGACCACGATCACACGACTCCGACCACGATCACACGACTCCGTCGGTGCGCAGCCGCTCGATCGCGTCGGCGTCGTAGCCGAGCTCGTCGAGCAGCTCGCGGCTGTGCTCGCCGAGGGCGGGTGCGGGACGCCGGACGCGGAACGGTTCGCCGTCGACGATCACCGGCGAGCCGACGTAGGTGAACGCGCCCGCCTGCGGATGGTCGGACTCGAGCAGGATCTGTCGCGATGCGAGATGGGGATCGTCGCGCAATGCGCCGACACCCTGGTGCGCCGGCCCGATCGGGATGTCGGCGGCGATCGCGAGCTGCACCCACTCGGCCTGCGTGCGCGAGCGGAAGATCGCCTGGAGCGTGTGACGCAGCCCGCCGTCACCGTGGGCGAACTCGATCGGGCTCCCGTCGGCGGCCGCCTCGCCAGTCAGCTCGGGTCGCCCGACTTCGGCACAGAACCGCTGCCAGAACTTGTGCTCGATCGCACAGAACAGGACGAACCGCTCGTCGGCGGTCGCGTAGTACTGGTAGCGGGCGCTGCTCTGGGGTGGTGTGCCCGCCGGTCGCAGGCCGCGGCGGTCGGTGAGGCGGTGCTCGTTCCAGCCGTACACGGCGCCGATCCAGCCCTGGGCGATCACGGCGTCGGCCCCGGCGGCGTCGAGGTAGGCGCCCATCCCCGTGCGGTCGCGCCGTACAAGGGCGGCAGCCGTGCGGAGCGCGGCGTGGACGGCAGCGGCGGCGGTTCCGTCGCCGCCACCACTCGTGCCCGACATCAGCTCCTCGTTCGGGGTGACGCGGACGAATCCTTCGTCGTCGGTCGCCAGTGAGATCGATCCGGCGAGGGCATTCATCATCTGCCCGTGGGTCGGGACCGCGGCGTACGGACCGGTCGCGCCGAACCCGGAGCAATGGCAGTAGATGATCGCCGGTTTGCGTTGGCGCTGCGCCTCGTAACCGATGCCCATCCGGTCGCAGGATCCGGCGAGGAGTCCGTCGACGAAGACGTCGGCGGTGTCGAGCAGTCGCCAGAACACCTCGCGCCCGGCGTCGCCACGTACGTCGAGGGTGATGCTGCGCTTGTTCCGGTTCACCTGCAGGTGGGCCGGGCTCTGGTGGGGACCGATCTGGCCGAGCATGTCGCGGAGGTAGTCGCCGCGTCCCGGCGACTCGATCTTCACGACGTCGGCACCGAGGTCGGCGAGGTGCTGCCCGAGGACGTCGCCGTTGAACAGCACCGCGACCTCGAGGACCCGGATGCCGTCGAGCAACCCGGGAGCGGTCACGCGGGCAGCCCGATGTACACGTTCTTCGTCCGTAGGAACTCGGTCAGGCCCTCGCGCCCGCCCTCGCGTCCGAAGCCGCTCTGCTTGACGCCACCGAACGGAGCGTTCGGCGGCATCGGCGGGAAGGCGTTGACGCCGACGTAGCCGGCTTCGAGCCGCGACGACAGGCGCAGGGCGCGCTCGAGGTCGCGGGTGAACACGAGCCCGCCGAGCCCGTACTCGGAGCCGTTGGCGATGCGCACCGCGTCGTCCTCATCGGTGAACCGGATCATCGAGAGCACTGGACCGAAGATCTCGCGCTGGGCCAGCTCGCTCTCGTTGTCGACGTCGCCGAACACCGTCGGCGCCACGAAGAACCCGTTCGCCAGTGCCCCCTCCAACCGGCGACCACCCGTGAGCAGCGTGCCGGCGCCACTCTGTTCGGCCTGGTCGATCATCGCCAGGATGCGCGCGCAGTTCGCCTCGTCGATCACCGGGCCCATCTGGACGCCGTCCTCGAACGGACCGCCCACGTGCAGCGCGTTCGCCATCGTCGTGACGCGCGACGCCATCTCGTCGTAGATCGCGTGATGCACGAGCAACCGCGTCGGCAGGACGCACCCCTGCCCGCTGGTGTTGGCGAGCGCGGTCTGGATCACGGTGACGGCGGCGAGGTCGAGGTCGGCGTCGTCGAAGACGAGGTCGGCCGACTTCCCGCCGAGCTCGAGCACGACCGGAGTGAGATTGGCGGCGGCGGCCGCCATGATCCGCCGGGCGGTCAGCCCGCCACCCGTGAAGCTGACCTTGGCGACGCGAGAGTCGGAGACGAGCGCGGCCCCCGCGTCGGGACCGCCCGGCACGACGTTGAGCACGCCGGGCGGCAGGCCCGCTTCGAGGCACAGCTCGGCGAAGCGCAGCGGACCGAGCGGTGCCAGCTCGGCCGGCTTCAGCACGAGGCAGTTGCCGGCGGCGAGGGCGGGGGCGACCTTCATCGCCGACGACACGATGCCGCCGTTCCACGGCGTCAGCACGGCGACGACGCCGTACGGCTCGGGGAGCGTGTAGCTGAGCGACGGGCTCGAGTAGGGAGCCGACGTCACGCCCTCGATCTTGTCGACCCACCCGGCGTAGTACCGCGTCCACTCGGCTGCCAGCGAGCTGCCCCGCTTGCGCTTGAGCGGGGCGCCGGTCTCGAGCGAGCGCAGGACCCCGAGGTCGGCGTCATTGGCGTCGAGCAGGCGGGCGAGCGTGAGGAGCACGTCGCGCCGGCGCTGGGCCGGCCAAGCGCGCCAGGCGTCGAACTCGTCGATGGCGGCGTCGACCGCCCGGCCGACGTCGTCCGGGTTCGCCATCGCCACGCTCGACAGCGGCGCGCCGGTCGCCGGGTTCAGGTTCTCGCGCCGGTCGCCGGAAGCCGAAGGCTCCCACGCATCGCCGATGAGCAGGTCGCCACTCGGGACGGGGATCGGGCCGGATGGCCCATCGACGGTGTGAACGGTTTCGCTACTCATGTCAGATCAGCAGCGATCCGCCGTCGACGTGCAGCACGGTGCCCGTGACGTAGCCGTTGGTCATGAGGAACAGCACCGCGTGGGCGAGCTCGTCGGGCTGCCCGAGCCGGCCGAGCGGGAGGGCCGACAAGTACGGCCGCAACGCCTCCTCCTTGCCGGCGCCGAACGCGCGATCGAGGACCGGCGTGTCGAACGAGCCCGGACAGACGGTGTTCACCCGCAACGGGGCCAGCTCGACCGCCATCCCGCGGGCGAAGGACTCGAGCGCCGCGGTGGCCGCGGCGCCGGCAGCGCGGTTGGGACGGGGACGCCACGCCGAGATGCCCGAGCAGAACGTGAACGATCCACCCTCGCTCATGCGCGGTGCTCCCGCGGCGCACAGGTTGCGGGCCGCCCAGACCCGGGCGTCGAGGGCACGTTGGTAGAGCTCGTGCGTCGTGTCGGCAACGGTGGCGGCCGGTTGCTCGCCGGTGAACGACGCCACGTGGTCGACGTGGCCGAGCTCGTCGAAGAGTGCCTCCACCGCGTCAGCGTCGGCCGCGTCGAGCGCCCGACCGCGCGTGTTGCCGCCCACCGCGTCGCGGGCAGCTTCGAGCCGTTCGGGGTTGCGGGCGACGATGACGACATCGGCCCCCGCGGCGTGGGCCGCCTTCGCCGTCGCCAGGCCGAGCCCGGAGCTCGCTCCGGCCACCACGACGACTGCACCATCAAGCTTCTCGAGCACCGCTCGGCACCTCTCTTGGATCGCCTCCGGGGTCTTGGATCGCCTCCGGGATCGAATATTAGAGTATGCTAAATAGAGACGTCGCACACGGAGGGCTCATGCGCAACGGCTATCGGATCATCGACACCGACACCCACGTCGGGCCGACGGTGGATGTCCTGTACGAGTATGGCAGTGCGGCTTTGCTGGCTCGGCGGGCCGAGCTCGAGCCGTACGAGCGGCCGTTCCGCGACGGCATCGGGCTCAGCATCAGCCCGTATCCGTACAAGCGGAAGATGGGTGAGAAGGCCGACGCGGGGGAGGCCGAACGGGGTGGCGCGCCGGCGCTCAAGGGCGCGATCGGGAGCAACCGCGTGGAGGAGCCGGAGCCCGACGTCAGCCAGCGCAATGCCGCCGGGCGGCTCAAGGACATGGACCGCGAGGGTCGCGACGTCGACCTCATCATCCCCGGCACGTTCTCGACCGCCATCACCGCAATCGACGACAGCCTCGCCCTCGAGCTGTACGCGTCGTACCACCGCTACATCGTCGACTACTGCTCGGCCGACCCCGACCGGTTGAAGGCGACGATCCTGGCGCCCGGCGTCGACCCGCCGTGGGCGGCCGAGCAGATCCGGGCCCTGGCCGGTGAGCGTTGTGTCGCCTCGGTGACCGTCGTGCTCCCCGAGGGGATGCCGGTCGACGACCCAGACCTGCACCCGATCTGGGCGGCGATGGGCGAGGCCGACCTGCCCCTGCTCCACCACTCGTTCTTCTACGAGCCCCCGTACTTCCCTGGCTACCGCGACGTCTGGGGCCACGTCGCGCTGGCCCGCGCGGCCGCCCATCCGTGGGGCGCGCAACGGCTGCTCGGCTACGTGATCCTGTCGGGGTTGCTCGACCAGTTCCCGAACCTGCGCATCGGTTTCGCCGAGTGCAGCGGCGGGTGGTTGCCCTCGTGGCTGGTCCGCCTCGAAGGCCAGGCCAGCTACCTGCACCCGTCGCTGCCCTCGATCCAGAACACGCCGCTCGGCTATGCGGAGCAGGGCCGCATCTTCTGCGGCGTCGAGCTGTATGAGGGCGAGGCCACGGTGCGCAGCATCATCGAGGTCATGGGCGACGACGCGATGATGTACCAGTCCGACTACCCGCACGACCAGTGCGCGTTCCCGAAGTCGCCCGACACCGTGCTCGGCTGGTCGGGCCTGAGCGATGACACGTTGCGCAAGCTGTTCTCCGGCAACGCCGAGCGCTACCTGCGGATGCTGTGAGCGCTCCCGAACCCCGCCTGCCGCTCGTTCCGGCCGACGCCACCGACGCCCAACTGGCGGCGGTGTTCGATGTGTTCCGCGACCATGGCCGCGACGTGCCGACGCTGTACCGCACACTCGGCAACTCGCCGGCGATGCTCGCCGCGTGGGTCGGGATGGCGTGGCCGCTGCGCAACGAGTCGGTGACGTCGCGCGGGCTGCGCGAGTTGATCATCATGCGCGTCGCGCAGCTCACACGGGCGACGTACGAGTGGCTGGCGCACTGGGACATGGCTGTGCATCACGGCATCGACGACGGCAAGCTCGCGGCCCTGGCTTCCTGGCGCACGAGCGAGCTGTTCTCCCCCGAGGAGCGCGAGGTGCTGGCGATGACCGACGAGCTCACCGGCGAGCTCGAAGTCGGCGACGAGACATGGGCGGCGTTGGCTGCCCGGTACGAGCCGGGGGAGATCATCGAGCTCGTGCTGACGGCCTCGTACTACTCGTGCGTGTCGCGCGTGCTCCGCACGTTGCGGCTGCCGGTCGACGAGACCGATCCGCGCCTCGCCATGCTCTGACGCGTCGGGCCGACATCGTCAGCGAGCCCGTCGCCCCCGTTGCGACGGCGATTGCGGCACGATGCGCATCGGTGCGAGTGCGGTGAGATCGATGTCGATGAGCCACGGCTCGTCGGTGGCCACCGCCTCCGAGAAGGCGGTCGCGAACTCGTCCGCCGACGACACCGCGGCCGACGCCATCCCCATCGAGCGGGCGAGGGCGGCGAAGTCGGGCGTGTGGAGGTCGACCGCGGTTCGTCGACCCGCGAACGCGGTGTCTTGGATGTAGCGCAAGATGCCATAGCCGCGATCGTTGAACACGCAGGTGATGATGGGCAGCCGTTCCTGCACGGCGGTCGCCAACTCGCCGATGCTCAGCATGAAGCCACCGTCGCCCTGGATCAGGACGGTGCGCCGGCCGGTGCCGACGCTGGCGCCGATCGCCAACGGGAGCCCGGGGCCGATCGCAGCCGACACGGGACGCATCGACGTGCGCGGCTCGTACACCTGGAGGTGGCGGTTCGCCCAGACGATCCCGGCGACTGTCGAGTCCTTGACGACGATCGCATCCCGCCCGATGTTGTCGCGGACCGTCTGCATGATGCTGGCGTGGTCGTCGCCCATCGCCGAGAGCCCGTCGGCGATGACCTGCTCGCGGGCGGCCGTCGCCCGTTCGACGTAAGGGGATTCGGCGCCGCGGACGTCGCGGCCCCCGAGATCGCCGAGGAGCGCCGTGAGCCCGATCTCGGCATCGGCGCGGATGCCGAGATCGACCGGGTGGAAGCGATCGATCACGCCCGGGTCGGCGTCGATGTGGATCAACGTGCCCGGGATCGACAGGCCGATCTGGAGGTTGCTCGCGAGTTGGAACCGTGTCCCGACGGCCAGCACCACGTCGGCGTCGGCGATCACCTGGTCGAACGCGCTCAGGTCGCCGTTGGCTCCGAGCGCGAGGGGATGATCCTCGGGGATCGCGCCGCGGCCTTCGACCGAAGTGAGCACGGGCGCGCCGAGCCGCTCGGCGAGCTCGACCACCCGGCCTGCGGCACCGGCCGACACCACTCCGCCACCGGCCCAGATCAGCGGGCGGCCGGCCGCGGCGAGCAGCTCGCCGGCGCGTCCGACGAGCGCCACGTCGGGGCTCGGGCGCACCGGCGGTCGCACTGCAACCGGCTCGAGCTCACCCTTCGCGTATTGCAGGTCGACCGGGATCTCGACCGCGCCGGGACGTGGGCGTCCACTGCAGATGTCGCGGGCGGCTCGAAGGATCGCCGCGTAGATGTCGCTGTGGTGCTCGACGTGCGCGCAATGCCGGGTGACGGTGCGGAGCATGTCGAGCTGCTGATCGGTCTCGTGGATGGTGCTGCGGCCCTTGCCGTACCAGCGTGTCTCGGACTGCCCAGTGATCATCAGCACCCTCGACGACGCGTGGTTCGCCTCGAGCAGCCCGCCCATCGCGTTCGCCGCACCCGGCCCGGTGCTGGTGAGCGCGACGCCGAGCTCGCCGGTTGCCCTCGCGTAACCGTCGGCGCAGTGCGCGGCGCCCTGCTCGTGGCGGGTCTCGACGAAACGGACCTGTGCGGAGCGCCCGATCGCATCGACGATCGGCAGGTTGTGGACGCTGACGATCCCGAACACGTGCCGCACACCGAGTGCCTCGAGGGCGGCCACGACGGCTTCACCGCCGGTCGTGATCATGTCGACGCTCCTGTCTGCAGCTGACCGTTCACAGGCGCGTGTTGTAGCCGCCGTTGACGAGATACGTCTGGCCGGTCACGAAGCTCGCCTCGTCACTGGCGAGGTAGCGGATCATCCCGTAGATGTCGTCGGCGCTGCCGAGCCGTTTCACGAGCGTGCCGGCGAGCATCTTGTCCATCCCGGCGGCGGGGACCTGGCGGCGGGTCGCCTCGTTGTCGATCGGTCCCGGAGCGATGGCGTTGACGGTGATCCCGGACGGGCCGAGCTCGCTGGCGAGCGCATACGTGAGCTGGTTGAGGGCCAGCTTCGAGACGCCGTAGACGCCGGCGACCATGTAGGCCCCCATCGACGAGATGTTGATGATGCGCCCGCTGCCCTGCTCGATCATGGCCGGGGCGACGGCACGCGCGCAGAGCAACGGGCCGCGCACGTTGACCGCCATCACGAAGTCCCAGTAGTTCGGGTCGATCTCCATGAGTGGTACGCGCTCGAGGTCGCCCCAGACACCGGCGTTGTTCACGAGCACGTCGACACGGCCGAACGCGTCGATCGCAGCGGCCGCGAGGGCGGTGGTCTCGGCGGCGTCGGTGACGTCGACGACGGCGGGCACGGCGCGCGCCCCGCCGGCCACCAGTTCGTCGGCGGTCTCGCGCACTTCGTCCTTCAACACGTCCGCGACCACGACCGAGGCGCCATCGTCGGCGAGGCTCTTGGCGTACGCTCGACCGAGGCCGCGGGCGGCACCCGTGACGATCGCGACCTTGCCATCCAGACGCATGTGGCGGACTCCTTTTCCGGGTTGACCGTAGCTGGCGGCGCGACCGCACCGTCGAATACAGTGTGCTAAATAAGGTACTCGGCACGATTGTCGGGGACAACAGGACGGGGACCTGGGTGCTCGCAACGGTGACAATCCCGGGGATCGACTTCGAGATCCCCACGAACGTGGTGATCCTCGGGCTGATCACCGGTCTCACCTACAGCCTCATCGCCGTCGGCCTCACACTCGTCTACCGCACGACGCGTGTTCTCAACTTCTCGGCGGGGGAGATGGGCGCGCTGCCCGCGGTGCTGATCCCGGTCCTCGTGATCAGCAACGGGTGGCCGTACTGGCTGGCGCTCCCGCTCGCCCTCGCCGGCTCGATGCTGCTCGGTGGCATGGTCGAGGCGTTCGTCATCCGGCCGATGTCGCGGGGGCCGCGCCTCACGATGCTCGTCGCGACGATCGGCCTCGCCCAGGCGTTCTTCGGGATCAACCTGCTGATCCCGCGCGGCGGCGACCTCACGGGCAAGGCGTTCCCCGTACCGTTCGACTGGCGGCTGACGATCGGCTCGCTCGTCCTCGGGCCCGGGCAGTTGCTCATCCTCGTCGCCGCGCCGGCGTGCATCATCGCCCTCAGCCTCTACCTCGAGCGCAGCCCGCTGGGTAAGGCGAGCCGGGCGTCAGCCGAGAACAGCAACGCGGCCCGCTTGGCGGGCGTGCCGATCGGACGCGTGTCGTTCAACATCTGGGCGATCGCCGGCCTGTTCGCCGGCATCGGTGCCGTCCTCGCGGGCGCGACGCGGCCTTGTCGAGTTCCTCG
>Ga0190265_10002902_pt1 | contig 11620 bp, 9 predicted proteins | sample Popmic124T_FD_133135 | JGI IMG/M metagenome (GOLD analysis project Ga0190265, IMG submission 133135) | Populus adjacent soil microbial communities from riparian zone of Indian Creek, Utah, USA - 124 T | ecosystem: Environmental > Terrestrial > Soil > Riparian zone | place: USA: Utah | collected...
CACGTCCGACGGCTGCGCGCCAAGCTCGGCACCGAGCACGAGCAGATGATCGGCACCGTGCGCAACGTCGGCTACAAGTTCGTCCGGCCCAGCCGCAGTGGGCTCGCCGTCTCGGCGGGCGCGGCCCACGAGGAGGGCGACGAGGACGGCGACGACGGCGACCGAGCCGGCGCCCGGGTCAACGGAGTCGTCGCGCACACCTGAGCCGCTCCGGAGCCGGGTAGGGTCCAGCCGGTGAGCGAGCTGGTGTGGCGGGACGGGCTGGACGAGGCAGCGCAGGCCGCGGTGCGCGAGCTGGCCGCCGCGGCCGCCGCCGAGGACGAGGTCCCGCCGCTGTCCGAGCACGTGCTGCTGCACCTCGGCCCGCAGGACCATCCGCCGGCCGCGCACCTGCTGGCCATGGACGGTGCGACGCTCGTCGGCGTGGCCCACCTGGATCTGGACCCGGAGGCCGGCGGCTCCGCGGAGCTGACGGTGCACCCGCAACACCGGCGTGCCGGGCTCGGTACCGCGCTGGCCCGGGAGGTCAGCGCCCGGGTGCCGGTCGGCCGGCCGCTGCGGCTGTGGGCGCACGGTGATCATCCGGGCGCCGCGGCGCTGGCCGCCCGGCTCGGCTTTCGCCGGGTCCGCGAGCTGCTGCAGCTGCGGGCGCAGCTGGGCGAGCCGCCCGCGGTGCCACCGCTGCCCGACGGGGTGCGGATCCGCGCGTTCCGCGTCGGCACCGACGAGGCCGAGTTCCTCCGGGTGAACAACGCCGCCTTCTCCTGGCACCCCGAGCAGGGCGGCTGGAGCCTGGCCGACGTGCAGCTGCGCGAGCGCGAGGAGTGGTTCGACCCGGACGGTTTCCTGCTGGCCGTGGACTCCGCGGACCGGCTGCTCGGCTACCACTGGACGAAGGTCCATCCCGACGAACGCATCGGTGAGGTGTACGTGCTCGGGGTGGACCCGGAGGCGCGCGGGCTGCGCCTGGGCCGGACGCTCACCCTGGCCGGCCTGAAGCACCTGTACGAGCACGGGCTGCGCACGATGATGTTGTATGTCGAGAGCGACAACGGCGCGGCGCTGCGGCTCTACCGCGATCTCGGCTTCACCCGCTGGCACGCCGACATCGTGTACTCCCGCTGACCGCGCCGACCCCGCTGAATTGGGCAGACAGAACCACCAGCGCGTTACGCACAGTAATCGACCGCCGAGAGCAGCGCCCGTTGCGCCTGCCGGCCAGGTCGGATGGATCACACAGCCGATGTGTTCATCTCCCATTCACCCGGAATCGGGAGCTCGTCCACCGGGCTTTCCTACCGTTCGGTCGGACGGCCACCCCGAGCCGTCCCCCGAACGACGGAGGAGAACCAGGTGACAACCCTGTGGCACGGCTCCCGTGCCCGCATCGCCGCGATCGGCGTCGGTGCCGCCGGCGCCCTGCTGCTCGCCGGCTGCGGCGCGGCCAACGAGTCCACGCCGGCCCCGGCCGGGGGCGGCAGCGGCGGGACCGCCACGGCCGAGCTGAGCGGCACCATCGCCGGCGCCGGTGCCAGCTCCCAGCAGGCGGCGCAGGAGGCCTGGATCGCCGGGTTCACCGGGGCCAACCCCGACGCGAACATCACCTACGATCCGAGCGGTTCCGGCGCGGGACGCACCCAGTTCCTCGGCGGCGGCGTGGCCTTCGCCGGCAGTGACGCCGCCCTCAAGGACGACGAGCTCACCCAGGCCAAGACCCGCTGCGGCGGCGACGTGATCGAGGTTCCGGCCTACGTCTCGCCGATCGCGGTGATCTACAACGTGCCGGGCGTGACCGAGCTCAAGCTGGCCCCGGCCACCATCGCGCAGATCTTCGACAGGAAGATCACCAACTGGAACGACCCGGCGATCGCCGCCGACAACGCCGGGGCCACGCTGCCCGACCTGGCCATCACCCCGGTGAACCGTTCGGACAAGTCCGGCACCACGCAGAACTTCGCCGACTACCTCAAGGCCGCCGCGCCGGACGCGTGGAGCTACGACGTCAGCGACACCTGGCCCGTCCAGGGCGGTGAGGCCGCCCAGGGCACCTCGGGCGTCGTCGGCGCGGTGCAGGCCGGCCAGGGCTCGATCGGCTACGCCGACGAGAGCCAGGCCAAGGATCTCGGTCAGGTCCAGGTCAAGGTGGGCGACGCCTACGTCGGCCCGACCCCGGAGGCCGCGGCCGCGGTACTGGAGGCCTCGACCCGGGTCGAGGGCCAGGGCGACAACGTCTTCGCCTACGAGCTGGCGCGCGACACCACCGAGGCCGGCACCTACCCGGTCGTCCTGGTGTCCTACCTGATGGCCTGCACGAAGTACCCGGATGCCGCCACGGCCGACCTGGTGAAGGCCTACTTCACCTACGTGACGAGCGCCGACGGCCAGCAGGTCGCCGCGGACACCGCGGGCGCCGCCCCGCTCAGCGACACGCTGCGCGGGCAGATCACCCCGGCCATCGGCACGATAGCCGGTGGATCTTGAGATCTCCGTCCTAGCCAGGCGGGTCGGGTGGTTGTCATCATGACAACCACCCGGCCGCCCCGGTGCCGCGTCCTGCCCCTCTCAGTGAAGGGGTCCTCGTGACCACGTCCACCGCACCCGCCGCTGCGCCGGCCCGAGCCAAACCGGTGACCCAACTCGGCGACCGGATCTTCGCCGGAGCCGCCCAGGGTGCCGGAATCTTCATCCTCGCCGTCCTGGCCGGGGTTGCCGTCTTCCTCATCGTGCAGGCGCTGCCGGCCATCGTCTCCCCGGCCGCCGCCCTGCCCGGCGGCGTCGGTCTCGTCGCGTACATCTTCCCGCTGGTCTTCGGCACGTTGCTGGCCGCGGTGATCGCGCTGATCATCGCCACGCCGCTGGCCGTGGCGGTGGCCCTGTTCATCACCCACTTCGCTCCGCGCCGGCTGGCCCAGGGCCTCGGCTACCTGATCGACCTGCTGGCCGCGGTGCCGAGCATCGTCTACGGCCTGTGGGGGGTCGCCGTGCTGGCCCCGGCCACGCTGGGCCTCTCCGCCTGGTTGAACACCTACCTGGGCTGGCTGCCGTTCTTCGCCGGACCGGTCTCGGCCACCGGGCGCACCATGTTCGTCGTCGGCATCACGCTGGCGGTGATGATCCTGCCGATCATCACCGCGGTGTCCCGCGAGGTGTTCCTGCAGACACCGAAGCTGCACGAGGAGGCCGCCCTGGCCCTGGGCGCCACCCGCTGGGAGATGATCCGGATGGCGGTGCTGCCGTTCGGCCGCTCCGGGATCATCAGCGGTGCCATGCTCGGTCTGGGCCGGGCGCTGGGCGAGACGATGGCCGTGGCGATCATCCTCTCGGTGTCCGGCGCGGTCACCTTCAACCTGATCAGCTCGAGCAACCCGTCGACCATCGCGGCCAACATCGCCCTGCAGTTCCCCGACTCCACCGGCGTCGCGGTCAACACGCTGATCGCGTCCGGCCTCGTGCTGTTCGTGATCACCCTGCTGGTCAACGCGCTGGCCCGCTACATCATCAACCGGCGTCGCGAGTTCTCGGGGGCGAACTGATGTCCGTCGACACCAACCTGATCCCCGACGATGCGGTCGGCTCGGAGCCGAGCCCGCGCGCACTGGTCCGGGCCGAACTGCCGCGCTGGGCGCAGCCCGCGGTGTTCGGCGGGTCGCTGGTCGTCGTGGGGGCGCTGCTCGCGCTCGCCGGCGCCTTCAGCATCGGGCTGTTCGTGTTCCTCGCGGCGGTGCTCTTCGCGGTGGCCACCTACCTGCTGTCCCGGTTCGTCGAGGGCGGTCGGAAGGCGACCGACCGGCTGGTCACCATCGTGGTCACCACGGCCTTCCTGATTGCACTCGCACCGCTGGTGTCCGTGGTCATCACGGTCGTCGGCAACGGGCTGGCCCGCTTCGACGCCGAGTTCTTCAGCTCCTCGATGCGCGGCGTGGTCGGCGAGGGCGGCGGCGGCTACCACGCGATCATGGGCACGCTGATCATCACGGCGCTGGCCGCCCTGATGTCCATCCCGGTCGGCCTGCTCACCGCGATCTACCTGGTCGAGTACGGCAAGGGCCGGCTGGCCCGGGCGATCACGTTCTTCGTGGACGTGATGACCGGCATCCCGTCCATCGTGGCCGGGCTGTTCGCGTTCGCGCTGTTCGCGCTGTTCTTCGGCCCCGGCGTGCGGATGGGCTTCGCCGGCGCCGTGGCGCTCTCGGTACTGATGATCCCCGTGGTGGTCCGGGCGACCGAGGAGATGCTCAAGATCGTGCCGAACGAGCTGCGGGAGGCCGCGTACGCGCTCGGCACCCCGAAGTGGCGCACGATCACGAAGGTGGTCATCCCGACCTCGATCGCCGGCATCGCCTCCGGCATCACGCTGGCCATCGCCCGCGTGATCGGCGAGACCGCTCCGCTGCTGATCATCGCCGGCCTCACCACGGCACTGAACTTCAACCCGTTCGACGGCCGGATGGCCACCCTGCCGGTGTTCGCCTACACCTCCTACGCCGCACCGGGCGTGCCGCGCGAGCCGTACCTGGACCGGGCCTGGGCCGCTGCCCTGGTTCTGATCATCATCGTGCTGGTGCTCAACCTCGTCGCCCGCCTGATCGCGCGCGTGTTCGCGCCCAAGACCCGCTGACCGAAACCCGAGACAAGGGATCCGCCGTGACCAAGGCCATCACCGCCAGCGACCTGAACATCTACTACGGGTCGTTCCTCGCGGTCGAGGGCGTGAACATGGACATCCTGCCGAAGTCGGTCACCGCGCTGATCGGCCCGTCCGGCTGCGGCAAGTCCACCTACCTGCGCTCGATCAACCGGATGCACGAGGTGATCCCGGGTGCGCGGGTGGAGGGCGTGCTCGAGCTCGACGGCAAGAACCTCTACGGCCCCGGGGTGGACCCGGTGGGCGTGCGCCGCCAGATCGGCATGGTGTTCCAGCGGCCGAACCCGTTCCCGACCATGTCGATCTACGACAACGTGATCGCCGGGCAGCGGCTGAACAACAAGAAGATGCGCAAGGACGCCACCGACACGCTGGTGGAGCAGTCGCTGCGCGGCGCCAACCTGTGGAACGAGGTCAAGGACCGGCTCGACAAGCCGGGCTCCAGCCTGTCCGGCGGCCAGCAGCAGCGGCTGTGCATCGCGCGGGCCATCGCCGTGCAGCCCGACGTGCTGCTGATGGACGAGCCCTGCTCGGCCCTGGACCCGATCTCGACGCTGGCCATCGAGGACCTGATCAACGAGCTGAAGACCGAGTACACGATCGTCATCGTCACGCACAACATGCAGCAGGCCGCCCGGGTCAGCGACTTCACGGGGTTCTTCAACATCGAGGGCACCGGGAAGCCGGGCCACCTGGTCGAGATGGACGAGACCAAGACGATCTTCTCGCAGCCCAGGGAGAAGGCCACCGAGGACTACGTGTCCGGCCGCTTCGGCTGACGCCCCGTGAGTGCTGCGCCGTGCTAGAACACGGCGCAGCACTCACGACCTCAGATCGGGATGGCGCCCGGCTCGTGGCCGGTGACCGCGTACACGGTGGCGTGCGCGACCGTCACCGCGTGGTCGGCGAACCGCTCGTAGTAGCGGGCGAGCAGGGTGACGTCCACCGCGGCCGGAACCCCGTGCGACCAGCCGGGGGCCAGCAGCACGCTGAACATCCGGCGGTGCAGTTCGTCCATCGCGTCGTCGTCGGCCTCGAGCTCGGCCGCCAGCAACACGTTCCTGGTGCGGACCGCGTCGGCCGCCTTCAACCCGAGGCCCACCGCGAGCCGTCCCATCCGCTCCAGGTCGGCGCGCACCTCGACCGGCAGCCCGCGGCCGCACGCGGCCACCTCCGCGACGTGTCGGGCCAGCACGCCCATCCGCTCGATGTCGCCGGCGGCTCGGATCGAGGAGACGACTGCCCGCAGGTCACCCGCCACCGGCTGGTGGAACAGCAGCGCGTCGACGGCGAGTTCCTCGACCAGGGCGCGCCCGTCCTCGATCTCCCGGTGCTCGGTGATCACCCGCTCGGCCAGCCGTTCCCGGTGCTCCAGCAGCGCCGCGGTGGCGTTCTGCAGGGCCCGGGCGGCCGCGGTGCCCAGCTGCCCGAGCAGCTCGGAGAGCTGGACCAGCTGGGTCGGCAGCGATGCGGGGGGCATGCCGGCAGCGTAGGAGGCCGAGGCCTGGAACCGATGAACGCGGGGTGAACGCCGGCGGTCGGTCCGGCCGTCGCTACACGGTCAGCGGACCGGGCATCCGGCCGGTCACCACGTACACGATGCGCCGGGCCACCGCCACGGCATGGTCGGCGTAGCGCTCGTAGAAGCGGGCCAGCAGCGTGACGTCGACCGCTGGGGCCACGCCGTGGTCCCAATCTCGGCCCATCAGCACCGTGAACATGTGCCGGTGCAGGTCGTCCATCGCGTCGTCGTCGCTCTCCAGCTGCGCTGCCGCCGCCAGGTCGCGGGTGCGGATCACCTCGCCGGCCTTGCGGGCCAGCGCCACCCCGACCCGGCCCATCTCCGCGAAGTACGGCGCGACCTCGGCCGGCAGCACCGCGTTCGGGTGCCGGCGCCGGGCCGCCTGGGCGACGTGCACCGCCAGGTCGCCCATCCGCTCGATGTCGCCGGCGCCGTGGATCGCCGACACCACGATGCGCAGGTCGGTCGCGACCGGAGCCTGCAGCGCGAGCAGTGCAAATGCCTTCGCCTCGGCCCTGTCGCGCACGTCGTCGACGCCGAGATCACCGCCGATGACCTCCTCGGCGAGCTGCAGGTCGCTGTTCAGCAGCGCCTGGGTCGCCTTCTCCAGGGCGTCCGCCACCTGGGCGCACATGTCGGCCAGACTGCTCGCGAGGTCGTCGAGTTGATCGGAGTAGGCGTCGCGCATGCTGCGAGGGTAATCGGGGCCGAGGTCACGGGTCGGCTGTGGCGATGAACCGTCGGTGAACGCTCGTGGACCAGCTCAGCTGCAGGAGGCCCGGGGTGGCTCGGCCTGGGGGGCGGTGGTCGCCGCCGCCGGGGCCGGGGGGCGCAGGACCTCGTCGTAGGAGCTGCCGAGCACCAGCTGCAGTACGCCGCTGGTCCCCGGGTCGGGCACCGACGCCGCCGACGGCACGCTGGTGGCCAGCAGCGCGGCGGCGGACGCCTGGTCGGGCGAGAAACGGATCAGGGTCTGCGGCGTGACCTGCTCGGCGGTGCCGACCTCGCCGACGCGGTACCCGAAGGAGCCGAGCGTCTCGGCGACCTGTGCGGCCAGCCCGCTGCGCTCGGTCCCGTTGAGCACGGCCACCCGCAGCTGGCCGGGCGCCAGGGCCCCGGACCCGTTCGCGCCGGTGTCGGCGGGCAGAGCCGCATCCGTGCGCACCGCCGTGAACAGCGCGGACGCTTCGACGTCGCGCAGCAGCAACGGGCCGGCGGTGCCGCTCGGGTCGCCGGTGGTGGGCGCGGCCGCGAAGGTGATCCCGTCCGCCTCGAGGTTCCGCAGCGCCGCCGCGAGCTCCAGCGTCTCGTCCAGCCCGACCCCGTCGGTGAACACGGCCTGACCGAGCGCCGGCCGCAGCTCGGCGATGCGGGGCACGTCCAGCAGGCCCACACCTCCGACGGTCCGCTCCAGCGCCCCGGCCAGCAGCAGCTGCTGCCGTTCGATGCGGGCGCGCCCGGTCGGTGGGTCGCCGGCCACGGCGGCCGCGCGGGCGTAGGCGACGGCCCGCTGCGCGTCCAGGGTGGTATCGCCGGCCGCGGGCACGATCTGCCCGAGCGCGCCGTCGTCCACGGGCCGCGGAGCGCAGAGCGGGATGCCACCCAGCGCCGTGGCGAATGCCCCGAGACCATCGGTGTCGATCCCGACGAAGCCGGTGATCGCGATCCCGCTCAGCTGCTGCACCACGCGGGTGACGCAGCGCGGGCCGCCGACGGCCAGCGCGTCGGCCAGTCGGGCGGCCGCCGCAGCCGGCTCGATCGCGTCCGCATAGGACCGGCTCTGCGGATCCCAGCGCTCGCACGCGGGCCGGTCGATCTCCAGTGTGGACGGGAAGGCCAGCACGGTGGGCGCGGCGCCGTCGGCCGGCAGGTGTGCGACCGTGATCGTCGCACTGTTGGGGTCGGGCACCGGGTCGCCCGCGACGAGCAGCACGTTCCGGTCGCCCTCCTGCGCGGCCGCGTCGACGATCAGGTCCGACGACGGGTCCAGGGCGGCCACCGTGGGAATGCCGGACTGCAGCCAGCTCTTGGTGACCCACCCGACCGACGTCGCCAGCAGCACCGCCGCGGCCAGCGCCGCGACCAGAAGCCGCGGCCAGCGTGCCGGCCGGGCCGACCCGTGCGGTGCTTCGGTGTCCTCGCGGCCGGGCACCGGCAGGCCCGCGTGGGCCGCGGTGATCCGGGCCAGCGTGTCGTCGATCCGCGCCGCCTTGACGTCCGATGTGGACGACGGGGTGGCGGGTGCGGCCGCGCTCAACGCCGGCGCGGTCGGCTTGGACGGACGCGCCGGGGGTGCGCTGCGCTGGGACGACCGAGCGGCGGCGGCCGCGGTGGTCGTCTCGGTGCTGGGCGGACGGGTTGTCCAGGTGCCGGGGGTGCCCACGCCGGGATGACTGGCCGCTCGCCTCGGTGCCGTGGACGAGCCCGGCAGGTCCGCGTTCTGGTCCGGCCGTCGGCGGGTTGCGGATGGTTCCGGGCGCGGTGGGGCTGTCGGCGGGGCCGGTCGCCTGGTGGGGGCCGACGAGTCCGGTGACCGGCCGGTGCGGCCGCGAGTGGCCGGGCGGCCGGGAGCGGGGTCGGGGCGGTCCCGGGCCGGCGGCCGAGAGGCCGGCTCGGTGCGGGTCGGGCGGACGGCGGTCTGGCGGCCGTTTTCCCGCAGATCGCGCTGCTCCGACGTGGTGCAGGGGGCGGCCGGGCCCGGTCCGCCGGAGCGGTCCGGTAGGGCCGGAGACCGGTCGTTGCCGAGCTGGTCGTCGCTGATCAGCCGGTCGTCCTGCGCGCGACGCGCTGCGTTGCCACGGTGCTCGCCCGTGCCCGGGCCGCCGAGGCCGCCCCCATCGCCCGGGCTCGGTGCGGCGTCGGATGCCTGCCCGTCCGGTCGGGCCGGTGACGCCATCGGCCAGGCGGCGAACGGCGGCCGGGAAGCCGGTCCGGCACCGTTCCGCTCGTCCGGGTCCGCGGGCCGGGTCGGGTGCGCCTGGGAGCCGACGCCCCCGGAGTCGTGCCGCACCACCGGCGCGAACATGTCGGTGGCCTGCATCTGGTCATGATCGTCGAGGAAGCCGGATCGCGGCCCGCTGCCGCTGTCCCCCGGGGCTGCCGGAGGCGTCGTGGCCGGCTGCTGGGCGCCGGTGCGGTTGTGGCCCTTGTTGGCGGCCCGCCGGCGGCTGGTCGTCCCCCGAGTGCCGGGCACACCGTGTCGGGCCAAAAGGTCATCGACCGATACCGGCGTGGCTGTTCCAGCCGTATTCGAGCGCCGAGCACGGTCTCGACCGTCCTCCACGCCACCTCCTCGGGGCCCCGTACGGACGCGGGCGGGCCCAGGCTCACGGCCCGTACCCGCCCCACGACGTCGGGTCGATCTTACGGAGCGGCCCCGCATCGGTCACAGGCGGGTCTCGGAATCCGCATCATCTGCCGGACGCCGCGACGCGATCCGGCAGGTCCGGCCAGTCGCACCAGCCCGGTCTTCTCGTCACGGTAGGCAACCGCGTTGCGCCCGGAGTGCTTGGCCGCGTAGAGCAGCGTGTCCGCCGCTCCGACCAGGCGATCCACCTTGGTGACGGGACCTGAGCTGTGCGCGACCCCGATGCTGACGGTCACGCAGAGTTCCGGAGCCAGGTCGGTCCAGGAGTAGCGGTTGACGCGCCGGCGCGCCGCCTCGCAGACCCGTAGCGCCGCGGCCAGGTCGCGGCCGGGTAACACGAGCGCGAACTCCTCGCCGCCGTAGCGGGCGCAGAAGGCGGCCTCGGGGAGACCGCGGTCGAGCTCGGTGACGATGCGCTGCAGCACCCGGTCCCCGAACTGGTGGCCGAACGTGTCGTTGACCTGTTTGAAGTGATCGGCGTCGACCAGCGCGATGGCGATCCCGTCGGCGCCGCGGGATGCCGGGTCGTCCAGCAGCGTGGCCAGCCGCTCGTCGAGGTAGCGGCGGTTGTAGCTGGCGGTGAGGCTGTCGCGCCGGCTCTGCTCGCGGGCCTCCGCGGTCTCCCGGCGCAGCCGGTCGAGCTCGTCGGAGGGCTGCAGGCCGTGCAGCAGCCGCACCGCGGCCCGCAGGTGGTCGTAGGCGTCCTCCCAGCGCCCGGCCGCGGCGAGCTCCTCCGCGGCGTCGGTGTGCGCGCCGAGCGCGCCCGTCGTGCCGCGTGCAACAACGCCTTCCCTTGCATCGACTGGAACTGCCATCAGCACTCACCTCCTCGCCACGGACGTCGACGGCGGCGCCGGCCCCCTTGAGCGGTGGGACCCGTTCGCGGCGGGTAAACACCCGAACCGAGGCCCGACGCTCCGCTCGGTGATCAAGCTGGTGTGGTGATTGACCTGGCGCGCCCGAGCCGGTGCCGGTGCTCAGCCGCCCGAGTGGTCGAGCTCGGCGCCGAACGGCACCGTCGGGTCGTCGGGGTCCTCGAGCCAGCGCTCGGGAAGCACCACCCGGCCCGGGCTGCCCTGGCGCCCGCGGGGCCCTTCGGCGTCGGCCGGGAAGGGCTGCGCCGGATCGAGCAGGCCCAGCAGCTCGTCGAGCTCGTCGAGGCTGCCGACCAGCCCGAGACGTTGCCGCGGCTCGGGGCCGACCGGGAATCCCTTGAGGTACCAGGCGATGTGCTTGCGCATGTCCCGGATGCCCTTGTCCGGTCCCATGTGCTGGGCGAGCAACCGCGCGTGTCGGCGCATGGTGGCGCAGACCTGCCCGAGCGTGGGCGGTGCCGGCAGCGGCCGACCGGCGAACGCCGCCTCCAGGTCCCCGAACAACCACGGCCGCCCGAGGCAGCCTCGCCCGATCACCACCCCGTCGCAGCCGGTCTGCCGCACCATCGCCAGCGCGTCGGAGGCGTGGAAGATGTCGCCGTTGCCGAGCACCGGGAGCTCGGCGGGCAGGGCGTCGCGCAGCCGGGCGATGGCCGACCAGTCGGCGGTACCGGAGTAGCGCTGGGCCGCGGTGCGGGCGTGCAGGGCGACCGCGGCCACGCCCGCGTCGGCGGCCCGGCGCCCGGCGTCGAGGTAGGTGTGGTGCTCGTCGTCGATCCCGATCCGCATCTTGACCGTCACCGGGAGCCGCCCGGCGTTGTCCACCGCGGCGCGCACGATCCGGTCGAACAGATGTCGCTTGTACGGCAGCGCGGCGCCGCCGCCGCGCCGGGTCACCTTCGGAACCGGGCAGCCGAAGTTCAGGTCGAGGTGATCGGCGAGGTCCTCCTCGGCGACCGTGCGCACCGCGGCCCCGATCGTCGCCGGGTCGACGCCGTAGAGCTGCATGGACCGCGGCTGCTCGTCCGGGTCGAAGGCGATCATGCGGAAGGTGAGCGGGTTGCGCTCGACCAGGCCCCGCGAAGTGATCATCTCGCAGACGTAGAACCCGGCGCCCTGCTCGCGGCACAGCCGTCGGAAGCCCGGGTTGGTGATACCGGCCATCGGCGCCAGCACGACCGGGGTCTCGCACACGAAAGGCCCGATGCGCA
>Ga0190265_10002903_pt1 | contig 11620 bp, 11 predicted proteins | sample Popmic124T_FD_133135 | JGI IMG/M metagenome (GOLD analysis project Ga0190265, IMG submission 133135) | Populus adjacent soil microbial communities from riparian zone of Indian Creek, Utah, USA - 124 T | ecosystem: Environmental > Terrestrial > Soil > Riparian zone | place: USA: Utah | collected...
GAGCTGCACATCCCCGAGGGCGCCGAGGTCGAGATCGTCGAGACCGACCGAGGCGGCAAGTCGACGTTCCACGGGCCAGGGCAGCTCGTCTGCTATCCGATCTTCGACCTGAAGCGGCACGGGCAGGACGTCAAGCGCTACTGCCGCGAGCTCGAGGACGCGTTGATCCTGACGCTGGCGAAGCTGGGCGTCGAGGCGGAGCGAATCGACGGCCTCACCGGCGTCTGGCTGACAAGGCCGCCACGCAAGATCGCCAGCATCGGGATCCACATCGCCAAGTGGGTGACGACGCACGGCTACGCGCTCAACGTCGACCTCGACCCCGCCCCGTTCACGCAGTGGATCACCGCCTGCGGGCTCGAGGACGCCGCGTTCACGACGATCGCGAAGGAGCTCGGCCGGCCGGTGACCGTGGACGAGGTGCGCAGCCCGGCGCTCGACGCCCTGGCGGAGGTCTTCGAGCTCGCGTTCGAGGAGCTCCCCGCCGAGGGCACGCACGGCCTCTGGCCGCAGCCGGTGCACGTGCAGCTTGCCGCTCGCTGAGGACGGCTCGGCGTGACCCCGACGATCCGGGTTCGCGACATGGCGGGAGCGCTCGCGTTCTACCTCGGCCCCGTCAGTTCACGCTCGAGCGAGGCAGTGATCAGGAGGGCAACTCGGCGGTCAAGCGAGGCGACGCCCGGCTGATGCTGAAGACGGGTGCCGCGGCGGGAGCCGGATCGGCGCAGACGGAAGCTAGACGGGCGCATGGCCGGCGGCGGCCAGCAGGACTTGCAGCACAAGAACAGCGGCCCAGGCCCCCGCCGCCACCAGCACGACGCGCCTCTGCCTCGGCTCGGAGCCGACGAACCGTCCGGCTGACCAGGCTAAGAGCGGGAGAACCTGGAGCGCGTGCAGTCCGATCGCATGCGGCACCTTCAGCTCGCCTGCCGCGCCGAGGATCGACTCGTCGCCGGTCGGGCTCTCGGACACGCCACCGCCGCTACCGATGATGATCCCACCGACGACGTAGCCTGCCAGGAGCAGGACAAGCCCGGAGCGGATCCCCAGTGCGAGAGCGGGGGCGACCGCGACCGGCCGGAATGCTGCCGCGGTGAACGCGATCGTGCCGATGACGATGCCGGCAATGCCGATTCCCATCGCGACCCAGATCACCGCGTCGACCACGGTGGCGACGTTGAAGTGCGAGGGCTCGCCTCGCCAGGCCTGCGCAACGATCAGCGCGTACTCGAACGCTGACGCCGCGGCGAGGGTGCCGAGCACCCACCAGCCCTCACGCTTTCCCAAATGCACGAACCGCGCGATCACTGCGAGGGAGAGCAGCGTCACACCCAGTGAGAAGCCAAACGTGATCGCCTTGCGCCATCCGACAGGGCCTGCCCACGGCTGATCGTCGAGCAGGAAGACGACGCTGTGGACGACGCCGGCGCCGATCAACAGGAGCGCGACCGCAAGTGCCGTCACCTCGGGACCTGACCACTTCCTCATCCGTCGACGCTACAACCGCCGTCGTGACAACGGAAGCCTTCTCTAGACTCGAACCATGGAGACGTCGCTGCCCGTCGCCGAACGCCCTCGCCGGCCGGAGTGGATGAAGGTCCGGGCACCGAGCGCCGACGGGCGTTTCTACGACGTCAAGAAGCTGCTGCACGGCCTCTCGCTGAATACCGTCTGCGAGGAGGCGCGCTGCCCCAACATCTCCGAGTGCTGGGGCCGCGGTACCGCGACCTTCCAGATCCTCGGCGACACCTGCACCCGCGCCTGCCGCTACTGCTACGTCCACTCCGGCAAGCCGCAGGACGCGCCCGACCCGCTCGAGCCGCTCCGCGTCGGCCAGGCCGCGGCGCAGATGGGGCTGAAGCACGTCGTCGTCACCTCGGTCGACCGCGACGACGTCCAGGACCGGGGCGCTCGCCACTTCGCCGCCACGATCCGCGCGATCAAGATGAAGCTGCCGGAGGCGAGCGTCGAGGTGCTGACGCCCGACTTCCTCGGCGTCGAGGAGGAGGCGCTCCGCACCGTCCTCGGCGCCCGCCCAGAGGTCTTCAACCACAACATCGAGACCGTCCGCCGCCTGCACCGGAGCATGCGCGGCGCGAAGGCGAGCTACGACACGGCGCTCTGGCTGCTGCGGCGGGCAAAGGAACTCGCCGATTATCCGGTCCTGACGAAGTCGGGGATCATCGTCGGCCTCGGCGAGACGAACGACGAGGTCGTCGAGACGATGCGCGACCTGCGCGTGCACGGCGTCGATGTCGTCACGATCGGCCAGTACCTGCAGCCGAGCCCGAAGCACGCAGCGATCGACCGCTGGGTGCACCCGGACGAGTTCACGTGGATGCGCGAGCAGGGCGAGGCGCTCGGCTTCGGCTCCGTCTTCGCCGGCCCGCTCGTCCGCTCGAGCTACCGCGCCGACGAGCAGCGCCACGCCGCGGAAACAGGGCGTGGCGCCCTCGCCTACTAGCGTCTACGGACCGCCGACGAACCCGTAGATGTTCATGTCGAGGCCACCCGCGTCGGGGCAGGTGTCGGCGCCCCAGGCACCGTTCGCGAAGACCCGGCACTGGAGCACGTCGAAGCCGTCGGTGCCGTTGCCGTCCGTGTAGCGCGGGTCGGTGCCGACGACCACGTCCTGACCGCTCGGCCATGCCATCACCACGTTCGAGGCCGAGGCGGAGACGTAGTTGTAATCCCCGAAGAAGGGGACGTCACGGTTGCCGAACTGCTCGTAGTTGAGCGCGTAGCTGACGCTGGAGACCTTCTGGTGGCTCCAGTTCGCCCCGCCGTCCGTCGAGCGTGAGTAGAACGTCTCGACGCCCTGGTTCGTGTGTGTCGAGCCGACCGCCCCGCCGACCCACTGGTTGGAGAACGGCACTGTCCGAAAGTCCCCGACCGTGCCGGGCGGTCCGGTCGCCGTGTCGCTGCGCGTGTCGTGGTAGACGACGTGCAACCGACCCGCGTACGCGTCGATGTCGCTGTAGAACTGATGACCCTTCGGTTGCGGGTTCACCTGCGAGACCGCCCAGCTGCCGCCACCGTTCGTCGTCTTGACGAGATATGTCGACGCCTGGCTCCCGATGCCATCCGTGATCGTCGAGTAGGTAGTTCCGGTCGCCGTCTCCGTCCCTGGGACGGTGGCGTCCACGAGCGCGTACGCCGCATCCGGATCGGCTCCCGGTGTCGGGTCGGCAGAGATGTGGACGCTCGAGGAGGCTCGGCCGAAGACGTACCCGGACGTGCACTCGAACGGTCCATCACCGCAATCCCGAGCGTTGACCCGCGGCTCGGGGCTCGCGCAGCGGCCGAGCGTGCCGTCACCGGCCAAGCACGCCTCGTAGCCGGCCCGCCCGAACGCAGCAGGGTCACCGGCCGTGTCGCCCATGTCCCAGTGGACGAACTCGTGCGCGAGCGCCGGCTTGGTGAAGGAGCGGCCGCCGTTGTCGGAGTAGACGTAGGCGACCGCATCGTTCTGAGCCTGTCCCTGGTTCGGCTTGAACTCGAACTGGCGCCACGCGACCCACACGCGGCCGCTGCTGCCGACGGCGATGTCGCAGAACTGGCTCCCGTGCACGGATTCGGAGATCTTCATCCGATTCGAGAACGTGCGGCCGCCATCGGTCGAACGTGAGAAGAAGACGCCGTTGTTGGGCCCGCTGGCGGTGAACTGCGCCCAGCAGACGTAGACGTTTCCGGTTGTCGCTGCGTTCTCGCTCCGGTCGACCTCGATCATCACCTTGTCGTGGAAGAGACCGAGGAAGATCGGGCTCGGTGTCCCACGCGCGACGATAGTCGTGCGCTGGTGGTCGGGCATGGCGCCCGCGACCCAGCTGTAGCGAGCCACCCAGATCGAGCCGTTTGCGGGCTTGACCCGGTTGAAGGCAATGCCGCCGTAGTACACGTTGCCGAACCGATCCCATGCCTGAACCGGATCTCCGGCTGCAAGCGCGAGCCCGTGCAGCGGCGAGGCTTGGCCTTCCGTGCTCGTGTCGTTCGGGTAGCCGGGCAGCAGGCTGTTCGTCCAGGTGGAGCCGCTGTCCGAGCTGAAGTAGAAGCCCGCCCACGCGTCACCGTTGGTGGGTGTCGTGCAGTAGTCGTTGGCCCCGGCCGTCATCTTGCTCGGCTGGGTCGGACTGACCGCGGCCGCAGGCTCGTTCTGCTGCCGGTTGTTCGTCGAGCACGCGATTGTCGTCGCGTCCTGCCCGCCGTCGTGGCGGATGTATTGCCTGTCCGTGATCTTGACGTCGCCCAACGCGGGCGCTGCGGCGACGAGCGCGACGAGCGCCGCGCCGAACAGACAAAGGAACCGGGTACGGAGCACGTACTCCCCCTTCCCTCGTGCCGCCCCTGAGGCGGCGTCGGCGGGACCATACAACGGCGTAAATGCCGTTGCCGCCGCAGGACCGCTAACTCTGGTCGACCCCCTTTCCGGGGGGTCTCAGCGCGTTCCGCCTGTGGCTTCATTGAGGCAGGAGGAAGAGATGCGCGTTGCAGCCGCCGTCGTGCTGATGCTGGTTCTCTCCGTCCCCGCGCAGGGGGCGCCGTCGCCGCGCCGGGCGTCGCTGAAGCTCGAATCGCTCGCCCCGCTCGTCGTCAGCGGCAGGCAGTTCGGCGTCCGCGAGCCGGTGCTCGTCACCTACCTTGCCGCCGACCAGACCCGTCGCGTCGTGGGCGTGCGCTCGAAGCGGAACGGGAGTTTCGAGGCCCCGTTCGACCTCCGCCTCGACCGCTGCGCCGTGTTCACCGTCCGGGCCGCCGGCCTTCGCGGCAGCCGGGCGGTGCTCCAGGTCGAGCCGGCCTGCAAGCAGAAAGACAGGGGCCCGCCGAAGCGGGCCCCTGCGATCGTGCTCGAGGAACGAAAGGCCTAGCCGGCGTCAGCGCGGCTCGGGTTCGTGATCCAGCTCAGGACCTCCGGCCGGTCGAGCCGGTAGGAGAAGTCCAGGCCCTTGCACTGCCCGTTCATCCCGAACGAGGTCACGGCGGCGATCACGTTCGTGCCGTAGAAGAAGACCGGTCCGCCCGAGTCGCCGTTGCACGTCCCGCTCTTGCCCTGGGACGCGTTCGCCGTCGTCTTCAGGTTGAACTCGGTGATCGGCGCCTCGTTGTTGACGGCGTACGAGTTCCCCATCAGCCGCTTGCGGAACGAGACCGGACGCGGATCCTGGTCGGAGAGGCCGTAGCCGCTGACCGTGAAGCGCGCCTGCTTCTTGTTCCCGGCCGCCGCGATGTAGCGGTCGATCGCGCCGGCGCTCGGCAGGATGCCGAAGCCGTTCGCCGGAGTCACCGGCTGGTCGAGGACGACGACCCCGGCGTCCTTGGTCTCCGGGAAGCCCGCGAGGAAGCCGTAGTTGTCCGCCCGCTGGAAGGTGATCCCGCCCTCGTAGGGATAGCCGGTCGTCGGGTCGCCGCCCCGGCCGCCGAACGCAGCGGGGTCGTAGTTGGGCGCGGCCGACTGCTGGAAGTAGATCCGGCCGCTGTCGACGCCCTGGGTGCAGTGACCCGCTGTGACCACGACGGTCGGCGAGATCAGGGTGCCCGAGCAACGGTGACTGAACGGATCCTCACCGGCCGGTGTGTTGGGCGCGTAGAAGACGAGCAGGCCGACGTTGTCGTGCACGAAGTCGTCGGTGTAGTTGCCTGTGATCGCCCCCGCCGAGCCGGCGAACGTCACGAGCGCGGCGGCGATCACCGCGAGCAGCACGAAGCGCTTCAGCATTCCTCTTCCCCTTGAGTTGATTGCAAAGTGCGTTTGCAACCATACTGACGGTTCAGCGGAATGTCTACTCGTGCGGCTTGGCCATCCTGCGGTAGTCGAGCGCCTCGTCGAGCGTGGCGTCGTCGACGCCCTCCTCCCGCGCGACCTCGCGCAGCGAGCGGCCCGACGCGGCGGCCTTCTTGACGATCTCCGACGCCTTGTCGTAGCCGATGTAGGGGTTGAGCGCGGTCGCGGCGGACAGGGTCAACTCGGCGTACTGCTCGTTCTGCTTCCGGTTCGCCTCGATCCCCTCGACGCACTTCTCGGCGAGCAGGCGCGACGCCGACGCGAGCAGCTTGATCGAGCCGAGCAGGTTGCGGGCCATCATCGGGATGAAGACGTTGAGCTCGAAGTGGCCCTGGAGGCCGCCGACCGTGATCGCCTGGTCGTTGCCGATCACCTGCGCCGCGACCTGGGTCACGACCTCGGGGATGACCGGATTCACCTTGCCCGGCATGATCGAGCTGCCCTTCTGCAGCTCGGGAAGGAAGATCTCGGAGAGGCCGGCGCGCGGGCCGGAGCCCATCAGGCGGAGGTCGTTTGCGATCTTCGTCAGGCTGACGGCGACGACCTTGAGCGCGCCCGAGGCCTCGACCAGACCGTCTCGGGCCGCCTGGGACTCGAAGGGATCGGCGGGCGGCGAGATGTGGAGTCCCGTGTCGGCCGTGAGCAGCTCGCGCACCTTGGCGGCGAAGTCGGGATGCGTGTTCAGCCCGGTGCCGACCGCGGTGCCGCCGAGCGGGATCTGGCCCAGCCGCTTGCGGCTGTCGCGCACACGCTCGATCCCCTCGCGCACCTGCGCGGCGTAGCCGCCGAACTCCTGGCCGAGCGTCACCGGCACGGCGTCCATCAGGTGCGTGCGGCCGGACTTGATCACGTCGTCGAACGCCTTCGCTTTCGCCTCGAGCGACGCCGCAAGCGTCTCGAGCGCAGGCAGGAGATCGTGCTCCAGCTCGCCGAGCGCTGCGAGGTGGACGGCAGAGGGGAAGACGTCGTTCGAGCTCTGGCCCATGTTGACGTCGTCGTTCGCGTGCACGTCGTCGCCGGCGAGCGAGGCGATCACCTCGTTCGCGTTCATGTTCGAGCTCGTGCCGGAGCCGGTCTGGAAGACGTCGATCGGGAACTGGTCGTCGTGCTCGCCCTGCGCGATCGCGTCGCCTGCGGCGGCGATGCGCTCGGCCTTCTCCGCGTCGAGGAGCCCGAGCTCGGCGTTCGCGCGCGCCGCGGCGGCCTTGATCCTGCCCAGCCAGCGCGCCACCGGCGCCGGAATCGGCTCGCCGGAGACGGGGAAGTTGGCGACCGCCTTGCGCGTCTCGCCGCCCCACAGCTCCCGCTGGGTCTCGGTGCTCACGGGGCGGAAGTGTACCCGCGCCCGAAGGCTGTCCTGAGCGCCTCGGCGGGTGCGCCGCGCTCGCTGTAGCGGGACGTTCCCGCCTCGCGCAGCTCCTCGGCGCCGGTGAGCAGGGTGCCGTAGGCCGACCGCGCCAGCGCGCCGCCGGTCGAGACGCGACGGACGCCGGCGGATCCCAGCTCGGAGACGGTCGGGCCGTTCGGCAGGGCGAGCACGTTCACGGGGACGCCGACCTCGTCGACGACGCGCGCAATCGAGCCGAGGTCGGCGAGCCCGGGTGCGTAGACGACATCGGCGCCCGCGTCGCGATACGCAACCAGGCGAGCGATCGTGTCGTCGAGATCGTCGACGCCGTGAAGGTGGTTCTCGGCCCGCGCTGTGAGCACGAGCGGGCCTTCGGCCGCAATCGCCACCCGCTCGGCGGCGACCTCCAGCGCCTCGATCTCTCCGGTGGCGGGATCGAAGTCCTCGATCGAGCAGCCGGCCGCGCCCGCGTCGGCGAGCATGCGGACGGTCTCGCCGACGCCGCCCGGCTCGTCGGGGAAGCAGCGTTCGCTGTCGACGTTGAGCGGCAGCGGCGTCGCGGGCGCGAGCCGGGCAACGTGCGCCACGAGCTCCTCCCGCGTCACCTGCATGTCGAGCTTGCCGAGCGACCAGGCCAGCCCTGCGCTCGTGGTCGCGAGCGCCTCGAAGCCCATCGCAGCCAAGAGCTTCGCGGAGCCGACGTCCCACGGGTTCGGCATGACAAAGATCCCGTCGGCGTGGAGCGCACGGAAGCGGGATCGGCGCTCGCTCATTGCCCCAGCCTAGACGCCGCTAGACTGGTCGGCCCGAGGCGAGGTAGCTCAGTTGGTAGAGCACACGGCTGAAAACCGTGGTGTCGCCGGTTCAAGTCCGGCCCTCGCCATTGCTGCCAGCCGCAATGAGTAGGTTTCGCCTGTGGCTGCGGGCAAGCAGGTCGCGATCATCGGCGCGGCACTCGATCTCGGTGCCGGCCGCCGCGGCGTCGACATGGGGCCGTCCGCGATCCGCTACGCGGGCCTGAACGACCGCCTGGACGGCCTCGGCTACGACGTGCTCGACTGGGGCGACGTCGAGACCGCCGTGCTCGAAGCGACCGAGGAGACCGACGAGACCGCGCGCTACCTCCCCGAGATCAAGGCGGCCTGCGGCCGCGTCGCACGGCTCGTGAGCCTCGCGCTCGGCCAGGGCTCGCTGCCGCTCGTCCTCGGCGGCGACCACTCGGTGGCGCTGGGGACGCTCGGCGGGCTCGCGCGAACGAGAGGCGTCGGGGGCGTGCTCTGGATCGACGCCCACAGCGACCTGAACACGCCGGAGACCTCGCCGAGCGGCAACGTCCACGGGATGCCGCTCGCAGCAGCGATCGGCCTCGCCGACGAGCGTTTCGAGAGCGATGCCTGGACGCTGCCGGCGGTCGAGCCGGAGCGGGTGGCGCTCGTCGGGCTGCGCTCGGTCGACGCCCGGGAGCGCGAGCGAATCCGCGAGCTCGGGATCAAGGCGTACACGATGAGCGACATCGACCGAATCGGGATCGAGCGCGCGATCCGGGAGTCGCTGTCGCAGATCGCCGGACCCGGCTTCGTCCACGTCTCGCTCGACATGGACGCGCTCGACCCGGAGGTCGCACCGGGAGTCGGTACGCCCGTCCGCGGCGGGCTCTCCTACCGGGAGGCGCACCTCGCGCTCGAGCTCGTGGCCGAGTCGGGCCTCGCGGGCTCGCTCGAGGTCGTCGAGGTGAACCCGATTCTCGACCGCGAGAACGCAACCGCGGCGCTCGCCGTCGAGCTGGTCGCCAGCGCGCTCGGAAAAACGATTCTTTAGCGCGCGGTCGTCACCAGAGTGATGCCCGGCAGGGCGTAGCCCTCGCCCGAGTGGAACGGCTCGATGCGAGCCTTCGCTGCGTCGTCGACTTCGGCGCGCGTCTCGTCGTCGAGCCGCTCGAGCACCTCGCGCATCGAAGCCGCGAGCGCCGAGACGATCCGCCGGTACTCCGCCCAGCCGGACGGTCGGAAGACGACCGGCACCTCGGCGACCGACAGCTCGTCGAAGCCGGCGCCGCGGACGAGCTCCTCGATCCGCTCGGGCTCGCCGAGCGAGAACTGGCCGGGCTCGTCCGGCTGGGGCGGCTCCAGTAGGCCGCGTTCGATCAGCACAGGCCCGTACGCGGTCGCCCACGGGTTCAGCTTCGCGGGCGCCCAGGTCGCGAACGCGAGCCGGCCCCCTGGCCTGAGCACGCGGCGCGTCTCGCGCAGCGCGCGCGCAGTGTCGGGCAGGAGCATGTAGCCGTAGCGGGAGACGACCCCGTCGACGCTGTCGTCGGGGAGGTCGATCGCCTGCATGTCCATGACCCGGTGTTCGACGCCGGGAGTGCCGCGTCGGCGCGCTGCCTCGACCATCACGGGCGAGAGGTCGGTCGAGATCACCCGGGCCCCCTGTTTCGCGAGCGCCTCGGTGACGTCGCCGGTGCCTGCGGCCAGGTCGAGGACGGTGTCGCCGGAGCCCGGCGCGAGAGAGGCGACGAGCGCCTCCGCAACCGGGGCGCCGAAGGCCGTCACCGCCTCGCGTTCGGCCTCCCAGCCAACCGCCGCCGCGTCCCATCGCCGGCGGAGCTCCTCCTGGGTCTCTACGCCGTCACCCCGGAGAACTGCGGCAGGATGTCCCTACCGTACGCCTCGAGCGTCTCCTCCTGGCCCTTCGTCATCAGATAGATGTTGAACTGGTCGACGCCGATCGACTCGAGCTCGCGCAGCTTCGCGATCGCCTGCTCGGCCGTGCCGAGCACGCAGAAGCGGTCGCAGATCTCGTCGGTGACGAACTCGCCATGCTTGGCGCCGACGCGCGAGTGCTCGTTGTAGTCGTAGAACTTCCGCGCCTCGACGTAGTCGGTCAGCACCTTCGGCACGACGGACCCGTCTGTGCCGTAGCGGTCGATCAGGTCCTGGACGTGGTTCGAGACCATCGCCGGGAACCAGCGCACCTGCTCGCGGGCGTCCGCGAGATCGTCCGAGATGTGGCTCGGCGCGCTGACGATGCACTTGAGCGCGGCCGGGTCGCGCCCCGCCTCCTCGGCCGCCTGGCGAGCCGTGGCCATGATCCACTGGATGATGTCCAGGTCGGCGAGCTGGATGATGACGCCGTCGCCCTGCCGCCCAGCCACCGCGAGCGCCTTCGGCCCGTAGCCGGCGACGTGCATCTCGATCTCGGGCAGCTCGGGCCGCACCCACTTCAGCTGGAGCTGCTTGTCGTTCCAGGTGACCTCCTTGCCGTTCATGAACGGCTTCACCATCTTCAGCGCTTCCTCGAAGTCGGCCACCTTCATCGGCTTGCGGCCGACGTAGCGCACCGACGAGTCGCCACGACCGACTCCCATGATCATGCGGCCGTTCGAGATGTCCTGGAGGGTGGCGTACGCGCTCGCGAGCACCGTTGGGTCGCGGATCGCCGGATTGGTGACCATGTGGCCGAGCTTGATCTTCGAAGTCTGGTCGGCGAGAAGCGCCATCACGGGCATCGACTCCTGCCAGAGCACGTGCGAGTCGTAGGTCCAGCCGTACTCGAAGCCCTGATCCTCGGCCATCTTCGTGAGCTCGATCAGGCGCTGGTACGGGGGGTCTGGCAGGACTGTTACACCGAAGCTCAGCACTGCCGCGAGCATAGCGCCGTTGCGGGGCTCCGCGAAAGAGCCCCGCCCCGGCGATCGACGTTCAGGCAGTCAGGACTGCGCACGCCGTTTCGAGGCGCTCCTCGAGGCTGTGCTGCGGCTCGAGGATCGCCTCTCCCGTCTCGAGGTCGATCTTGAGCACGCCGGTGAACGCGAACGGAAGCTGGCCGATGATCATCAAGATCGCCGTCCCGTCGGGCTCGATCCGTTCCACGTCGGCGCCGACGTCGCGGAAGCGGAACACGTTGTCGCCGGCCGTCGCCGTGAGCGCGACGTTGACCGTCCTGATGACGGCCGGCCCGGTGCCGCCGCCCGCGAACGTCCGTACGGTGATGTGACCCTGGGCACGAGTCGTCACCGGGACGCCGCACGCCTCCGTGAGGAACGGGTCGGGCGCGGTTTCGTCGATCGTTATGCGCTCGAAGACGGGCTTACCGGCCAGCGCGCCCGGCGCGAGGAAGGCTCCGAGTGCGAGAACGCCCACCAGCCACGCTACGACTGCTCTGCTTGTCATTCCGCCGCCTTTCGGTCGTGCCGCCGACGCCTGGCCGGCGACTTCTCCCAGTCGAAGGCGCTCTTACCACATTCGATCCGATCGGCACAAGCGTCGAGTTGTCCGGCGAGGTCGCCAGCATGGGCGCGTGGCAACGTGGCCCTACTACCTGTTCGCGATCGCAGCGGGCGCGATGCTGCCGATCCAGTTCGGGATCAACGCGCAGCTCGCGAGCTGGGTCGGGAGCCCGCTGCGGGCGACGCTCGTCTCGTTCGTGGTCGGCGCTGCGGTCCTGCTCGTCGCAACGCTCGTGTTCGCGCGAGGAGTGGCGGGCGGAAGGGA
>Ga0190265_10002904_pt1 | contig 11619 bp, 12 predicted proteins | sample Popmic124T_FD_133135 | JGI IMG/M metagenome (GOLD analysis project Ga0190265, IMG submission 133135) | Populus adjacent soil microbial communities from riparian zone of Indian Creek, Utah, USA - 124 T | ecosystem: Environmental > Terrestrial > Soil > Riparian zone | place: USA: Utah | collected...
GGAGCGGGTGGTGCTCGCCCACACCACGACGATCGGGCTGCGCCGCTACGCCGTCGACAAGGTGGCACTCCCCCGCGAGACCGCCGAGGTCGAGGTCTACGGCAAGCAGGTGCGGGTCAAGCTCGCCCGGCTGAACGGCGACGTGGTCACCGCGACCCCGGAGTACGACGACGTGGCCCGGATCGCCGCGGCCAAGGGGGTGCCGGAAGGGGAGGTCCTCAACCTCGCCAGGCTCGCAGCCGGCGCCCGGTGGGCGACGGGGCCGTAAGCGTCTCGGTCTGCTCCCAGATCCGCCGCCACGGCGCGACGTCGGGTCCGGACGGGTCGGGGGTGGCGTCCTGCGCGGCGCGCTTGCGCGCCTCCCACCAGGTGTCCCGCTCCTCGTCCAGCAGGGCGCCGATCGCCGAGCGGATCCGCGGCGCGAAGGCCCGCGGCGACTCGTCCGCGCCGGGCCGGATCGGCTCGCCGAACCGCACGGTCAGCTGGCGCCGGCCCCGGCTCGGCCAGTTCTGGCCGCGCGGCATCGCGGCGAACGTGCCGCGGTGCGCGATCGGCACGACCGGTACGCCATACCGGGTGGCCAGGTAGGCGGCACCGAGCTGGAACCGCCCCACCCAGCCGTCCTTGGAGCGGGTGCCCTCGGGATAGATCACCAGGCTCCAGCCCTCGTCGAGCAGATCGCCCGGGGTGGTCGCCAGGGTGCCGCCGCGGCGGTCGATCGGGAAGGTATTGAAGACCACCGCCGAGCCCACCGCCCGCCACCAGGTGTCGAAGAAGTAGTCGGCGGCCGCCGCCACCGCCGTCCGCCGGCGCCACTCGTCGGGCAGCGAGAGCAGGATCAGCGGGGTGTCCAGGTGAGAGGCGTGGTTGGACACGAAGATGACCGGTCCATCGGTCCGGCTGAGCACGTCGAGTCCCTCGACCCGGCGCCGGACCTGCGAGCGCATCAGCGGCTCGAGGACGCCCTTCTGGGCGACCTCACGGGCGGCTCGCCCGCCACGGGTGCGCGCCCACTCGGTGCGGAACACGGTGGTCTGGGCGGGCGGCACGAACTCCTCCGCCGAGCGCGGCACCTGGGAGCGGCGGCCCCAGCGCCAGCCGCGGGCCATGGTGCGGACGTCGTCGACGCTCTCGGAGAGGAAGTTCGTCACGTGACCACGTCCGCGATCAGGTGCGGGGGGTTGTGCAGGTAGGTGATCGACGGGTCGGTCCCGACCGTGCCGGACACCATCTCGAGCGCGTCCTGGAGCGTGGTCGCGGCCCGGAAGCCCAGCCGCGCCGCGGCCCGCCGGTCGGCGCCGACCCAGACGACGTCGTCGACGTGGTCCATCGCGTGTGCGGCCCAGTACCACATGTAGAAGGGGTGGACCCCGTGGTAGGCGTGCGAGGTGCGGTAGAGGTGGATGTACCACGGGTCGGTCGCGAACTGCTGCTCGTACTTCTCCTCGATCAGCACCGGGTCGGTCGACTCGGCGAGGACCTCCTCGTAGAAGTCGACGTACGACGGGTGGTGCAGCTGGTTGAAGCCGCCGTCGAGCGGGTGGTAGAGGATCACCGCGCCGCCGCGCCGCACGACCGGCTGGCCGCGGTAGGAGTTGAAGTAGTAGCCCAGCCCCATGCAGGTCGCCAGGATCGGGTTCATCGTGCTGTTGACGTTGTAGGGGCCGAGGTAGGGGACGCCCATCACCAGCACGTCGGACTGGCCCTGCACCTCGACCAGCTGCTGCCGGTGCACGGCCGCGATCGTCAGCTCGTGCACCGCCTCGGTGTCGCCCGCGTTGACCCCGGTCAGGCCGTAGGGCGCGCGCAGGTCGTGGAACAGCTTGTGCTTCAGCCGCGACGGAGCCACGGACAGGCCGCGCCGCATCGCCAGCATCGAGGCCTGGTCCTTGACCGACCACTCCCACTCGCGCTTCATCAGGAAGTCGTACGGCGCCGGGAAGACGTCGTTGTTGAGCGTGGTCTCGATCTGGAAGATGTTGAGGTGCTCCTTGAGGAGCCGGCCCATCCGCCACGCCGAGTGGTGCAGATGCGACTTCTTGTGGTCCATGAACGAGTGCGACCGCACCATGGTCTTGGCGTTGTGGTGGTGCCGCAGCGACTTGTACGACGCCAGCCCGATCGGCACCGACTTGTGGCCGCCGTCCATCGCGACCAAGTTGACGTTGACGTAGACCAACAGGTCGGACTCGGCCGCCCGGCGGTTGATCTCGACGTCCTCGCCCTGGTCGGTGAGGCCGATGTGGAGCAGGTTGTCGTGGTCCTCGGCGTCGTGGTTGTAGAGCAGGCCCTGGGGCCCGAACGACCGCCACACCCGCTCGCCCACGATGTGCCGGAGCTCGGCCGGCGTCATCCGGCGGTGCAGCGCATTGGCCGCGATCAGCTGCACGTCGTCGACCCCAGCCTCGGCGGCCATCGTCAGCACCTGCTCGATGATTCGCTGGCGGATGTCGGGCGCCCGCATCGAAGGAAGCGGCAGCGACAGGTCGTCGAACGCGATCGTCAGCCGCATCCCGGCGCGCAGCTGGGTAGGCAGCGGGTCCTGGTCGACCGGGTGCAGCAGCGCGTCGCGGATCGCGCCGTCCACGTCGTCGATCGCGGGCAGTGACTCGGGCGGATAGATCGTCCGGGTGCCGAGCGGGAAGTTCTCGAGGCGGAACCCCTCCCCCTCGTGAACCACCATCGGCGGGGTGCGGTCGTCCACCTCGAGGACGAAGCCGGGCCTACTCATTTCTGCCTCACTTCTTGCTCCGGGGATCGAATGCCACCTTGACCGTGCCGAGCCGGCCGGCCCCGTGGGCGTGGTCGAGCGCCTCGCGCCAGCGATGCAGCGGATAGGCGGCGATGGTCTTGGCGAGCGAGCTGACCGCGTCTCCGGCGAGCAGTTCGGTCGCGACGTCGAAGGCCCCCCGGCCGTCCAGGCCGGGTTCTTGCTGTGCGGACGAGTAGGTGCCCACGATCTCGAGCTCGCGGAACCACGCCGCAGACAGGTCGGCGGCGGCCGGCATGCCGGACAGCACCACCCGGCCACCCGCGCGGGTGGCGTGGACAGCGGTCTCGAGCGACTGCTTGCTGCCGACGGCGTCCACGGCCACGTCGACGCCGCCGAGGAGGTACGACGGCCCCAACTCGGGCTTCACCAGGAAGGCACCGGTGGCCCGGCGCAGCCGCCGGAGGACCTCGCCGGGCGCGACGACCTCGGTGGCACCGAGCGCGAGGGCGAGCTCCTTCTGGTGCCCGTGCTTGGCGACCACCGTGATCTCGCCGGCGCTGGTCAGGGAGCGGATGGCGAGGGTGGTCAGCAGCCCCACCGAGCCGGCGCCGCTGACCAGCACCCGGTCGTTGTGGCGGATGCCGGCCCGCAGCGCGGTGTGCACGGCGCAGGCCATCGGCTCGGTGAGCACCGCCTGCTCGTCGGAGTAGCCCTCGGGCACCGGGTGCAGCTGGCTGCGGTGCGCGGTGAGCTCCTCGCCCCAGCCTCCGCCGGTGTCGGAGCAGAACCCGGTCTGCAGCCCCGGCGTCAGGCTGCCCACCGTGATCCGGCCGCACCGGTTGGTGGCGCCGGTGGCGCAGGCATCGCACGGCTCGACGTCCCGCGCCGCGCAGGTCAGCACCGGGTCGACGACGACCCTGGTGCCGGCGGGCAGGTCGTCGCAGTCCTCGAGCAGGTCGGCGACCACCTCGTGCCCGGGCACGAACGGCATCGAGACCAGGGCCGAGAAGTAGAGACTGGTCCGGCCGGACAGGGCGCCCAGGTCGGACCCGCAGACCCCGGAGAGCCGGGTGCGCAGCCGGGCCCAGCCGGGTCGGTCGACCCGCGGCTGGTCGATGGTGACCAGCCGCAGCGGTGCGGCGTATCCGGAGAGCAGGCCGGGGACGCGTCCGCCGATCGCCTTGCCGGCGAGGTGGCGCGGCAGGGAGCGGTACATCTCCAGGGCCAACATCAGGGACCCCCGGAGATGGCGGCGCCCGCCGGGTTGAGCGGCCGCCCGGCCGCGTCGGGGCTCGCCCAGTCGACGATGTCCCAGCGGTTCCGACGAGCATGCCGAAAGAGCGTGACGTCCGGCCGGACCGCCACCGGCCGGCCGACGGCCTGGAGCATGGGCAGGTCCGAGTGGCTGTCGGCGTAGGCGTAGGACTTGGTCAGGTCGACGTCGTTGCGCCGTGCCCAGTCGTGGATCCAGGCCGCCCGCGACTCACCGGTGAGCGGCGAGGCGTCCAGGTATCCGGTACAGATCCCGCGGTCGTCGACGGCCAGCTCCGCGGCCACGATGTGGTCGAACAGCGGCGCCAACGGGCGGGTCAACGGTCGGATCGCGCCGGTGATCAGCACGGTGGGCTGGCCGGCCGCGCGGTGCTCACGCACCCGGCGTACGGCGGCCGGCGCGAGCCGGGCCAGCACGTGGTCGGTGAGTACATCGTCGACGATCTCGTCCAGGCCGGCCAGGCGGGCGCCGGCGTACTCGCGGTAGATGGCGCGCAGGAACGCGCTCCGGTCGGACCTCTCGGCGCGGATCAGCCCCGGCAGCCGTGCGCTGATCCGGCCGACCTGGGCGGTGCGCTCGGCGGCGGACATCTCCTGCAGCCGCAGCCACAGGTAGGTCTCGACCACGTTGGACGACAGCAGAGTGCCGTCCATGTCGAAGAACGCGGCGACCCGCTCACCCGTCGGCTCCTTGAGGCCGGCGGAGCCGCGCTTGCGGCTGCGGCGCAGCTCGTCGAGCTTGCGAATCGGCTCGGTGACCGCGGGGCAGTGCACGTCGCGGAGGTAGGACGACCAGGAGATGACCGCCGTGTCGAACGCGAACGTCTTCCGGTCCTCCTCGGACAGCGAGCCGAACAGCGCCATCGTGTGGTCGTCGGAGAAGCGCAGGTCGGCCTGGGTGTACTCGTTGTAGAGGTCGAGGTAGCGCCTCAGGAACTCCAGCCGGCGGCCCTGCTGGTCGAGCTTGCGGGCCAGGTCGCGGGCGCGGTCGCTGCGCGGCGCCCGGCCGATCACGTAATTGGCGACCTTGTGCGCGCGCTCGCTCGTCGACAGCAGGCGCTCGACCGACTGAGCGCCCGGGAACCTCCAGTCCGGCAGCCGGGCCGCACCGCGGTCGCCGCCGGCGAACGGGTGCTCGTCGAAGTAGGCGCGCACGTTGTCGTACAGGGCGCTGAAGGTGAGCGGGTTGCGGGACCCGGAGGCAACGTGGAAGTACTCCGGGCTTCCGAGCTCGGGTGGGTGCGCGAGCACCGCGATGATCGCCGCCACCACATGGTCGACCGGGACGATATCGACGATCGTGTCGGCCGCCGCGGGGAACTCGGGCAGCTCGCCGCGGCCGTAGGCGAGGATCAGCGGCTCGGCCATCTTGAAGCCCTCGATCCACCCGGCGTGCGGGCGCTCGAGGGCGGACTCGATGATGCTCGGCCGGACGATTGAGACCGGCGCGTGCGATGCGTGCGCCTCGACGACCCGCTCGCCCAGGGCCTTGGTGAAGGTGTAGCAGTCGGTCCAGCCGAGGCTGCGGGCCCGCTCGGTGCCGAGCCGGACCAACTCCTCCTTGACCCACTCCTTGCGCCGCTCCTCGACCGCCGAGGCCGCGGTGAGCAGCCCGGCCCGGCCGTGCGACCGCTCGGCCTCCTTGCGGAACCCGGCCAGGAGCCCGGCGTCGCGCGACCGCAGGTCCACCACGCGCCCCTGAGAGAGTCCCCACGAGAGCTCGGCCTCGAGGTCGACGTCGTGGTCGACCGACCCTTCGGGGATGCTGCCGCGACGCCGGCCGGCGACGTACGCCGTCGAGATGTGCACGTAGTGGACGTGGTCGCCAACCTCGCGCGCCCGGGTGAGCAGCCCGCGGGTGCCCACGATGTTGGTGGTGAACGCCTGGTCAACGGGCGGGTTGAACGAGACGTCGCCGGCGCAGTGCACGATCGCGTCGATGTCACTCGGCAGTGGCGGTACGTCGGCGATGTCGCCCTCGAGCACCGCCACGCGGGTGGGGTCGCAGCCCTCGAAGATCGGCTTCGTCAGCAGCGCCTGGATCCGCTCTTCGCCGCCGGTCGAGCCGCGCGGTCGCACCAGGACCGTGATGCGAAGCTCAGGAACGTCGCTGAGCAGCCGCTGCAGCAGCGCCTCTCCCACGAAGCCGGTGACGCCGGTGAGCAGGAGGTGTTTCCCGGCGAGGCGCGCGCTGATTCCGGTCGCCATTCACCACTCCTTCGGCCGCGAGAATCGGGTGACAGGGGTCACCGAGCAACCTAGCGCGTGGCCATCCATCGGCACCGCGGAGGCTCCGTTCGTCACTCTCAAATGATCGTTTGCGCAAACACGTGCTTGCGCATACCCTGTCGTCATGGCCACTGCACTGGCGACCCCAGACCTCGACGCGGCCTTCGCCGCGCTTGCCGACCCCACTCGGCGGGCAATCGTGGCGCACCTCGCGTCCGGAGAGGCGACCGTGGGCGAGCTCGCCGCCCCGTTCACACTCACCCACCAGGCGATCTCGCACCACGTCGGCATCCTGCGTCGTTGCGGGCTGATCGAGCAACGCGTCGACGGGCGCCGCCGCCCCTGTCGGCTCCGGGTCGAGCAGCTGGAGCAGCTCACCGACTGGATCGAGAGCCAGCGCCGGATCTGGGCGGATCGCCTGGAGGCGCTGGATGCCCACCTGGCCGAGGTGGAGCGCCCTTGAGCACCACGGTCCGCGCTCAGGGCGACGAGCTGATCGCCGAGCGAAGACTGTCGGCCGCCCCCGCCACGGTCTGGACGGCGTTCACCACTCCCGAGCACCTGGCCGCCTTCTGGGGCGGTCGGCACGCCACCGTCCCCGTGTCGTCGGTCCGGGTCGACCTGCGGCCCGATGGTGAGTTCTCCCTCGAGACCCGAGCCCCCGACGGCCGGACCAGCCGGCTCCGCTTCGTGTACGAGCAGATCGAGCCGCCCACCCTGCTGGTGCTGCGCGAGCCTCGGACCGGTCTGTCCACCTCGATCCGGATCGAGGCGAGCGGCGACGGCTCGATGCTGACCGTGCACCAGCGCCGGCTGCCTCCCGAGCTTCGAACCGCCGAGGCCGCTACCGGTCTCGGCGGCATCGTCGACCTGCTTGCCGAACACCTCGACGCCGATCCGGCGTCGTGAAACCCATCCCACCTGGAGGAACCATGCCCACCCGCCGCGACGTCGTCGACAGCTACATGGACGGCTTCCGGGCCAGCGACCACGACAAGGTGCTGGCCACGCTCACCGACGACGTGGTCTGGGTGATCCACGGCCACCGGACGACGCGGGGCCGAGAAGAGTTCGACGACGAGATCGAGAACCCCGCCTTCGAGGGCAGCCCGCAGCTCACCGTGGATCGCACGTTCGAGGACGGCGACGTGCTCGTCACCACCGGCGAGGGCCGCGGGGTGCACCGCGAGGGCGGCCCGTTCCGGTTCGGGTTCAGCGACCTGTTCACGTTCCGCGGCGACCTGATCGCGCGCGTCGACTCCTACGTCGTACCGCTCCCCGACGACGTCCGGGGCGCCTGACCCGGATCGACCGCGCGCTCGTCGGCCTCCCGTCCCGGCTCCCAGTCCGCGGCCGCGGAGAGCCGGAGCGGAGTGAAGTCGTCGCTCTCCACGTCGATCACCTCACCGGTCACGCAGACATGGTCACCGCCGTCATCGAGGATGACCGATCGGCGCATGGTGAGCCGGTTCGGGAGCGCATCGAGGAGCGGGGCGCCGCCCGGACCGGGCCGCCACTCGACGTCCGCGAACTTGTCCACGTCGTCCTCGCTCTGCGTCCCGAAGTGCCGGGCCAGATCGCGATCGACGTCGCGCAGGAAGTGCACCACGAGGAACTCCGCGCGCAGGCCCACTCGGTAGGTGTGGTTGGCCTTGGACAGCCAGACGGCGTACTGCTCGGGCTCGATGCTGGACTGGCCATGGAAGCCGACCACGCATCCGGCCGGCTCGTCCTCGGCCGCTGTCGTCACCACCACTAGTGGTGCGTCGGCGGACTCCATCAGCCGCGGAAGAGGATCGCTCATGCGGTCATGCAAGCACGGAGCACGCCGAGCAGCAGATCAGGCCGCCCGGGACGCCTTCTTTTTTTTTATTGTTACGGCGACCACCGAGACGATGAGCTGGGGGTCGTCGATCATCGGCACGTGCCCGCAGTTCGGCAGCGGGACATGGCTCGCCTCGGGCAGGCGCCGCCGGGCCGCCCGCGACTGGCGGTAGGGCAGCAGGTAGTCCTTGGTCCCCCACGCGACGGTGACCGGTACATCGATGCCGGTGGGATCCAGCTCGTAGCTCAGGCCCGCCCGGATGGTCGGGACGAACGCAGACGCGCCCTTCAGCGCCAGGGAGTCGCCGTACGACGACTCGGCGCTGGCCCGCTCGGGGTGCACGTAGAGCAGTCCTCCGATGATGCGGCGGCCGATGCTGCTGCGGGAGAGGACCCGGAGGAGGCGGTTCGGCAGCTTGCTGCCCAGCCGCAGCATCGACAGCGTGAACAGCGCCCAGATCCGGCCGAGCCGGCCGAAGAACCCGGCCGGGCTCAGCACGGTGGCACTCGAGACGAGGCCGCGCGCGGCGAGCTCGAGCGAGATCGCCCCGCCGAGCGAGTTGCCGACGACGTGCGGCGGGCGCTCCAGGCCCCACTCGGCGAAGTTGGCCGCCAGGTCGGCGCACGCGTTCTCCATCGTGTACGGCGTGCCCGCGGCGTACGCCGGGGACTGGCCGAATCCGGCCAGGTCGAGCCGGATGACCTCGTACCGCTCAGCGAGCAGGTCGACGATCGGATCCCACGCCTGGCGCCGGTGACCGATGCCGTGGATGAGCACGACGGGCTCGCCCTCGCCGGTGCGGTCGTGGACGAGCCGGGACAGCAGCTCAGGCTGGGTCATGCGCGCGGGACCTCCTGGTTAGTGAGACACGGAGTCTCGCATACATCGCCTGGGTCGCGATGTGGCCTGGGTCACGGCACCGCGCGAAGCTAGTGCGCCACCGCGTGCAGGTTGAGCACGACCACACCGACCACGATCAGCGTCAAGGCAATCACGCTGATCCAGTCCAGACGCTCGCCGAGCCAGAGCGCGCCGACCATCGCCACGGCGGCCGTCCCCACGCCCGACCAGACGGCGTACGTCGTCGACACCGGCAGGGTCCGGACCACTACGGCGAGCAGCCAGATCGACACGGCGTACCCACCCAGAACCAGGGTCGTCCACAGTGGATCGCGGAAGCCATGAGCCCGCGGCAACGCCGAGGTCGCGGCCACCTCCGTGAGGATCGCGACGAAGAGCAATCCGAAGGCGGCGTACATGGCGACTTCCTCTCGACGACGGTATGTAGCAGTTGCTACAAACCCACTGTAGCAACTGCTACAGTTGAACCCAAGTCGTTATCGAGGAGGGTTGATGGCACGCAACGCCCAGCGCCGCGTGGAGTGGACCGAGGCGGCCACGGCCTATGTTCTGGAGCACGGTCTGATCGGACTCAGCCTCCGCCCGCTCGCCGCCGACCTCGGCACCAGCGACCGGATGCTGCTCTACCACTTCGGCTCCAAGGACGAGCTGGTCGCGGCCGTGCTCCGGGCCACGAACGAACGGTCCACGGCACACGTCCGCGCGATGGAGCCCTCAGCGGACCTGCGCAGCGCCGTCCACGATCTCTGGGCGGCGATGCTGATCCCCCATATCGACCGGTGCAGCCGGCTGTACGTCGAGGCGGCGGCCCTCGGGCTGCTGGGTCAGGAGCCCTACGCGTCGGTGGTCCGGGAGGCCAACGAGCTCTGGACCTCGGCGCTGGTCGACCACGTGGTCCGCTCCGGCGTACGACGTCCGCTCGCCCGCCGCGCGGTCAGCGTGATCGACGCGGCGTTCATGGGCTTCCAGCTGGACCTGCCGCTCGACGTCGGCACCCGGGAGCGCAACCGCGCGGTCGCCGACCTCGCGGAGGCGGTCGCCGCGCTCGAGCCTCCGAGCTGACGACTCGGCGTCAGCCGTCGAGCTCGGCGGGCGTCGGCGCCGACGCCCCCGCGCGGGACACGGTGATCCCCGCGGCCCGGGTCGCGCGGCCGAGGACCTCCACCCAGTCGTCGGCAGGGACTGCGTGCAGCGCCGCCCTCCGGCCTGCACCCAGCAGCTCGCGACGGCGAAGGGTGTCGAGCAGGGTCGCGCAGAAGACGTCGCCGGCGCCGATGGTGTCCTGCACAGTGACGTCCGCGCCGGGCACTCGCGCCACGAGGCCTTGAGCGGTGTAGCAGCAGGCGCCGTCCGCGCCGAGGGTGACCACGACGATCGCCGCGCCGGCCTCGACCAGGCGCGTGGCCGCCTCATCGACCGAGAGGTCGGGCTGCCACGTCGCAAGGTCCTCGTCGGAGGCCTTCACCACGTCACTCGACCGCACCAGCGCGTCGATCCGAGCCCGGACCGCCGCGTCGAGAGGTACGGCGCTCGGCCGGAGGTTGATGTCGTAGCTGATGGTCGCCGTGGGCGCCAGCCGCTCCACGAGCCGGGCCAACAGGTCCGCGCCGGGCGGGACGAGCGCGGCGAACGAGCCCACGTGGAGGTGGTCCGGGATCTCGACGAGGTTCGGCTCGGGCAGGGCGCCGGAGATGTCGAAGGCGTACGACGCGGAGCCGGTCGCGTCGAGCGTGGCCATCGCCGACGAGGTCCGCTCGACGACGTGCGGGTCCGCCGCGAGCTCGATGCCGGGCTCCGCGACGTACGCCTCGACGACGGAGCCGAGCCGGTCCGCCGCGTAGGCGGTCAGCAGCCGGACCCCGGTGCCGAGCCGGGCCATCGCCACAGCGACGTTAGCGAGGCTGCCGCCGGGCAGCTCGGTCCTGGTGCCGTCGGCCGCGGTCAGCACGTCGACGAGAGACTCTCCGGCGACTAGGACGACCGGCGCGCTCATCCCGGCAGCCTAAGGCGCGGCAGGCACCTGGTCGGCCCGCCGCAGGTTTCGCACGGACGGGCTGAGCAACGTCGAGAGGGCGATCACGGCGTACGCGACGGCGGCCGCGACCATCAGCGTGGCGGGCTCGACGACACCGCCGAGGAAGCCGAAGCCCAGCTGGCCGACCGGCATCGCCACGAACGAGCCGAGCGCGTCGTAGGAGTACGCACGCGAGAGCATCCTGTCCTCGATGTTCTCCTGCATGGCGAGGTTCCAGGCCAGGCCGAACAGCTCGATGCCGGCGCCAGCGACGAACGCGGCGACCATCAGCAGCGCGAGCTCGTGAGCGGCCCCAAGGACGAGGAGCGGCAGCGCGAACGTCGCCACGCTCACCATCCCGATCACCAGCGGACGCTCGAGCCGGAGCCTGGCCATCACGACGGTCATGGCGAGCAGTCCGACGGCCTCCGCCGAGAGCACCAGCCCCCAGCCGCCCTCGCCGATCGTGTCCTTCGCCCGTGGTGGGCCGAGGGTGAACCAGGCGCCGGAGTGGATGCAGTTCAGCGCCGCGAACGCCAGCACGACGACCCACAGCCAGGTGGTGCCGCGGAAGAGCACCCACCCCTCCCGCAGGTCGCCCACGAAGCTGGACTTGTCGCCGGCCGCCGGCAGCGGGACCCGGACCCCGGTGAGGATTGCCGCCGAGACCAGCCAGGCCGCGGCGTCGACCGCGAGCGCCCACCC
>Ga0190265_10002905_pt1 | contig 11614 bp, 8 predicted proteins | sample Popmic124T_FD_133135 | JGI IMG/M metagenome (GOLD analysis project Ga0190265, IMG submission 133135) | Populus adjacent soil microbial communities from riparian zone of Indian Creek, Utah, USA - 124 T | ecosystem: Environmental > Terrestrial > Soil > Riparian zone | place: USA: Utah | collected...
GCGGCTTGCTGGTGCTGCGCGGCGAGGCCACCGTCGGCACGGTCACGTTCTTCATCCTCACCCTGAGCAACCTGTTCGAGCCGATCCAGCAGTTCAGTCAGCTGTTCAACCAGATGCAGTCCGCGGGCGCCGGCATGCGCAAGCTGTTCGGCTTGCTCGACACGCCGCTCGACGTGCCCGAGCGCGCGAACCCGCTCGTGCTGCCCGCGACCGGCGCGATCGAGCGCGAGCACGTCAGCTTCCGCTACCGGCACGGCGGTGAGCCCGTGCTGCGCGACGTGTCGCTGACGATCGGCGCGGGCGAGCGCATCGCGCTGGTCGGCCCGACCGGCGCGGGCAAGTCCACGGTGGCCAAGCTGGTCGCGCGCCTGTACGACCCGAGCCAGGGCGCGATCCGCCTCGGCGGCATGGACCTGCGCGACGCCAGCCTGCAGTCGCTGCGCGAGCGCGTGGTGGTGGTGCCGCAGGAAGGCTTCCTGTTCAACGCCAGCATCCGCGACAACGTGCGGCTCGGCCGCGCGGGCGCGAGCGACGCCGAGGTCGAAGCCGCGCTCGCGCGCATCGGCGTGCTCGAGCGCTTCGCCGCCCTACCCGAGGGGCTCGACACACAGGTCAACGAGCGCGGCTCGCGCCTGTCGGCGGGCGAGAAGCAGCTGGTGTCGCTCTCGCGCGCCGCGCTGCGCGATCCCGGCGTGCTGGTGCTCGACGAGGCCACCTCCAGCCTCGATCCCGGGACCGAGCTGCTGGTCGAGCGCGCGATGCGCACCTTGATGCAAGGCCGCACCGTGATCGTGATCGCGCACCGGCTGTCGACCGCCGCGAGCGCGGACCGCGTCGGCGTGGTCGAAGGCGGCCGGCTGGTCGAGCTGGGCACGCACCGCGAGCTGCTGGCGCAGGGCGGCCGCTACGCCGCGCTGTTCACCAAGTCGGCCGCCGCGCTCTGCGGCCACGAGCCCGCCGCCAAGTGACGGCGCGTCACGGTGTGCCGGCGTCGCCGTCGGCGTCGTCGATCACGACCAGCTCGTAGTCGCGCTGTGCGGCGGGCGCGGCGCAGGGCGGCTGCACGAGCCGAGCCGCAGAGACGTTGAAGCGGAAGGTGCCCGTCGCGCTGGGCGTACCCGACAACCTCGCGTGAGCCTCGAGCGGCGGGCCGGTCAGCTCGCGTTCGTCTTCGACGAGCATGAGACCGCTCGGCAGCGGGTCGCGCGTCATCCAGCCGACCTCGGCTGCCGTGGCGCCTTCGATCCAAAGCTCTTGAGCGTACGGCTCGCCGAGCATTGCGGCCGGCAGGGTCGCGGGGGAGAGCGGCGGCGCCGACGCCGAGCAACCCATGGTGCCGCCCGCGCCTGCACCGGCACTGCCGCCCGCTCCCGCGCCGGCACTGCCGCCCGCTCCCGCGCCGGCTCCGCCAGTCGAGACTGCGCCATCAGGCTGCGGTGGTCGAGGCTGCGCCGGTTCGTCGCAGGCGGCCAGACAAACGGCCAACACTGCGAACAATGACCCCAGCGAACAGCGGGCGTGGCGCGTCATCGAGCTCCCGGCGACACGATCGGCGAGGCGCAGAGCAAATGCAATTCGGTTGGGAGCTCGAACCCGACGCCGGTGATTTTCCCGCGCTCGCAGCCAAAGCCTTTGGTGCTACAAGCGCAAGACGATGAATCGCTCGCTCGGGCTAGGAATCGCGGCGTTGCTGATCGCGGGCAGCGCATTGTGGTGGTGGGGATCCCGGTCGACTCCGGCCGCGGAGCAGCCGCCGGACGAGCCCAAAGCGGAGAGGTTCGAGCCCGAGGCCGCACCGGTCCCCGAAGCAAGCGCGGCCGCGCGGCCCGCAGCTGAAGCGCCATCCGCCCAGGCACCCGCGCCCGACGACCCGGCGGCGCAGCCGGCGCCTGCGGATGCAGAACCGGTGCCCGAGGCACCCGACAAGCCGATGGGACCGGTGGCCCGGCTCAAGCACGCGTTCGAGGTCGACCCGGTCGACCCCGAGGCGATCGCAGCCGAACGCGAGCTGCGCGCGCTGTTCGGCGGGCCCGTGGTGCCGGTCGAGATGCTGGAACGCGTCCGGTGCCGCAAGCGCGCATGCAAGCTCGACCTGATCTGGCTGCCCGATGAACCCTTCGCCTTCCACGGCCTGGGCGTGCAAGTCAGCACGATGCTCAACGAGGATATCGCGGTCGAGCCCGGCAAGACCGACGCCAAGGGCGTGCTCCACTACGATCTATACATGGCGCGCAAGGGCTACAAGCCGGAGGACTTCGACCCGGTCCCCGAAGCGCCCGTGCCCGCAGCGCGCAAGCCCTGACCGCCGCGCGTCGGCGCACCCCATGCCCATCCTGACCAACGTCGAGACCAGCATGCCGCCCCCGCAAGGCATGCGCGTCCCGGCGCGGCCCGAGGAGCTCGATCCGGTCTGGCTGAGCGCATGCCTGCGCCATGCGGGTGTGCTCGGCGAGGGCGAGCGAGTGCAGGCGTGCGAGCTGCAGCGCGTCGGTGAGGGGGGCGGCTTTGCCGGTCAGATCTACCGCATCGCGCTGCGCTACGAGCCGGCGGTGGCGAGCGCGCCAGCTTCGCTGATCGCGAAGTTCGCCTCGGCTCACGCGCCGACCCGCGAGATGATGGGCGTGTTCGACGCTTACGCGCGCGAGGTGCGCTTCTATCGCGAGCTCGCCGCCGAGATCGGGCTCGGTACGCCGCGCTGCTTCTTCGCGCACTACGACAAGGCCGAGGAGCTGTTCTGCCTGGTGCTCGAAGACCTCGCGCCAGCCGAGACGGCCCCGCGCGAGCAGGGCTACTCGCTCGAACAAGCGCAGCTGGTGCTCGAACAGCTCGCGGTGATGCACGCGCGTTTCTGGAATCGAGTCGATCAGCTGCAGTGGCTGGTGCTCGACGACCACCTGTTTGCAATGGTGCGCGAGCGCTTCCTCACCGGCGTGCCGCGCTTCGTCGCGCGCTACGGCCGCGACTATCCCACGCTCTCGCGCGTGGCGCGCCGCTTCGAGCTGTTCTTCGCGGGCGACGAGGTGACGGCCGAATCGCGCCGCCCGCCGCTGACCCTGGCGCACAACGACATGCACATCGACAACGTGTTCCTGCCGACGGCGCGCGGCGGGCGCTTCGCGGTGGTCGACTGGCAGTCCGTGGCGATCTCGCGCCAGGGCACCAACGACGTCGCGCGCGTGCTGTGCATGAGCCTGCGGCCCGAGCTGCGCCGACGCCACACCGGCGCGCTACTGCGCCACTACCACCGCGCGCTCGAGGCGCACGGCGTGCGCGGCTACTCGTTGCCGGCGCTGCACTATCGCTATCGCCAGGAGCTGGTCGCAGCGGTCGTGATCACGATCCTCGCGTTCGACTCGCTCGACTTCGCGGGTCACGAAGACGACGCGCCGCGCTTGATCGCCACGCGCGTCGACGCGGCCTTGGCCGATGGCCACGTGGCCCCCCTGCTCGCAGTGCTCAGCGTGTGGCTGCGCTTCCGGCGCTGGCTACGCAAGCTGTTCGCGCTCGGCTGAACGCAGCCGCGCGCGCTTCACGCGCCTGCGGCGCCGGGCTGGATGACGGGCAGGCGCATCGGCGCGTCGTAGGGCAGATCCTGCGAGCGCCACTCGTCGAGCTTGGAGTCGTTGCGCACGCAGCCGACGGTGCAGGTCTCGCTGCACGGCTTGCGCGTGCGGAACTGCTCGGCCAGGTCGGCGGGCCCGTACTGCAGCAGCGGCTTGCGGAACAAGTTGCGGGTCTGCGAGCACCAGACGACGTCGCCGAGCTCGTCGACGTACAGATAGCGCGCGCCGGCCCGGCAACGGAACGGCGCCGGCTGACCACTCATCAGGCGCCCGCGATAGTCGTGGGCTTCTTCGAAGCGTTGCCCCAGGCGCTGCTGCACGTTGCGGAACAGGGCGAGCTGCTCGCTCGTCAGCCGGATCTGCCCGTCGGCGTCGTGGAGCAGCAGCACGCGCGGCCGAAAGCCGTGCTGCTCGGCGAAGTCCACGATCTCGACGACCTCGTCGCTCGGCGCGGCGCCGATCACGGCCGAGAGCGTGACCTTGAAGCGCGCGTTGGCCGCGACTGCAGCCAACTTGCGGCGGAGCGGACGCAGGACCTTGACGGTCACGTCGTTGGTCTCGACGCCGTCCAGGCTGATCTGCATGTGAGTCAGGCCGGCGTCGTTGAGGCGCTTCACCTTGTCCGCGTTGAGCAGATAGGCGTTGGTGATCATCTTGCGCTGGACGAAGCGGTGGCTGTGCCGGGTGGCGTACTCGACCAGGTCGAACAGCCGCGGCTGCATCAGCGGCTCGCCGCCGGTGAACTCGAGAGAGAGAGTCCCGAGCTCCGCCAGCTTGTCGATGCGCCCGCGCAGCAGCTCGTAAGCCACGGGATCCGAGTGGTCATCGAACTCGCTGCAGTAGCCGCAGCTCAGGTTGCAGCGCCGCGTCACGACCAGCTGGGCGTGAAAGGGGGCGTAGCGAATCCGGTCGATGAGGGAAACGGCAGCCATGGTGGCCTCAGCGCGCGCGCGGCGGCTCGGGTTCCCTGCGCAGGACGCTCGCGACGCTCGCGGGGCGCCCCGAATCGAAGCGGGCGATGACCTCTCGGCGCGCGCGCTCGTAGTCCTCGAGGAAGTCGATCTCGATGCTGGGCAGGTCCGTGACGTCGACGGCGTGACCGGCGACGTCGTCCAGCATCTGATTCATCGCGGCCTCGAAGTAGGCGTCGGCGTTGCCGACCGCCATGAGTAGATCGAGCGCGCGCACGAACTGCCTGAGGAACTCGCCGCGCAGGCGCGCGACGCCGATGAACTCGCCGCGCGCCTCGGCCGGCGACACCCGCTTGCCGATGCGCACGATGCGATGGGCGTCGTCGCAAGTGACCTTGACCTCTTCCTCACCGCAGCGCTTGCTCTCCACGGCCAGGCTGCCCGCGTGGTCGGCCTCGACCACGCGTTGCAACAGGCGCGGCGGAAAGAGCACGTCGCCGTTGAGGCAGACCACGTCGCCACAGGCCATGAAGCCCCGCGCCAGCCACATGGAGTGGGCGGTGTTGGTGTCGAAGAAGTCGTGGTTGATGACGGGCGTGATGCGCACGTCCGGGTGATGCGCGCGCAGGTGCTCGAGGATCTGCTCGCGGCGGTAGCCGAGCACTACACACGCCTCCCTGATCCCCACGGACTTCAACGCCAGCATCTGGTGGTCGAGGATCGTGTGATCCCTGACCGGCAAGAGACACTTGGGGAGCGAGCTGGTGAGGGGACGCAGGCGGCGTGAGACGCCCGCCGCAAGGATCACTGCCTTCATCTCGAATCGACCTCCAGCGCGCCTACCGGGCGCAGCCAACGCGCCGCGAAGTGCAGCACTGTGAACGCGAATACGGTGCTGCCACCGGCGAGGATCATCAGCGACAGGTAGGGCGCATGGCCCAGCACCGCAGCCATGAAGCTCACCATCACGAAGCTGTCTCGGCGCAACAGCTTGCGCCCGAGCGCCAGCAGCCCGTGGACGAGCGGCGAGCGCATGCCGTCGAGGCTGGTACGCACCAGCATCACGTCCCCGCGGCCGCTGCCCGACAGGCGAGAGTACAAGAAGACCAGATACACGGCCCACAGCGACAGTCCGACCAAGCCGGCGGTGGCCAGGCCGTGTTGGCCTGCGCGCAGCGACGCCACGGCGACGCCACCGAAGAAGCTGAAGTTGGCGACGTTGTCGCCCGCCGAATCGAGCAGCTCACCGAGCTTGCTGTATGCCCAGCGCACGCGCGCGAGCTCGCCGTCCACGCCGTCGAGGATCGAGTTGAGCTTGAACAGCGTCGCGCCGGCCACGAGGCACGCGTAGCCACCCTGGGCCGCGATCACACCCGACAGGATGCCGAGCGCGATGCACAGCGCGCTCACGTGGTTGGGGGTGATCGACGTGTCCACGATGCGCCGACTGATCGCGAGCGAGACATGGCGATTGAGGTGACGTGAGACGTAGCCGTCGATCGGCTTGCGGCACGATTGCCACAAGGCTGCTGCAGCGGCGATCGCGCCAGCATCGGAGCTGGCGTCGATGGATGCGGCGGCGGGCGCGAGCCGCTGCGGGAGTTGCGGGGCCGCCGCGACGGCTGCGTACAGCGCGGCCTCCGGGTCGGCCGCGCTGATCACGCCGGCCGCGACATCGTTGCGCGTGAGCAGCAGAGCTTGGCCCAGCCCGGCGCTGTCGCGGCCCGCGGCGTGTTCCTGCAACGCTGCGGCGACGCGACGGTCGTAGACGTGGTGGCCGAGCCAGAGCGTCGCAGGGACGTCGTCCTCGGACAGAGTGGCCAAGAGCCGATCGGGCGCTTCGAAGCGCACGCCGGAGCGGTCGCCGAGCGCAGACATCGCGCTGGGATCGTGCCCGGTGACGACGACCTCGCTCCCCGTGCTCGACGCGGTGCGCAGGACACGCTCGATCAGGCTCATGCCCGCGACGCGGTTGGACGCCGCCTCGGGCCGCGTCAGGAGCACGATCGCACGCCCGTTCACGTGCCCGCCTGCTCCGCCCGCAGGCTTGCCACACCGCGCTTCCAGCTGACGAGCGCGACGACGACCCAAGCATTGAGAAGTACCGACAAGGTGACCTGAGCCAGCGCGAAGGTGACCCACACGTGCGTGACCGCGCCGAGCAGCGCCGCACTGTAGAGCACGAAGAACTGCGTGCCGAGACCCAGGTAGGTGATCTTTCGCATCGCCGTCGACAAGTGGCGGCGCGCGGCGGCGGGATCGCAGTCCGGAGGCGCGGCGTCACCGCCGCCGACGGTGCGCATGATCGCGCCGTACACGGTGCTGTGCAGCGCACCGACGGCGCGCTCGAAGCCGCTCTGCGCAGGCTTGTTCGGGACGGCCGCGACCTTGGGGCTCGTCAGCGCCACGAAGCTGCTCTTCATCTGATCGTACAGCGCCACGTGCACGACCACGCTGAACAGCGCGAACGTACAGTACAGCCACTCGCCCGGGACTTCGATCCCCGCGCACACCGCGTGAGAGATCCCGTACCAGGCGCTGATGCCGGTCACCTGATCCACGATCCCGTCGAGCAGCCGGCCGAGCTCGCTGCTCTGGCCGCGCAGCCGCGCCAACATCCCGTCGGCGCAATCCACCACGGCGCTCGCCATCAGCAGCAAGCCGCCCAGGGCCAACCATGCTGGGCCGGCCTCGACCGAGCGATAGCTGCAGATGCCCGCGCAGACGCCGATCGCCCCCGACAGCAGGGTCAGGTGGTTGGGGCTCACCGACTCGAAGCGCCCCTGCATCGGGCGGATCAACGCAAAGGCCAGCCTGCGATGCACGAGGAGGTTGACCGACTCCTCCACCGTCCCGTCCTTGAGCGCGGACTCGAACGTCCACGGCGCGTCGCGCTGGAGGCTCGGGTCATGGGGCACGGCGTCTGTCACGAGGGTTTGGGCCGACACAGCGAAGGGCGACGACCAGAAGTTGCCGCGGAGCAAGACTCGCGCCGAGCGTGTCCGAGCCGTGCCAAAGCCGCAACGAATTGCCGATCGCCGTGGAATCATTGCCAATTCTCGGCAGCTCCGGGGCGCGTTGCGCGGGCTGGCAGCGGGTGCGCGGGTGTGCGGCACCGGCACGCTGTATCCCAAACACCACGCTTCTGATGTGCCTGGCCGACGATTCAGGCGCCGCGGTCGGTCGTCTTCGGCTCTGCGTCCCGCTATCTGTTCGAGCGCAGCAGCGCGCGCGGTTCGACGACCGTCTCCGCTTCGGGGTCCGAGTAGCGCGCGGGGAGCGCGGCGTGGGGGTCCCGCTCGGCGGGCGGCGCGCCGGCTTGGGCGAGCTGCTCGCACTGTTGGATCAGCGAGGGGATGCCGCTCGGCAGGTACCACAGCTTCATGCGCGCGAAGTGAAACTGGTAGAGCGCGAGGTCGCCGGCCGCGAGCGCGACCTCGGCGCGGGCTTGATGCAGCATGCCGAGCGTGAGCGGGCCGCGCTCGTGGGTGTGGCTCTCGATCAGCGCGTCGAGCTCGTCGCCCGCGCGCGCGTGCTCGCCGAGCGCGGCTTGCGCGCGCGCGAGCTCGACCTGCACGCTCGAGACCTGCGCGGGAAAGCTCAGGTCGGCCGGGCTCTGGACCGACAGCGCGCGCTCGCACAACGCGCGGGCTCGCGCCGGATCGCCGAGCCCGCGATAGGCGCTCGCCAGCATCGCGGTGGCGCTGGTCCAACCGCTGAACGACAGCGGCGCGCCGGACAGGCACGCCTCCAGCTCGCGCACCGCTTCGGCGTAGCGCCCGCGCAGCGCCAGGTACGCGCCGCGCGCGACGCTGGCGTAGTGCTGCAGCGCCGGCATGCTCGCGCTCGAGCGCTGTAGCTGCTCGGCGGCGTGCTTGGACGCGAGCGCGTCACGCGTGCGGATCGACACGTTGATCAGCACCGCCGGCGCCCACGCCACGACCTGCCAGGCCGCGCCCAGCGCGATCGCGAACAGCTCGGCGCGTTCGCGGTGGCGGGTGGAGACGGCCACGTCGATCTGGTGCGCGTGCCAGACCGAACGGATCTCTTCGGCGCCCATCGCGTAGAGCTGGATCTCGAGCCGCTCGAGCCGCTCGGCCGTGCGCAGCGCCTCCGGCCCGTCGCGATAGGCCTGCACGACGCCGGCCGCGAACAGCGCGCCGCCGAGCACGCGCGGGCGCAGGTACTCGGGGAGATCGCGGATCGGGCGCGGGCTCTGCAGCCGCTCGATCAGGCGCTCGAAGTGCGCGCTGGCGGCGCCGGCGCGATCCTCGGCGGTCAGGCGCAAGCCTTCGACCAGCTCGTGGACCAGCGCGGCCAGGTGATCGCGGCCGAGCACGGCGAACGGCTCGAGCACCGCCGCGTAGCGCGCGATGCTGGGGCCATCGAGGAAGATCGCGTGCGCGCCCGCGAGCGAGCCGACGCTGGTGAACAGCAGCATCAGCGCCTCGCGCAGCGGCAAGACGCGCGGCCCGCGCGTGCGCCACAAGCTGCGGAACACCGCCCAGCCGAGCCCGAGCAGCAACCCGAGCTTGGGGCCGACCCGCTTGCCGAGCGAGCGCGCGAGCGGCAGCCCGAGCAGCTGCTCGAGCAACGCCACGGTCGCCTCGCCGTGCAGCAGCAGGCGGTGGTCGCAGAAGCACGCCGCGCTCGAGAGCGCCGACGACACACAGGCGAGCTCCCAGCGCTGATCTGCGCCCTGCAGCAGCGGGGCCGCGCGCTCGAGCGCCGGCACCGCGCGCGCCAGGTCGTCAAACTCCTCGAGCGCGAGGCGCCGCGCCGCGCGCGCGACGAGCTCGCGGCCGCGCGCGTCGCCCGCGCGCAGCAAGTGCTCGCCAGCCTCGAGCAGCGCCAGCGCGCGCTCGCCCGCGCCGGCGAGCAGCGCGTGGCCCAGGCGTAGATGAGCCTCGCGCGCGCGCCCGCTCGGCAGCTCGCCCTGCAGCAGCACGCGCGTACGCTCGTGCGCGAAGCGATAACCCTGCGCGCCGCCGGTCAGCACGCCTTCGCGCACCAGCACGTCGAGCGCGGCGTAGCTCTGCGCGGCGGGGCAGTCCGACAGCTCCACGCACAGCTCGATCGGCAGTGAGCCCTGCGCCACGGCCAGCAGCTGCGCGAACGCGCGCGCGTGCGGCGGCAAGCGCTCGATCCGGCGCAGCGGCGCTTCGCTCGAGCTCGGCGGCAGCTGGTCGTCGCTGAGCTCGGTCGGCAGCACCCACGTGCCGCCCACGTTCGCGATCGCGTCGCGCTGCATCAGGTGCTCGACCAGCTCGAGGCAGTGACCGGGGTTGCCATCGGCGACCCGGTGCAAGCGCTCGGCGAGCCGGCGCAGGTGCGGAGCATCGCCGAACAGCGAGCGCAGCAGCTGCAGCGTGTCGTCGAAGGCGAGCGGCGCGAGCGCGAGCCGGTGGGCCGCCGCGATCAACGTCTGCGCCGACGGCTCGAGCGCGCCGAGGCCGTCGGCGTCGGCGGTGATCACCAGCAGCACGCGGTGCTGCCGGATCTCCTGCGCCAGCACCGCGAGCCAGGCCGCCGACGGATCGTCGATGAACGCGAGGTCGTCGATCAGCAGCAGGATCCGCCGCGCGCGCCCCACGCTCACGAACCAGCCGTGCAACGCGGCGGAGATGCGCAAGCGCAGCTCGCCCGGCAGCGGCGGCACCGCCGCGAGCTCCGGCTGGCCGAGCCGCGCGCGGAGCTCGGCGCCGAGGTGAGCGAGCACGCCCGCGAACGGCGCGGCCGCGCTCAGCGCCTGCTCGGGCAACGCTTGCAACAGCTTGAGCGCGCACGCCGTCGCGACGCCGAGCGCGCCGTGGCACAGCGCGGCGTCGATCTGCAGCACGGTCGCGCCCTCGACGCGCGCTTCGGTCGCCAGCTCGCGCAGCAGACGGCTGCGGCCCGCGCCCGATCTGGCCTCGATCAAGAAGCAGCTGCCGCGCCCCAGCTCGGCCATGCGCGAGCGACGGCGCAAGCTGCGCAGCTCGCGCACGCGTCCGCTCAGCTCCGCGCTGCGCAGCACCGCGCTCACGCCGAGCTCACCGGTGTCGCGCTCGAAGCCCGCGATCGCCGCCATGCGATCGATCAGCTCCGCGGCGCTCGCCGGTCGATGGACCGGCGTGTGACTGAGCAAGGCCGCGAGCAGCGCGTCGAGCTCGGGCGGTGGCGTCGGCCGGTCGGCCCGGTCGAGCTCCGCGATCCGCCGCGACGCAGGCACGAACGGCGTGCGCCAGCTGTCGGGCAAGTCGCGCAATGCGCGCGCGCCGTACGCGTGCGTGCCGGTCAACAGGTAGTAAGCCAGCGCGCCGAGCCCGTACAGGTCGGTGCGCTGGTCGAGCTCACCGCCGTACAGCGACTCGGGCGCGACGAACGGCGGCGTGCCGACGATCTCGCTGGCGGTGCCGAACGCGGTCAGCGCGCCGAAGTCGATGATCTTGATGCTGCCGTCGCGCAGCCGCCACAGGTTGCGCGGGTTCACGTCGCGGTAGAGCATGCGCCGCGCGTGCAGCAGCGAGAGCCCGGAGGCGACGTCGCGGATCGCGGCGCACACCTCGCGCCAGGGCAGCGGCGCGAGCCTGCCCAGGTCGCAGCCCTCGAGCAGCTGCATGGTGTAGTAGACGCTGCCTTCGCACGCGCCGTAGTCGTGCACCTCGACGATGCGCGGATGACGGAACCCGGACAGCGCGTGGTACTCGCGCTCGAACAGCGCGCGCACGCGCGCGCTCGCGTCGGCTACCAGCTGCTTGAGCGCCAGATCGGTGCCGGTCGGCAAGTCGTGCACGCGGAACACCGCCGCGCTGCCGCCCATGCCGAGCTCGGCATCGATCCGGTAGCGACCAGCGATCAGATCGCCGAGGCCATGGTGCAGGACCGTCACGCCGCCTGCTAGCTTACTCCCAGTTGCAAGTCGACGAGCACGAGTCGCCGTCGAAGGTGTTGCCGTCGTCGCACTGTTCGGGTGCGCCGTAGAAGCCGTTCTGGTCGGCGTAGCCCGCCATGTCGACGAAGGCCTGGTAACGCGCGGACATCTCGTTGGGGTCCATGCCCGGTTGGATGCAGTTGAAACGTGCGATCGAGAACGGCATGGTCGGGGAGCCTATGCGAGCGGCCGTGATGTCGTGAGTGCCGTTCAGCCGGTGAAGGGAC
>Ga0190265_10002906_pt1 | contig 11611 bp, 10 predicted proteins | sample Popmic124T_FD_133135 | JGI IMG/M metagenome (GOLD analysis project Ga0190265, IMG submission 133135) | Populus adjacent soil microbial communities from riparian zone of Indian Creek, Utah, USA - 124 T | ecosystem: Environmental > Terrestrial > Soil > Riparian zone | place: USA: Utah | collected...
GCGCGAAAGGCCGGAAACTTTCGCGGAACTTGATCTTGAGATTCATCACCTGCTGCATCTTCGTCGAGCGCGGGTCGCCGATAATGGAGCGCGCCCCCAGTGCCCGCGGGCCGAACTCCATGCGGTCCTGAACCCAACCGACGACTTTTTCCTGCGCCAACAAGTCCGTTACACGCGCGAGCAACTCGTCTTCGTTGGCGAAGGCGTGATACCTCGCACCGGTCGAGTCGAGAAACGCACGAATATCATCGTCCGCGTAACGCGGACCCAACAGCGAGCCACGCAGCGAATCAACGCTGTTCACCGTGCGGGGCTGCGAGAGAACGTGGTGCCAGATCAGTTGCGCCACGCCGAGCGCGCCGCCTGCGTCTCCCGCTGCCGGTTGAATCCAGATGTTCTCGAACGGTCCTTCACGCAGAATTTTCCCGTTGCCAACGCAATTCAGTGCTACACCACCCGCCATCACGAGGTTCTTCATGCCCGTCAATTTGTGGAGGTGCCGCGCACACTTGAGCATCACTCCCTCGCACACGGCCTGCACGGAGGCGGCCAAGTCCATTTCGCGTTGCGTGACGAGAGACTCCGGGTTGCGCGGCGGGTCGCCAAAGAGACGATGGAATTTCTCCGTGGTCATGGTCATGCCGCCGCAATAATTGAAATAGCTCTGGTCCATCCAGAACGAGCCGTCCTCGCGCACATGGATAAGGTGCTTGAGAATCAGTTCCTTGAACCGCGGCTCACCGTACGGCGCCAGACCCATGACTTTGTATTCCCCCGAGTTGACGCGGAATCCGGTGTAGTATGTGAACGCGCTGTAGAGCAGGCCAAGCGAGTGCGGAAAACGAATCTCGTGCGTGAGCTTGAGCCGATTGTTACGCCCCGAACCCATCGTCGTTGTGCTCCATTCGCCCACACCGTCGAGTGTGAGAATCGCGGCTTCCTCGAAAGGCGAAGGAAAAAACGCACTCGCGGCGTGTGATTCGTGATGGTCGGCGAAGATGTAGCGTCCGCGATACCCGCCACCGAAGGCGCGATCCATCTCGCGCTGAAGGTGCAGCTTGGATTTCAACCACAATGGCAAGGCCTTGAGGTACGAGGCAAAACTCGCGGGCGCGAATGTGGCATATGTTTCGATGAGCCGCTCAAACTTTGCGAGAGGTTTGTCGTAGAAGCCGACGTAATCGAGATCTACAACGGAGAGGCCGGCTTCGCGTAGGCAGAACTCGATCGCGTTCGTTGGGAAATGGTGATCGTGCTTCTTACGTGTGAAACGCTCCTCCTGCGCTGCGGCCACGATCTCGCCGTCCACAATGAGTGCCGCCGCCGAATCGTGATAAAAGGCGGAAATGCCGAGAATCTTTGTGCCGCTGACTCCCGTGGGTTTCATGCGAAACGTTGCTTGAGGCTCGACCACGCCGCTAGCGCCGGGAACGCGGCGAGAAACCGAAACTTTCGCAACTGCCAGTTCCACCAGAAGAGGTCCCGGTACAAGCACCAACCGTCCGTCACGTGGCCGGAATGCAAACAGCCGAGGGCGACCGGCCGGAAATGGCGCGACAAAACCCTGTAGCGCTCGAAGCGCCGCCCCGCCCCACCGGGATAACGGCCCGCAGCTTCCTGTTTGATGACATAATTAGCGGCTGCCAGACGTTTTGCGAAGTCCTTCACGAGATTCGTCTCATGCTCGCGATAGGCAAAGGTGACCGGAGAGAGAACCTGAACGAAGCTGGGGCTTGTTCCCAAACGCAACGTCAAGTCCGTATCCTCACCGCTGATCTGCTTGCTGATGGGAGCGGAGACGAACCCGCCCACCGCGAGAATGGCATCGCGCCGGATGACAAACGAAGAAACGCTGAACCAGCGCCATTCATCACCGGACGATAAGTAATCGGGAAACGAAGCTGTTTGAATTGGCGCGCTCGAAACGCCGAATGGCACCAAGCCTTTGAATACGATGGGCTTGCCGGCCATGAATGCAAGTGAGCCATGCTCGCGAATGACCCGATGATACGTTGTCAGTGTCCACGGGAACCAAACGTCATCACTGTCGAGAAACGCCAAGTACTCGCCGCGAGCGTGTTTGACTCCAACGTTACGCGCTTCACCCGGCCCGGCATTGGCCTGCGTGACGACGATGACGTTTGAGTAGTTCCGCGCAATCTCGGCGGTCCCATCCGTTGAGCCATCATCCACGACGATTACCTCGAAGTCCTTGAAATCCTGTCCTAGCACCGAGTCGAGCGTCTCACGAATGAGCGTCGCGCGATTGAAAGCAGGGATGATGACGGAAAAGAACGGCATCACATGAGTCGCGCCAGGAGTCTCTTCACAGTTTGATCCATGTCTCCGGGAGCAGATCGTCAGTCGGCATTTGCACCCGGCTCTGCGGCGTGGACCACACTTGCGGAGCGATCACCCGTTTGTCCGTCCTGGGATTGAGCCAGGCCGCCCACCAACTAAAGGTGCTGTTCGCAATAATATGATGGTCACAGAGAGCCATCGCAGTGAAATCCCACAGGTCCGACTCGGCGGTGGAAAATTCCAGGTTCTTCGCGCGGATGTTCTCGCGGCACCACGCGATGTCCTTCGGCGAATCGGAGAAAACGAAGAAGCACGTTTCTGAATCGAATTGGTCAATCGCGCGGGCAATGTATTGAATCGTCACCGGGGCACCGCAGGTAATATTCTTTTTGCGCAGTGTTTCATGCGCATGCGCCAGGTCACCGCGGCGGACATGGAGTGACACCACGCTGGAAAAGCGCGCCTTCAATCTCGCAACGGTTTCGTTCGCCGCTTCCACCACCAGAGGCTCGGTCGCCTCCAACTCCTGCCGGATCAACGGGGCGATGTCCTCAAAATATTTTGGACTCTGCCAATATCCCTGGAGGTACACATCGTCGGGCCAGCCCAGCGCTTCGGGCTGGAAACGGTATTGCCGCTCGACGATGTGGCTTCCATTCCACAAGAAGCGAGGCCACGCGCGGCGGATTTGGCGAACGATGCGGTCGCGCGTGGCAGCCCGGTAGAAGTCATCTCGTAGTCGCGCAATCTCATTCGGCAACGCCATTCTGGCTTTGATACGGAAACGAAACAGTGCTACGGGACGATTGAAAGCTGTCAAGCCGTTCGGACGAAACTCGCCATTCGGCCCATAGCCGGATGTGTCCAGCAGCACCTCCGCGTGGTGTTGTTCCGCGAGGCGCCGGGCCATTCCATACTGGAAAAGCTGGTTGCCCAAACCGCCCGTGAGCCGTGTGATGATCACGCCTTGTCTGCGCGTAACTGTAGTAGTGCGGACACAACGGAAACCCTACATGTTTGTTCCGATGAGATATTGGTTCGTGGGCAGGTGCGGAATCAGAATGGATGTCCATTCGATGTTGGTCCGGGCGCAGGCCCATTTGCTGAAAAACTCGACGTTATCCACTTCTCCGAAACGGTCCTGGTAAGCAATGAGGTAGCTATCAATGTTCGCGCCTTCGCCAAGGATGCTGTGACGGAAATCCAACGGAGTTTCGCTGATTGACCATAATCCAACGAATAGCCATCCAAGTCTTGCTGTGGTCATCGCTTTCAGAGTCTCGAGGTCACTGATGCAATGCACGCCTCGCGATTGATCGTCGTCGGATACAGGAACTCCCACTGAACTCAGAAAGTACCGTTGGAGAGCAGAGAATTCCGGCAGATCAAAGATCAAGTACTCACCGCGGAACCCCAGCCTGTGCACCAGCCGGCAAAGGCTTCCGTAACCTCCACCAAATTCGATGATGCGAGGAAAATGCTCGATGGATCGCCCTGTTGCCCGTTCGAAAGAATCTAGACTATAAGCGTGATGAATGAGGTTGCCGCTGCTCGTGAGATGAAACCGGCATCTCTCTGGAAGGCCGGCAGAGTCTTCACGCACCGCCTGCTTCCAGCGCGTGGGCCACTTGCGCGACGAACGCAAAGCCCGCAGTTCTTTAGCCACATACGGAGCGCTCCCGACAAACATCGTTTTGCTGACCACGTCCCATTCGATGAAACGACGCGGATCTTCCGTTTCGATCAACTCGCGTAAGCGCATGCGGTTTCCAAGCCATTCGTCCTCCGCGGCAGATGTAGGACCGTTGCGAGAAAGTGACGGTAGCTTGGCAATCTGAGAGCGTAACTCCGCAGCCGCATTCAGCTCTTTGGATGTAGCAGGACCCAGCCTACGACTGATCAAAGTTTTAACCAGAGATTTTAGGGGCATTCCTGGATGTTGGGATCGTTTCGGGAATGCGCAGCACGCGACACTATTCCCTGCGCTTCAAAACACGTCGGGCGGTCGATTCCAACCGACGGATCAAGCGAGCTGCCAACGGGCCCGCTGGTGGGCGGATAATTTCGCCGTGTGCTCCAGACGTTCCAGACCGTAGTCTGATAGGACGCTCCGGCAAATCCTTGTACCAAGAATGGCGTCCTTCACTGCTGAACAAATACTCGACATCGCCTTCCTGGATCAGGTGAAGGAATGGTAGAAGCACCTGCAACGCTTTGAGCGAAACTCCTCCTTCACGCTCGTCACGAACATAAGCGGTGTCAGAGCCGCACCGGTGAAGGTAGTACGATCCCGGCGTGACAACCATTTTTGACCCCGTAGCCAACTGCCGGATGGAAAAAGCCCATGAATCAATTCCTCCGCCAATGAATTCATGGTAGCGGCCAGCGCGCACCCAACTCTCCCTGGTGAAGAGATAATTGCCGCTCGGTCCTGGCCAAAGATGACCGCATAGGGCGTCCGCTAACGTAACTTCACCCGGCGGAAACACCCACTTGTGGGAGACCCTTCGGACGTCCTCACTGAAATAATGTATCTCCTGAAATGCGGCAGCGTCAGCTTGGGAATTCCTTAATTTCGTCTTTAGCCTCGCGACACTTCCAGGAACAAGAACATTGTCGGCATCCAACGCAAAAACCAACCCGTGCCGCGAATTCTCGATGGCTGTATTCCTGCCCGCAGCGGCTGAACCTTTTCTATAGCGATGCCGGAGGCTTTTGATTGAGGGAAATCGGTCGGCCAATTCTTGAACTATTTTCGATGTTTTGTCGGTGGAAGCGTCGTCCACGATCAGCACCTCGTCGCCTTCGTCAAAGTTCCCCTTGATGATGGAATCAACTGCGGCAGCCAAAGTCGCCTCGGCGTTGTACGCGGGCATTACGAAACTGATGTTGTCACGATTCATTGGCCGCGGTCTGAATTTGGAATCGGCTTTCGGCCTTCGAGGAACAACGAATCTGGTTTGACGACTGATCCGTCTTCTTCGACGTCCAGGCTGTAAGACGCCCAATCAGGAAGGTAACTGTCGCCGGCCCCGCGCACGACGATATCCACAAGTCCGGCCTTTCGTAAAAGTCGTCCCAGCGAAAACCGATCATACATCCAGCGATGGATTTCTCCCGCCTCGCGAAAGCGCCCCATCTGTAGAAGCGCATATTCTTTACCCAACAACAACCGAAGCATCCATTCACGCTGGTAACGTGGACTCATCACGATCCGCACAGCAGCCCGGATGATCCGCAGCAATTGCGATCCAGATGAGGATTTCCGGCAAAGTGCCTGCGCGCGATTCATCTTTACCGCCCGTAGAAGGCTCGGACCCATTCGCCGCTCGACGAATGGCTCGTTTAGCAGCGACTCGCGGCAAAGATGGACGGCCATGTCACCGCCGGATTTTTCTCGAATACATTGATCGTAAAATTCGAGCATCATCCAATCGTAATCGGCTTCCGCGTTAGCATCTCCGAGGGACGCATTTTCGAGCGCACGCAAATATTCACGAGCAATGCGCTCCAAATCCGGCAGCACGACCCGCAATATTCCTCCGGGCTTCAAGACCCGCACACACTCGAAGACGAAATCAGAGGCGCGTGATTTCTCGATGTGCTCGAGAACGTGAGAGTGATAGACGAAATCGAAGCTGCTGTCGGGAAAAGGAATGCCTTGGCGCAAGTCGTATGCACGAACCGACTTATCCGTTGAGACCAGATCGATGTTGATCCATTCAGGATGAAAGCGGCTTCCGCACCCGACATTCAGAAAGGTCATCTGGAAACGAATACAATCGCGAAATCTGTTTGAAGCCAACGCATCACTCATGATACCGCAGCCGAAAGTTGAAGCGCGCATTCATAGCTTTTGCAAAAGGACGTACAGAGATTGACCGGTGCACAACCGGCGGAAGCCGATCTTGAGAAGAACTTTGATCGGAAGGGATAGAAACGCGGCGGTGCGTGCTCCGCAGTTCGTCGCGATGCGGCTTCTGGTTGATTCCAGGAAACCCGACACATGCACAGCGGCGAGCGGCTCAAACCTGCAACGAATTACTTTGAGGGGCAGGTGTTTTTCCAACGAACGAAACGAACGCTCGGTCCATTGCAGCATGTGATGCGGCGGTAAATCCAGAATGTTGTCGATGTACCGCAAAAAACTGAGCCGATTGGGAACGCAAACCAGCAAAAGACCGCCTGTTCGCAACAACCGAAGTGCATTATGAAAAAAGCTCAATGGGTCGGGCAGGTGCTCTAGCAATTGAAACGCGCAGAGGCAATCCACGGTCCCGTTTTTCGATGTCGGCATTGCTTCGATGCTACTTTCGATGCAGGGGATTCCTTCCGCCTTCATCTTGGCGGCGGCGACAGGATTCGTTTCCAAACCGACTGCGGTATGTCCTTCAGCTATTGCGTCCTTTACAAACTCACCGTGGCCACAACCCACCTCCAAAACGGAGTGACACTTTCGGATGTCCTTTAATGCCATTGCGTGTTCCCAGCGGCGAGGGGTGTAGTACCAAGCATGCTTCTCGAGTTTTGCATACAGATTCGCGGACCCTGTCAGAGACTCTGGGCGGAAAAAACGAAGCCCTGTCTCGGCGCATTCGTAGAGGTGAAACTCGTGAAAACCATTGAATTCATCGCTGACGTCAATCGAAAGCTGCTTCTTCCATTTCTCGACAAGAGGTGAAACGGGGTAGCTCTTGATCAATGCTCCGTTTGTTCCGGTTATGGGGCTAGAGACGAACGGAGCACTCATCGGGAGGGCATGCCCGCTGGAACGTCGTGAAAATGAACACGCGGATGACAGTAAATAAGCCCCAACTGTTGCGAAATGTTCAAGCTCACTGGAATATCCGCACTTTGAATGACATCGAATGCAAAGCAGCCACGTACATAATCGTAATGTTCAATTCCCGCGTTCCCAAACCAGACATTGACGAGGTAAGTCCCCGGCATAAGAACCACTCCTGTCATCAAGACATCCAGAGTGAACGCCTCGCCAACCCGTACGCGGAATGATTCGGACTGATTGTAAGCGTACACAACCGGAATTCCATCTTCAGTAGTGAACTGGACTGCAACAGAGAATTGGATCCCGGCATCTCTAGCCAACCCATCGAGGCGCAACGTCAGAGATTCTCCCATTTCGAATGTGGTAGCCGTGATACCATCACACCGTAATGCTTGAATTCCTGACAGTCGGACAGCCCCAGACCCGTCGCGATTCCACCGTATGGGATCGTTATTCTCCTTTGAATTCGTCAAGTAGAGTCGAATCACCTGTTCGGAAGGGCCCGCCGTAATCAAACGGCCAGAAGAGATGAGAAGGGCCTGCGAGCACAACTGAGCGACAGCCGCCAAATTGTGGCTCACAAAAAGGACGGTACGTCCTGAGTTAGCGGCCACGTCTTTCATTTTTCCCATGCATTTTCTTTGAAATTCGGAGTCCCCGACAGCGAGCACCTCATCCACCACGAGGATTTCGGGTTCGAGGTGCGCCGCCACCGCGAAGGCAAGACGCACATACATGCCGCTGCTGTAGCGCTTCACCGGCGTGTCCAGGAACCTTTCCACTTCGGCGAAAGTGACGATCTCATCGAACTTGCGCACGATCTCGGCGCGGTTCATCCCAAGGATCGCGCCGTTGAGAAAAATGTTTTCGCGCCCAGTCAGTTCGGGGTGAAAGCCGGTGCCGACCTCCAACAAACTCGCCACACGACCCTTGATCCGCACCCGGCCTTCCGTCGGCTCCGTGATGCGAGAAAGTATCTTCAGGAGCGTCGATTTTCCGGCGCCATTGCGTCCGATGATACCAACAACCTCGCCGCGTTTGACATCGAAGGAAACATCTTTCAAAGCCCAGAAGTCTTCGGAGGCAGGTTGAGAGTTGTGAGTTGAGAGTGAATGGGAATTCGACACCTCTCCCCGGTCGAGGCGGAGAGGGGAGCCGTTGCGGCGGAAGAGAGCGCGAAATGGGGCGGCGCACTTTTGCGCAATAACATCACGCAGCGCTGTGTAGCGCTCCGCCTGTTGGTGGCGGATGCGGTATTGCTTGCCGAGATTCTCTACTCGAATGACAACGTCACTCATTTCGCGATTTCACCCGTTGGCGAAACTTTTCTGTTAACCGCCCCTTCTTTTCCGCTTTCAATTCTCAGCTTTCAGCTTTGATTAAATGACGTCCGCAAAAGTCTTTTCCGTGCGGCGGAAGTGCCAGATTCCAGTGGTGCAAAGTGCCGCAGTAATCAGTAGTGATGCAATCAGTGACGGGAACGAAAGCGGGACTTCGCCGCGCAGGAGCGACCAGCGAAAGCCATCGATCACGCCAACCATCGGATTGAGCGAGTAGAGCAGTTGCCATTTTTCCGGGACGATGGCGCTGCTGAAGCCGACCGGGGAAACGTAAAGGCCGAACTGAACGATGAATGGAACGATGTAGCGGAAGTCGCGGTATTTCACATTCAAGGCGCAAAGCCACAGGCCGGCACCGAAGGCGGTGCAGAACGCTAAAATGCTGAAAAGCGGAAATGCCAAAATCTGCCAGCCAGGGACGAAGCCGTACCAAAGCATCAGCACAGCCATCAGAACCAGCGTAATTAAGAAATCTACGAAGCTGGTGATGATGGAACCGGCGGGCACAATGAGGCGCGGAAAATAAATTTTCGAGATGAGGTTGGCGTTGCCAATCAGGCTGTTGCTGGATTCGCTCAAGGCCGTCGAGAAGAATTGCCAAGGGAGCATCGCCGCAAAAACCAGGAGGGCATAAGGTACATTGCTCGGAGCAGGGAGTTTCGCGATCTTGCTGAAGACAAACGTGAATACAACCATCGTCAGGAACGGACGCACGACGGCCCATGCGATCCCGATGACCGTTTGCTTATAGCGGACGAGGATGTCGCGCCACGCCAGAAAATAGAACAATTCACGGTAGCGCCAAAGGTCGCGCCAGTATTGTCGCTCGGCGCGGCCGGCTTCGATGATCAGTTCAGTTTCGGTAGCCACAAGTCACAAGGCAGCACGCCGGGCACCCTGATTGGACTAGAATGGAAAAATGCGGCCTGGGGAGCGCGGGGGCGCGCCCAGTCTTCTCGGCATCCCACCGAAAACTCTTGGCCGAACGATGCAGTTGAAGTCGGTAGCACAGCCAACTTGGCTGTCCGGTGCGGCAACTTGCCGCAGCGGTTCGCACTCGGGAAGGGTGCATTACTTGGTTGGGTTGCCCATTACGTTTTGTGCCGGGCTGGTAGCCCGCTAATACGGGCAGGTTGCCCGTGCCACCCAGGCCGCGCTGGAGTTCCGTCTTGGGAACCGAACATTATGCGGCGAATTACCGTTGGGTTTACCGAGTTGCAGACTCTTTGATTCGCACGCTTTCAACTAAAAGTGTGTCGATGATCTCCGTGTGTTCCTCATCCATGACGACATACATTCGGCGATAGGACGGGCTCACCGCAAAAAACTCCGGATGATTGATTTCAAAGGTTGCGCCGCTGGTCATCTTGATTACAAACGGGCGAAAGGGCTGTTTCTTCACAACTTCTTTGATGCCATCCGTCCACATCATCGTTAAGAAATTGATACCGTGGACGGGAGTGGAGCTTCTCCAAGGCTTCTCGCACTTCGTCCCAAGTTGCCCTGTAAGCGGTGCTCAAACTAATGCGAACAAATCCCAGTTCGCTAATCGAGCATGTGCGAAATTCGGGAGCTGACTCGATCCAGGCCTTCGCGGCGAGATGATGAGAATGTGTTTTCCAGCGCGACGCCAGAATCAGGTTCACATCCAGCAGCCAACTCATGGCCAGTCTTCCAGCATTTGCTTGACGCTTTCAGTCGTCATGGGCGGCGCACCTGGCGGCGCTTCCAGGAATACATCATCGCCCTCCCGCACGAGACGCGCTTTTCGCGACGGGCTGTCCGCGAGGCGCAGGCGGGCAGCCAGAAAGCGGATGAGTTCCGTTTTCTGCTCTGGCGGCAGCGCTTCCGCGGCGGATTCGATCTCAGCAAGGGTGCTCATCTCGGGGCAAATAGCATTCCAGATGACGCCAGCGAAGATTAATTCGGTGCGGTGAAAGTTCCGGATGCCAACGGATCGGCGTTTGGTGCCTCACTCATTGCTTCGCGACGGCCTGACACCACGGCTGATTCTCCAAATACCAGCGAACCGTTTCGCGAAGGCCGCGCTCGAAGGTGTGCGCGGGAGTCCAGCCCAGTTCGCGTTGAATTTTGCCGGCATCGATGGCGTAGCGCCGGTCGTGGCCGGGACGGTCAGTCACGAATGTGATCAGCTTGCGCGAATGGCCGCCCAAATCGGGTTTGAATTCATCCACCAGGTCACAAATCAGTTCCACCACGCGAAGGTTCGGCTGCTCGTTGTGTCCGCCAATATTGTAAGTCTCGCCGTCCGTGCCTTTGCACAAGACGAGCCAGAGCGCTTCGGCATGGTCGCGGACGTAAAGCCAATCGCGGACGTTCAGGCCGTCGCCATAAACCGGGATCGATTTCCGCGCGACGACGCTCTGAATCACCACCGGAATCAGCTTCTCAGGAAACTGGTAAGGCCCGTAGTTGTTCGAGCAGTTCGTGGTCACGACCGGCAGTCCGTAGGTGTGATGGTAGGCGCGCACAAGCATGTCGCTGGCGGCTTTGCTCGCGGAGTAGGGTGAGTTCGGCGCGTAAGGCGTGGTCTCGGTGAAATATCCCGTCGGGCCGAGGCTGCCATAGACTTCGTCGGTGGAGACGTGGAGGAAGCGGCAGTTCTGTCGAGCGTCGAGGGTCGAGCGTCGAGAGCCGGATGGGTCGCCAAAACCGACAGGCGAGTCGCCTGTGCCACCGGGGAGATTTGGAACGGAAGCATTCGACACCTCACCCTGGCCCTGCCCATCGGAGCGCCGGTCTCCGACCCGGCGCGAATCAGTTTCTCCAGAGATGCCGGGTCGGAGACCGGCGCTCCACTGAGTCGAGGGTCCAGAGCCCAGCCAGAGTTCGCGGCAGGCTTCGAGCAGATGGAAAGTGCCGAGGACGTTGGTGTGAATGAAATCACCGGGGCCGGCGATGGAACGGTCCACGTGCGATTCCGCCGCGAGGTGCATCACGTGGGTGACGCGATGCTTCTTCAAGACTTCGAACACAGCCATCTTGTTCCGCAGATCGATCTTCTCAAAAATGTATTTCGGATGCGACGCAACAGGTTCGAGGTTTTCGAGGTGCCCGGCGTACGTAAGGCAGTCGAGGTTGATCAGCTTTTCGATATCCGGCGCGTCGATGACGTGCTGGATCAAATTCGAGCCGATGAACCCCGCGCCGCCGGTGATGAGAA
>Ga0190265_10002907_pt1 | contig 11610 bp, 9 predicted proteins | sample Popmic124T_FD_133135 | JGI IMG/M metagenome (GOLD analysis project Ga0190265, IMG submission 133135) | Populus adjacent soil microbial communities from riparian zone of Indian Creek, Utah, USA - 124 T | ecosystem: Environmental > Terrestrial > Soil > Riparian zone | place: USA: Utah | collected...
ACAACATCTACAACCTCTACGGCTCGACCGAGGTCGCCTATGCGACCGTCGCCACCCCGGCCGACCTGCGCGCGGCGCCGGGCACGGCGGGTCGTCCACCGCGGGGCACCGTCGTCCGCCTCTACGACGAGGCGGGGAACGAGGCGCCGCGGGGTGAGGTCGGGCGGATCTTCGTCGGCAACGAGATGTCCTTCGAGGGCTATACCGGTGGCGGCGCCAAGGAGGCGATCGATGGCCTGTTCAGCAGTGGCGACGTCGGCCACATCGACTCCGCCGGCCGGCTCTTCATCGACGGCCGCGACGACGAGATGATCGTGTCCGGCGGCGAGAACGTCTTTCCCCGCGAGGTCGAGGACCTGCTGGCCGACCACGACGCGGTTGTCGAGGTGGCGGTGATCGGCGTCGAGGACGCCGAGTTCGGACAGCGACTGAAAGCTTTCGTGGTTCTCGCCGAGAAGGCCGAGGTCTCCGACGACGACCTGAAGGCCCACGTCAAGGCCCACCTCGCCGGCTACAAGGCGCCGCGCGACGTCGAGTTCCTGCCGGAGCTGCCGCGCAACGCGACCGGCAAGGTCCTCAAGCGCGATTTGCACGCGCGCGAGGCCGAGAAGTCGGCGTAGTCACTCCACGCTAATTGCGGGGTTTGGGACCCCGTGTCGGTGGCATTGCTTCCGGGGTGGGTAGTAGGTTGCGACGAGTGGGTGAGCCCGCCGTCAACCTGAACGCTCTGAGCGAGGCAACTGGAGAGATCCAGGGCGTCGCCAGCCAGGCCTTGGAGTGGGTTCGCCAGAGCGAGGCGCGGGTCGCCCAGGCCGAGCGCCGCAATGCCGAGACCAAGCAGCGGGCGAAGGCGACGCTGGCCAAGCTCGGCGAGCAGGGCCGCGAGCGGATCGCCGCCGAGCGCCAGAAGCGCCGCGCGGCCGAGGTGCGGGTGGCGCGCGCCGAGGAGGGGCGCGATCGCGCCGAGAAAGCCTTCGAGCGGGCGCAGCGGGCGGCCGAGGCCGACCGCGAGGCGTTCGCGACGCAGTTGGCCACAGCCAAAGCTCAGACCGATCAGGTGACGGCGCGGGCGGTGAAGCGGACCGAAGAGGAAGCTTCGCAGCGAACCGGCGAGGTGCTCGAAAAGGCCCAGGCCGATGCTGACCGGCGCGTCGCCGCCGCAGAGCAGCGCGCCGCCGAGGCCGAGGCGCGCGCCGAGGAGTCCCACCAGCTCGCCGTCCGGCTCGAGGCCGAGATCGAGGAGCGGGTGATGCAGGGCACCGTCGACGTCCGCCGCGAGGCCGGGGAGCGGGTGCGCAAGTTGATCGAGAAGGTCGAAGGCGAGGCCACCGAGAAGGCCCGGGTGCGGGCCGAGGAGCAGCTGCAGGCCGAGTCCGAGCGGATCCGTGGCCAGGCCGAACAACGCGAGGAGCGCTTGCGCCGTGCCGCCGAGGAGGAGATCAAGGCAAGCGCCAAGCGGGCGCGGCGCGAGGTGCTTGCCGCGGCCGATCAAACGGCGCCAACCTGGTCGCGCAACGAGTCCGCCGACTCGGGCGCCGGTTACCGAACTTTCTAGAGACCATTCCGTAAGCCCGCGGGTCCTGTCGCCGGCGTGGGGGTGTCCGGGCGTTGCTGGGTTTTTCGCAAGTGTCGCGTGCGGTCGTCCGAGAGTGCGTTAGGGCGAAAAAGAGGACCCGCTGCCACCCGGGCGCCCCCACCCCGACGCCACCCACGGGAGATCGCAACTAGCATCAACCTCCCATGCGGGAGGTTCGAATAAAGGACACCCTCACCGGCGAGCTCAGAACGCTCGACCCGGATGAGGAGGTCGGCATCTATGCCTGTGGGCCGACTGTCTATAGCCGGATCCACATCGGCAACGCGCGACCATTCGTGATCTTCATGCTGCTGACGCGATTCCTCGAGGCCGAGGGGTATCGAGCGAAGCTGGTTATCAATGTCACGGATATCAACGACAAGATCTATAACGCCGCGAAGCTAGCTTCAGAGTCTTCTGAAGATTGCGCAAAGCGGATGACGGCGGCCTATTTCGAGGACACCGGCCGACTGGGCCTTGGCCGCCCCAAAGCTGAGCCGTTAGCTAGCGAGACCATTGACAGCATCGTTGACTTGATCTCCGACCTCACTAAGTCAGGCCATGCTTACGAGTCTGGTGGCGATGTCTACTTCCGGGTATCGAGCTTCGCTGGCTACGGGAAGCTCTCGAACCGGCGCACCGAGGACATGGATCAAGGAGAGGAGGCTGGCTCTGCGTCCCTTAAGGGGAGCCCCCTTGACTTTGCGCTTTGGAAGTCCCACAAGGAGGGTGAGGACACCTGGTGGAACTCTCCGTGGGGACCCGGTAGACCTGGTTGGCACATTGAGTGTTCCGCTATGGCGGAGGCGGAGCTAGGGCCATCCTTTGCAATTCACGGCGGAGGATCTGACCTCGTTTTCCCGCATCACGAGAATGAGATAGCGCAGTCTGAGGCTGCTGGTCGCCCTTTTGCTCGTATCTGGATGCACAACGGAATGGTCGAGACCGACACGGAGAAGATGTCGAAGTCTGACGGCAACATTTTCCAACTGTCGGAGGCACTGGATCGCTTTGGCCGAGAGGCAGTGGTTGCATATTTGATCTCCGGCCACTACCGCCAACCGCTTGCGTTTGGTTCGGAACATATGGACGAGGCCGTTGCTCGGGTCGAGCGGTTGCGGAACTTCTTTAGAGAGAACCCCGTCGATGCAAGCCCTGGGCGGGCTGCGGGGGAGGGGTCGGCGGAGCCGGCTAGGGGGGCGTCGGGGGAAGCCCCGCCGGAGCAACAGCGGGGAGGCTCCGTCGGGACTTCCCCCGACGCCCGAGTCGACAGCTTTCGGGATGCGCTGGCTGATGACTTCAATACTCCCCGCGCTATGGCCGAGGTGTTTGAGCTTGTCGGGGAAGCGAACCGGGGGGAGGTTCCGGGGGCTTCGGAGGCGGTGCGCGAGATGCTCGACCTCGTCGGTCTCAGCTCCCTTACCCAGCCGGATGAGGGAGCTGAGACCGACGAGACGGCGCAGAAGCTGATGGAGGAACGCGAGGCAGCGCGTGCCGAGAAGGACTTCGAGCATGCCGACAGGATTCGCGATGAGCTTGCAGCACTCGGTTGGGAGGTTAGGGACTCGGCCGCTGGTCCCAGCCTCGTTCCCAAGGTCTAGATGGCAAGTCAGCTCATCTACGGGAAGCAACCGGTCGCGGAGGCAGAGCGCGGCAAGCGGCGTGTGCATCGGGTCTGGCGCTCTCCGGATACCGCTGCTGAGGAGCTCGAGCGGCTTTGCGGGTCGCCAGACCATCAAGGGGTCGTGGCTGAGGTCGATTCGTATCCGTATGCCGACCGGAAGGCGCTGCTACGGCGGACCGATGCGCTGATCGTCGCCCTCGACCAGGTCCAGGACCCGCGCAACCTCGGGGCGGTCTGCCGTTCGGCCGAGTTCGCCGGCGCCGCCGGTGTCGTCGTGCCGGAGCGTCGCTCGGCAGAGGTGACGCCAGTGGTCTGCAAGACCTCGGCGGGAGCGGTCGAGCATCTCGACATAGCCCACGTCCGCAACCTCGCCGACTGGCTGGCCGAGGCGAAGGCAGCCGGCTTCTGGATCTGGGGCGCCGACGCCGAGGCCAGCGACGCGCCCTGGGCAGTCGACCTAAGCGGCCCCACCGTCCTCGTCCTAGGCGGCGAGGGCAAAGGCATCCGCCCCCGCGTAGCTTCCGCCTGCGACGGCCTGGTCGCCCTGCCCCGGCTCGGCAAGCTCGACTCGCTAAACGTCTCAGCCGCAGCCGCCGCCCTGCTCTTAGAGGCCACCCGCCAACGCTCTCGTCCATAGCTGGGAAACGCTCGGGTGGGCACGGACGTCCCCCTGCGGAAACCCGCATAGAAGCGGCCTCCAGGGCTCTTGCCGGGGGAGGGCTCCAATGTTTCCGCAGGGGGACGTCCGTGCCCACCCGCGGGTATCCACCGCAACCCCGCTTGCAGAAATTCGCTATTTGGGGTTGACAGAACTCCGCCAGTCGGTAAAGCTACCGCGCCAACAAGGGTGAACCTCAGCTTGAGTCTGAGATCCATCCGTCAATAGGGCGCCACCAGGGGAGGTATCGGCGCCACGACCCTTCATTCTCAAAGGAGAAGGATCAGTGGCTCTTTCCTCACCACCCCAGGAACTGCGACTCCCCAGCGGGCATTTCAACGGCTCTACCCGGCCAAACTCTCATCCTCAACTTGAGCTTGATGACCATTATCTGGTCGCGCTTGCCAAGGAGGGTCGGACCGATGCCTACGACACGATCGTGCGGCGTTACCGCGGCTTCGTCCGCCTCAAGGCCTCGTCCTACTTCCTCCTCGGGGGGGAGAGCGACGACCTGATCCAGGAAGGCCTGCTCGGCCTCTACAAGGCGATTCGCGACTATCGCAGCGACCGCGAGTCGAGCTTCCGCAGCTTCGCCGAGCTCTGCATCACCCGCCAGATCATCACCGCGGTGAAGACGGCGACCCGCAACAAGCACACCCCGCTCAACCAGTACGTCTCCTTCAGTCAGACGCCGGCCGCGGCGGGCGACTCCGACACCACCCTCGACGAGATCCTGCCCGGGCCCAGCGTCGCCGATCCGGTCAACCAGGTGATCGCCAGCGAAGAGCTGGAAAGCCTCGTCTCCTGTCTCTCAGGCAGCTCCGGCGTCCTCTCCGACCTCGAGAGCCGCGTCCTCTCCCTCTACCTCGACGGGCACTCCTACGAGGCAACCGCAGAGCGCCTCGAGTGCGACACCAAGACGGTCGACAACGCTCTGCAGCGGGTGAAGCGCAAGGTCGCCGCACACCTCGACTCGCGCGAGGCGCCAGCCTAGGCCTCAGGGCAGCAGCTGGAAGCGGAAGACGCTGGTGAGGCGCAGCGTGTCCGCTGGATTCAGGTTCGAGCCGCGCGACTCGAAGGCGACGAAGCGCCCGCTGGCCGAGATCGCCGGGTTGGCTGAGGGCGCGTTCGAGGCGGCGCCGTCACTGTCCGCGCGGGAGGCGAGGGTGACGCGCCCACTGCGCATGTCGCGGACGAAGACGCCCGGACGCGCGCCGTTGCCAGCCGGGCCGAGGTTGCTCGCGTAGGACTCGAAGGCGACGTAGCGGCCGTCGGCCGAGATCGAGGGGTTCGACGAGTCGCCGTCGCCCGCTGCGCCCCGTTTGCCGCTTGCCCGCGAGACCAGGATCGTGCGATTCGTCTTCAGATCGCGGACGAAGACGTCTTCGATGTCCGTCCTGTCGGTCCGGCCCAGGTTCTTGGCCTTCGTCGCGAAGGCGACGTAGCGACCGTTTGCCGATAGCGAGGGTTCGATGCTGTCATCGTTGGCGAGGGGCGCGTTTGCGCCGCTGGAGCGGGATACGAGCACGGTTTGCTTCGTCTTCATGTCGCGGACCCCGATCTCCAGGGTTGCCCGCCCGCGCCCTATGCGGGCGGTGGTGACGAAGGCGATCCTGCGGCCGTGGGCGGAAATCGACGGCTCGATCGCGGTCCGCAGCGGCTCCCCGCCGGCCCCGCTTGCCCGCCCGGCGAGGATCGTCTTGTCCGTGCGCAGGTCGCGGACGAAGAGGCCACCGAAGACCCCTCGAATGAAGTTGGTCGCCTGCGTTCCGAAGGCGACGTAGCGCCCGTCGGCGGAGATCGAGGGGCTGTTGGAGTCGTTGTTGAAGCGCGTGCCTGCAGGGCCGCTGTTGCGCGAGACGAACTCGGTTTTCCCTCTCGCCCTGTCGTAGACGAAGATGTCGCGCACAGGGAAGGTGTCGCCGGCGAGCGTGGTCGAGCCGTTGAGGTCTTCGTCGCTCAGGTCGGGATCCTCCGAGGCGAAGGCGAGGAAGCGCCCGTTGCTGGAGAGCGAGGGCGCACCCGCCTCAAAGGCGAGTCCCTGCTGGCTGGCGCCGAAGGGAACGTTGACCGGGATGGTGGGACCGCTGACGTCGCGCAAGAAGATGCCGGCGCCGGTTTCGCCGATGCTGCTGACATCGCCTACGGCGCTGACCCCTACATATCCGACGTAGGCGACGAAGTTGCCGTCGGCCGAGATCGCCGGATCGAAGTGTTCGGTGGGGCGGTTGGGCGCGTTCGGGTCGTTGGCAGGGGAGACCAGCAGGGTCGAGCCGGTCGCGCCAAACGAGAAGGCGGCAAACGAGAGGGCGATGGTCGCGCCCATCGCCAGGACGAGGGTCGCAAGCCGGCGTCTCATCGTGGCTCGACCTCGATCGAGACTCCGAAGTCCCCCAGGGCGGCGAAGAACGAGGTGGGATCGAAGGCCTGCGCCGGCGCCAGCGCGCCCTTGCGGTCATAGCCAGGGTCGGCGCAGAGCAACGCCCCGTGCGCGAGGCTGACCGCGGTGAGGCCGTAGACGTCGCCGCCGCGAACGACGCCGCGACGAGCACCCGACTTGCCCCGCGCCTCGCAGCTGATCGTGAAGCGCGCCTTCTTGCGGTCCGCTTCGCTGGGCACAGCCGGCAGCCGCCGGATCAGGGCGCCCATCGCCGTGCGCAGCGGAGTGCGCATCGCGAGTCCGAGCAGGGGGGTGGACGCGACGGCCACCGGCATCAACCGCGGCGGCACGACCATCCCGTTGAGCAGCGTCCGCACCCGGGCGGTATCGACATGCCGTGGGACCGTGATCTGCTCGCCAGCGGGATAGCGCAGCATCCGCTGCTCCCCGAGCGGGTCGGGAAAGCGCCAGCGACCCCCATCGACGCTGCGCGGCGCCGGCCGCCAATCCCCATCGGCCCAGACGAGATCGCCGCCCCGCATGATCTCGAGCCCCGAAAGGGCGGTGCCATGCGTGGGCGCGAACCCATGCACGCAGTAGGCGACGACGATCTCCTCCAGCGGCCCCATCCCATCGGCGGTGAGCGCCGCGATCAGGTCGCCGGGCAGGTAGTCGAATCCCATCCCGGAGACCAGGGTCGCCCCGGTCTCAGCCGCCCTCTCGCCATAGCGGTCGAAAACAATCCGCATGAACGGCTGCTCCCCAGTCGTATCGAGGTAGTGCGTCCCGGTTTCGGCAGCCGCAGCCACAACCGGCTCGCCATGAAGAGAGAACGGCCCAGCGCAAGCCACCACCACTGAGCAAGCCTCCATCATCTCCCGCAACCTGGCCGGGTCATCTACAGAAACAGCCCTCGATGGCACACCCCCAAGCTCCTCTGAGAGCGCCTCCAGCTTTCGGCGATCTCGCCCGGCAATCAGAAAGTCAGCCCCGAGCCGCTTCAGCTCCCGGGCGATCAACCCCCCGGTGAACCCGGTTGCCCCATAGATCGCGATCGGCTCGCCTTGCGCGGGGCCACCTCTTTTCGCGCCTTCCTCCACCATCGCGGACAGTAGCCGACGTAAGCCGTACGCCGGTGTGTCTTATTGCGCAAAGAACACCGAGCGCTTAGGGTGCCTGCGTGCGGTCTTTCTCTGGCCGCGATACCAGTCGAAGGCGGAGGTGGAGAATGCGTGTGATCGTCGAAGTGAAGCCGGATGAACGGCCAGTCGCCGAGATGGCGATGGAGGCACAGTTCGAAGAGCTCCCGATGGACCCGGCCAAGCTAGTGGGGGCCGGTCTGGACGCCGACTTGCGGTTCCCGTCGGTGGTCGTGCCGGGCGCCGGGGTCGAGGACGGCAGGAATATGGCGCGGTTTGCGCTCACCGCCGAACCTTCATTTCAACCGGACGACGTGACGACGCTTGTCCGGGGGTCGATTCCAGACGGCCCCGACCAGGAGGCCGCGCTCGAGAGCCTCAACGAGCTCTCGAGCGTCTCCGCCGTGTACGCCGACCCGGCGATCGCGCCCTTCCTCACCTGCGGGGGCGACGGTCCGGTGGGGGACGCGGCGGGCGTCGCCGCTGCGTTGGGGGCTCAGAGACTCAACGAAGAAGGGTTCACGGGGGAGGGCGTCCACGTCGCCGTCGTCGACTCGGGCATCAACCTCGATCACGTTCACGCGGCGGGCCACGGAAACTCGCTCGACGCGGCTGCCAGCTTCACCCCGGAAGGGGTGCCCACCTCGCCCGGAAAGCACAAAACGGCTCACGGCACGATGTGCGCGTTCGACGTCGGGATCGTCGCCCCGGAGGCGACGCTCCTCGATCACGCTGTGCTGTTGACCGAAAAAACGGGTGAGGCGCCGATCGAAGGGTTGCTCAGCGACGCGGTCCTTTCCTTCTCACAGCTGAGGGCCCACCTCGAAGCGATGCCCGCTGAGCGCAAAGCGTTGGTGGTCAACAACAGCTGGGGCGTCTATGACCCTGCCTGGGACTTTCCGACGAGCCACGAAGGCAACTACAGCGACAATCCGAAACACCCGTTCAACCTGATCGTCGGTTCGCTGGCGGCAGCCGGCGCCGACGTCCTCTTCGCGGCGGGGAACTGCGGCGTCGAGTGCCCGGCCGAACGGTGCAAATTCACCGAACGGCCGATCGGCGGCGCCAACTCCCACCCGGATGTCATCTCTGTCGCCGGAATAGACCTCGACAACCAGCGCGTGGGCTATTCCTCGCAGGGCCCGGGGCGGCTTGAAAAAGCGAAGCCGGACATCTCCTCCTACACCCACTTTGCCGGCTCGGGCGTGAAACCGGCCGACACCGGGACGTCGGCTTCGACGCCCGTGCTGGCCGGTGTCATCGCGGCGTTCCGCAGCCAGCACCCCGCCTCGTCGCTCAGCCCGGTTCAGCTTCGTGCCTTGCTGTACAAAAGCGCGACCGAGCTCGGCGGCCTGGGCTTCGACTATGACCACGGCTGGGGAGCCGCCAACCCACCCGGCCTGCGGGCGCTACTCCCGTAGCCGCTTCCCGCCACCGCAGGCAGCTACCATCAATGCAATGGCAGCCAAGGCGATGCTCACGATCAAGCTCGATCCAGAGCACGCATCGCTGGACGAGGTTCGCAAGCGGCTCGACCTGAAGCCGGAGGAGATCGACCAGCATTTCGGCGTGGTTGGAGTCGATCCCCCCAACAACGTCTACGCCGTGCTCGTCGACCAGGAACGGGCCGCCTCGATCTCCGACGAGGTGCCCGGCGTCAGCGGCCCGTTCTCCAATCCCAAGATCGAGCCATCCGATCTATCGGGCGATGTCGGCTAGGACGTAGTCGAGCAGCTCGCGGCCGTGGTCGGAGGCGACGGAAAGGTCGTCGGACGCGATGCGGGCCCGGTGTAGCGACTGCATTCGCAGCACGTCGCCGTCGGCGCCGTTGTTGGGGAACACACCGGCATAGGCGACGCCCAAGCGCTCCAGATGGTCGGCGAGGAGGGCAGTTGCTGGATTCTCCAGGGGGAGGTCGAGATAGATCGCGTCCAGGCCCTTGCTGTGGAAGAGGTGGTGGCGCTCCGCTGCTACCACCGTCTCCAGGTCGGCGCCTGGGTCGTGGGCGGTGATCAGGGCCAGGTTGTGGTCCTCGTCGATCTCTACGTGGAGGCCGGTTCGCTCCGGCATCTGCGCGCCCGCCGGCGGATCCGCGAGCGTGCCTCGCAGCTCGCACAGCTCCAGCGTCTGCCGGATCACTTCTTGGTGGCGCTTCGGGGCGTAGACCTCGCGCTCGTGGCCGTCGTTGAGCTTCGTGTAGAAGAGCGCTGCCGATTGGCGGCGGGGCCGCTGGTCGGTCGCCGCGTCGTTGCTGACGCTGGCCGGGATCCAGCCGAGCAGGAATCCCGTCTCGTGGGCGCCCAGCTCCAAGTTGGCGCGCTGGCTGTAGGGGTGGGCCGCGGTCGCCTCGCTGTACATCCCCGCCAGACCGCGCTCCTTCGCCCAGTCCATCAGGCGCCGCTTGGTCCTCGTGAAGAGGTGCTGGCCGCGTGCCGCCGGCATCGTCACCGCCTGGCCGGAGTGGCCGACCGCGTCGCCCGCTGCCGCCAGGCTCATTCCCTCGTGACAGAGCAGCTCGCCCGTAGCTGACTCGGCGACCCAGGAGACATAGGTCCCGGCAGTCAAGCGCGCCTCGACCTCGTCCTCGTCGTAGACCCAGCGCACGTCGTAGGTATTGCCGTAAGCGGCGCGAATAGCGTCAATTAGAACGCTGCCTTCGCCCGGCTGCAAGTACCTGAAAGTGACGGTGTCCGTTCCCACGCTGTCGATCACCCTCTCTATATTCGGCAGAGAAGCGAAATCATTCATCCCCGCGCCCGCCTAGCTCAATTGGCAGAGCACTCGATTTGTAATCGAGAGGTTTCCGGTTCAACCCCGGAGGCGGGCTCTCTTCAAGATTTGTCACCGCCGAGAACGCGGGCCTTCTCCGCGGCGAGCTCCTCGTCCGTCAGGACGCCTTTGGCGTGCAGGTCGGCCAGGCGCTCGAGGCGGCGCAGGCGGCTGTCCTCATCGTCAACCGGCGCCGCGGGGCCCTCAGGGCCAGCCTCACCCTCGCCGGCGCCCGGCCGGCGCACCTCGGGCAGGCGCATTTTCGAGACCCGCTCGCCGATCTCGGCGCTCTTCACGGCGCCGACGACGCGGTCCTTGGCGCCGCCGAAATAATCGTCGAGCGCGGCATCGGGGAATTCCTCGCTGGTCTGTTTGCGCAGCTCGTGAATGCCGAAGGCGACGAAGCCGGCGACGACCAGCGTGGTCAGGAAGGAGCGCAGGTTCTGGGTCGGCGAGGAGAGGAAGTAGAAGCAGACGATGACCGCCAGGCCGGCGTAGACGTAGGGGACGTAGTCGCGCAGGAACGGGGTCGTGAAGCGGCGAGTGGCGCGAGCCGAGCCGGTTGGGGAGCCGAGCCAGCCGGCGATGCCGAAGAGGACGCCGACGACGATCACCGTGGTCGCGATGCCGATCATCAACGAGGTCGAGATCGACCAGGCGGCTTCGGCAGCGGGCTTGACGCCTTCTTCCTTGACCAGCTGGTCGACGACGATGCCGCCGGCGATCTCGCGGGCGACGATCACGGCGAAGCCTGCGGCGATCAGCCCGACCCCGCAGGAGAGGATCGTCACCCAGCGGCTGTCGCGCGAGAGGTAGATAGCCAGCCCGAAACAGAGCAGGGTCAGCAGCGAGAGCACAATCGCCAGGCCTTTGATCGCGACCGCGATGTCCTGCGCGGTCTTCAGCTCGTCGGAGCGCAGGATCGTGACCTGGCCGGCGTCGGGGGGCAGTTTCTCGGCCAGCTGGGAGGCGATGCCAACCTGATCGGCGAGGTTGGTGATCAGGCTGCCCAGTTGCAGCGTGACCTCGCCTTCGTCGGTTTCAACCGCCTCTTTCTTGTTTTCCAGTACCGCCAGTAGCTGTTCGTGTGCGCTGCGGTTGGCGTCCTTCCAGAGATCCTGAGCCGTTGCGGTCTGCAGCACCTGTTCGGCGCCGCTGCCAGCCACCTGCCGCAGCCCACCCGAGGCCGGCCCGGCCAGGTCCTTGAGGTCGCCGGGCAGGATCCCCTCGAGTTCTTTTTCGACGTCGACGTTGTCGTAGAGCTGTTCGACCAGGTACTCGCCGAGGGCGGCGCGGATCTCTTGGTTCTCGATCAGGCGGCCGCTGGTCTCGACCCAATCGTCGGTGTTGAGCGCCTGGCGCTCGGTCCAGATCGCGAAGACGCTGAGGAAAGCGAACACCGAGCCGAGCACTACGAGGGCTTTGACCGTGCGTCGGCGTGCGCGACTCATCGCTGGGGATGCT
>Ga0190265_10002908_pt1 | contig 11609 bp, 8 predicted proteins | sample Popmic124T_FD_133135 | JGI IMG/M metagenome (GOLD analysis project Ga0190265, IMG submission 133135) | Populus adjacent soil microbial communities from riparian zone of Indian Creek, Utah, USA - 124 T | ecosystem: Environmental > Terrestrial > Soil > Riparian zone | place: USA: Utah | collected...
CTCCACCAGCCGCCTCGCGATGATGCTGGACAGGTTCAGGCCGAGCACCTTCGGATAGGTATCGATCAGGTGCAGCGTCCCGTCCGCGTCCATCGCGCGGCGCGCGTGCCAGGCCGAGCCGCCCTCGGCCACGCCGATTTGCACGACGCGCCGGGCGCCGGCGGAACAGCGTTCGATCAGCGCCCCCTCCGCCTCGGTGATCTGGGCCACGGCGGGTCGCAGCCCGAGCGCCCCCGCGACGCTCGAGGAGCGCCATCCGAAGTCCTGCTGGTGCGCCGGGGCGTGCATGGCCGGGGAGGATTGCAGCTAGCGCAGCACGCGTTCGTAGGCGTGCGCCAGTCGGTCGGCGTAGGCGCGGCCGGAGTAGATGCGCGTGAGCTCCGGGGCGTACTCCGCGCGCTCGCCCGGTGCGCGCGAGAGTGGCCCGGCCGCGAGCAGCCGCGCCAGCTCGGTCCAGTCACCTGGAGCAAAGGTGGGGGCGGCCCCGCGCAGCACCTCCGGGATCGCGCCTGAGGTGGCCGCGATCACCGGCAGGCGGGCGGCCACCGCCTCGGCGAGCACCATGCCGAACTGCTCCTCCCAGGACCACACCGGCAGGCTCGCGAGCACGAGACAGGAAGCGCCGGCGTAGAGCGCCGGCATCTCGGCGTACGGGACCTCGGGCCGCAGCTCCAGCAGGTCGCCAACGCCCAGTTCCGCGGCGTAGCGGCGCAGGCGGCCCTCCTCGGGGCCGGCGCCCACGACCACCACCCGCGGGGCCGACACGCGGCCGATCTCCCGCACGGCGCCGCGTCGCAGCGCAGCGACGGCGCGCAGGACATCCTGGTGGCCCTTCTCCCAGACGAGCCTGCCGGCCGAGACCACCACGTGCTCGCTCGGCGCGGGGTCGGGCGCCGCGGCCGAGGCGAACAGCTCGTCGTCCACGCCCGGCGGCACGATCTCGATGCGCTCTTCCGGCGCGCCCTCCAGCACCAGCGCGGCACGGGCGCGCTCGGTCGTGGCCAGGAAGAGGTCCGTGGCCTCGAGCACCCGCCGCCGGTAGGGCCGGGTTCGCACGTTCCGGTACGAGTCGAGGAACGGGATCGTCTCCCAGACGGTGAGCACCAGCCGGTGGCCCAGCTCCTGGCGGTACTTCGCCGCCTGCATCGAGTACCAGAACCCGAGGTCCTGGGAGTGGACGATGTCGGCGCCCGCGAAGGCGTCACGCGGTGACAGGTAGCGGTCGCCCGGCAGCCGGGCCAGCGCGTGTCCGAGCCGGCCGGCCGGAAGCAGGTCGCGCAGTGCTCGCACGTCGCGGATCTGGAGGCCGAGCGACTCCGTGTCGAACCAGTTGCGCCGCGTGCGCAGCACGGTCACGTCGTAGCGGTCGGTCAGGTGCCGCCAGGGGCGCAGGTGCCACGAGTTGGTCTGATGCCCACGCACGAGCAGCACGCGCGGGCGCTCAGAATTCACCTGCTCGCCACCAACCAGACGTTCCGGCGCACCATCGGGAGCCGCGCGAGCGCCGTGAGCACGCGTGGCCGGCGGTTGCGCTTGGTCCAGCCCGAGACGATCCCACTGCCGGGCATGACCGACTCGTAGCCCAGCTGCTCCACGCGCAGCCCCTGGTCCTCGAAGAGCTTGCGGAAGCTCTTGCGCGTGAAGGGGCGGCGGTGGGTGTAGTCGTCCCACACCCAGCGCTGCGCGTCGGGCGAGGACGCGAACACGCGGCCGCCCGGCCTGAGCACGCGCCGTACTTCGCGCACGAGCGAGACCGGGTTGGCCACGTGCTCGAGCACGTCCTTCAGCACCACGCCGTCAAAGCTCTCCTCGTCGAACGGGAGCGGCTCGTCGCCGTCCACGAGCAGGATCTGGCGGCCGCGCGAGCGCGCCTCCTCCACCGCCTCGGGCGAGACGTCGATCCCGGTGTAGTCGTCGAAGTGGTCGCCGAGCCACGCGCCGCCACAGCCCACGTCGAGCAGGCGGGCGGTCGGCGGGAAGTGGCGGGTAACGTCGCGCCAGTAACCGGGTTCCTCGTGCCAGCTGAAATAGCTCACGGGCGAGAAGGCTACGTTCGCGCTGCCGCGAGTGCCCGCTCGTAGGCATCCATCGTGCCGCGTGCCGCCTCTGACCACGAGAAGCCGGCCGCCCGTTCCACACCGCCGCGCTCGTGATCACCCTCTCGCAGGGCCGCTTCGATGGCCGCCGCCGCCGAGGCAGGATCCGCGGGGTCGAAGTAGCGCGGCACCTCGCCACCCACCTCGCGCAGCACCGCGAGGTCGGAGCACGCCACCGGCACGCCGCGCGCCATCGCCTCGAGCACCGGCATGCCGAAGCCCTCGGCGCGGGTGGGGAAGGCGGCGCACGCGGCCAGCTTCCAGAGCCGCTCGAGCTCGGCGTCCGAGAGGTAGCCGGTGAGGCGCATCCGCGCCTCGACGCCGAGCTCGCCCGCGAGTTCGTGCAGCCGCTCGGCGTAGGGCTCGTGCCGCCCCGCGAGCACCAGAGTCACGTCGTCGGGCAGCTCCGGCAGCGCGCGCACCAGGAGCTCCTGATTCTTGTGCGGGCGCACCGCGGCCACGCACAGGACGATGCGCCCGTCGCCGAGGTCGAGGCGGGCTCGGACGGCCTCCTCGGGCGCGGGCTCGGCGCGCGGCACGGCGCCCATGCCGTGCGGCACGACCGTGAAGCGCACGGGGTCGATTCCGAGCGTCACGCAGATCTCGTCGCGTGCGGCCGCGGAGACCGCGATCAGCGCGTCGGCGTCGCGCGCCGCACGGGTCACGACGTGCCCCATCCCCCAGGTGGTCACGCGCCCGAACGTGGGCATGCGCATGAAGGTCACGTCGTGCAGCGTCACGACGGAGGCGAGCCCCGGAGTGAGCACCGGTCCCGTGCTGGCGAGGCTGTGGAGCAGCTGCGCCCCGCCGCGCCGGGCATGCACCTGCACGAGCAGCTGCTCCGCGAGCTGTCGCCTGAAGCGCCGGTACTCCTCGGCGGGGAGCGCGCGCACCCGCGCCAGGTCGCCGAAGCCGGCGGCGCTGAGCGAACGGGCGCCGGAGCCCGTCGTGAGCACGCTTATCTCGAGAGCCGGGTACTCCGCCGCGAGCGCAGGCACCAGCTCGCGCAGGTAGGTCTCCGGGCCGCCGGAGTCGCCGGGCGCGAGGAACATCGCGTTGAGCGCCACGCGCTTGACGGGAGCCGTCACGCGGGCGAAGCCTAGGGACGCACTAGGCTGGCCCGCCGTGCACGTGGGGATCAATCTGCTCTTCCTCACCCCGGGGGAGATGGGTGGGCTCGAGGTCTACTCGCGCGAGCTGGTGGCCGCCCTCGCCACTCGGGACGATGTGCGCCTGACGCTGTTCCTCAACCGGCTCGCCGGTCCGGAGTGGGGCGAGCTGGCGCCGACCGCCGTCGCGCCGGTCGATCCGCGCCGCCGGGTGCAGTGGGTGGCGGGCGACCAGCTTCACGCCGCGCGGCTCGCGCGCCGCACGGGAGTCGAGCTCGTGCACAGCCTCGCCTCCACCGGCCCGGCCGCCGGCCGCTTCGCGCGCGTCCTCACCGTGCACGACCTGCACTACCGCGTGCAGCCCGAGGCCCATTTCGGGGTGCGGGCGCTCGGCATGCGGGTGCTCGTGCCGCTCGCCGTGCGGCGGGCGCAGCGGGTGATCGTGCCGAGCGAGGCCACGCGCGCGGACGTGATCCGCTTCACGAGCGCCTCGCGCGAGCGGATCGACGTGGTGCCCGAGGGGATCGGCCAGGCGCCGGGCGCCGGTGGCGACGCGGCCGCGGCCCGCGAGCGGCTCGACGCCGGCGGCCGGCCGCTCGTGCTGAGCGTGTCGGCGAAGCGACCGCACAAGAACCTCGGCCGCCTGATCGGGGCGCTGGCATCGATCCCGGCGGAGCGCCGCCCCCTGCTTGTGCTGCCGGGTTATGCGACCCCGCACGAGGCGGAGCTGCGCGAGCTTGCCCACCTGCGCGGCGTCGCGAGCGACGTCCGCTTTCTCGGCTGGGTCTCGGCCGCCGAGCTCGACGACCTCTACGCCGCGGCCGACTGCTTCGTGTTCCCGTCGCTCCACGAGGGCTTCGGTCTGCCCGTGCTCGAGGCCATGGCACGCGGGGTGCCCGTGGCGACCTCCGGTCGGGCGAGCCTGGCGGAGGTGGCGGGAGACGCCGCGCTCACGTTCGACCCCGAGGACGAGCCGGCGATCGCCGCGGCGATCGAGGGGCTGCTCTCCGACGCCGCGCTGCGGGAGCGGCTGAGCGCGGCGGGGCGCGCCCGCGCCGCCGGGTACACGTGGGAGCGCGCCGCGGAGCTCACCGTGGCGAGCTACCGGCGCGCGCTCGCCTCGGCGTAGCTCTCGAGCACCTTCTCGAGCGAGCTCTCGAGCGACAGCCGCCTGGCGTTCGCGCGAAACCAGGCCGCGGTGCGCTCGCGCAGCCCCTGGCCGCCGGCATGCACCCGCTCGATCGCGGCGGCCAGGTCCTCCGGCGAGGCGGACGGTGCGACGTACCCGTTCTCGCCCTCGCTCACGAGGTCGGTCGCGGCGTTGTCCGGCCCGGCCACGACCACGCTCGGCGTGCCGAGGGCGGCCGCCTCCACCACGACCATCCCGTAGCCCTCGCGCCGGGACGGCAGCATCATGCAGAGCGCTCGCGAAAGCGCGCTCTCCACGCGCTCGGCGCTCACGAACCCTGGAACGTCGAGCGCGTCGTCGAGCCCCTGCTCGGAACGCAGCCGAAGCACCTCCTGGCGCTCGGGGCCGTCGCCCAGCAGCTCGCCGCGCAGCTCGGGAATGCGCTCGCGCGCCAGGGCGAGCGCGGGCACGAGCGCCGGGACTCGCTTCTCGGGGATGTGGCGGCCGGCGAACACCACCAGCGGCTCGGCTTTGCCGGGCTCGCGCGACTCGAGCGGCCCCGCGTACTCGCCCTCGAGCACGGTGAGCTCGCCGTTCACGGGGGCGTCGCGCAGGCGCCGGGCGTGAAGCTCCGAGAAGCAGAAGGCGCGCTGCGGCACGCGCAGGCCGAGGGCCTGAACGGCCTGGCCGATGCGTCCGCCCACCGGCCCGAGGTACTCGCGCCAGTAGTCGCTGCTCCAGACCTCGTGCCAGTCCACCACGAGCCGGAAACGGCGCAGCGGGCGTACGAGCGCGGCCGCCAGCAGGGAGAAGTACGGGAACGACGCGGTGTGGACCACGTCGTAGCGGCCGCCGCGGCGCAGGAGGTGCCAGAGCACGCCCGCGCCGAACACGAGCGGCGGCAGCACCCGCCGGCGTCCGCCGGGCGCATACAGCTCCATCCGCGGACCGGCGCTCACCACGCGCACCCCCGGCACCTCGGCGCGTTCCTCGCGAGCCCACTGCCGAAGCGTGAGGTAGGTGACCTCGTGTCCGTCGGCGGCCAGGCGTTCGCCGAGGTTCCGGTACCACCGCTCGGCACCGCCGACGGTGTACGGAAACAGGCAGTCGTAGACCAAACAGACGCGCATCGAAGCGGCAGAGGCTCGCAGACCTTGCGCTAGGATCGCCGCTCAGCGCGCAACTTCTTCCATCTCCGCGCGTCAATACCGTTGCAACGCCAGCCTTCGAGGCTCGTCCCCTGAGCACGCTCGAGCAGACAACCCGCCCCCCGTCGATCAGCGGCGAGGGTTCCTCCACGGTCAAGGTGTCCGTGGTGATCCCCTGCCTCAACGAGGAGGCGTCAATCGAGCGCTGCGTCACAGATGCGCGCACGGCCTTTGAGGGACAGGGCTGGGAGGGCGAGGTGGTCGTGGCCGACAACGGGTCGGACGACCGCAGCGCCGAGCTTGCGCGTGCGGCCGGTGCCGTGGTGGTGCACGAGCCGAGGCGCGGCTACGGGAGCGCCTATCGCGCCGGCTTCGCCGCTGCCCAGGGCGACTACATCGTGATGGCCGACGCCGACCTCACCTACGACTTCGGCGACATCCCGCGCTTCGTGAAGAAGCTCGACGAGGGCGCCGACCTCGTGATGGGCGATCGCATGAAGGGCATCCAGCCCGGCGCGATGCCGTGGCTCCACCGCTACATCGGGAACCCGGTGCTCACCGGGATCCTCAACCTCTTCTTCCGCACCGGCGTGCGCGACGCGCACTGCGGCATGCGGGCGGTTCGGCGCTCCGCACTGCCCCGCCTCGACCTGCGAACCACTGGGATGGAGTTCGCATCCGAGATGGTGATCCGCGCGGGCAAGGAGCGGCTCGAGATCGACGAGATCCCGATCCACTACCACCCTCGCGAGGGCGAGTCGAAGCTCTCGAGCTTCCGGGACGGCTGGCGCCATCTGCGCTTCCTACTCGTGCACAGCCCCACCTGGCTGTTCATCGTCCCGGGCGCCCTGATGGCGGTGCTCGGCACGCTCGTCGCGCTCACCGTGCTTCTTCAAGTGGACGTGCTGGGGCGTGCCTGGGACCTGCACTCGATGGTCGCCGGCGCGCTGCTCATGATCGTCGGCACACAGGTGCTGGCGCTCGGACTCTGTGCCCATGCCTACGGCACGTACTTCATGGGTGAGAAGGACCCATGGTTCGATCGCATGCGCGCACGCTTCAAGCTCGAGCACGGACTGCTGCTCGGCGGTGTGATCGTGCTCGCGGGCTTGATCGTTGCTGCCGTGATCGGGGCGGTATGGGTCGATCGCGGCTTCGGTCAGCTCTCGGAGGAGCGGCTCGCGGTGTTGGCGGCGACCCTCATCATCGTCGGCATCCAGATCTTCTTTTCGTCGTTCCTTATTTCGATTCTCGGGTTGCGGCGACGGCGCTGACGCGTGCCGCGCGACCTGAGTACCTGAGCGTCAGACGCGGATGGAGTTCGTACTCGCGACCATCATTTTCCCCCTGCTCGTGTTCGCGCTCGCGACCGGCACGGGCCTGCTCGTCGACCATGTAGCCAGAGGTGCGATTCCCGGTGTGCTGATCCCGCCGGTCGGGCTCGCTGGCCTCGTCGTGATCGCGGAGCTGTTCGGTTGGCAGGCCGCCACGGGCTCACTCGCCCCGTTTGCCCTGCTGATCGCCGCGATCGCCGGGTACGTCTTTGGTTGGGGACGACTGAAGGCGCTTCGACCCAACTGGTGGGCGATCGGCGCCGCTATCGGCGCGTACATCATGGTGTGCGCGCCGGTACTGCTTGCCGGCCGCGTCACGCTCGGCGGGTACCTGCTCGACACCACCGTCGGCTTCCACCTGCTCGGGTCGGACTACCTGCTCGAGCACGGGCGGGACTTCAGCGACCTTCCGCCCTCCACCTACCGGCTGACGCTTGAGGCCTACTTCGGCACGCAGTATCCGAGCGGCGGGCACACGCTCCTCGGGGCGGCTGGTCGACTCGTTGGCGTGGACCGGATCTGGCTCTACCAGCCGTTCATCGCACTCCTCCTCGCGTTCTGCGCGCCGGTCATCTACTTCATCGCCCGTGCCGCAGAAGCTCCCCGGCCGCTCGCCGCGGCTGCCGGGCTACTCGCCTCGGCGCCGGCGCTCGTCTACGCGTACGCCCAGATGGGGGCGATCAAGGAGCTCACCGCGCTGCCCTTCGTGCTGCTCCTCGGGGCCGTCCTCGTGATGCTGCCCCGCCTCCTTGCGACCGGACCTCGCGCCGCGATCGTGCCCGCGGTCGTCGCCGCAGCGGGAGCCGGGGCGATCGGCCTCGCGTTCCTGCCGTGGCTCGGCGTGACGGCCGTCGCGGCGGTCGCGGTCCTGATGGTCGGTCCGCGCGATGCCCGCCCGTCGCTGCGCCCGCTCCTTGTATGGACGGCGGTGCTCGGCGCGGCGATCGTTCTTCTTGCGCTCCCCACGTTCGGCCCGCTGTCGGAGTCACTCCGGCTCGCGGAGAGCTTCTCCACCTCGAACCAGGCTGCGGTGAACGATCCCGGCAATCTGCTCCGGCCGCTGAAACTGGAGCAGATGCTCGGCGTGTGGCTCACGGGATCGCACCGAGCGGACCCCGTCGCGTGGTTGCAGGAGACCTACCTGCTGATCGGCGTGGCTCTGGTAGCTGCGCTGTTTGGCTTGGTGTTCATCGTTCGCCGCAGGCTGTGGGCGGTCGTGGCCTGGGCGGCCGCGTCCGGGGTGGTCTGGGTGCTGCTGACTCGACGAGGGACCGCCTGGACCGACGCGAAGCTGCTCGTGATCGCATCGCCGGTTGCCGTGCTGCTCGCGGCTCTCGGCGTCGCAAGCCTCTGGCGGATGCGCAGGCCGATCGAGGCGGCCATCATGGGTGCCGTCCTAGCGCTGGGAATCCTCGCTTCGAACGCCTTCACCTACCACGACACAAACCTGCTCCCCACCGATCGGTACGAGGAGCTGATCGAGATCGACGAACGCTTCCCCTCCGAGAAGCCCGCCTTGCTTCCGGAGTTCGATGAGTTCGCTCTCTACGCGCTGCAGGATTTGCCGCCCGACGGGCCAGGCTTCTCCTACAAGACCGAGCCCAACGCGCTACTGGCTGACGGTTCCCCGACCGCATACGGGCAGAGCTATGACCTCGACCAGCTTTCGCCCGAGGCCGTGGAGGGGTACGACACGATCGTGACCCGTCGGCGTCCGGACTTGAGCCGGCCGCCAGCGACCTTCAAGCGTGTGTTCAACGGCAGCTACTACGAGGTCTGGCGAAACCGACGAAATATCGACGTGGTGCGGCATCTCCCGGCCGGGACGCCCGACCAGCCGGCCGGCCGCGTGCCCTGCGGTCAGCTTCGTGATGCCGTCGATTCGACGGGACCGGATGAAGAGATCCGGTACGCCGCGCGACCGCGGTTACTCCGCATCGACCCCAGGAAGGCGAAGCGATCGCCAGGCTGGCTCGAGGGGCCGCAGGGCATCGGCCTCTACACGCCGGGAGCGCTGGACGCCACGGTAAAGGTCCCCACGGCGGGGCGTTACCGCATCTGGCTCGAGGGGTCCGTGGCGCGAGAGCTGAGGCTCTACGTGAACGGGGAGCCCGTGGGCGCGGTCTCGTACGAGAGCGGGAACGCGGGCAACTATGCCTCTCCGCTCGAGGGCACCTTCCACGAGGGTCGCAACCGCATCCGAGTCGAGCGCGGCGGCGGCAGCCTCGCGCCCGGAGACAACGCGCCGAGCTCGCTGGCCGCGATCGTGCTCGAGCCGGCGGGCACCGAGGCGACCGTTCAGAGCGCGGAGCGCGCCGACTGGCGCGACCTTTGCGCTCGCACGGTCGACTGGATCGAGCTCGTTCGGCCGGCCTAGCGACGGGAGGCTCGGCTGGGGGCGTGTTCGCTTTCCCGTTCGCGCAGCGCTTCACGCAGCCCGGCCTCGACTTGGCGAGCGGCCACGTCCCACGACGCCGTGTCAGCCATGGCAAGGCCGGCCTCCGAGCGACGTCGCCAGTGCTCCTCGTCGTCGAGCAGCTTCTCCATCGCGTCGGCGAGCGCGAGTGGGTCGGCCTCTGCGTACTCGACCCCTGCGTCCCGACCAAGCTCGGCCTCTGTGCTGCCTCCGGCGAGGTCCACGCAAGGGAGCCCGCAGGCCATCATCTCCTGCGGCAGTAGCGAGTAGTTGGTCAGCGAGAGGCAGAGTCCGACGGTGGCTTCGGAATAGGTCCACGCGAGCTGCTCGGGCGCCACCACCCCAAGCTGCTCATACGGGAATTGCAGCTTGAGCGGTTCCTCAGCCAGGTGTCCGAAGACGACCACGCGGACGCCCGGGCGGCGACGCAGGAGCTCTTCGAGGGCGAGCGCGCCGAGCGGCACGGCCCGCCGCGCGGTCCAAACCCGCCCGTAGAACACCACGGTGTCGCGGCGGCGCTCCACCGGCTGCGGCCGGTAGATCGCGTGGTCGACGCCGAGCCGGAACCAACTGCCGCGCTGGCCATAACGCCGCGCCAGCAGGTCGCGCAGCCAGCGGCTGGCCGAAATTCCGTACAGCCCAAGCTCGTATGTCCGGGCAGCCCATAGCGACTCCGCCGAGGTGGCGAAGAATTCGGGTTCGTGGTCGTTGATGAGATAGGCGCGCGCCATGCATCCGGGCAGAAGCGCCACCTGGTAGGCCGTGTCCCAGCCGGTTGCCACCGCCACGTCAGCTCCGTGCCACGCCTCGAACCCCTTGAATACCGGAGCTCGCAGCGGGCGGAACTCTTCCACGATTCGCCCGCGCAGCACGGACGCCTCCTCGTGGTGCCGTCTGCCCGGGTCGTACATCCAGATCGTGCAGGAGTGCCCCATCTCCTCGAGCGCGGCGATCAGCGTGAAGATCGTGTTGTGGCCACCGCTTCCCCGCTGGAACGGCGGAATCACGACCGCGATGTGCAGCTGCTCGCGGTCCGCCATTCCCGAGACGGGAGGCCCCAGCGGAGCCGGGCCCTCGCGGCTCAGGCGCAGGATCTCCTCGTACGGGCCGGGCGCGGGCGTGGCAGCCACCGGCTGCCCGGCCGACACCGGCCGGTCTCGGGCCTTCGCCTCGCGTCCCTCGAGGGACAGCCTCCGCTGCACGGATGCAGGCAACCGCTCGGCGCGCGAGCCCAAGGCGGATGCCACCCGCCGTCCCGACTGGTGAACCGCGGAGCGCGCGAGCCAGCGCGCGCGCTGGTCCGGAGGCAACCCCTGCGCGCGCAGCCAGCGCGCATCGCGGGCCAGCTCGCGTGCGGCGTCGAGTGGACGCAGCGGCTCCACATGGCCGCTGGCCTCGCGGAGCCCGCGATACTCGTCGAAGTAGCGCTTCATGAACTCGACGGGCCCGTAGTCGTGTGCGTGCTGGACCGCGGCGCCGGGGTGGTACACCTTTGCCCAGTCGGCTGCGAGCATCGCGACCCCGAACGCCTGGTCCTCGGCATACGCCATATCCGCGAAGCGGATCTCCTCCCAGCAGGCGCGTGAGTAGCAGGCGTTCACGTTCGATAGGAAGGTCGGGTCACCCCGCCGGTGCACAGCCGGCTGTCCCGTCGGCGAGAACCCCGCGAAGAACTCCGTCAGCTCCCGCGCGATCATCGGGCTGGTGTCCTGGAAGGGCAGATGGGGCCCGAACGCCGCTCCGACTCGGTCCGAGAGGCTGAACGCCTCGAGCAGGGCCTCGAGCCATCCCTCCATCGGCACCGCGTCTTGTGTAAGGAATGCGATCAGCTCTCCCGACGCGCGCTCGGCGCCGAGGTTGCGGGTTCGTCCGTGGCCGAACTCCTCCGGCGGAATCTCGACCAGCTCCGCGCCGGCCTCAAGCGCTATCTCGCGCGAATGATCGCGCGAGCCCGAGTCGATCACCAGCAGTTCCACCTCTCCCTGCGCGCGAACGGCGGCAAGCGTGCGCTCGAGGAGCGGCCCCGCGTCCTTGACGGGAATGACGACCGATACGGAGCTCACGCGCGCTCGAGCACGTAGAGGTCGCGGCCGCCCTCCATGCCACTCGGGAGGTAGAGCGTCACCCGCCAGTCGGGCGTGCAGTGCGCGAGCACGTATTCGGCCGTGAGTGGCTCCGCGACCGAGCGTGAATCGGCGCTCAGGAGCAGCCGACCTCCCGGCCTCACCGAGCGCCGCAGCTCGCTAACGCGCGCGAGCGGCTCTGCAGCGCCCCAACTCGAGATCGCGACGGCCACGTCCACCGCTCCGTTCGCCGTGTCGAGACTGCACTCGAGCTCCGGGTATGCGTCGCCCAGCACGGTGAGAACGGCTTCGGC
>Ga0190265_10002909_pt1 | contig 11609 bp, 11 predicted proteins | sample Popmic124T_FD_133135 | JGI IMG/M metagenome (GOLD analysis project Ga0190265, IMG submission 133135) | Populus adjacent soil microbial communities from riparian zone of Indian Creek, Utah, USA - 124 T | ecosystem: Environmental > Terrestrial > Soil > Riparian zone | place: USA: Utah | collected...
CCTCGCTGGAGCAAGAGCAGATCGGCCACATGGGCGTCGCTGACGAAAGCGGCGCCCTCCAGCCCCACCGCAAGCAGCGCTTTTCCGGCGGCCACAAGGGGCAGCCATGCGCGGCGTGCTTCGGTGTTCGCCGATTCGACGAGCAGCGGCACGCCGACGGCCGTCGTCTCCACGATCGGCTCGGGCAACGCCGCGCGGCCGCTCTCTTCGAGGAGCAAGACGAGCTCGATCTCCGAGAGACCCAGTCCGCCCTCGGCTTCGGGAACGGTGAGCCCCACCACGCCGAGCTCGGCGAGCTTGTTCCACAAGGGCGGCGACCGTCCGGTGCCCTCCGCCGACCACGCGCGGCGTACGACATCGCCGGTACACTCCTTTTCGAGCAACGCGCGCAGCGTGTCGCGGAAAAGCTTTTGATCGTCGGTGAACCGAAAGCGCACGTCCCTCTCCTATCTCCGAGGCAACCCGAGCACGCGTTCGGCGATGACGTTGCGCTGGATCTCGTTGGTTCCCGCGTAGATGGGCCCCGCGAGCGCGAATTGATAACCTTTCATCCACGCGCCGCCGCTTTCGGCCGACGTTCCCCCATCGAGCTCGGCCCTCTCGCCGAGAAGCTCGAGCGCCGCCAGGTGCATGCGCAGGTCCATCTCCGACCAGAAGATCTTGTTGATGCTCGACTCGGCGCCGATGGCTGCGCCTTCCATGACGCGGGTGACGGTCTGCAGCGTGTAGAGCTGATAGGCTTCCGCATCCATCCAGGCGTCGATCACCTTGCTTTCGAGGTCCGGATTGACGCCGTCTTTCGTGCGGCGATAGAGCTCGACCAAGCGCGCGGCGGTGGCCAAAAATCGCCCCGGGCTGCGCAAGGTGAGCCCGCGCTCCGAGCTCGTCGTCGCCATGGCCACGTTCCACCCGTCGTTCACGCCCCCCAGTACGTCACGATCGGGGACGAAGGCGTCTTCCAAGAAGACTTCCGCAAACCCGGCATCGCCGTCGAGGCGCCCCACCGGGCGCACCGTCACACCCGGCGCGCGCAGAGGGACGAGGAAATACGTCATCCCGCGATGCCTTTCCGCCGCGGGGTCGGTGCGGAACAGACCGAACATGTAGTCGCAGAACGCGCCGCGCGTGCACCAGGTTTTCTGGCCGTTCAAACGAAAGCCTCCGCGCGTGTCGTCGCGGACGGCGGTGCTCTTGATGCCGGCCAGATCGCTGCCGGCGTTCGGCTCCGACCACCCTTGGGCCCACAGGTCGTCGCCCGACGCCATGCGCGGCAGGATGCGATCTTTCTGCTCTTCGGTCCCGAATTCGAAAAGCGTGGGCGCCAAGAGAAAGATGCCGTTCTGCGCGATCCGCTGCGGCCCACCCGCTCGGTAGTACTCCTCTTCGAAGATGAGCCATTCCATCAGCGTGGCTTCGCGCCCGCCGTACTTTTTCGGCCAGGAGACGACCGCCCAGCCGGCCTGGAAGAGTTTCTTTTCCCATTCCCGGTGGAGGGTAAAGCCGTCGGCGGTGTCACCCGAGGGCAGCGGCGTCTTGGGTACGTTGGCCTCGAGCCACGCGCGGGCTTCGCGGCGGAAGGCCTCTTCGCTAGCGGTATATTCGAGATCCATGTCGCTGCCTTGGCTCCCTCACGCGGTGACGCCGAGGCGGGTGAGCGTCGCGTCCGCTTCGCGCATGATGCGCTCCACCAGCTCGGCAACGGTGGGAAGCTCGTCGATGAGCCCCACATTCTGACCGGTCGGCAAAATGCCCACCTCGGGACGCCCCTCGACCATCGAGGCGCGTGTCAGCATCGGCGCATTGGCGGCCATGGTCATCTGCGCAAACGTGAGCTCTTGTTTCTTTTTCATGACGAGACCTTCCTTCAGCAGCGCGAAGATCGAAGTGCCGGTGAGCCTGCGGAATGCCCATGCGTGGCGCAGCGCGCGAAAAAAGGCGAAAAAACGGCTCGAACCCTCGAGCGCGTCGACGAATGCGGTGCGAATCACCCGCTGCGGATGACCATCGACGGCACGCGTTACCACGGTGCCGGTGACCTGCGTATCGAGATAGATTTTCTTGATGGCGTCGGGGACGGTGCTCTCCTGGGTGAGCAAGAAGCGCGTACCCATGGCGATCCCACTGGCTCCGTAGGCGATTGCCGCGACGAGCCCGCGGCCGTCGAAAAAGCCTCCCGCGCCGAGCACCGGAATGTCCACCGCGCCGACCACCTGGGGCAAGAGCAACGAAGTGGGTACGGCGCCGGTGTGTCCGCCTCCTTCGTGACCCTGGGCGATGATGGCATCGACGCCCCATTCGGCGACCTTCTCCGCGTGGCGCCGAGCGCCGATGGTGGGCATCGTCAAGATGCCGGCTCCTTTGAGCTTCTTGATCATCTCGCGATTGGGTGCCTGGGCGAAACTCGCCACCTTGACCTTGGCGCCGATCAGAAAGTCGATTCGTTCATCGATGTCGGCCTGATCGGTGCGGAGGTTGACGCCAAACGGCTTGTCGGTGCGTCCCTGCACTTCCCGCACAGCGCTCTTGATTTGATCGAGCGTCATGGTGGCGGAAGCGAGGATGCCGAGCCCGCCCGCGTTGCTGGTGGCCGCGGTGAGGCGCGGGCCCGCCACCCACCCCATTCCGGTCTGCACGATCGGATATTCGATGCCGAAGAGATCACAGATGCGGGTGTTGAGCGCCTGTTTCACGGCCCGAGCTCTTTTTTCCCGAGCCCGGTAGGGTCGATGACTTCGCGCAGCAGGCGTAGCTCCTCGGCCGTGGGCGCCCGCGTCTCCTCCACTCTTTCGGCAATCGCGAGCGCGAAACCCGTCGCGGCAATGACGTCCTTCACGTCGACCCCGGGGTGCACGGAGCGAAGCCGCATCGAATGGTCGGGGGTTTCGAAGTCGAAGACGCCCTTGTTGCTGATGACGCGGCGGATCTGATGGTGGCGCACCCCGCGCGCGCCCAGTGCGGCGGCGCGATCGTATCCCACGCCCGACACCGCGTCGACCCTGGCCACGAACGATCGCGCGGAATGGCTGGCGATCCAATAGCTGGTCGGATGGTTGATGGTGTTGCCGGGTGCGCCGCGCATTCCGAGAAGCTGGGCCTTGGGGCGGCGGGGATCGCCGATGAAGGCGATGTTCTGATTGCCGAAGCGATCGATCTGCGAAGCGCCCATCATGACATGGCGCCGGCCGGACCAGACGACATCGAAAACGGCGCGGTAAGGAATGTAACCCTCGACCACTTTGGCCGGCGACGAATCACCGAGGGGCAATGTATTTGCGACGAGACTGGCAATGCCGTCGGAAAGCAGTAAGTCGGGCGCGAACGTCGCCTTGGCCAGGCGCGCGCCCAAGGTGGGGATGACGCCGATGGGGCTGGCCAGGATTTCCCCGTCGCCGCGCCACGCTTCGGCGCACGCCACTGCGCACAGTTCGTAGAGGGAATAGTCGGTCACGATGCCTCTCCCAAGTACTTGGCGCGAAACGCATTCCACGCTTCGGGGTTGGCCGCGCTGGCGGCGTATTCGCGCTGCAAGGTTTCGTCGCGTTCGTAGTCCGGTTCGCACGAAGTGAAGCGCGCTCCACCGGGCGCCTCGACCACGCCGTCCACCATCATGCGCGAGATACGCAGCGTGTGAATGCTGCCCTCGTCCAACAAACGTTCGGTCGGCACAATGCGCTCGGCCGACATGAAGCGGCGCTTGGCCGCCATGCAGAAGAGATCGTCGAAATAGAGATCGGGACCGAGGAACTGGCCGTTTCCGCGAGCGTCGGCGCGGTTCATGTGAATGAGCGCCACGTCGAGGGTGATGGCCGGCATTGCGACCAGCTCTTCGCCGTCGTCGTAAGGCGACTTCACGGTGCGCAATTCCGGGACCAGCTTCATGACATCGGAACCGAGCCCGGCCCGCGTCGGCAAAAACGGCAAGCGCAGCGCCGCTGCGTAGAGACCCCACTGCAGCATCCCTTCGTCGAGGTCCGTCACTTCGATCGCCCCGCTCTGGCGCGCGGCGCGAAAATGAGGCTCGAGCGGAATCGAGTCGAGCGAAACGAAGCCGCACACGACTTTCTTCAACTTGCCCGTCGCGCAGAGCAGGCCCACGTCGGGCCCGCCGTACGACACGAGCGTCAACTCTTTCAGCTTCGAGCGCGCGAGCGCGCGCACCAGGTGCATCGGCTTGCGGCGCGACCCCCAGCCGCCCACCCCGATCGTCATCCCGTCGCGGAGCTCGGCCACGACGTCATCGACGGTCATCCGCTTGTCGGCCATGAAGCTCCTCTCACTTCGAGAAATTCGGGTCTTTCTTGGCGACGAAGGCATCGCGCGCTTCGTCGGCGACGCCGGCCAAATTGAGCTCGAAGGTGAAGCCCTGCTCGTACCGGTAGCTTCGCTTCACGTCGATGGGGTCGATGCCGTTGAGCGCCTGCTTGGCGGCGCGGATCACGGTGGGGCTCTTCTTGGCGATGCCCGCGGCGACTTCGCGTGCGGCGGAGCGAAGCTCGGCGGCGGGAACGACGCGCAGCACCGATCCGTACGCATGTAGCTCGACGGCGGTGGCAGGCGCGCAGGTGTACACCATGGCGCGCATCTTGTGATGGGGAACCAGCCGAGCAAGGTGGGTGGCGGCGCCCAGCGCGCCGCGATCGACCTCCGGCAAGGAGAAGGTCGCGTCCGTCGAGGCGATGACGATGTCGGCATTGCCGACCAGCCCGATGCCGCCTCCCAGGCAATAGCCGTGGACGGCGGCGATGACCGGAACTTCGCACTCGTAGACGGCGGCGAAGGCGGCGGCGCAGCCGCGGTTGGCTCCGAGCAGCGCTTCGAAGCCCGGCGTGCGCTGCATCTCTTTGATGTCCACGCCGGCATTGAACCCGCGCCCTTCGGCCCGCAAGACCACGACGCGCACGTCGGGGTCACGGCCGACTTTGGCAATCAGCGCGGCGAGCTCGTGCCACCCCGCTACGTCGAGCGCGTTGACGGGCGGGTTGTTCATGACGATCTCGGCGATGCCGGATTCGATCGCGTGGCTGATAGGCATGGTGAGTCCGATACAATGACGTCACCCGAGCCGCAATCGAGCCGCCTTTACGCGCGGGTGCGGACAAAGTAGAACATGTTTCACCCCCGTTGTCCAGGGACGTCACCCGGGCCAGCGATGGCCCACGAGGTTCGCCATGCAGCTCGACATGTCCCGCAAAGTCGTGATCGTCACCGGAGGATGCCAGGGGATCGGCCGCGCAATCGCGACGCGGTTCTTGGGCGAGGGGGCCGAGGTCGTGATTTGCGCTCGCCACCCGCCCACCGGTCCGGTGGCGAGCGGGGAACGTTCCGCCGTCTTCATCGCCGCCGACGTGCGCGAATCCGATCAGGTCGACGCCGTGGTCACGCAAACGCTCGATCGCTTTGGGCGGGTCGACGTGCTCGTCAACAACGCCGGAGGAAGTCCTCCCGCCGATGCCGCCACGGCCTCGCCGCGCTTTTCGGCCTCGATCATCAACTTGAACCTGATCGCCCCGCTCCTCTTCACCCAGCGCGTCAATGCCGTGGTGCAGAAGCAAAGCGAAGGGGGCGTCATCGTCAACATCGCCAGTGTCAGCGCGACTCGTCCTTCACCGGGCACCGCGGCCTACGGCGCCGCCAAGGCGGGGCTCCTCAATTTGACCGAGTCGCTGGCGGTCGAGTTTGCGCCCAAGGTTCGCATCAATGCCGTGGTGGCCGGCATCATCCGTACCGAGAAGTCGCACCTTCATTATGGCGATGAAGCAGCCATGAAAAGGGTGGCGGCGACCGTCCCGCTCGGGCGCATGGGGGAGCCCGACGACGTGGCCGACGCGTGTTTGTATTTGGCATCGCCGCTCGCGCGTTACGTGACAGGGGCGTCTCTCGCCGTGCACGGGGGCGGAGAGTCCCCTGCGTTCCTGCGCGCCGCTGCACCCATGCCGTAGGGCGGTAAACGGGTGGCTTGGCAGCGGTGGTTTCCCCCTGCCCGATTCTTGCTTATAGGGAGGGCGATGTGGCGCTATTGCTCGCTCGTTTTGACCACTGCGCAGCTCTTGCTCTTGCTCGGATGTCAGGGGGACGGCCCGTGGGAGGGGTGCACTCGTGGAACGTGCGTCTGTCGCGACTTCGACTCCTGCGACTTCATTTGCCGGGAACCCGGGTGCAACGTCGACTGCTCCCGCACCTCGAGCTGCGGCGGGCAGTGCGTCGATGGCTGCGCGTTGACGTGCCATGACACTTCGAGCTGCTCACTTACGTGCGGCGACGATTGCGCCGTCAACTGCAGCCGCGCCAGTGCCTGCAACGTCGATTGTCGCAACGGATGCCGCGTGACGTGCAGCGACGTGTCGAGCTGCAATGTGAGGTTGACGGAAGGCTGGGTGGTCTGCGAGCGCGCTGGAGCCTGCAATGTGCACTGCGTTGCGCCCGGCGGCATGCCTGTTCCCGCTCGCGACTGTGGGGGCGGCCGATTTGCATGCGATCGCTGCTGACGGTGCGCGTCTGACATCAGGTCGTGGTTCGCTGCACGGTGTCGTGAAGGTTGTCCCCGGTGTTGCCCATTGGAAGGTGGAGGACCCTCGAAGCCCCGGGTCCGTTCAATCGGTGCCGCAAAATTCCCGAAGGACGCCACCCCATGATCCGAACGACGTCGCCGTATTCGAAATCCGCGAGCGCCGGTTTCCTCCCGGTCATCTTTTCTCGTTCGCGGCGCACGCGTATCGGGCTGGGTGCGGTCCTGCTCTTTTTGCCGATCACGGCGCGGGCGGACCAGTTTGTTTTGTTCGACGCGACCTTTACGTACACGTGGGACGACGCGATGAACTCGAAGCCGTCGAAGTCCCATTTTTACGTGAACGAGGGCAACTGGCTCAACAAGGCACGCCCCGCCAACTGGATGAGCCCCGTCAACTACCGGGACGGCAAGGTTCACATCCGCGCCGAGGTGTTGGAGAAGCCGAGCGGCAATGAGACCGCAGGCTGGGGGCTCTGCTACATCGCCAACATGGGCGACTACGGCTGCCCCTACACCGACTATTACACCAAGACGGGCGTCTACGAGCGCGACGTCGACATGCGCAGTTTCTGGAACAACGACACGATCGAGTGGGACCGAGGCGTCAAGCAAGTCGACCTCGTCTACACCATCAACAGCAGCGGCTCGGGGCACATCACGAACTTTCCCGAGAAGAAGGATCTGGTGACGCCCACCAAAGTCCGCATCACCATGATCCAGGTCTCGAGTGGGGGGACCTACGACCCGGGATGGATCGGCCAGACCGATGCCGGGCCCGGCAACGACGGTGGATCGGTCAACGATGCCGGTGTGCGCGACGTAACGGACGCCGGCTCACGGTCGGACGGGAGCGGCGGGACGGCGGGATCGGCAACGGGTGGCAGTGGCGGAAACGCAGGCAATGGAGGAACTGGCGGCCTGACCGGCGGCGGAGGCACCACGGGCGGCGCAGGCAATGCGGGCGGCGGCGGAACCACGGGCAGCGGCGGAACCACGGGCGTCGGAGGGACCACGGGCGCCGGAGGGACTACTGGAATGGCGGGAAACCGTGGGACCGGCGGTTCCTCGGGTGTCGGCGGTTCGGACGATGGGTCGCCCGATGCTGGCGGCGCATCGGGCGCGGCCGATGCGGGCGGTTCGAGAACCGGCTCGAAGCTGGAATCCATGGGCTGCGGCTGCTCTCTCCAGACCGGTTCGCGCTCGCGCAACGCGGCCAATGCCGCCATCTGGGCCCTGTCACTGCTGCTCATGAGACGACGGCGCGACCGTATTCGGAGCCGGCACTTGCATCGCGCCTGAAACATGTTCTACTTTCCGAAAGCGGATGCATTTCGCCTTCACCGAAGAGCAGGAGGAGCTGCGCAGGAACGCGCGGCGCTTCCTGGAGACGGCTTCTTCCACGGCAGGCGTGCGGGCGGCGATGGCCACCGCGAGCGGCTACGACGAAAATGTCTGGAACCGCTTGGGCCAGGAGCTCGGCTTCACGTCGCTGGCGATTCCCGAGTCATACGGCGGGGCGGGGCTCGGCTTCGTCGAGCTTTCGGCGGTGATGGAGGAGATGGGCCGCGCGCTGCTTTGTTCGCCGTTCTTCGCCACGGTGTGCCTGGCGGCTAACGCCGTGCTCGTGGGGGGAACGGAGGAGCAAAAGGCCGAGCTCTTGCCGGCCATCGCGTCGGGTCGCACTACGGCCGCGGCTGCGCTCCTGCCTCCCAGTGGGCGTTGGGATGCAGTCGGCAGCGGAGTCGTGTACGTGCCGCGCGGTTCGGGGTACGAGCTTACGGGGACGAGCTCGTTCGTGATCGACGGCCACACCGCACGATGGTTGGTCGTGGCGGCGCGCCCGGCTGCCGAAGTCGCCGGGCGAGGGCCGTCGCTTTTCCTGGTTTCCGCCGACACGCCGGGCCTTCGGCGCCGCCCTTTGCCGACCATGGATATGACGCGCAAACAGGCCGAATTGAAGCTGCACGAAGTCGAGCTCCCTTCTTCCGCACTGCTCGGCGCCGCGGACAGCGGCGAGAGCACGCTTGCGCGCGTGCTCGACTTGGCCAAGGTGGCGCTGGCAGCCGAGCAAGTGGGTGGCGCGGAGCACTGCCTCGATATGTCCGTCGAGTATGCCAAGACGCGAGTGCAGTTCGGGCGCCCGATCGGCTCGTTTCAGGCGATCAAACACAAGCTCGCCGACATGTTCGTGTTGGTCGAGTCGGCGCGATCGGCCAGCTACTACGCCGCGTGGACGGCTGCGCACAGCGACGAAGAGCTGCCGGCCGCGGCCGCATTGGCCAAGGCATACTGCTCGGAGGCGTATTTCAAGGTCGCGGCGGAGTGCATCCAGATCCACGGTGGCGTCGGTTTCACGTGGGAGCACGACGCGCACCTCTTTTTCAAGCGCGCCAAGTCGTCGGAGATCTTGTTCGGCGACGCGGCGTACCACCGCGCGGTCGTCGCGCGCCAGATGGGCCTTTGAAGATGGATCTCCGTTTTTCTCCCGAGGAAGAGTCGTTCCGCCAAGAGGTACGCACTTTTCTCACCGATCGGCTGCGCGGTGAGTTCGCCGAGCTTTCGGGGCGTGGCGGCCCCGGCGACGAGCACGAGCTCTTCGAACGTCGCGTGGTGTGGGAACGCATGCTCGGTCAAGCGGGCTGGGCATGCATCGGCTGGCCCAAAGAGTACGGCGGCCGCGGCGCATCGCTCACCGAACAAGTCATCTTCTACGAGGAGTATGCGCGCGCCCGCGCCCCGGGCCGGCTCGGTCACATCGGCGAGGGGCTGCTCGGGCCGACGCTCATTGCGTTCGGCACCGAGGCCCAGCGGCGCCGTTTCTTGCCGCCCATCGTTCGATGCGAAGAGCTCTGGTGTCAGGGCTATTCGGAGCCGAACGCGGGAAGCGATCTCGCCAACGTGCAGACGCGCGCCGAGCTCGTCTCCGGCGAATGGATCATCACCGGGCAGAAGGTGTGGACGTCTTTGGCCGCTCGCGCCGACTGGTGTTTCGCTCTTTGCCGTACCGATCCCGCCGCGCCCAAGCACAAAGGGCTGTCTTATCTGCTCGTGCCCATGCGCCAGAAGGGCATCGACGTGCGCCCCATTGCGCAGATGAACGGAGGCTCCGAATTCAGCGAAGTCTTCTTCGACGGCGCCCGCACGGCTGCCGACAACGTGGTCGGGGAAATCAACGGTGGGTGGCGCGTCGCCATGGGCACGCTCGCCTTCGAACGCGGGGCGTCGACGCTCGGCCAGCAGTTCGGCTTCGAAAACGAGCTCGATCAGATCGTCGCCCTCGCCAAGTCGAACGGCGCCGCCCAAGATCCGATCTTGCGCGACCGGCTGGCCCAGGCTCGCATCGGTCTCACCGTGATGAGGCTCAACGCCTTGCGCACGCTGAGCCTCATGCAAGACGGAGAGCTTCGTCGCGAGGCCATGATCGCCAAGATCTACTGGGCCACCTGGCATCGCGATCTCGGCAAGCTCGCCATGGACGTGCTCGGCGCGGCGTCGGAGATCGGCGAATCCGAACCATACGGTCTCACGTCCTTGCAGCGTATGTTCCTCTTCGCGCGCGCCGACACCATCTACGCCGGATCGAATCAGATTCAGCGCAACATCATCGCCGAGCGGGCGCTCGGCTTGCCCCCCGAGCCGCGCTCGGGCAAAGGTGGAGGATGAGCGTCACCGCCCCCCCTTACGTCAAGGCTCACCAGCTGCTCGAAGGCAAGGTGGTGATGGTGACGGCGGCGGCCGGCACCGGGATCGGCTACTCCACCGCCCAGCGCTGCGCAGAAGAGGGCGCCACCGTCGTCATCAGCGATATCCACGAGCGCCGGCTGGGCGAAGCTGCCGAAAAGCTGGAAGCGGTGATGGGGCGGCGCCCGGTCGCCGTGTTGTGCAACGTCACCGTGCAGGCCGAGGTGGATCGGCTTTTCGAGCGGACTTTGGCCGAACACGGCCATCTCGACGCGCTCATCAACAACGCCGGTCTCGGTGGAACGGCGACGATCGTCGACATGACCGACGAGCAGTGGCACACGGTCCTCGACGTCACGCTCACCGGCACCTTCCGCTGCTTGCGCGCGGCCTTGCGCCACATGACCAAGCGCCGATCGGGATCCATCGTCAACAACGCGTCAGTGCTGGGGTGGCGCGCGCAAGCCGGACAAGCGCACTACGCGGCCGCCAAGGCCGGCGTCATGGCGCTCACGCGGTCTGCGGCGATGGAAGCGGCTCCCAGCGGCGTGCGGGTCAACGCGGTCGCGCCGAGCCTGGCGATGCACCCATTTTTGGAGAAGGTCACCACCAAAGAGCTTCTCGCCGAGCTGACCCAGCGTGAAGCTTTCGGTCGCGCCGCCGAACCTTGGGAGATCGCCAACGTGATGGTTTTTCTGGCCAGCGACTACGCGTCGTACATGACCGGCGAGATCGTCTCCGTGAGCAGCCAGCACCCGTGACGAGGATGGTGGGAGCGGTGACCGGCGTAGACCACGGGACGCGTTATCCCATGGCGCGAGGACATGAGGTGTGAGGAATAGCAATGGCTGACTTTTCTTCGATCGGAAGCGAGGGAACGGAGTTCGATCTCTTCGTCGAGCACGGCAAGGTGCGCGAGTTTGCGCGCGCCACCCATGCCAACCATCCGAGCCACTTCCACGGCGAGCCGCAGTTTCCCCCGGCCACGTTTCTCACCACCACGCTCTTCTGGCAAGAGCTCACCGAAGGGGCCAACCCCTGGACCAAGGTGAAGATCGATCCCGCGCGAGGCATGCACGCCGAGCAGGAGTACGTGTTCTACGGGCCGCCCCCGGCGGCGGGCACCCGGCTCAAGTGCCGCTCGCGTATCGAGTCGGTCTACGAAAAAGAGGGGCGTCGCGGCGGCAAGCTCACCTTCGCGGTGATGGTTACCGAATTCCGCGATGCCGCGGGCAAGCTGGTGGCCGAGGCCCGGCTCACCGGCGTGGAAACCGAGAAACCTCCGGCGGAGTCGTGACATGACCGTTCGCTTCCAGGATCTCGACGAAAACAAGCTCCCTCCGCCGCGCGTCATCGGGCCGCTCACGCGCACCGATTTCGTTCGTTACCAGGGCGCCTCGGGCGACATGAACCCCATTCA
>Ga0190265_10002910_pt1 | contig 11609 bp, 9 predicted proteins | sample Popmic124T_FD_133135 | JGI IMG/M metagenome (GOLD analysis project Ga0190265, IMG submission 133135) | Populus adjacent soil microbial communities from riparian zone of Indian Creek, Utah, USA - 124 T | ecosystem: Environmental > Terrestrial > Soil > Riparian zone | place: USA: Utah | collected...
CCCGGTAGGGGTGGCCATCTACGAGTTGTCCGATCCATTCGAGCCCCGGCGGATCGGCTTCTTCGACACCGGGGGGCGGGGGGTTCACCGCATCGTCTACGAAGGTGGGCGTTATGCCTACGTTTCGGCGACACCATCGGGCTTCACCGGCCGGATCTGGCTCATCGTCGACCTCTCCGACCCGACCAACCCGATCGAAGTGAGCCGCTGGTGGTGGCCGGGGATGTGGGTAGGCGGTGGGGAGACGCCGGACTGGGACCGAGGTGAGGAGCGCCTGGTCCATCATGCGATGGTCCACGGCGACCGCGCCTACCTGGGTCTGTGGGACAGCGGCATGGTCATCCTCGACATCTCGGACCTGTCCAACCCGACCACCATCTCGCGGCTCGGGTGGGAGATCGGTGGTCACACCCATACCTGTCTGCCCCTGCCCGACCGCAATCTGGTCGTGGTCACCGACGAGGCGCTCACCGATGGCTGTGAAGCCCCGGCCCACATGGTGCGGGTCGTCGACATCTCGGATGAGAGGTCGCCTTTCGTCCGCTCCATCTGCCCCGTCCCCGAAGGGGACTTCTGCGATCGGGGGCTCCGCTTCGGATCACACTGCCTGCACGAGAACCGCCCACACAGCTTCCGCAGCCAGGAGATCGTGTTCGTCACGTACTTCAACGCAGGGCTGCGGGTCTTCGATCTGGCCGACCCCGATCAACCCGTCGAGATCGCCCACTGGATACCGGAATGCCCACCCGGCCAGGCCGCCTGTCAGATCAACGACCTCTTCGTTGCCGAGGACCACACCGTCTACGTCACCGACAGGATCAACGGTGGGGTCTACATCCTCGCCCCGGAGCCCGGCTTGGACACGAGGATGACGAGGGCCGCCTGGTGAGCCCCACACCCACCTATGACGTGCATGCCCACTTCATCCCGGACGATTTGATCGATCTGCTGCGGGCCGACGGGCACCGCTTCGGCATCGAGGTGATCACGGACGAGAAAGGTGAGTCGGCACTCCTCGACGGCCGGGTGAGGCTGCCTCCCTTCCGGGCGATCCTGGGCGACATGGACGCCAGACTGGCTGCGATGGACGCCACCGGAGTGGATACCCAGATCATCTCGAGCTGGGTCGATCTCACCGCGTATGCCCTGAAGCCGGAGATGGGAGCGTCCTACTCCCGGCGGTTCAACCAGATCATCGCCGATGAGGCAGCCCGGCACCCCGGGCGCCTGCTCGGTCTCGGGACCATCCCCTTGCAGAGCCCCGGACTGGCTGCCGAAGAGCTGCGTTTCGCCGTCGAGGAGCTCGGGTTGGTCGGGGTCGAGATCGCCACCACCGTCGATGGCATCGACCTGGATCAGGCCGGTCTGGACCCGTTCTGGGAGGCGGCCGCCGCCCTGCGCTGTTTGGTCCTGATCCACCCCTGCAACCCGTTGCCCGGTGTCGATCTCAAGCGCAACTTCCTCGACAACATGATCGGACGGCCCACCGAGAGCACCATCGCCGTCGCCCACCTGTTGTTCAGCGGGGTCATCGAGCGCCACCCCGATCTGGTCGTCTGTGTGGTGCACGGCGGTGGCTTCATCCCCTATCAGGTCGGCCGGATGCAGCGCGGCTTCGACGCCGTTCCCCATCAGACGGCGGGGCACATCACGATCCCGCCGGAAGACCTGGCGCGGCGGCTCTTCTACGACACCGTCCTCCATTCACCCCGCGCCCTCGAGTACCTCGTCGAGTGGGCGGGGGCGGAACAGGTGGTCATGGGCACCGACTACCCATTCGAGATGGGCGACCCGGAGCCGGTGGCGACAGTCGACTCCATCCCCGGTCTGACCGACGAGCAACGAGCCCTGATCCTCGGCGGCAACGTCGCCCGCATCCTGGCCGCGATCCGCTGAGTCCCCGACGTTTCCTCCCCCGGAGGGGGAGGTGGCCCGCCAGGGCCGGAGGGGCGTCTTATAGCCACGCGTCGGCCCAGAGTCCCCACTCCCCGGCTACGCCGGTACTCCCCCCTTCGGGGGGAGAAATGGGGGCTTCAGGCGCCGAGTTTGTCCGCCAACCAGGTGAAGCTGGCGGGCGCCCAATGGTCGTAGTACTTGAAGGCGCAGTGCCCGGCGTCGGCATAGACCCGGGCCTCCTTGCCGGTGGCGGGCCCGGTCTCCAGCATGAAGTAGATGTTGCCGATCGGCGCTAGATGGTCGAGCTTCCCGTTGATCATCAGCACCGGCATCGTGATGTTGTCGAGGATGCCCTGCTCGGACAGCGCCCAGGTCTTGAAGTCGGCCCGCTCCTTCTCCACACTGGTGCCCTCGAATGAAGGCGGGTCGTCCGGCGCCCCGAAGCGCCATGTGGCCCGTTCGTTGCGGACCCTGACGAACTCCTCCAACTCGTCGTCGGGCATCACATAGCCGAACGGGTGACCGGCGTTGGCCACCACAGCCTTGAGCTTCTCGGGAGCGGTCCCGGCCAGTTGCATCACCGAGTATCCGCCACGGCTGATCCCGAAGGCGCCGACGCGCTTCCCGTCCACCTCGGGGCGGCCCGCCAGATAGTCGACGGCCGCCTCCCAGGCCGACACCGAGTCCGGAGACCAGGGGAACGGGTTCTCTCCCGACGCGGGCCCGTCCATCACGAGGGACGCCATCCCGTTCTCGATGCACAGTTCCTGGGCCCAGCCCCGGTCTTCCTTGAACACGTCGGCCCCGCACATGACCAGGACCGCCGCCACCGGAGCGTCCGAGACCGGTGATCGGAAGTGGGCACGGATCGTCTGGCCCTGATGCTCGAAGTCCACGATCTCGACCGGGGGGTCGAGATGGGCACAGGCCTTGCGATAGGCCCGGGCGCAGTCATCACTGACCTGACGCTTGACCTCGCTCACCTCGCCGGGGAAGCGACCGATGGCGTAGTAGGTCTTGGCCTGGAGATAGGAACGACGGGAACCATCGAAGTCACCAGCCGCCTCCAGCCTGTCGCCTTCGTCCTCGTGACGTTTGCCGACCTCATGCCACACCGGCACCCACAGGTCCTGAGTGGTCCCCTCCAACTTGGCGACGGTGTCCTCCAACTCGGCGATGTCATCGACCATGGAGAACCATCGACGGTAGAAACCGCCGTGAGCCACCACGAACGGGTCCTCGTTGGGGGCGAAAGCAAGATCCAGGGTCATCGGTCACCTCATCGTCCGGGTGACGCCGACCATAGCGAAATCGATTGCAAGCCGCCCCGGTGCCGGTCAGACGGCAGCGCCCACCCGGACCACTTCGTCCAGCTTCATCCCGAGGTCGTCGAGGATGACGATGGCGGCATTGCGCCCAGGCGCCCCGGTGATCGACCCGCCGGGATGGGTGGTGGCCCCGGTCTGATACAGCCCGGGAATGGGCATCCGGTGCTGGGCCCAACCCGGCACCGGTCTCTGGGCGCCGCCGAAGGCCAGGCCACGGTCGCCGCCGTGCATCGTCCCGTGCCACATGTGAGGGTTCGCCTGCTCGATGTCGACCGGGCTGCGAGCGACCTTCGCCAGCACCTTGTCCCCGGTCATGTTGGGGGCGCATCTCTGCAGCGCCGCGAAGTGCTCGGCGGCGAGGTCGTCTTTGACCTCGTCCCAGTCGGTGCTGCCGTCAGGGGGCCGATACGGAGCCATGCTCAGGATCTTCAGAGTGTGACCACCCTCCGGGGCCCGGGTCGGGTCGGCCACGCTCGGCGTGGCGAAGAGGAGGAAGGTCCCGGGGCGGTGCAGCCGACCCCGACGCACTCCGTGGGTGAACTCGATCAGGTCCTCCGGCCAGGGAGCGGAACCCGCCGAGACCACGGCAACCGGCTCGGTCCCGTTGTACACCGGCGGCTCGGTTGTGCAGTAGAAGGATGCGAAGCACGAAATGCCCTCGTCGTAGGTGTCCACCCCGTAGAGGAAGTCCTCCCCCCATAGGTCGGGCGGCGCCATGTCGACCAGGCTCTTGACGTGGATCGTGGACACCACCCCGGTTCGCGCCCGGTATTGCTCGCCCGACTCGGTCTCGACTCCTACACATCGCCCGTGTTCGGTGATCAGGGAGGTGACCAGGGTGTCAGTGACGATGGTCCCGTTGTGGGCCTCGATGGCCGCCACCAGCGCTTTGGCCAACTCCCCGGAGCCGCCCCGGGGCATCGACCAACTTCGTCTCTGGCGACCTCCGACCAGCGAATAGGCCAGGTAGCCCGACCCCGGCGAGTCGATCGGCTGGAGGGTCTGCAATGCCATCCACGACATGAAGGCCTGGACATGACGGCTCTCGAACTCCCGACTGATCACGTCCCAAGCCGACAACATGTTGCGTCGCCGCCAGGTGGAGCCGCGGGGATGATCGGCCAGAGCCTCGTCGAGGCTGGGGCCGTAGCCGATGGGAACGGACCGGTTCGCCCCGTAGATGCCCTTCACGTCCTCGAACTCGTCGAGCATTCGCCGGTAGGAGTCGGCATCGGCTGGGGAGAACCTGCGGATCTCCTCCAGTGTCCGCTCCAGGTCGAGCCACATGGTCAGGTTCTCACCGTCGGGGAAGGTGAGGTTGGCGACAGGGTCGGGATCGATGTAGGTCAGCCCGTACTCCGATATCAGGCCGAGCTCGTCGCGGCTCAGGACCGGGTTGACCAGGAGGAGGGTGTGGCCCGTGGAGCAGCTGTCATGGTGGTACCCGGGCAGCAATAGCTCCTCGGTGGCGACGCCACCGCCGGCCTCGGCGCGGGCGTCGAGCACGACTACCTCGTAGCCGGCCCGGGCCAGGTAAGCGGCGGTGATCAGACTGTTGTGGCCGGCGCCGGCCACGACGAAGTCGGCGGTTTGGGTCAAGTTGGGTCCTTCCTCATGCGGGGGGTATGACGGGGAGCAGGAGGTGGGAGGGATGATCCGGGCCGAGGTGGACCGTCACCTCACCCCCGAAGACCTCCCCGGGTCGGTCGTCGGGGTCGGTGTGGGTCATCCCACCGGTGCCGCGCGTGGCGTAGTAGAAGTCCTTGCCGTATTCGTCCAACGGCCCGCGGTATTCGTAGTCCTTCCCTCTCACCCAGAGCGCCAGCCGGTACCCGGCGGGCACGACCACACAAGAGGGGACGATCTCGATGTCCAGCGGGTAGATCTCGCCGGGCACGAGCGGATCGACCCGGTCATGGGGATGAAACGGCTGCCAGGGCCGGCTCCGCTCCGGGTCCAGTGCCCGATGTGAGGCCCGCAGCCATCCGTTGGCTATGGGAGTGTTGGGATCGGTCGATCCCTCGAAGGTGACCTCCACCCCGTCGGGGTCGAAGAGCTGGAGGATCAGGAACAGGTCGGCGTCGGAAGTGGTCGACGAGACGAAGATCCTGGCCGCCATGGGTCCGGTGATCTCGACGTCCTCCGGGAAAGGGGCGGTGGAGAAGAAGAGACCTTCCCCCGGCGCCTCATAGGTCAGCGTGCCCGCCATCGCGGGAGGCATGGTGTCGAGTGTGGCGTCGGGCTGCAGGTGGTATTCGGTCCATTGGGTGCGGGCCAGAGGCCACTCCTCCTCGCCCCGCCACTCGAACTGCTCCCCGGGACGGCGGATGTTGAGCTGGACCCGCGGGGTCCGATCGAACCCGTTGTCCTCGCCTTTGAGAAAATGGTCGAAGAACCGCTTCTGCAGATCGCGCCCGTAGGCCGAGTAGAAATGGGTCCAGTGGGTGTCACCGTGGGCTTCCAGCCATTTGTGCTCGGACGACGAATGGACGAAGCCGTTGAAGTTGCCGCGGGGGTGGATTCCCTGGCCGCCCCAGTTGGCGGCGGAGAGGAGCGGCACCTCGACCTTGGGCAGGTCGATGCCCCGCTCCCGATGCCACTCGTCGTAGAGCGGGTGGGTCTTGATCTCGGGGAACGACTCGATCCGATTCTCCGCCAATTCCACCTCGGAGAGGGTGACCGGGCCTGCCACCGATTGCCCGGTATTGGGATCGACCGGGGCTCGCTCCCCCTGGCCGTGCTGGATCGGGTTGATCTGGCGCTCTTGCCATCGTTTGGTGAACTCGCTGAGGATCCCCCCGTGGAAGTAGGCGTCGCGGTAGGGGTCGGTGAAGCCCTCCCAGGCGATCAGGGCGGCGAGATGCTCCGGTTGCCGCTCGGCTGCCGCCCAACCCATGACCGCGTAGTAGGAGATGCCCATGATCCCGACCCTGCCGTTGCTCCAGGGCAGGGACGCCGCCCACTCCACCGACTCGGCGATGTCCTCGTATTCGAGCGGGTTGCGGGGCCAGAGGACACCGGGAGACCATCCGGCGCCGCGGGAGTCGATCCGCACCACCAGATAGCCGTGGGGGACCCAGCGCTCGGGGTCGGTCACCTCCCACGCCTGATAGCGGTTGGTGGAGCCCTCCAGCACGGTGGGGTCCTTGGCCAGGAGTTTCTCCCATTGCATCCGGTAGATCGGCCCGCTGAAGGGCAGTCCCTTGGCGTAGACGCCGTGGCTGAGGATCACCGGGTACTCGCCCTGCTCGAGAGGGGAGAACACGTCCGCCCGCAGCACCGTGCCGTCGCTCATCTCGACCGGCACCTGATAGTCCACGGTCATCGCATCGGTGTTGTGGGTGAATGTGTGCTCGTCTCGATTCATCGAAACGGTCTCCATCAGGCGACCCTTCCCCCGAGGTGCTGTGCCATCCAGTCCTCAACCCACGGCTCGAAGGTATATGACAGGTTGCCGCCGCCGTGGGTCCCGTCCTCGATTTCGATGAGGGTGGCGTCGGTCGCCTCGGCGGCGATACGACGGGCATGGTCGACCGGGATCAGTGGATCGAGCATCCCGTGCACCACCACCAGGGGCACGGTTATCCGTTCCGCCACACCGGTCAGATCGAGCAGGGCGGCGCGTTCCCTTGCCTCCTCCTCGCTCTTCGACCACGAGTAGTGGCGAAAGGCCCCGCGGGTGACTCCGGGAAGCTCGTCATAGATCTCACCCCACTCGTAGGGCCCGCAGTTGGCCACCGCAGCTTTCACCCGGGGCTCGAATGCCGCAGCGCGGCAGGCGTAGTACCCGCCGAGACTGGCCCCGACCAGCCCGACCCGGGTGGCGTCGACGTCGGCCCGTCGCTCGAGCTCGTCGATTGCGGCGGCGATCACCACCTCGTAGTCGTGGCGGATGGGCAAGCGGAGGCTGACCTCGCCTTGTCCCGGGCCATCGAGGCTGAGAACCGCCATGCCCCGCTTCATCAGGGAGCCCCGACCACCGTGGCGGGTCTCCTTGGTCGAGTCGAGGCCGGGAAGGAGGATGACCACAGGGGGCGGCGTCTCGGTCCTGGGGACACTGAGGAGCCCTACCAGGTCACCGTCGGGGAAAGGGACCGTGATCTTCACCACCGAGGGCTCCTGGTGCTCCAGCACCCGGTCGTGGCACTCGACCATCTTCGCCAGGCCGCGGCGGTGCAGGTCCTCGTCGTGGACGGTGAGGAAGTAGGCCATGTGGTAGCAGCGGGCGGCCGTCAGGAACGCCGGCACGGCCGATAGCCGCCGTCCTTGCACCCACGCCGTCTCGGCCAGCTCCTCGTGGACCGCGGCCGTGGCCATCCACTCCTGGCCCCATTCGGGCCAGGTGCGAATCCGGTCGAGGGTGGATGTGATGTCGCCCAACGGGATTTGACTGCCCAGAAAGCGGGCCATCCAGATGTCGAGCACCTCCTGCACCTCGGGGTCGGCGTGGCGCAGGGTCCGGGTCGTTTCCGGATCGACCCTCATCCGAGCGCCCCGGCCATTTCGAGCATCGGCGCCAGTTCGACGGCGGCACCCCCTCGTCGTGACGACTCGAGGGCGGCGTGGACCACGGCCAGGGCTCGTATCGCTTCATCGGCCCCAACCTCGATCTCACCCTGGCCCCGGACCGCCAGGGCGAACTCGTCGAGCTGCTCACGAAACATGTCCGTCTTAGGCATAGCCACCGGGGGTCGCTCCGATTGTCGGTAGGCCTGGCTGACCAGTGTGCTCCTGGCATCCACCAAATGGGATTCGTCCCAGTTGTTGAAGTCCAGGTCGTAGAACAGGTTGGCCTCCGTGCCCTGGAGACGAAGCTGATAGACCCCGGGTGAGGCCCAACCCGCGCCCAGGTATCCGAGCGGGCCGGACTCGAACTCGAGGATCGACATCACCGCGTCGGGCACCTCTGCATTGGTGTAGAGCTTGCGGGCGTGGCTGGTGACCGAGGCCACCGGGCCGAGCAGGTACTGAAGATTGTCGGCATGGTGGACGCCGAGTTGGATCATGGCCCCTCCCGGGCTCTTGTCGGCGAAGAAGCGCCAGGTGTCGGTGGTCAGCTCGAGTCCCCTCTCGTTGGAGAAATTGGCCTCGGCCAGTGACACCGAGCCGATCCGGCCCTCGTCGAGCCAGGCCTTCATCGCCCGATGCCCCCCGAGTCGCCGTGCGCTGTGACCCACGGCAAAGGCGACCCCGGCGGCGGCGGCGGCCCGTGCGATCTCTCCGGCATCCTCCATCGTGTGGGCGATCGGCTTGTCGGTGTACACCGCTTTCCCTGCGTCCAGGCATTCGATGATCACCTGCTTGTGGGTGTCGTTCGGGGTGGTGACCAGGACGCCTTCTATATCGGGGTCGGAGAGCAGCTCGTCGAGAGAGCCCGCCGACCTGGCGATCCCGAATTCCTCCTGGAAGGCTGATCGGGCTTCGGCGGACCTGGAGAAGCAGCTGGTCAGCTCGATGAGCGTCCCCCGACCGGCGGCGCGGGCCAGGACCCGGGCCCAGCGACCGAGCCCGATGGGCGCCAAACGGACGACATCATTCATCTTCGGTCTCTCCTGGTGCGTCGAGGACGAGGTCCAGCTCTTCGATGTTCTCCTCCAGGTCGGGATGAGGGAAGAAGCAGACGAGCTCCATCTGCTCACCGGGGGCGGCCATGGTTGCGTGTGGAGCCCGGGCCGGGACTCGAACCCACGTTCCGGGGCCGACCCGATGCCGCACCCCGTCGACCCAAATCTCGCCGCGTCCCCGCAACACGTAGAAAACCTCCTCGCTGTGGGGATGGATGTGGGCCGTTCGCTGTGGGACGTAGTCCAGCAACACCTGACGGGCGCTGGCCGCGCCCGCTCCCGGCGCCGCGAACGGGTCGGCGGAACGCCGGGTGGGCCGGTCCTGATAGACGATTTCACCGCCGTGGACCACGGTCAAGTTGCCCTCCTTCTTATGGCCAGGATCGATTCGACGGCAGATTCGATCTCCTGGGCGACGAGGTCGGCAAAGGTGTCCGCCTTTTCTTGGCTCGCCCAGCCGGGGTTGCCGTACCAGCCGTCGTCGGCGATCTCGGTGACATCGGTGATGTAGCCGTACACCTCGCGCGAGCGACGCATGGCGTCGAGCTCATCGGCCCCATCGGGGCGGGTCGGCTCGGCCACCCGGTCGAGGCGGGCCAAGGAGGCGTCGTGGGCGAGCACGGCGAGAGTCTCGATTCCGCCGCCATGGGTCAATTCCCCGCCCTTGTCGGCATAGATCCGCTGGGCGGTGTAACAGGCCTGAGCGGTGATCACCACCACACCATGTCGATTCTGGACGTCGGTGGCGACGGCATCGAGGGAGGCGATGTTGCCCTCGTGCCAGTTGACGAACACCAAGGCCCGCGCCCCCTGCCCGACCAGCTCATCGCACACATTGGACACGTATGCCTCAAAAACCCCCCGTGCCAGGGAGATCGTCCCCGGGTGCCCGGCGTGGATGGGGGTGACCCCGTAGGGACCGGCCGGCGCGATCAGGGCATCCAGTCGTTCGGCCAAGGATGTCGTGACCAGGTCGGCGGCGATGGTGTCGGTGCCGCACGGCAGATGGGGGCCGTGTTGCTCGATGCTCCCGAAAGGCAACACCACCAGCCCCCGGCGCGAGATCGTCGCGACGACGTCGGGGGCGGTGAGGTCGGAGATGGATCGGCTCATCGGGTTGTCTCCAGGCGGGGGGAGGCGACCGGGTGGAGAGGGGTGGTCCCGTCGATGATCCGCTTCGCCTCCGCCGCAGCCTTCTGCCGTAGCTCTAGCTCGGATTCTTCGGTGTACCAGGCGATGTGCGGGGTCAGGATCACCGAGTCGGAGACCACTTCGAATGCGGACATGTCGGGCGGCTCGGGTTGGAAGACGTCGAGTGCCGCCACCGCCAGCGCCCCGCCAGCCAGGGCGTCGATGAGGGCGTCGGTGTCGACCAGGGCCCCCCGGGCGGTGTTGACCAGGACAGCGCCCGGTTTCATCAGCGACAGCTCTGTGGCTCCGATCAAAGGCCCGTCGCCGGCAGGCGGGGTGTGCAGGGTGACCACGTCGGAGCCGGCCAGCAGCGGCCCGAGTCCAACCAGCTCACAGCCGGGCTCCAGGACGGCCTCGGGACCGAGGAATGGGTCGGCGGCCAGGATCGAGCCGAAGCCGAGGCCGCTCAGCAGTTGCCCCACCCTGCGGCCGATCCGGCCGTAGCCGACCAGTCCCACGGTCAGGCTCTCCGGCAGATGAAGCGGGCGGAGCCCGCCCAGCCCCCAGGCGCCGGAGCGGATCCGGCGGTCCGACATCGGGATGCGACGGATCGCGGCGAGCACCAGGCTCACCGTATGGAGGGCCACCGCCTCCGTTCCGTAGTCGGGGACGTGACAAACCCATATCCCTTGCCGGCCCGCAGCCTCGAGGTCGATGGTCTCCACCCCCACTCCGAGGCGGACGATCCCCCGGCAACCGAGCTGCTCGAGGGTGGCGGCGTCGAACACCGGGGCGGCCCCGGCCAGGATCACATCGCAACCGGCGGCAATCTCGAGCAATTCGGCCCGATCCCGACCCGGCCCGGACACGATGTCAACATCCCCGATCACCCGACGCTCGATGTCGAAGTCGTCGAAGCGGGTGCCGAGGACCGCCAGAGTGGGCCGTGACTGCCGTGTGTCCACCGTTGCCGAGTCTAGGGTGGCAATCGTTTGCGGAGCAATCCGCTCCCCGAACCCGCACTGGAGCTATTGCCCCCCCGATGACCGACCTCGAACCGTTCCCGCCGCAGTCCCGCCACCGGGTGGAGGATCGCCGATTTGTGACGGGCTCGGGGCGATACGTGGCCGACCTCGCTCCGGAACACGCGCTGCACGCGGTTTTCGTCCGCAGCATCGAGGCTCACGCGTCCATCGGCGGCATCGACGCCTCCGAGGCCAGGGAATCGCCCGGGGTGGTCGGTGTCTTCACCGGCGCCGACCTGGGTCTTCCCGACATACCCGGCGACGGCATTGCGGTCAAGGCGCCCGACTTCCCCCGCCCTCATCTCGCCACCGACCGGGTCCGCTACGTGGGCGAGCCGATCGCCGCGGTGGTTGCCGACTCGGTGGATAGGGCGGCCGATGCCGCGGAACGGGTTTGGGTCGAATACGAACTCTTGCCGGTGGTGGCCGATCCCGGGGAGGCTCTCGACGGGACGACAGTGATCCACGAGAAAGCCGGCACCAATGTCGTGGAGAGATGGGAACTGGGGGACCCGGTGGACACGGCCGATCACGAGATCTCAGTGGAGGTCGAGGTCGAGAATCAGCGGTTGGCCCCGACTGCGATCGAGCCTCTGGCGATACTGGCCCAGCCCGGCGACCATGGCCGCCTCACCGTTCACATCGGCCATCAGCGCCCTCACGAG
>Ga0190265_10002911_pt1 | contig 11608 bp, 11 predicted proteins | sample Popmic124T_FD_133135 | JGI IMG/M metagenome (GOLD analysis project Ga0190265, IMG submission 133135) | Populus adjacent soil microbial communities from riparian zone of Indian Creek, Utah, USA - 124 T | ecosystem: Environmental > Terrestrial > Soil > Riparian zone | place: USA: Utah | collected...
CTGTAGCGCCGCTTCGATCGCGGAATTTTTGCCGCCCACGACGACGACGTCGAGACCCAAGCCGAAGTGCGCCTCGTCGAAGTAGTGGTGAACGTGCGGAAGTTCCTCGCCTGGGACGCCGAGGCGGTTCGGCCGGTCGAAGTAGCCGGTCGCGAGCACGAGGCGATCGCACGTGATCTCACGGGGACCTTCGCCGGCGGCGACAGTGCAGCGAATGCGGTCGCCGGCGCGCGCTGCCCCGATGAGACGGGTGAACGTGCGCACGCGGAGCTGCTCCGCCCGGGTGATTCCCCGATAGTACATCATCGCCTCTTCGCGCGTCGGCTTGGCGCCTGCGCACGCGATCGGATGATTGCCGATCTCGAGGCGCTCGGGCGTGGTGAAGAACACCATCCCGGTCGGATAGCGCACGATCGAATTGACGACCGCTCCCGCATCGATGACGAGCGGATCGATGCCCCGCCGGCGCGCCGAGATCGCGCACGCAAGACCGATCGGGCCGGCCCCGGCGATGATCACCGTTTCATGGGAACTGTCGCCCGACCTCATCACACAAAGGTACTTCCTGAGGAGCTTCGAATCGGGCCGCCGGCTAGTGTGATTTCTGGCCGAAATGTTTGCTATCGGACACTAAACAGGCTATGGTTGGAGGTAGCTCACAATCCAGTAGCGACAGGCAGCTCGTCTGCGACCTTCTGGCGTCTTCCCCAGACCCAAGGCCGTATGACTCCCGCCCCCCGATCTCCGCTCGCGCTGGTCAGAGACGCCGCAGAACCAGCTTCAGCGCCTCCGCAGAACCAGATCCTTTCCCAGATTCCGCCACCCGAGCTCGCGCGGCTCATGCAGCACGCCGAGGTCCACAAGGCGGCGCTCCGCGAGGTGTTTTTCGAGGATGGGGACACGATCGAGCACGTGTACTTCCCGTTGAGCGGGATGGCCTCGCTCGTCACCGTGCTCGAGGACGACACGATGGTCGAGGCGATGACCGTCGGACACGAGGGATTCGTGGGGATGCCCGTCTTCAACGGGCTGACCTCAGCCGGCTACAGGGGCATGTGCCAGATCGATGGCGAGTTCCTGCGCATGCGCTCCAGGCATTTCCTCAGCGTTCTCGAGGACGCTCCGGAGCTGCGCCGCCGACTCTTCCGCTACGCCGAGTTCTCGCTCCAGGTGGTCGCCCAGTGGTCGGCCTGCAACAGCATTCACCTGATCGAGCAGCGGTGCGCCAGATGGCTGCTCGTGACCCGCGACGCGGTCGCGACCGATGCGTTCAACCTGACTCAGGAATTCCTCTCGCAGATGCTCTCCGTGCGCCGCCCGGGAGTGACGGCGGCGATGGGCGGACTCGAGCGCCGCGGCCTCGTCGCGCACCGCTACGGCAAGGTGAACATCATCGACGACGCCGGACTCAAGAAAGTCGCCTGTGAGTGTTACGGACGCATACGGGGGAAAGCGGACGCATTGCTCGCCTGATCAACATTCGTGATTTCGCGCGGCCCTTCCCTTGCAATCAAGGCTTCATTGCCCCCGGTGACGACGAGAGGGGTATCCACCTAGCAATCGCACGGAGCCACCTATGATCAGAAACAGCATCCTGAAAGGGATCACGCTCGGCTGCGGGCTCGCGCTCACGGCAGCATGCGGCGTGAAGAGCACGACCACCGATGTAAATCCGTCAGTCGAGCGCGCGCCCACGTGTCCAGCTGCGATCGCCTCGTACGCCACGCGCGCCGAAGTGCCGTACGACTATTACGAGCTCGCATGGGTCGAGGCCGAGGGTAACTCTGTCTGGACGACCGACAATCAGCTGCGCGCGGAGATACGCGATGGTGCGGCGAGAGTCGGAGCCAATGCCGTGATCCTCAATCCGGTGACGCAGTCGAAGTCAGGCATCAAGGTTCTAGGCGAGGCTGTCGGGTCGAAATCGGCCACGCAGAAGGCGAGCGGGCTGGCGATCTACATGCCCGCCGATCAGGGACGCGTAACGCTGGCCTGCGGCAAGTAGCAAAAGCACCAACGGGGCCGCCACGCTCGCGGTGGCAACAAGAAAGGGACCGGCTTTCCGCCGGTCCTTTTTTTTTTGCTTTTCTGCCCGCCGTACTTGAGACGCCTTCCCCCGCAGCCGATACTACAGGGCGGGATTTTTCTGATTCAGTGAGCAGGCGAGCTGTCTTCTCCCACTCAGTGAGCGCGATCATGAAGAGAATTCTGTTGCTGACGGTCGTGGCGGCGTCCCCCTTGGCCGCGCAGGCCGGACGCGTCGCGGGCGGCACCACGCAGCGCGCGTGTGAGACGGCGGGGCTCCAGCTCCCCGCTGGATTCTGCGCCACGATTTTCACCGACGCCGCGGCCGGAGCCAGGCACATTGTCGTCGCGCCGAATGGTGACGTCTTCGTCAACACTCAGGTTCCGACGTCAGGTCGAAACCCGGCGGCCGGCAGCCGCGGCTCGCCGGGAACCATCATCGCGCTCCGCGACACCGACCGCGATGGACGGGCCGACATGCAGCGCCGCTTCGGATCCGGAGGCGGGAGCGGGATAGCGCTCCAGGGAAACTCGCTCTACGCGACAGCCGGAAATTCGATCGTGCGGTATCGCATCCCGTCGGGACAGCTCGTTCCAACCGGGCGTCCGGATACGATCGTGACCGACCTGCCGACGAACGGCCATCACGCACACAACTTCGTGCTGGTCGGGCGCTCACTCTTCGCGAACATCGGCTCGGCGACCAACGCTTGCCAGGAACAGGACCGCGAAGCGCGGTCTCGCGGCGTGGATCCGTGCACGGAGCTCGAGTCGCGCGCCGGAATCTGGGAGTTCGACGCCAACAGGCCCCATCAGCGAATAACGGATGGGCGCCGTTTCGCCACCGGAATACGTAACGCGGTCGCGCTCACTCGGAATCCGTTCGACGGGCGTCTCTACGCGACGGTCCACGGCCGGGATCAGCTCCACGACAACTGGCCGGACATGTACACCACCCGGGAGAACGCGGACAACCCCGGTGAGATTCTGATCCGCATCGATCGGGGCGCCGACTACGGATGGCCGTACTGTTACCACGACATGGTGACCGGATCACTGGTGCTTGCACCCGAGTACGGCGGCGACAAACGCAGAGCCGGGCAATGCGCCACCAAGACCCCAGCCCTGATGGCCTTTCCCGCCCACTGGGCGCCGAATGGGATGGCCTTCTATACGTCCAGCACCTTTCCGTCCGAGTACCGCGGCGGCGCGTTCGTCGCCTTCCACGGCTCCTGGAATCGTGCGCCCTTGCCGCAGGCCGGCTTCCGGGTGGTCTTCGCGCCGTTCCGGGGCAACCGGCCGATGGGTACCTTCACCACCTTCGCCGACGGGTTTCTCGCACGGCCCCCGGGCTCTGGCCGGGTGACGACCGGACCTGGGGTTCACCGGCCCGTGGGGCTGGCGGAGAGCCCGGACGGAGCCCTCTACATCAGCGACGACGCCGGGGGGACAGTCTACAAGGTCGTCTACAGGCGTACCCGCCGGCCCTAGGTGGGCTGGGGGCCGCCTGGATGGACGGCTTGGCGTGAAAAACATTGCGGGCAAAGCCGATAAGTGAGACAATGGGAGGCACCTTGACCTCCCTTTCCGCAGTGCCCCGCCCCTCCAAACCGATCCGAAGCCTTCTCAGCCGCCTGCTGAGGGGGTTGCGACGTGCGAGCGCTCCGCCGGAGCCACCCCACACACCGACCACCTCCGACACGGAGCGGCGGCTCAGCTTCATGCTCGAGTCCGTTCCCGTCAACCTCTGGTCGACCGACGCAAAGCTCAACGTCACATTCTCGCAGGGCGCGGGACTCAATCTCATCGGGTCGAGCGCGAGCGAGCAGGTCGGGTTGACGCTCTACGAGGTTCTCAAGACGCGCGACCCGAGCTTCGCTCCCCTCGGCGCACACCTGCGCGCGCTCCAGGGTGAGCTCGTGCGCTATGAAACGACCTGGCGCGGAAGGACGTTCGAGACGCGCGTGGAGCCGATGAGAGAATCCGATGGGCGTATTACCGGCACGGTCGGAATAGCCATCGACATCACCGACAAGAAGAAACTTTACCAGGCGCTCCACACTCAGAACGTGACGTTTGCCGCGCTGTTCGAGAGCGCGCCCGAGGCTATCGCGCTGCTCGACGAAACGGACAAGATCATCCGCATCAACAGCGAGTTCACCCAGCTGTTCGGCTACGGTTCCGACGAGGCCGTCGGGCGGAACATCAATGACCTGATCGTCCCGCGCGAGCTGTACGAGGAAAGCTCGAGCCTCACCGCCCGGGTCACGGCAGGGGAAAACGTCAGGGCTGAGTCCGTGCGCCGGCACAAGGATGGGCACACGATCTCGGTCGCCGTGGCGGCGACGCCGTTCCGCGTCGGAGACGAGCCCGGCAAGGTGTACGCGATGTATCACGACATCTCGGCGCGCAAGCGCGCTGAGGAAGAGCTGCGTGCGCTGCTGCTCGTCGACGAGCTGACCGGCCTTCCCAACCGCAGGGCGTTCATCACTCTGTCCGAGCAGGCGCTCAAGCTCGCGACGCGCATGTACCGCGACGTGCTGATGATCTTCATCGATCTCGATCACCTGAAGAGCATCAACGACACGTGGGGCCATCTCGCCGGCGACAGGGCGCTGATCGACACGGCGCGGGTGCTCCGCGAATCCTGCCGTGAGGCGGATATCGTCGCGCGGCTCGGCGGAGATGAATTCGTCGCGCTCCTGACGGTGGACTCGGACCAGACGGCCGAGCTGATCACCACCCGCATCAAGAGTCGCGTCGACAAGCACAATCGCGAGACCCAGCGCGGCTACACGCTCTCGCTGAGTGTCGGAGCTATCCGGTCGCGTGCGGAAGGGGCGGTGCTGGCGGACCTGATCGCCGAAGCGGACCTGGCGCTCTACGAGCAGAAACGGGCCCGCGGAAAAACATCACGCGGTCTCCCGGTAGTACTCCGCGAGGCACCAGGTCAGGAGGTCTCCGAGAATGATCCCAGTGTTGCCTGATTCGGGGAACCGCGCGCCCACCTCGGCGGCGAGACTCTGAGCTGACCTGACGACGTTGTCGCCGGTCTCCCCGGCCTGCTTCATCTCCGCGACGAAGCTGCAGACGGCGGACTGCAGATCCTCCTTGGTGTAAACGCCGGCGCTGAACACCGCGGCAAGCTCGTGGGCGAGGTTGATGTACGCCTTGCTCCGCGCGTTGCGCGCTTCTCTCTCCTCGCGATGCTTCCCGTTCTTGCGCCCCGCGCGACCGCCCATGAGCGGGAACGTGCGCGCGCGTCAGAAAGGTGTCAAGTGTGAGTCGGAAAAGCCTAAGGTACTCGCTGAACGACTCCGCACGAGACACGCGCGCCGCTGTTCCCCGATGGCTGCGACGTCTGATCGTCGGGTGCTGCGTGCACGACCAGGCTCGTTCCATCGCCGTCGAACACTGATATGCTTCCGGGCGTGAGAGTTATCCTGTCGGTCGTGAACGAGAGCGTAGCGCGTCCATCGCCGCCGGCAACGACGTTTGGCGCGTCACCGGCGTGTGGACCGCCGGGCCTCGTCAGTCCGTGCTCTCTGCCGAGCGGGTTGTAGTGGGCACCCGCTGTCGCGAACGCGCCGGCCCCGTCGCACCGGCCGACTTCATGGAAGTGAATTCCGTGCGCACCGGGCGTGAGCGACGACAGCGTGACGTCGACGTGCACCAGCCCGCCTGCTTCCTGCCGCACCTGCGCCGCTCCGACCGTCGCGCCGGACGCATCTCTCAGAGCCGCTGTCGCAGCCGCGACGGGCAACCGTGTTACGGACGTCGACGAGCAGGCCAGCACGACCAGCGCGGGAAACAAAGCTCTGAAGGGCAATCCGGGAGTGGTTCGCATGTTCGCCTCGACGGGTGCAGGTGGCTGGCGAGGCGGTATCAATCCCGAATGCGCATCCTCGTCCAGAGCACGATAGTCGTGCAATTATCCGACCCCGAATACTGCGCTGGCGCGAACGCACCCTGATACACCTCGACACCGACGACTTCGTCGCCATTCACGAAGGTGTTGATGTCGTCGGGCTCCGCGGAGAACCACGGCATGTCGTCCACGAAGTACTTGACGCATGGAGCGGAATTGAGGCTGATCGCGCCGCGCGTGCTCTGGACCACTTCTTCTCCTCTAGGACCGTAGCCGATCCGCAGGCCCGGGACGCGACGGAGGATGTCGACGAGCCGATTCGCCTTGATCCGGTCGAGCTCTTCGGGGCCGAGGAAGCGCCCGGTTCCGGATTTCTGGCGCCGGGCAAAACCGACGCGCTCCAGTGCCTGTGTGCGCCGCGCGGTGACCACGACGGGGTCAAGAGCGCTCACGAATTTGGGCAGCCTTATCGTGACGTTCTTCGGCTCGCGCGCCGAGAGATCAACGTCCAGCGCATCGGCGGCGTACCCGAGATGCCTGGCGACGAGTGTGTGGGAGCCGGAAGGAAGATTCCGCAGTACGAACTCGCCCTTTGCATCGGTGATCGCGACGGCGTCGGTGCCCGCCAGCTCGACTCTCGTGCCCGCGCCGGTCGCGCCTCCCTCGAGGAGGACGCGTCCCGACACGACGGCCTTCCCCATCTTCGTTCCGGAATCCGCCGACGACAGGAGCAGGGTGCGCAGGGCAAGCTCGGTCGGTAAATCGCCGAGCTGTACCCGCACCTGGGCGGTCTGCGAGGCGCCACGCGCTGCCTGCAGAGACGCCTCGAGCGAGCTCGGAAGTCCACACAGGTTGAAGCGTCCCGCCGCGTCCGTTCTTTCACGTACCACCCGCGGGCTCTGCCTGACGCCGATCGTCTTGGAAACTTCTATCTCCGTCCACGCGATGGAAACGTCCGCATTGGCCACGGGCTGAAGAGTTTCGGGATCCAGGACCCGGCCGATGACGGCTGAAGTTCCCTCCGAGCCCGGGCGCGGCGCGCACAACCGGGCAATCATCGTCTCGGCGGAAGGAACGCCCAGCACGACGATGCTGACGCTGTCGGGGCCGACGTGAAACGGCTTCGTGGCCAGGGCGATGCCGAGCGAGTCGAGAACGGCGTGGTAAACGCCCACCTGGTAGGTGCCGGGGGCTAGACTATCGAGCCTGAATCTGCCGACCGAGTCGGTGAAAACGGTCCTGGCCGCGCCGTCCACGAGCACTTCCGCGCCGGCCAGATACTCCGCGTGGAGGCTGTCGACGATGACGCCCGTTATCGAGGCTTTCCCTGTGGGCTTGAGAGGCGCGGGAGTGACCTGCGCGTGGGCGGCCGCCCCGCACAGGACCGCAGCCACAACGACGATCGTGGACTTCATCGCAGCCCCTTCTCTCTGGATTCGCCTTTCTTACCCCGCAGAAGGCGGACCAGTTTCACCAGGGGGTCGTAGTGGCGGTCGACCACCCTTTCCTTCAACGGAATGATCGCGTTGTCGGTGATCGTGATGTTTTCCGGGCACACCTTGGTGCAGCACTTGGTGATGTTGCAGTAGCCGATGCCATGCGCGTCCTTGAGCTCTGTCGTGCGCTCCAGAACATCCAGCGGGTGCATCTCGAGCTGCGCCGCGTGCACGAGGAGGCGCGGACCGACGAACTCCTCGTGGAGCTGATGGTCGCGGAGCACGTGACAGACATCCTGGCAGAGAAAGCACTCTATGCATTTGCGGAATTCCTGAACCCGGTCGGCGTCCGCCTGGCTCATTCTCCAGGTGCCGTCGGGAGCGTCGGGGGCCCGAGGCGTGAATTTCCTGATTCGCTTCTTGGCCCGAAAGCTCGACCCGACGTCTGTCACAAGGTCGCGCAGCAGGGGGAACGCGCGCATCGGCTCGACCGTGACCGGCTTGTCCAGATCCAGATCGCTGAGTCGCGTCATGCACATGAGCCGAGGCATTCCGTTGATCTCGGCGGAGCAGGATCCGCACTTCCCCGCCTTGCAGTTCCAGCGCACGGCGAGATCGTTGGCGCTCTCCGACTGGATCTGGTGGATCGCATCGAGCACGACCATTCCTTCCGACACCGCCGTCTTGTAATCGCGTAGCCCCCCCGCGGGGCCCGCACCTCCGCGCCAGACGCTGAACGTCGCGCTGCGGGTCTGGTCGCCGGCGGACGAGCCGCTTCGCGCGGCGGCGCGCTGGCCGCTCGCGACGATGTCGTGGGCAGCGCCAATCGCCGGGCTCGTCCCCTCCCGCGCGGTGCTCTTCGGCAGCGCCATTATTTGTTCTCCTCGATTATCTGCTTCAGGTCGGCGCGCATCTCCGTCAACGGCTCGCGGGAAACCTGGATCTCTCCGCCAGTCCCGCGCCGCACGACGATGTTGAACTTCGCGTAGGCCGGGTCCTTGTCGGGGAAATCGTCACGGAAATGTCCGCCCCGGCTTTCCTTGCGCTCGAGCGCCGAGCGCGTGATCGCCTCCGACACCGTGAGGAGGTTGGGGAGATCGAGCGCGGTGTGCCAGCCCGGATTGTATTCGCGGTTGCCGGTGACGGCGACTTTCCCCGCGCGGTCCCGCAGCCCCGCGAGCGCGTCGAGGGCGCGGCGCATCTCGTCCTCCCGCCTCACGATGCCGACCAGCTCCTGCATCATCTCCTGAAGATCGTGCTGCACCTTGTACGGATTCTCGGCGGTGGCGGCATCGCGCGCGAATGGCTCGAGCGCCGCGCGTGTCATCGCGTCCGCTTCGGCCGCATCGATCCTGGGTGAGCCCTGTCGCGCCGCGAACTCGGCGGCGTACTGCCCGGCGCGCTTGCCGAACACGAGCAGGTCGGAGAGCGAGTTGCCTCCAAGTCTGTTGGCGCCGTGCAGCCCGGCCGCGACTTCCCCTGCGGCAAACAGCCCCGGCACCGTTGACATCTGCGTGTCGCCATCCACTCTGACGCCGCCCATCACGTAGTGCGTCGTGGGACCGACTTCCATCGGCTCGGCGGTGATGTCGATGTCGGCCAGCTGCTTGAACTGGTGATACATGCTCGGAAGCTTCTTCTTGATGTGCTCGCCGCCGTTCGAGATCTTCGACGTGATCCACGAGATGTCGAGGAAGACGCCGCCGTGCGGGCTGCCGCGTCCCTCCCGCACCTCACGCACGATGGCGCGCGCGACGTGGTCGCGCGTGAGGAGCTCGGGCGGGCGGCGGGCGCTCTTGTCGCCCTGCGTGTAACGCCACCCCTCTTCCTCGTTGTCGGCGGTGGAGCTCTTGTAGTTCTCGGGGATGTCGTCGAACATGAAGCGGCGTCCTTCCTTGTTGACGAGAATTCCGCCCTCCCCGCGCACGCCCTCGGTGACGAGAATTCCGCGCACGCTCGGCGGCCAAACCATCCCAGTCGGGTGGAATTGCACGAACTCCATGTCCTGCAGCGCCGCGCCGGCGTTGAGCGCGAGCGACTGGCCGTCGCCCGTGTACTCCCAGCTGTTGCTGGTGACGTTGTAGGCGCGGCCGATTCCTCCGGTCGCCAGGATCACGGCCTTCGCCGCGAACAGCTTGAATCTCCCGCGCTCGCGGTCGTAGCCGAGCGCGCCCGCCACGCGGCCGCCATCCTTGAGGAGCGAGACGATCGTGCACTCCATGTGCACGTCGATCGGCTGGTGGACGGCGTAATCCTGGAGCGTGCGGATCATCTCCAGTCCGGTACGGTCTCCGGTGTGGGCAAGCCGCGGATACTTGTGGCCGCCGAAGTTGCGCTGAAGGATGCGGCCGTCGTCCGTCCGGTCGAAGACCGCGCCCCACGCTTCGAGCTCGTTGACGCGCGCCGGCGATTCCTTCGCGTGCAGCTCGGCCATCCGCCAGTCGTTGAGATACTGGCCGCCGCGCATCGTGTCCGCGAAGTGCACCTTCCAGTTGTCGCGGTCGTCGACGTTGCCAAGAGCGGCGGCGACGCCACCTTCAGCCATTACCGTGTGCGCCTTGCCGAGCAGCGACTTGCAGACGAGGCCGACGGACGCTCCCGCGTGCGCGGCCTCGATCGCCGCTCTCAGTCCGGCGCCGCCGGCGCCGATGACGAGCACGTCGTGCTCGTGCCGCTGGTACTCCGCCACTCTAGAACAGCCTCACGTCGTGCCAGATACCCATCGAGCAGAGGCGTATGTACACGTCGGTAAAGGCAACCCAAAAGAGGCTCACCCAGGCCCAACGCATGTGCCCGCGATTGAGGCAGCTCACGCAGTCATAAGTCCTTTTTCGCACCGGCGCCTGCGCCAGGCGGTCCAGATATCCGCCGACGAGATGACGCAGCGAGTGACAGCCGAGAGTGTAGCCGCCGAGCAATATGACGTTGACGGCGAGGACGATGGTTCCGACGCCGATACCGAATTCCGGTACTCCGGTCGCCTGATCCTCGAACCACATTCCCTTGTACGCATCGACTGCGAGGATGACCAGAAAGACGATGGCGGCGTAGAGGAAATACCGGTGGATGTTCTGGATGGTGAGGGGAAGAAATCTCTCACCGCGATAGCTCTTGCGCGGCTCTCCGACCATGCAGCTCGGCGGATCCGCCCAGTGCGACTTGTAATACGCTCCCCTGTAGTAGTAGCAGGTGAGACGAAAAAGGCCGGGGAACGGAAAGATCAGAAACGCCGGGGAAAACGGAAGAAAATCGGGTATCCAGCCCGGTCTGCCGCCCCGGATCCAGGCGTGGTGCGAGTCGGCGAAAAGGAGCGGCGAGTAGAGCGGGGAGAGATAGTTGCCGAGCTCGTAGTGGGCGTTCTGAAACGCCGCCCAGCCGGTGTACACCAGAAAACTCGTAAAAACCACGAACGCCGCGAGCGGCTCCAGCCACCATGCGTCCCGGCGCATGGTCTCGCCGAAACGGCGGCGCGTGAGCTGAACGACTTCAGTTGCCATCGATCGTTTTCCTCTGGGTGCGATCTCCAACCAAAGTTAATTTTTCGGACCAGGCGGGGATAGTCTCGGACGCGGCGATGCCGAATCGCCAGACGAAAATGCCCCCGGCGATTGACTCGCCGGGGGCATTCGACCGCGTGTGCCGTTCGTCAGCTGATCGTGCGGGTAGTCGTGGGGCGCGTTCTTCCCGGACCACCGCGGCGGCCGCCCTCGGACTTCATCTTCGAGCGGCGCTCGCTCATCGCCTTGACGCGCGCATCGAACTTGGTCCGCTGTTCGGCCGTGAGAACGGCGCGAATCTCGGCCTGTTCCTGGGTGCGAAGCGTTGTGCCGCCGGCCATCACCTGGCGCGCCCGCTCGGTGTTGGTCCGGAACGCGGTGCTGTCCCAGTTCTGACGTGCGGCACGCGCGGCATCGTGGAACGGCTTGGCGCGGTCGCGAAGGGCACGATACTGGGGCTGATACTTCGTGTGGATCGCGCGAATCTGGGTCCGCTGCGTTTCAGTCAGGTTCATGTCACGCGCCATGGCGAAATCGCGGCCGCCGCGCTTTCCACCGCGGCTCTTGCGCATCCCGCGGTCCTGGCCATCGGGGCCGCGGCGGAAGGAACCGGTATCGGAACGCGGCTGGGGCGTCGGACTCACCTGCGCCTCGGAAACCGCCCCCACACCAACGAGCATCAAGGCGCCGAGCGCCAGGGTACGAGCTGTCGACATTCAAACCTCCAACATGGTATGCGCCGCGCGCGGAGTGCCGCGACTCATAGGGTAGACGGAGGAGGA
>Ga0190265_10002912_pt1 | contig 11606 bp, 2 predicted proteins | sample Popmic124T_FD_133135 | JGI IMG/M metagenome (GOLD analysis project Ga0190265, IMG submission 133135) | Populus adjacent soil microbial communities from riparian zone of Indian Creek, Utah, USA - 124 T | ecosystem: Environmental > Terrestrial > Soil > Riparian zone | place: USA: Utah | collected...
CCTGGAGGCGGAGGTGGCCGAGGGCCTCTCCAACGGCTCGGCCAAATTCGACCTCAACGCCATCTGCATCCCCCGCGCCGGGGGAGGGATCACGCTGCTCTGGGAGTACGCCACCGCCCTGTTCGACCGCTCGACCATGGAGCGGATGATCGGCTGCTTCCACCGGTTGCTGGCCGGCTTCGCCGCGCACCCCGAGCGGCGGATCTCCGAGTTGCCGATGCTCTCCGAGGAGGAGACGGCGCGGCTCGCGGCTTGGAGCCGTGGCCCCGAGACCGTCCTCCCCGGCGGCCGTGTCCACGAGCTGGTGGAAGGCTGGGCGGACCGAGCTCCGGATGCCCTGGCCGTAGCGGATAGCCAGAGGAGCCTCACCTATGGCGAGCTTGAGGAGAGAGCCAACCGTCTCGCCCGCAGGCTGATCCGGCTCGGAGTGCGTCCCGAGGACCGGGTGGGCGTCCGCCTGGAGCGTTCGGTCGATCTCCCTCTGGCCCTGCTCGGTGTGCTCAAGGCCGGCGCCGCCTACCTGCCGCTCGATCCCGAGCATCCGGCGGAGCGGCTGGCCTACATCCTGGAGGACTCGGCGGTCCGCGTTCTCATCACCTCCGAGACATTGGATGAGCTGGAGGAGGAGAGCGCGGAGCGTCCACGGGTGTCCGGCGCGGCGTCCAACCTCGCCTACGTGATCTACACGTCGGGCTCGACCGGCCGGCCCAAGGGGGCCGAGCTGGCCCATGCCGGGCTGCTCAACCTGATCGCCTGGCACCAGCGGGAGTACGGGATCGCGCCGGCCGACCGCACGACCCAGGTGGCGAGCCCGGCCTTCGACGCCTCGGTCTGGGAGATCTGGCCGGCGCTCGCGGGCGGTGCCAGCCTCCATTTCCCTCCCGAGGACGTGCGCTCGTCGCCGCCGGACCTCCTGGCCTGGCTGGCGGAGCAGGGGATCACGGTCTGCTTCCTCCCCACGCCGCTCGCCGAGGCCTGCCTGGAGCTGGAGCCGCCGGAGGTGTCGTTACGCTTCCTGCTCACCGGCGGCGACCGGCTGCACCGAGTCGAGCGCCGGCTGCCGTTCCGCCTGATCAACCACTACGGCCCCACCGAGGGCACCGTGGTCGCCACGGCCGGAGAGGTCGGAGACGAGCCTGCGCCGCCGATCGGCCGGCCGATCGACAACTTCCGGGCCCACGTGCTCGACCGGCATCTCCAGCCCGTGCCGGTCGGGGTCGCGGGCGAGCTCCTGATCGGCGGGATCGGACTGGCCCGCGGCTACCTGGGCCGGCCGGAGCTGACCGCGGAGAAGCTCGTCCCCGATCCCTTTAGTGAAGGCGCGCGCCTTTATCGCACCGGCGACCTCGTGCGCTGGCGGCGGGACGGCCGCCTCGACTTCGTGGGCCGGATCGACCACCAAGTCAAGATCCGCGGCTTCCGCATCGAGCTGGGAGAGATCGAGGGCGTGCTGCGCGAGCATCCCGAGGTCCGGGATGCGGTGGTCGTGGCCCGGGAGGATGGGGGGGAGCGGCGGCTGGTGGCGTACGTGACAGGGACAGGCGCTGAGCTCCGCACCTTCCTCGCCGACCGCCTCCCCGCCTACATGGTCCCCGCGGTCTTCGTCGTCCTCTCCGAGCTGCCCCTCTCCCCGAGCGGCAAGGTCGACCTCGCCGCCCTGCCCGCTCCCGAGGCCGGACGCCCCATGGAGGAGAAGGCCGCGCCGCGCACCCCCACCGAGGAGATGCTGGCCGTGATCTGGGGCCGGGTCCTGGGTCTCGCCACGGGCGTGGGACCGGACGACGACTTCTTCGCGCTCGGCGGCCACTCGCTGCTCGCCACCCAGGTGCTGTCGCGCATCCGCGAGTCGTTCCGGGTGGAGCCGCCGCTACGCGCCGTGTTCGAGAGCCCCTCCCTGGCGGCCCTGGCCCGCGTGGTCGACGCCGCCCTGCGCGCCGGCTCCGGGACGGAGGCGCCGCCGTTCACGGCCGCGCCTCGCGACGGCGAGCTGCTGCCGCTCTCCTTCGCCCAGGAGCGGCTCTGGTTCCTCAACCAGCTCGGAAGCACTGCCGCCGATACTGCGGTCTACAACATCCCCGAAGCGTACCTCCTCCAGGGACGGCTCGACGTCGTGGCCCTGGAGCGGAGCTTCAACGAGGTGGTCCGCCGTCACGAATCGCTGCGCACCACCTTCCCCGTGGAGAGTGGACGGGTGATCCAGTCCATCGCCCCGGCGCTCCATGTCGACCTTCCGATGGCGGATCTCCGCACCCTGGAAAGGCAGCAGGAGGAGGTCCGGCGCTTAGCGGACGCGGAGGCGTCCCGGCCCTTCGATCTGGCGCGCGGGCCGCTGATCCGCACCATGGTGCTCCGTCTCGCGCCCGAGGAGCACGTCCTCCTCCTCACCCAGCACCACATCGTCTCGGACGGCTGGTCCATGGGGATCTTCGTGCGCGAGCTCGCGGCGCTCTACCGCGCCGCCTGCCAGGGCGAGCCCTCCCCCCTGGCACCGCTGGCGTTCCAGTACGCCGACTTCGCCCGCTGGCAGCGCGAGTGGCTGCGGGGCGAGGTGCTCGCACAGCAGCTCGGCCACTGGAAACGGCGGATGGACGGAGCGCCGGCCCTGGTCGAGCTGCCGACCGACCGGCCGCGGCCGTCGCTCCAGACCTTCCGCGGCGCCGACCGCACGCTCGTCCTCCCCGCCGGGCTCGCCCGCGACCTGGAAAAGCTCTCCCGTGCCCACGGCGTCAGCCTCTTCATGACCCTGCTCGCCGCCTTCCAGCTCCTCCTCTCGCGCTACACCGGCCAGGAGGACGTGGTGGTGGGCACCCCCATCGCCAACCGCAACCGCAGCGAGACCGAGGGGCTCATCGGCTTCTTCGTCAACACCCTCGTCCTGCGCACCGACCTCTCGGGAGATCCCCACGATCTAGACATTCCCGAGCTGCTGCGCCGGGTGCGCGACGTGAGCCTCCACGCCTACAACCACCAGGACGTTCCCTTCGAGAAATTGGTCGAAGAGCTGCGGCCGGAGCGCGACCTCTCGCACACGGCCCTGTTCCAGGTGCTCTTCGCCCTGCACAACGCCCCGTCCATGGAGCTGGAGCTGCCCGGCCTCACGCTGTCGCGCCTGGAGCCCGAGGGCAAGACCTCCAAGTTCGACCTCGCCTTCCACGTGCAGCCGCTCCGCGACGGCTCCCTCTCGGCCCTGGCGCGCTTCAACCGCGACCTCTTCGACGGCACCACCATGGACCGGCTGCTGCGCTGCTTCCGCAACCTGTTGGAGGGGATGCTGGAGCGGCCCGGTGCGCGGCTCTCCGACCTGCCCATGCTGGGTGAGCACGAGCGCTGGCAGATGCTCGCGGAGTGGAACGATACCCAGAGTACATTCCCCGCAGGCATCGCACTTCACGAGCCGTTCGAAGCCCGGGCGCGGCACACCCCGGCCGCCACGGCCCTGGAATTCGACGGCAAGGTGATGACCTACGGCGAGCTCGACCGCCGGGCCGACCGCCTTGCCCGCCGCCTCGCCGCCCTGGGAGCCGGCCCCGGCGGCCTGGTCGGCATCCATCTCGACCGCTCCTTCGACATGGTGGTCGCGGTGCTCGGCGTGCTCAAGTCGGGCGCCGCCTACGTGCCGCTCGAGACCTCGTGGCCCCGCGAGCGCCTGCGCTGGATCCTCTCGGTCCAGGGAATCGCCCAGGTCGTCACCCACGCTGGGCGAAGGCAGGGGCTCGCCGAGGCCGGCCTGGGCGCGGAGGGCGCAGTCTGCCTGGACGAGAACGGTCCCGAGGCGCAGGTCGTGAGCCGCGTCGGCCCGGACGACCTCGCCTACATCATCTTCACCTCGGGCTCGACGGGCATGCCCAAGGGAGTCATGGTTCGGCACGAGCCCGCGGTCAACCTCGTCCACTGGGTGAACGACACGTTCCAGGTCGGCCCTGGGGACAAGCTGCTCTTCGTCACGGCCCTCTCCTTCGACCTCTCCGTCTACGACCTGCTGGGCATCCTCGGCGCGGGCGGGACCGTGCGCATCGCCTCCCGGGCCGAGAGCCGCGACCCCCGGCGCCTGGTCCGGATCCTGGTCGAGGAGCGGATCACGTTCTGGGACTCGGCCCCGGCCACCCTGCAGCAGCTCGCGCCGTTTTTCCCCGCCCCCGCGCCGGTCAAGCCCTCGCTGCGGCTGGTCTTCCTCTCCGGCGACTGGATCCCGGTGACCCTGCCCGGCCGGGTGCGCGAGTCCTTCCCGGACGCCCGGGTGATCAGCCTGGGCGGTGCCACCGAGGCCACGATCTGGTCGAACTGGTACCCGATCGGCGAGGTGGACCCGGCCTGGAAGAGCATCCCCTACGGCCGGCCGATCGCGAACGCCCGCTACTACGTCCTGGATGCGGGGCTGCGGCCCTGCCCGATCGGCGTGCCGGGCGACCTCTACATCAGCGGCCCCTGCCTCTCGCTGGGCTACGCCAAGGCGCCGGACCTGACCGCGGACCGCTACGTCCCCGACCCGGTCGGCCCCGAGCCCGGCGGGCGGCTCTACCGCACGGGAGACCGGGCGCGGTATTTCAGCTCCGGAGGGATCGACGGCACGCTGGAGTTCCTCGGCCGGCTGGACAGCCAGGTCAAGGTGCGCGGCTACCGCATCGAGCTGGGCGAGATCGAGTCCGTGCTCGCCGGGCACCCGGGAGCGCGCGAGGCCGTGGCCCTGGTCCGCGAGGACGTGCCGGGGGATCAGCGCATCGTGGCCTACTACATCCCCGAGCGCGAAGAGGCGCCGCCCTCCGCCCACGAGCTGCGCGCCTGGTCGGCCGAGCGCCTGCCGGACTACATGGTGCCGGCTGCGTTCGTACCTCTCAAGAAATGGCCGCTGTCGGCCACGGGCAAGCTCGACCGTAAAGCCCTGCCGCCGCCGTTCGCGCCGAAGCCCGAGCCCCTGGTAGCCGCGGCACCGAGGACCGAAATGGAGCGGGTCATCGCCGCGATCTGGCGCGAGGTCATCGGCGTCGAGTCCGTGGGGATCGACGACAACTTCTTCGACCTCGGCGGGCACTCCCTGCTGCTCGCCCGCGTCCAGGCGCGCCTCTCCGAGATCCTCGGCCGCGAGCTGCCCATGGTGGACCTCTTCCGCTACCCGACCGTGGGCTCTCTCGCCGAGGCGGTATCCACGGAGGAGCGCGAGCTCCCCGAGGCCGTCGCCGTCCGGCCGCGGACCCACGACCGGATCGCGGTGGTCGGCATGGCTGGCCGCTTCCCCGGCGCCCGCGACCTCGACGAGCTGTGGCGGAACCTGCGCGGCGGCGTCGAGTCCATCCGTTTCTTCGGTGACGAGGAGCTGTTCGCCGCCGGCGTCCATCCCGACCTGCTGGCCGACCCGGCCTACGTCAAGGCTCGCGGCGTGCTGGAGGGGAGCGATCTCTTCGATGCCGGTCTCTTCGAGTTGGCGCCGCGGGAAGCCCAGATCCTCGATCCGCAGCAGCGGCTCTTCCTCGAATGCGTCTGGCAGGCCCTGGAGCACGCCGGCTACGGCGGCGAGCGCTGGCGCGGGGAGACGGGCGTGTTCGCGGGAGCGAGCGAGAACACCTATCTCCATCAGATCCTGGCCAACCCGTCGCTGCTCGCCGCCGTGGGGCGCTACCAGGTCTCGCTCGCCAACAATCCCGACTATCTCTCCACCCGGGTCTCGTACAAGCTCAACCTCCAGGGGCCGGGCCTGTCGGTCCAGACCGCCTGCTCGACCTCGCTCGTGGCGGTCCACCTGGCCTGCCGCGCCCTGCTCCAGGGGGAGTGCGACCTCGCCGTGGCCGGCGGCGTGTCGGTGCGCGTGCCCGAGCACGCCGGATATCTCTATGAAGAGGGCGGGATCGCCTCGCCGGACGGCCACACCCGTACATTCGACGCCCGCGCGGCGGGAACGGTGCGGAGCAGCGGTGTGGGCGCGGTCGTGCTCAAGCGCCTGGAAGACGCCCTGGCCGACGGCGACACGGTCCACGCCGTCATCCTCGGGTCGGCCGTCAACAACGACGGCTCCTGCAAGGTCGGCTTCACGGCGCCCGCGGTCGAGGGGCAGGCGCGGGTCATCCGCAAGGCCCATCTGGCCGCCGGGATCGATCCCGAAACCATCGGCTACGTCGAGGCGCATGGCACGGGCACGGCCATGGGCGACCCGGTCGAAATTGCTGGGCTGACCGAGGCCTTCCGGGCCGGGGGAGCGCGCAAGACCGGCTTGTGCGCGATCGGCACCGTCAAGACCAACATCGGCCACACCGACGCCGCGGCCGGCATCGCCGGCCTCCTCAAAACCGTGCTCTCCCTGGAGAACGGCGAGATCCCGCCGAGCCTCCACTTCGAGACGCCCAACCCGGCGATCGACTTCGCGTCGAGCCCGTTCTACGTGGCCTCGGAGCTGACCGGCTGGAAGTCCGATGGCCCGCGCCGGGCCGGCGTCAGCTCCTTCGGCATCGGCGGCACCAACGCCCACCTGGTGCTGGAAGAGGCCCCGCCCCCGGCTCCAGCAGCGGCATTGGCGCGGCCGGTCCAGCTCCTCGTCCTCTCGGCGGTCACGCCCGCGGCTCTCGACGCCGCGACCGCCAACCTGGCGGAGCGCCTGGACACCCTGCCGGACACCCCGCCGGATACTCTTGCCGACGCGGCCTGGACTCTCCAGGCCGGGCGCAAGCCCCTGCGCTGCCGGCGGATCGCGGTCTGCCGCGAGCCGCGGGAGGCGGCGGAGCTGCTGCGCTCCGGCGACTCCGCGCAAGCCCCGGCCCGGATCGTCCCCACGGACCCGCTCTCCGTGGCCTTCCTCTTCCCCGGCCAGGGCGCCCAGCACCTTGGCATGGCCGAAGAGCTGTATGCCGAGGAGCCGGCATTCCGCGAAGCCCTCGACGAAGCTTGCGAGATCCTCCGGCCGGAGCTGGGGCTCGATCTCCGCGACGCGCTCTACGGGAGCGGCCTGGACTCAACGGCCCTGGCGCAGCCGGCCCTGTTCGCGGTCGAGCACGCGCTAGCCCGGCTCTGGATGTCCTGGGGCGTGAAGCCCGAGGCCATGCTCGGCCACTCGGTGGGCGAGTACGTGGCCGCCTGCCTGTCCGGGGTCTTCTCCCTGGAAGACGCCCTGCGCCTGGTCGCCGCCCGTGGCCGTCTGATGCAGGAGCAGCCGCCCGGCGCCATGCTCGCGGTGCCGCTCGCCGAGAGCCAGATCGTCCTCGAAGGCTCGCTCTCCCTGGCCGCGGTCAACGCCCCAGCGGCTTGCGTGATCTCGGGGACCGTCGAGGACGTCCGCGCCTTCCGAGAGCGTCTGGGGGAACGCTTTGGGGAGGAATTGGACTGCCGCGTCCTCCACACCTCGCACGCCTTCCACTCGGCCATGATGGACCCGGTCCTGGAGCCGTTCGCCCGTCTCCTTCGGGGGATCGAGCTGCGCCCGCCGCGCATCCCCTTCGTCTCGAACCGCACCGGCACCTGGATCACGGCGGACGAGGCGGTGAGCCCCGACTACTGGGCGGGCCACCTGCGCAACACCGTCCGCTTCGCCGACGGTCTGAGCACCCTTCTCGGGCAGGGGCGAAGGACGGCCCTGCTGGAGGTCGGCCCCGGCGGCACGCTCGGCACCCTGGCCGGCCAGCACCCGGACCGCAAGTCCGCGGACCTCGTGGCCCGCTCCCTGCGCCGGCCCAAGGAAGACCGGAAGGATCTCGAAGTGCTGCTCAGCGCGCTCGGCCGGCTCTGGCTGGCGGGCGCCGACGTCGACTGGAGCGCGGTCCATGCGGGCGAACGGAGACGGCGCATCCCGCTGCCGGCCTACCCGTTCGACCGCCGCCGGTATTGGGTCGACGGGGTAGACATCCACAGGCTCGAAGTCGAAGCCGGACCGGTGATCTCCATCCAGGAAGCGACTGCGGGCGCGCGCACGCCGCTCGAAGAGACCGTGGCCCGCGTCGTGCGCGATCTCCTGGGTTTGGATGAGGTCGGCCTTCACGACGACTTCTTCGACATCGGGGGGAGCTCGCTGATGGGCCTGCAGATGAGCGCCCATCTGCGCCGCGCCCTGGGGGTCTCGATCTCCGGCGACCTGCTGCTGGAGGCGCCGACGGTCGCGGCCATGGCCAAGCGGCTGGAAGCCCGCCTCGCCGCCAGAGCTGACGGCACGCCCTCCCGCCCGAGCTGCCTGGTCCGTCTCCAGCCCGCGGGTCACCGTCCGCCGCTCTTCCTCGTCCACCAGGTGGGCGGCTTCGCCTACACCTTCCGCGCGCTGGCCCGGGAGCTGGGCAACGACCGTCCTGTCTTCGGCCTCCGCTCCCTCGGGCTGGAAGAGGGGGAGGAGCCGCTCCTCACCATAGAGGCCATGGCGAGCCACTACCTGGGGCTGATCCGGGAGGCGCAGCCGCGGGGCCCCTACCTCCTGGGCGGCGCCTCCATGGGAGGCATGGTCGCCTTCGAGATGGCCCATCAGCTAGCCTCCGCCGGGGAGGAAGTGTCGCTGCTGGCGCTGATGGACACTCCCTGCCTCGACCAGATGCCGGCAAAGGAAGGCCACGCCGAGGCCGTGGCCGCTGTCTTCCGGGGCCGGGTGGACCTCTGCCCGAACGAGCTGCGCGAGCTCCCGCCGGAAGAGCAGCTCGCCCTAGCCTCCGAAAAAGCGAACGCCGGCGGGGACGGCTTCGACCCGGCCGAGATGACCCGCCGCGTGAAAGTGCTCACCGCCAACATGGACGCCCTCTACACCTACGCTCCCCGTCCGCACCCGGGCTCGATGATCTACTGCCGGGCGGAATCGAGGAGGCCGGGAGATCCGCCGCGTCCGGAGCTGCCCTGGATCGAGCTGATGCGCGGAGGCACCGAGGTCCACGTGGTGCCCGGCGACCACATGACCATGCACGAGCCGCCGCACGTCCACGCCCTGGCCGAGCGGCTGCGGCGGTGTCTGGGGCGGGTGGCGGAGACCTCACCCCCTATCCCCCTCTCCCATCTCCCTGCCGCCCCCGCCGGGAGAGGGGGGACGTGACCGGCACGGTGTCCAGATAGGCCAGAAGGAAAGCCGGAGAAGACCCGCGGGAGGGGGCTCTGCGGCCCACGTGCGCCGCGCCCCGATGCACGTGCGCTGCGCAAGCTGGCAGGCACGGCAAGCAACACGGCACGGGCTCCGTGCCCCGGTGCAGCAACGCCGTGCCCCGGTGCACGCAACGCAAGCCCCAGTGCACGCAGCGCAAGCCCCGGTGCACGCAGCGCAAGCCCCGGTGCACGCAACGCAAGCCCCGGGGCACGCAACGCGAGCCCCGGTACATGCAACGCAAGCCCCGGTGCATGGCGTTCGTGCCCCGGTGCACGGAGCTCGTGCACGCCACCTTAGCGTTGCAGTCAGATGCCGCGAGCCTCGTGCTCTCCAGCGCGGCGTCTCGGCTCAGGGGCATTGCGTTCGCAACGCAATGCAACGTAACGCGCCTCAGTGCCGCACCGATGTCAGGGGCGCCCGCAGCGTGGGGTGGTACATTCCCTCCTGTGAAGGGTGACATCGAGAGAGTCCTGAACGCACTGAACCAGGTAGGAGTCCGATACCTGGTCGTCGGGGGAGTCGCCGTCGTTCTGCATGGCTTCCTCCGCACCACCAAAGACCTGGACCTCGTCATCCAACTCGAAAGGGACAATTTGCAAAGGGGCCTTCAGGCTCTGAAGGACCTCGGCTTTCAGCCGGTCGTCCCGGTTCCTCTGGAAGCCTTCGCAGATCCCGTCATTCGAGAGTCCTGGATCCGGGAGAAGAATCTGGTGGTCTTCTCCCTCTGGCATTCAGAGAGGCCGGGGTTCCAGATCGACCTTTTTGCTTCGGAGCCATTCGACTTCCAGGAAGTTTACGGGCGGGCTCTCCGGGTCCCTCTGGACAGGACTGAGGCGACCGTGATCGCGGCCCGAGACCTGATCGCCCTCAAGCGCCAAGCCGGTCGTTCGCAGGACCTCGCAGACATCGAGGCCCTGGAAGACCTGGCGAAAGGTTAAGCCATGCCTGAAGAGAAGCATCCGTCCGCTAAAACCGAAAGCTTCCAAGAGGCTTGGACGTTTGCGGGCAGCCGCTCCAGGGTGCTGCGCATGGGGCTCGCAATGACGCCCGCCGAGAGGCTCCGATGGCTCGAGGAGACGGTGGAGGAGATGCTGCCCTGGGTGGGAAGGGCGCGGCTCGGACGGCCGGTCGATTCTTCGGAAAGGTAGGAAGCCCCTCCCCAACCCTCGCCCGCGTTAGTGCGCGGGGCAGCTCCCTGCCCTACCACAGCACCGCGTACCCAAGCTTTAGAAAGAACGTGCGGTCCCTCTGGGTGAGGTCGATCTCCTGAGTTCCCAGGTAGTTGTCCGAGTAGCCGGCCAGGAGGACGGTCTGGGGGTTCAGCTTGTAGGAGAAGAGGAACTGGGAGAAGAAGTTCTCCTCCTCCGCGTTCAGAGGGAGGCCCGGACGGAAAAGGTCGAGGTCCCGCTCCACGTCCCGGTACTGCAGGATCGCCCTCACGAAGGTGCGCACGTTCAGGTGGTAGCGCAGCGTGGCCTGGGTCAGCTCGGCCTTGAGATAGCGCTGGCCGTGGACCAGGAACTCCTGCCGGTTGTGATCGAAGTCGCCGAAGAGGTGGCGGCCGACGCGGAAGTCGAAGGACGGCTGGATCTGCACGAAGTCCACTTGGCGGACATTGGTGAAGTCGATCACCTCCCCCTGGCGCAGGAAGAGGTCCATCCCGAGGTGGCCGCTCGGACGGATCGCGAGCAGCAGATCCTGCCGGTAGTTGAACCACTCGTTGCCCAGGAAGCTCTCGTTGTTCGGCAGCACGCGCAGGCGTACCACGCTCTGCATCGGACCCTCATAGGTCATGAACACGTTGAAGTCCTGCTCCAGCAGCTCGCCGTCCTTGTCGTCCTTGGTGCTGGAGTTGACGTTGACGATGAAGCGGCTGTACCAGCCTCCCTTCTGGCCCCAGAAGGTGCGCTGGAGCTGGCCGCTCGCCTCCTCGAACCCGACCTGCGGCATGAAGCCGCTGTCCGCCCGGAACTCGTCCGCGATCGAGTTGTAGGCCGCGCGCCACATCCAGTCGCGGGTGGTGTGCGCGTACTCGCCGACCCAGGCCTCGCCCTCGAACGCATCGACGCTCTGGCGCAGGCTGCGGGCGAGCTCCAGCGGATAGTCGGTGCGGGAGCCCAGGGCCTGGAAACGAATGGTGTCGACGGGCGTGATGCGGACGCTGCCGTCCACCCCGTAGACCTGGTTCGAGTAATCGTCGCCGTCCCGGCCGGCGTAGAGGACGCCCAGGGTCGAGGTCTCTCCGATGTCGCGGCGGTAGCGCGCCACGCCGGTGCGCACATCTTCATCCAGGAACGCCACGGTCGAGCTCTCGCGGCCGGGGACGAGCAGGGCGTTGACCCGGTCCTCGGTGACGAAGGCGCCGAAGGCGTTCTCCTCTTCCTTGCCGGTCAGCTTGAGCCCGAACTTGGGATCGAAGACCGTACGGGTGAAGACGGCGTTGTAGGCGGTCGTGAAGAAGTCGGCTCCCTCCAGGAAGAACGGGCGCTTCTCGGGGAAGGAGAGGGCGAAGCGCTCGTTGACGTCGAGCACGGCGAAGTCGGCTTCGACCTGCGAGAAGTCAGGGTTGACCGCC
>Ga0190265_10002913_pt1 | contig 11605 bp, 6 predicted proteins | sample Popmic124T_FD_133135 | JGI IMG/M metagenome (GOLD analysis project Ga0190265, IMG submission 133135) | Populus adjacent soil microbial communities from riparian zone of Indian Creek, Utah, USA - 124 T | ecosystem: Environmental > Terrestrial > Soil > Riparian zone | place: USA: Utah | collected...
CGCATCAGGTTCATCTTCGAGCCGGCCTTGTCGTTGGTGCCCGACGCGCGCGCGCCGCCGAACGGCTGCTGACCGACCACCGCGCCGGTGGGCTTGTCGTTGATGTAGAAATTTCCCGCCGCATTCCGCAACGCGGACGAAGCCTCGATCACCGCGGCCCGATCGCGCGCGAACACCGCTCCGGTCAGCGCGTACGGCGACGTGCGATTCACGATGTCGAGCATCTCCGGCCACTTCGCGTCTTCGTACGCATGAACGGTCAGCACCGGCCCGAAAATTTCCTCGCACATCAATCGATAGGACGGGTCCGTCGTTTCGATCAGCGTCGGCTCGATGAAATACCCTTCGTCACCTTTGCAGCCGCCACCCTGGATCACCTTCGCGTTCTTTTTGGCGTCCTCGATGTAGGCGGAAATCTTGTCGAAGGCCTTCCTGTCGATCACGGCGCCCATGAAATTGCGGAAGTCGCGCACGTCGCCGACCTTGATCTCCTTCATCATCGCCACCATGCGATCGCGGATGTCGTTCCAGCGCGACTTCGGCACGTACATGCGGCTGGCGGCCGAGCACTTCTGCCCCTGGAACTCGAACGCGCCGCGCACCGCGGCCACCGCCACCTCCTGCGGGTCGGCCGAGTGGTGCACGACGATGAAGTCCTTGCCGCCGGTTTCGCCGACCAGCCGCGGATAACCGCCGTACTTCTCGAGGTTCTGGCCGACGCGCTGCCACATGCTGTTGAACACGGCCGTACTGCCGGTGAAGTGGATGCCGGCGAGATCGGGGTGCTCCAGCAGGGTATCGGTAATCTGCCTGGCGTCGCCGGGCACGAAGTTGATCACACCCGGGGGCAAGCCGGCGGTTTCGAGCAGGCGCATCACGTAATAGGCGCTCAGCATCGACGTGCTCGCCGGCTTCCACACCACGGTGTTGCCCATCAGCGCCGGCGCGCCGGCGAGGTTGCCGCCGATGGCGGTGAAGTTGAACGGCGACACCGCGTAGACAAATCCCTCGAGCGGCCGGTACTCCATCTGGTTCCAGACGAAGTGCGAGCTGTCCGGCTGCTCCGACAGTAATTCCTGTGCAAACGCGACGTTGAACCGCCAGAAGTCGACGAGCTCCGACGCGGCGTCAATCTCCGCCTGGTACGCGGTTTTCGACTGGCCAAGCATCGTGGCGGCGACGATGGTGGAGCGCCAGGTCGTGGTCAGCAGTTCGGCGGCGCGCAGGAAGACCGCGGCGCGATCTTCGAACGACCAGCTCGACCACTCCGCGCGGGCGCTGACCGCGGCATCGGCCGCCTGCTTCACGTGCTCCGGCGTGGCCTTGTGAAAATTGGCGAGCACATGGGAGTGTTTGTGCGGCATCACCGTGCGTTCGGTGGCACCGGTGCGAATCTCCTGGCCGCCGATGATGAGCGGGATGTCGATGGTTTCGGCCGCCATCTGCTTCAGGCGGCTCTTCAGCTCAGCGCGGGCCGGTGTCCCGGGCGCATACGTGAGATTGGGGTCATTTTCTGGGCGGGGCACGCGACGGCGGCCGGCAAATACGTCAGGCATTGGCGGGTTCCTTAGGATGATGGACGACTGTCTATTCTAATTCCCCCGCCCTCCACCTTCGCTAAAGCTGCGGCGGGGACAGGCAAGTCCCAGGCCCCAGGCCCCAAGCCCCGGTTACAATTCGCCCGTGCGCCGTCGACTCGTCCTGCTGACCGTCGTGCTGTTGGCCTTCGACTCGCATCCGCGAGCCCAAGCGCTCGCGGACACTCGCTCAGGCCAAGGCGCCTCAACCCCCAAGACCCTCGTTTACGGCGGCGATCGCGAGTTCCCGCCATACGAATACATCGATGACGAGGGCCAGCCGGCCGGGTTCAACATCCACTTGATTCGCGCGCTGGCGCGCGAAGCCGGCACGACCGTCGAGATCCGCCTGGGCCAGCGCGACGAGCGCATGAAGGAGTTCGACCACGGCGCCACCGATGTGATGTTCCTCTCGTACTCCGAGGATCGCGCCGCTAAATATCAACTGCTCGATCAGACCTGGACGCTCGCACAGGTGGTGATGATGCGCCCGGGCCTGCCGCGTTATCCGCACGGCCTCGATGATCTGTGGGGCGTGCGGATTGCCGTGGATGAGGGCTCGATCAATCACCTGCTGCTCGCCGCCTTGCCGGAGTCGCGCCGTCCCGCGCTGGAAGTGGTGGCGACCCGCAGTGATGCCATCGAGGCCTTCGCGCGCTCGGCCGTGGACGGCGTGGCGGGCAACCACCTCACCATGCGGTTCCTGATGGGCACGCTCGCGGAGAATGCCGTCGAGGTGCCGTTGATTTCGAGGCCGTATCACCTCGCGGTGCTGCCGGGACGCGAGAACGTGGTGGCGCCGTTGCGCGTCGCGCTCGATCGCCTCAAGGGCACCGGCGAGTTCGATCGGCTGGTCGAGCTGCACCTCAGTAATCCCGTCCGGCGGACCTGGCTCGATCGCTATGCCTCGATCTTCGCCATCGGCGGCAGCGTGGCGCTGCTGCTGTTCGTCGGCGGCACGGCGTGGAACCGCTCGCTGCACCGGCAGGTGCAGGCGCGCACGAAAGCGGTCGAGCGCACCGAACGGCGCTACCGCGACCTCGTCGACAACGCGAGCGACATGATCTACAGGACCGACCCGTTCGGCCGGTTCACGTTCGTCAATCCTGTTGCGACGCGCATTCTCGGGTTCGACGAGGGCGAGCTGCTGTCGATGAAGTATTTCGAGCTGATGCGGCCCGACTGGGTGCCGCGGGCGATGGGCTTCTATGAGAAGTCCGCGAAGACGCGCGAATCGACCTACCTCGAGTTTCCGGTCCGCAAGAAGGACGGCGTCGAGATCTGGGTCGGCCAGCACGTGCGGCCGATCATCACCGGCGGCCGCGTCGAAGGCTTCCAGGGCATGGCGCGCGACATCACCGATCGCGTCAGTGCCCAGTCGGAGCTGCGCGCCGAGCGCGACTTCGTGTCGGCGATTCTCGACACCGCGCCGAGCCTGATCATGGTGCTCGATTCGCACGGCGACATCGTCCGCTTCAATCGCGCCTGCGAGGAGCTGTCGGGCGTCTCGATGGGCGAGGTCGCGGGACGCGCGGTCTGGGATCTGCCGTTCATGCTGGACGAGGACCGCGAGGAGATTCGCCTGAACATTCCGCGGCTGGCGGCGGCGACCGTGCCGGTGAAACTGGATCGCACCTGGGTGGGCAAGACCGGCGCGCGCCACGTGATCGCGTGGACGGTGATGGCGCTGCGCGGCCAGACCGGCGCCACCTCGTACCTGATCGGCCTCGGCTCGGACGTGACGATGGCCCGCGAGCTGGAGCGGTTGAAGTCGCAGTTCATTTCAATGGTGAGCCACGAGCTGCGCACGCCGCTGACCTCGATTCGCGCCTCGATGCAGTTGCTGATTGCCGAGGACATGACCGGCAACGAAGACGCCGACCAACTCGTGCGGGTCGCGCTCTCCAACGCCGATCGCCTGATTCGCATCGTCAACGACATCCTCGACATGTCGAAGATCGAAGCGGGCGAGATGATGGTGACGCCGAGGCGCACGCGCCTGCAGCCGATCATCGAGGATTCGGTGCGTTCCGTCGAAGCGCTGGCGCGGGACGCCGGCGTCAGGATCGTGCACGAGCCGAACGGGGTCGGCGAGGTGATGGCCGATCCGGATCGGACGATCCAGGTGCTGGTGAACCTGTTGTCGAATGCGGTGAAACACGCACCGAGCGGATCGAAGGTCGAGGTCAGCATGGCCCAGGAGAACGGCCTGGCCGCGGTGGCCGTTCACGATCACGGCCCGGGCATCCCCGCGCACAAGGTTGATTTCATCTTCGAGCCGTTCACGCAGCTCGATGGCAGCGATACCCGCCGCATCGCGGGCACCGGCCTGGGGCTCACCATCGCCCGCGCCCTCGCCGAGAAGCAGGGGGGTGGCATCCGTGTGTCATCGCGGGAAGGTGAAGGCGCCACGTTTACGCTGACGCTCCCCTTGGCTTAGCCAAATCCCGGCCCATTGTGCGACAACAGTGACCATCAGGTGACACCAGAGACGTCGATCAAGCCTGCGGCAGTGGATTAGCAATAGGAGGCGTCACACCGATGGCGTACCATTTGCCACCGGTGCAATTCGCCTCACCCCAGGCGCTAAGCGGCCTTCTTACGGTCGAGCTTACCCAAGTCGACACGATGACGCTCGCATCGCGAATCGCGGATGCACTCCACGCGGCACACGAGCGTGGACACGTGCACGGCGATCTGCGGCCGGCCACGGTGCTCATCGCCGGCGATCAGACCGTCACCTTTCTCGAGCCCCAGTCCGTTGTCCCGGTCGCCGGCGCGCGGATCGCGGCCTACGTGAGCCCGGAGCAGATCCGCGGCCGGGCCGTCGATCGCCGCACCGATATCTGGGCCTTCGGCTGCGTCTTGTTCGAGATGTTGAGCGGGACGCCGGCCTTCAGCGGCGATTCCGACGAGGCCGCGCGCGCCGCGGTGCTCGAGCGGCATCCGGACTGGTCGCGGCTGCCGGCCAGGGTGCCGACGCGCATCGTTCATCTACTGCAGCACTGCCTGCAAAAGGATCCAAAGGATCGGCTGCACGACATTGCCGATGCGCGCATCGAGATTGATGCCACGCGGCGGACCGATACCGACTTCGTCGAGCGCGCGTCGCGCGCCCGGATCGGCTCGCGCGCAGGATGGATTGCCGCCGCGGTGCTGCTCGCGACCAACGCCTGGCTCGCGTCGGGCTGGCTGCGGCCGGCGCCGTCAACCGCTGCGAGCAGCGGCGAGGCTCCGCCGTTGCACGCGGTGATTCCCGTGGCACCAGGCGCGTCGCTAGCGATTGGCCGCGGTTCGTCGCTGGCCATCTCGCCGGACGGGCGGCAGCTGGTCTACGTCGCCGAGTCGCAGGGCCGCACGCAGTTGTACCGCCGGCCGCTCGATCGCGCCGATGCGGCTCCGATCGAGGGCAGCGTTGGCGCGGCCGATCCGTTCTTCTCTCCCGACGGCCGGTGGATCGGTTTCTTCGCCGGCGAGAACGTGATGAAGATTCCCGCCGCTGGCGGCGCCGCGGTGACGATCGCCGATGCGCCCACGCAGCGCGGTCTCGCCTGGAGCGCCGACGACACGATCTACGTGACGCCGCGCGACAACACCGGGTTGTGGCGGGTGCCGGCAAGCGGCGGCGCACTCGAACCCGTTACGACACTCGCCGACGGTGACGCCAGCCATCGCTGGCCGCAGGTCCTCCCGGGCGGCACGGCCGTGATCTACACGATTTGGAACGGCGCGTGGGATCCCGCGCGGATCGCCGTGCAGCCGCTCGAGGGCGGCAAGCCGGCTCCCGGCCGCGACCGCCGCATCATCGTCACGGGCGGCGGATTTGCGCGCTACGTGCCCGGGCCGGCCGCCAATCTCGGACGGCTGATTTACGCGCGCGCCGAGGAACTGGTGTCTGTGCCCTTCGACCTGTCGCGTCTCGAAGTGACCGGTGAGCCGGTACCGATCGCCGATGGGTTGATCGCGAATTTCTCCGGCGGCGCGCAGTTTGCGGTCTCGCCATCGGGGATGCTGGCGTTTGTGACGTCGAGTGGTGAATCCCAGGATCGTGAGCTCGTCTGGGTGACGCGCGAGGGGAAGACCACACCGGCGGCGAAGCTGCCTGGCCTTGGCCGCTGGTTCGACCTGTCGCCGGATGGCCGGCGCGTGGTTCGCTACAAGGGCGAGGGCGCCGGCGGCACCGTCTGGGTTGACGATCTCATCACGGGCGCGTCGACGCTGGTCACGCCGCGCGGCGCGGCGTCCGCGGGACCGGCCGATCGCCTGAACGCGGTCTGGTCCGGCGACAGCCGCCACATTGCCTACGCCGCCGGCACGCCCCTGAATCTGTTTGCGGTAACCGCGGATGGCAAGGGTACGGAACAACGGCTCGCGACGAGTGCCCACACGCAGTGGCCCGGTTCATGGTCGCCCGACGGGCGCCTGCTGGCGTTTGTCGAAAATCATCCGCAATCCGGGTCCGACATCTGGGTGTTGCCGCTCGACGTCCTGCAACCCGCGGCCGCGCGGCCGTTCCTGAGCACACCGTTCAACGAGTCGGCGCCGATGATCTCGCCTGACGGCCGCTGGCTCGCGTATCAGTCGAACGAGTCGGGCCGCTACGAGGTCTACGTGCAAGCGTTCCCGGACGGCGGCCGGCGAATCCAGGTCTCGACCGACAACGGCGTCTACCCGCGATGGTCGCCGCGCGGCGACGAGTTGTTTTTTCGCTCCCTCTCGACCCGGGCCGGCATGGCGGTGGCGTCGTTCGACGGGCGCGGCCGCTTCACGCCGGCACGCCAGATCTTCGAGCTGCGGCGGTTTGAAAGCATTCTCGACGTGACGCCGGATGCCGCGCGGTTCCTGATGATGCCGGCCGCGACGCGCGAGGCGGCGCCGTCGCATATCAACATCGTGGCCAACTGGACCGGCGGCCGTGAGCGATAGCGGCTCGACGCCCACCGAACTGCTGCAATCGTGGCGAAAGGGCGGCAGCCGCGAGGCCTTCGACAACCTGGTTTCGGTGCTGTACGCGGAGCTCGAGAACCTCGCCCGCGAGGCGATGAAGAGCGAGCGCCCCAATCACACTTTGCAGACGCACGCGCTGCTGCACGAAGCGTATGTCCGCCTGATCGACGCGAACGTCGACTGGCGGGGCCGGGCGCATTTCCTGGCGGTGGCGGCCCGCACCATGCGGCGCATCCTGGTAGACCACGCCAAGGCGCGTCAACGTCTCAAGCGCGACGGCGGCATCCAGGTTGCGCTCACCGACGCGCTCCGCGCCAGCGAAGTGGTGGCGCCGATTGACATGCTCGTGCTCAGCGAAGCGATCGATCGGCTGGCCGTGCAGGATGAACGCAAGGCGCAGATCGTCGAGCTGCATTTCTTCGGCGGGTTGACCTGCGACGAAACGGCTGAAGTCCTCGACGTGTCGATCTCCACGATCGAACGCGAACTGCGGGTCGCGCGCGCCTGGCTGCATCGCGATCTGGCCGCGGGCCCGGCGTGAAGGCGCCGCTCAGCCCCGAACGCTGGCGGCGGGTCAACGACCTCTTCCTGGCCGCCGTCGAGCAGCCGGGCGCCTCGCGGGCGGCGTGGCTCGACGCCCAGTGCGAGGGCGACTTCGATCTCAGGCTGGAAGTGGAGTCTCTCCTCCAGGCCGACGCGCCTTCCGACGTCAGCAGCTCGGTGGCGCGCGCGGTGACGTCGGCGATTGCCGAATCAGCCATCACCGCGCCGGTGATTGGCACGCAGACGGTCGGTCCTTACCGCATTCTTCGCGAAATCGGCCAGGGCGGCATGGCCACCGTCTATCTGGCGGTCCGCGAAGGCGGCGACTTCGAGCAGCGCGTGGCCATCAAGGTGGTGCGCGGCCTGCTCGGCGGCGACGCCCTGCGGCGGTTTCGCGCCGAACGCCAGATTCTCGCGTCGCTCGAGCACCCCTCGATCGCGCGGCTGCTCGACGGCGGCACCACGGCGGACGGCGTGCCGTATCTCGCCATGGAGTACGTGGACGGCATGCCGATCGATCAGTACTGCCGCGAGCGCGGCCTGACCATCCACGAGCGGCTGCAGCTGTTCGGCCGCGTCTGCGACGCGGTCACCCACGCCCATCGCAACCTCGTCGTCCATCGCGACATCAAGCCGTCGAACATCCTGGTCACGCCGGACGGCACCCCGAAGCTGCTCGACTTCGGCATTGCCAGGCTGATCGCCGACGATGGGCCCTCGGGAATGCCGCTGACGATAACGGGGATGCGCATGCTGACCCCGGAATACGCCAGCCCCGAGCAGGTGCGCGGCGAGCCGATTACCACCGCAGCCGACGTGTACTCGCTGGGCGTCCTGCTGTTCGAGCTGCTGACCGGACAGCGGCCGCTGGCGTTTACGACCCGGCAGACCGGCGAGATCGAGCGCGTGGTGTGCACGGTCGAGCCGCGGCGGCCGAGCACCGCCGTGAAGTCGGGCAAGGACTCGCGCCAGCTCGCCGGCGATCTCGACACCATCGTGCTCACCGCGCTGCGGAAAGAGCCCGCGCGACGCTATGCCTCGGCTTCGCACCTCGCCGAGGACATCAGGCGCCATCTCGATGGGCGGACGGTGGTGGCCCGCCAGCCGACCTGGAGTTACCGCTCGAGCCGTTTCATCCGGCGCCATCGCGCCGGCGTGGCGGTTGCCGTCGTGTTCACCGCGGTGGTGATCGGCTTCGGGGCAACGTTGTTCATGCAGAACCGGCGCGTCCTGGCGGAGCGCGATGCCTCGGAGCAGGTGACCGACCTGCTGCTCGAGTTGTATTCGGCATACGACCCGACGTCCTCGCGCGGCAGCCGCGTCACCGCGCAGGAGCTCCTCGATCGCGGCGCGTCCCGCATCCAGACCGAGCTCAAGGGCCAACCGGTGATGCAGGCGCGCATGCTCGATCGGTTCGGCGCGCTGCTGACCAACATCGGCCTGTCCGATCGCGCGGTGGACGTGCTGCGATCGTCGCTGGCGGCGCGCGAATCCACCGGCGACACCGATTCCGCGGCGACCGCTGAAACACTCGCGCACCTCGCCATCGCACTGACCGAGCGCGGGGAGATGGCGGAAGCCGAGCAGCTCGCGCAACGTGCCATCGAGATTCGCCGCCGCGTCGCGCCCGGTACCGCTGAACTTGCGGAATCGCTCAACACGCTTGGAACGATCCGCGATCGGCGCGGCGAACCGGACGGCCCCGACATGTTGAGGGAAGCCAGCGAACTCTGGCGCCGGACCAGGGGCGTCGACAGCTTCGAGTTCGCGGCCGGCATCGGCGCCCTGGCAGCGAGCTCGCGATCGCTGGCGAGCGCTCCGGGAGCGCAGATCATCGCGCGCGCGGACCTGCTCAAAGCCGAGCGTTCTGAACGAGAGTTGCTGGGCGCCCGCCGCAAGGTGCTCGGCGATGTGCACCCGTTGACGTCCGCCAGCCTCAACACCCTGGGTGTGCTGATGCGAGCCATGGGCCGGCACGCGGAAGCGGAGCCGATGCTGCTCGAGGCGCTGGCGGCGCGCCGGCAGCTGGCCGGCCGGCAACGGCTGCTGGTGGCGCGCACGCTCGACGTGCTGGCGCGCGTGCTCCACGAGCGGCAGCGATCGGCGGAGGCGCTGCCGATGGCCGAGGAGGCGTTGGCGATTCGGCGCGCGATCAGCGGTGATGCTGATTTCGAATACCGCAGCTCAGAGACGTTGCGAGCGGCAATCCTCGGCTCGCTTGGCAGGGGAAAATGAAGAATTAAGAATTAAGAATTAAGAATTGAGAATTGAAAATTCAGAATTGAAAATTCAGAATTCAGAACGCGGAGCTTTCAGCTACCGATTGCGATCCGTATTGCGGGCAATCGTCGTGATGATCGCGACTAACTCCCTCGACTCTTCGACCAGCGCCGTGACCCGCTGGTGTCCGGCCAGCTGGGTCGCGGTGAGGATGCGCAACCAGTAGTTCGCCTCGCGCACTTCACGCAGCGCGCCTCGGATCAACGATAGAAAGTGGGCGCGGCTTCCTGCGGCGGCGGCTTCTTCCAGGTGCGCACCGGTGGAGGTCGCCGCGGCGATGAGCTGCGACCAAACCTTGAGACTCGGCGTGTCAAGACGCCCTTGTGGAAATGCACGTATGACGTCGCACGCAAAGGCGAAGGCGCGGACTTTGATCTCGTATGGGTGGTGTGAATTGGGATTCATGCGCCGATCGGGTGCATACGGCGCGCCGCCAAATTCAGGCGTGAAACGTGTGAGAGGCTAGATTGCAAAGCACTTACTGCAACGGATCGCAGCGGCTATCCTGGCACTTTCTGCAACGCACTAATTCTTAATTCTTAATTCTTAATTGTTAATTGTTAATTGTTAATTCTTCAGTGGACCACGGAGATGGTGCGCCATTTTCCCTGGCGGAAACGCGCAACGGTGAGGACGCAGCGGGTGAAGTGACCCAGCACGATCGCCAACCAGATATCCTCGGGCTGCAATGGTCGCGTCATCTGGATCAGCGTGCACATGCCGATCGGCACCGCGATCTGCGAGGCAAGCGTGATGAACAGCGGGCTGCGCGTATCGCCGGTGCCCTGCAGGCCGCCGGTGTAGGTCAGCGCCAGCGTGATGAAGAACCCGGACACGGCGAGGTACTGAAGCAGTTGCTGGCCGATGGTGGCCACCGCGGGTTCCGTGGCGCCGAAGGCGGCCAGCAGGACCTGCGGAAATGCGACGAAGCACAAGCCCACACCCGCGGCCACGGCCAGGCCAATGCGTGACGCCGCTTGCACACCCTGCACCGCGCGATCCGGTTGCCCCGCGCCGAGATTCTGCCCGGCGATGGTCGCCGCCGCGCCCATCAAACCCACCGACGTCCAGGTAATCAACGAGAAGAGCTCGGTGTAGGCAATCGTGTAGGCGGCCTGGGCCGCGGCGCTCTGGTTCAGCGATCCGATGAAGCGCAACAGCATGACGCCGGCCACGTTCATGGCGATGCCCTGCACGCCGCTCGGCAGCCCGAATCGAAACAGCGATCGGATGATCGTCCAATCGGGACGCCAATCCATGTGCCGCGAAAACTTGATCACGAGGCGGCCCTTGAACAACTGGTAGAGCGCGTAGATGCTCACCGCGCTCGAGGCGGTCACGGTGCCGATGGCGGAACCAGCCGTGCCGAGCGCGGGGATGGGGCCCAGGCCGGGAATCAGGATCAGGTTCAGGATCAGGTTGAGCACGGTCATGGTCACGCCCAGCCGCAGCGGCGTGCGCGAATCGCCGGCGGCGCGCAGCGCCGAGGTGAGCATGAAGAACAGCAGCATGCCGATGCTGAACAGGAAGTTGATGCGCAGGAACGGCAGCGCGAGCGAGACCACTTCCGGAGAGGCGTTGACGAGATCGAGGAGATAGGGCGCCGCGAAGTAGCCGATTGGGCCCATCACCGCATACATCGCAATGGCGGTGAGAAACGCCTGTTGGACGGTGCGATTGACCTTGTCCACGTCGCCGGCGCCGACGTATCGCGCCACCAGCACCGCTTGCCCGGTGAACAGCGACGCGATGAAGACGATTACGACGAGGAAGATCTGCCAGCTGGCGCCGATGGCGGCGTTACCGGCGTAGCCGATCAGGTGGCCGACGAGGATGTGATCGATCACCCCCTGCAGTCCGGCGATCACGTTTTGCAGCATGGTCGGCCACGCCAGCTTCCAGACGGCGGGACCGATCGGGCCTTCAATGAGCGAGCGATCGAACGGGGACTTTCCTTTTGGGACCGGCTCAGACAAACGCCTGATTGTACCCTGACGGCCCGATGGCCTGATGGCCTGATGGCCCGCCCCTAGACGTCGAGTTCTACCGCGTCTTCGGCGCGGTCCATGATGAAGCGGAAGCGCGCCGACGCGTCTTTCCCCATCAATTCATTGATCACACGATCCGTCACAAGCTGATCGGCGATTTCCACCTTCAGCAGCCGCCGCGTGCGCGGGTTCAGGGTGGTTTCCCACAGCACCTTCGGCATCATCTCGCCGAGGCCCTTGAAGCGCGTGATCTCCGGCGTGGCGCGGCCG
>Ga0190265_10002914_pt1 | contig 11601 bp, 7 predicted proteins | sample Popmic124T_FD_133135 | JGI IMG/M metagenome (GOLD analysis project Ga0190265, IMG submission 133135) | Populus adjacent soil microbial communities from riparian zone of Indian Creek, Utah, USA - 124 T | ecosystem: Environmental > Terrestrial > Soil > Riparian zone | place: USA: Utah | collected...
CCCCATCCCGGTACCTCGCAGATCCCCCACGAGATCGGCGCGCCGGCAACACGGTCCATCAAGGCGGTCATCTACATCCATTTACCGGGCGGGCTGTTAGAGCGCTCTAACACTACGCCACTCGTCGAGGGTGTCAAGGCTGCGACGTCCGGTAAGAATCTCGCCGTGGCCGACGACCCGACGATGGACGACGTCGCCGCCGCGGCGGGCGTGTCGCGGGCGCTCGTGTCGCGTGTCATGCGCGGCTCACCGCGCGTCAGCGATCGATCGCGGGCGGCCGTGCGCCAAGCGGCCGCACGCCTCGGCTACCGACCCAACCTGGCCGCGCGGAACCTCGCCAGTGGGCGCACGTCGACGTTCGGCGTCTTGCTCAACGACCTGCACAACCCGTGGTTCGCGGAGATCGCCGACGGGATCCACGATGCCGCCGATGGCGCCGGATACCAGATCATCATCGCCAACGGCCGGCGCTCGGCGGCGACGGAGGATCGCGCCGTCGAGTCGTTCCTCGCCTACCGGGTCGACGGCATGATCCTCGCCGGTTGCCGCCTCCCCGCCGGGCGCATCGATGGCCTCGGTGCCAAGACCGCCGTCGTGTCGGTGGGTCGGCCGCTGCGATCGAGCCACGTCGACACCGTCAACACCGACGAGCGGCTCGGCTCCGAATTGGCGGTGCGACACCTCGCCGACCTCGGGCACCGCGACATCGCCCACATCGACGGCGGCCGCGGTGCCGGCGCGGCGCCTCGGAAGGCGGGTTACCTGGCGGCGATGAACGCCGCCGGTCTCGGCGCCCGGTGCCGCGTCGTGGCGGGTGACTTCACCGAGGAAGCGGGGGTCCACGGCGTCGAGGTGCTGCTCGCGGCGGGTCGGTTCCCGACCGCGATCTACACCGCCAACGACCTGAGCGCGATCGGCGCCCTCGACCGGCTCGAGGACGAGGGGCTGTCGGTGCCCGGCGACGTCTCGCTGGTCGGGTTCGACAACACCGCGCTCGCCGCCCTCCACCACATCGGGTTGACGACGATCGACCAACCGCGAGCGACGATGGGCGCGCTCGCCGTCCATCTGCTCCTCGAGCGGTTGGAGCGCCGCACGACCGTGCGCCGGGAGGTCGTGCCACCCTCGATCGTGGTGCGCTCGACGAGCGGTCCGGCGCATGCGTGACCACGTGATCGGTTCCGTCGCCGGCGTGATGCCGCTCGCCCTGATCGCGACGATCGGACTCGCGGCGTGTGGTGACGACCCCGACCCGGCGCTCCCGACGCAGGCCGCGGTCGAGGTCGTCACCACCGGCTGTGGGCCGATCGCCGGCCGCGGCGACGGCCTCGTCGTCGCGCCCGGCCGGGTGCTCACCGCCGCCCACGTGGTGGCCGGTTCGGACCACGTCCAGGTCAGCACCCTGTCGGGGACGACGAGCGCCGAGGTCACCGTGTTCGACCCCGCCAACGACGTCGCTGTGCTCGCCATCAATCCGCTGTTCGCACCCGCGATCCCGATCGGTACTGCGGACGTCGACGACCGCGGCGTCGTGGTGGTTTACCGGGACGGCGCGCCGACCCTGGTGCCGGTCCGCATCGTCGAGGTCGTGACGATCCGCACTCAGGACATCTACCTCGACACGATCAACGACCGTCCCGGCTATGAGCTCGAGGCCGTGATCGTCCCCGGCGACTCCGGCGGTGTGGTCGTGGTCGATCACCGGGCTGTCGCCATGGTGTGGGCGCGCAGCCGGCGCTCCGACACGAGGGCCTGGTCGGTCGATGCGCTCGTCGTCGCCGATCGTCTCGTCAGCTCCGAACCGGTCGACACCGGCGAGTGCACGAGCTAGCGCGCTGCGCCTGTCGCCCGACCACGGTTCTGGGCTGCTGATCCTTTCGGCACCCGCACGAATCAGCCACCCAGAACGGCCGAGCGCCAGTTCGGAGCGCCGGTCAGACCCTTAGTTCGGGTTCCGACCAGAAGCCGGGCAACGCCGTCGCCCGGCCACGGGCGTACTCGCCGATGCGTTCGAGGGCGGCCGGATCGAAGACATCGATCACGTCGAACACCGCCGCCGACCCAGCTGAACGCAGCGCGAGGTCGAACTCGCTCCTCGGCCGCGGGATCGCCGACGTGAGCACGAGCACCCGCTCACCGGCGCCGCGCAGCGCGTGGGCCCGGCCGAGTGTGCGCCACACAGAGTCGGTCGACGTCAGACCACCGCGATGGGTGACGAACGGGCCGCCCTGCTCGATGACGAACCGACCACCCTCGACGTCGAGGACGACCGCCGGCACAACCACTCCGGTGCCCTTCAACCTGACGTCACGGGCCTCGATCGCGAACCCCGCACCGGCGAGCACCCGTTCGACGAGGTCCTTGCCGGATGCGCCGGTGCCAACTGGTCGGTCCGCCGGCTCGCCCTCCTCGAGCACACGGGCGCGCGCCAGCTCGACGTAGCCGGCGTCGAGGTCGTACCCGACGTATCGCCGGCCGAGACGCGACGCGGCGACGAGCGTCGACCCGCTGCCCATGAACGGGTCGAGCACGAGGTCGTCGGCGAACGTGTAGAGCTCGATCAGCTTCTCAGGGAGCTCGACTGGGAACGGCGCCGGGTGACCGACCCGGCGGGCACTCTCCGATGGCAGTTGCCACACGTCGAGCGTCAGCGCCATGAAGTCCTCGGCCGAGATCGTGGTCTCGGACGGGAGCCCCTCCTCACGCCGCTGGTCGACCTTGCGGGCCCGCTCGAAGCGACCCTTGCTGGCCACGATGATGCGTTCCGTGACGTCGCGCAGCACCGGGTTGGTGGGGCTGCGGAACGAGCCCCACGCGCACGAGCCACTCGCCCCGACGCCCTTCTGCCACACGATCTCACCACGCAGCAGGAGACCGAGGCGGTCCTGCAGGATGTGGACGACGTCAGACGACAGGCTGCGATAGGGCTTCCGTCCGAGGTTGGCGACGTTGGCTGCGATCCGACCGCCGGGCTCGAGCACGCGAACGCAATCGGCGAAGACATCGGCGAGCAACTCGAGGTACTCGAGATACGAGCTCGGCACACCGTCGCGCTCGAGCTCCTCCTCGTACTGCTTGCCGGCGAAGTACGGCGGCGACGTCACCACGAGAGCGACCGAGTTCTCGGCGAGGGTGTGCATGTTGCGCGCATCGCCGCACACGAACGGCTCGTCGACGGGCTTGGGCGGCAGCACGGTCGCATCGTCGTCGAGCACCGGCGGTTCGAACCGCCCGTAGAAGCCCGACGCGTCGTGCGACTCGCGGCGGCTGACGCCGAAGTTCGACGTCGTCGTCCTTCGCCGCTCGTCCACGCGGCGAATGGTACGGGACCATGCCGGCGACCCGACGGACATCGACCGGGATCGCCCGGATCGACCTAGTGAACGGGCGGCCCGAGCACCCGATCGAGGTACTCGTTGCGGAACGTCCCGCCCGGATCGAGCTCGGCCCTGGCCGCCACGAACTGATCCCATTGCGGGTAACGGGTCCGCAGCGTCGCCGCCGACTGGTAGTGCAGCTTCCCCCAGTGCGGCCGGCCCTCGTAGTCGTCCATGATCGCCTCGACGCCCTGGAAGTACGCCTCGTACGGGGCGCCTCGGTACTGGTGCACCGCGATCCATCCGTTGGCCCGGCCGTGACCGGTCGACAACGGGATGTCGTCGGCCGCCGACACCCGCACCTCGATCGGGAACAGCGGTGGGAACGAGAGCGTTGCCGTCAGGTCACGGACACGCCGGACCGCGTCCGGGATCGCCTCGACCGGGATGCCGTACTCCATCTCGACGAAGCGCACCCGGCGCGGGCTGCAGAAGATGTGATCGCTGCGGTCGATCAGGTCGCGCTCCGACGCGGCCGACGTGATCAGCTTGGCGAGCCGCGGCGCCTGCGCGGGGAACCGCCGGCCGATCCGGCACACCAGACCGAACGCCGCGTTCTCGGCGACGTACTTGTCGCGCACGTAGGCGAACCGCGACTGCGGCCGCGCCGGTTCGGTGGTGCGATGGTTGCGCTTCACCTGGCAACGGCGGGTTCCCGGCATCCAGTAGAACTCGACGTGCTCAGCGCTCGTGGTGAAGTCGGCGAAGTCCTCGAGCACGTCGTCGAGCGCCTCGATCGTCTCGCGGGCGTGGAGATCGAACGCCGGCACGCATTGGATCGTCACCTTGGTGACGATGCCGAGGGCACCGACACCGACGCGTGCGACACGAAGTAGATCGGGTCGGTTGGCGGCGTCGCACGTCACGACGTTGCCGCTCCCGTCGACGAGCTCCATGCCGACGATCGTCGTCGCCAGGTTGCCGAGGTCGGCGCCGGTGCCGTGCGTCGCCGTGCTGATCGCCCCGGCGATCGATTGGGCGTTGATGTCGCCGAGGTTGGGCATCGCCAGCCCCGCCGCGGCGAGTTGATCACAGAGGTCGCGCAGGCGGATCCCCGCCTGGACCGTCACGCGGCCCGACGCCGCGTCGACCCATTCGACCGCGTTCATCGCGTCGAGCGCGACCAGCACCCCGTTCGTCATCGCCGCCCCCGTGAATGAGTGCCCGGCGCCGATGGCCTTGACGGCCTGACGCGATCGGCTGGCCTCGGCCACGATCGTCGCCACCTCGTCGGTGCTCGACGGGTTCCGGACGGCAGCCGGCACACAGGTCTGGTTCCTCGCCCAGTTGCGCACCGTCGCCCCACCCGAGACGATCTTCGAGATCACCGCGGCGACGGTAGTGCGGGCGGCCGTCGCACCATCCACCGCCGGGGTTCGTCCTCCACCGTCGAGTAACCCACGCGCGCATACACCCCGTGGGCGTCGGCGGTGCCGAGAAGTTGCAGCGGGAGGCCGCCCACGGCCGGGTGCTCGACGATCAGTCGGACCATCGCCGTGCCGACTCCACCGCCGCGATGCGCCTCGAGCACATACACGTCGGCCAGCCAGGCGAACGTCGCCAGGTCGGTCACCATGCGCGCGAACCCGACCTGTTCCCCACCGTCGGACTCGGCATCGAGATACGCACCGACCACGAGCAGGCTGTTGGCCACCGCCGTCGCCTGCACGTCGAACGGCCGGCCGCGCGCCCAGTACGACGACTCACTCAGGAACCGGTTGCACGGCGTCGACGTCGATCCGCGCCCGATCGGTGCTGAGCAGGTATCGGTCGTGCTGCTGCTCGATCACGTGGGGTGCCACGGCGACATCGTGTGACGCCGGCCGGTCGCCGCGCAAACCGGTTGACGGCCGTCCGGATCCCGCCGGTGTTCGGGAGAGGACTCACGTACGATTGAGGGATGCGGACTGTGCACGGCACCTGTCACCACGACTGCCCCGACTCGTGCGGTTGGACGGTGACCGTCGACGACAGCGTGCCCGAGCCGGTCGCGGTCAAGTTTCGCGGCGACCCCGCCCACCCCTACAGCAAGGGTGAGCTGTGCCCCAAGGTCAACCGCTTCCTCGACCGCGTCTACAGCCCCGACCGCATCCTGCATCCGCTGCGGCGCACGGGGCCGAAGGGCAGCGGCGAGTTCGAGCAGATTTCGTGGGACGACGCACTCGGCGAGATCGCGACGCGATTGCACGACGTGATCGACACCCACGGCGCCGAGGCGATCCTGCCGTTCAGCGACGCCGGCAACCAGAGCGTCGTCGCCATGCAGGGCATCAGCGGCCGGTTCTTCAACCACCTCGGTGCGAGCCGGCTCGTGCGCGCGATCTGCGGGCCGACCGTCGGCGCCGGAATGGCGATGACGAATGGCTCCGGGCTCGGCATGGATCCGCTCGAGATCCGCCACGCCAAGCTGATCATCCTGTGGGCGACGAACACCAAGCTCACCAACCGTCACCTGTGGCCGACCATCGAGGAGGCCCGCGCCGATGGCGCGCGGGTCGTCGTGATCGACCCGATCCGCACCGCCACCGCCGACGCCGCCGACTGGTTCCTCCAGCCCCGCCCGGGCACCGACATCGCGATGATGCTGGCGATGATGCACGTCCTCGTCCGCGACGGTCTCGTCGACGACGCATGGGTGGCCGAGCACACGACCGGCTTCGACGAGCTCGCCGAATCCGTCGCCGATTGGACTCCCGCCCGAGCGGCGACGGCCACCGGCCTCGCCGCGGGTGACATCGAAGCCCTCGCTCGCGAGTACGGAACGACCCGCCCGGTCGCGATCCGCACGCTCATCGGCGGCGAGCACCACGAGAACGGGGCGATGTTCTACCGCACGCTCGCGTGCCTGCCGGCGCTCGTCGGCGCCTGGTCCGACCGCGGCGGTGGAATCGCACGGAGCGTCGGCAGCTGGCAGAGCCAGCTCGTCGACGATGACGCGCTCGACCGTCCCGACCTGCTCGGCGACCGCAACCCGCGATGGTTCAACATGAGCCGGCTCGGCGAGGTGCTCATCGAGTCCGACCCGCCCGTTCACGCGATGATCGTGTGGAACTGCAATCCGCTCGTGATCGTGCCGAACGCCGAGCTGACCCGGCGCGGCCTCGAGCGCGACGACCTGTTCACGATCGTCCACGAACAGTTCCTCACCGACACGGCCCGGTATGCCGACATCGTGCTGCCGGCGACCACGCAGATCGAGGCGACCGACGTCGTGACGGCGTGGGGGCACCTCTGGATGGGCTGGAACGAGGCGGCCATCGCCCCGCTCGGCGAGGCGGTCAGCAACAGCGAGCTGTTCCGACGAATCGCGCGAGCGATGGCGCTCGACGAGCCATCGCTCTTCGACGACGACGAGACCATCCTTCGCGAGTCACTCCCGACCGTCGATCTCGATGCGCTTCGCCGCGACGGATGGGTACGTGTGCCGTACCCCGCGGACGGCCGCCCGTGGGGGAACGGGGAGTTCCCCACTGCGTCCGGCAAGGTCGACCTGGCCAGCGACCGCCTCGAGCAAATCGGCCAACCACGCGTCCCCACCTACGTCCCACCGCGAGAGGGCCCCGACGGAGACCAGGCATTGGCAGCACGGTTCCCGCTCCAGCTGCTGACACCGAAGCAGCACACCCGCTTTCTCAACTCGAGCTACTCGCCGCTGCCGAAGCACGGCCCGCTCGAAGGTGCGCCGTTCGTCGAGCTCGATCCGATCGACGCCGCGTTGCGCGGTCTCGCCGACGGCGACTGCGCCCGAGTGTTCAACGACCGCGCCAGCGTCGAGGTGCCAGTGCGGATCAGCGACCGTCTGCGTCCGGGTGTGACGGCGATCCCGTTCGGTTGGTGGATGCGCCAGCATCCCGACGGCATGGTCGCCAACAGCCTGACCAACGACACCCTCACCGAGTGGGGCGGCGGCGTGGCGTACAGCGACACGCTGGTCCAGATCGAGCGTGCGCACGCCGGGTAGCGTCCGCCGGGATGGGCATCCGGCGTCTCGGGGTCGTGACCGCGATCGCCGTATTCGGGATCGCGAGCGCGGCCTGCACCGGCGACGACGACACCAGTGCCGACGACACCAGCCCCGATGCGACTGACGACGCTGCCGAGCCGTCGACGCCGGCGGCGCAGCAGGCAGCACCGCCGACAACGGCGGTGCCGGCGTCGACGGCCGCCGCTCCGTCGACCACCGAGCCGCCCTTCACGTACGAGGCGACGATCCGGCGCACCGCTCACAACATCCCCCACATCACCGCCGACGACCTCGGGAGCCTCGGCTACGGATACGGCTACGCGTTCGCCGAGGACCACCTGTGCTCGCTCGCCGACGTCGTCGTCCAGGCCAGGAGCGAGGCCGCCAGCTTCTTCGGTGCGGGGCCCGACGACATGTGGCTCGAGCAGGACCTCGTGTACGAGGTGCTCGACCTGTACGAGCGAGCGGCCGACGATCTCGATCGGGCCGAGCCCGAAGCGCGCGACGTGATCACGGGCTACGCGGCCGGCTTCAACCGCTATCTCGCCGACACCGGCGCCGACGCCGTCGACGGCTACTGCGCGGGCGAGCCGTGGGTCCGTCCGATCGACGAGTACGACCTGGCCGCGTACTACAAGTCGCTGTCGTGGCGGGCCAGCGTCGACCCGTTGCTCGGCTACATCGCGTCGGCGACTCCGCCCACCAGCCCCGACGCGACCACGGACACCGTCGAGATCGTCGAGACCGCCGCCGGTGCACCGGGCGGCGAGTTCGGGCCGGCGATCGCGTCGCTCGTCCCCGATGCCGGCGAGCTCGCCAGCAACGCCTGGGCGATCGGTCCCGATCGCACCGCGGACGGCACGACGATGCTCGTCGGCAACCCGCACTTCCCTTGGCAGGGTGCGCTCCGGTTCTACGAGGCCCACCTCACCGTGCCCGGCGAGCTCGACGTGTACGGCGTGTCACTGCTCGGCTCACCCGCGATCAACATCGGGTTCACCGACGGCGTCGCGTGGTCGGCCACGGTGTCGGCCGGACGCCGGTTCACGGCCTACACGCTCGATCTCGTGCCGGGCGATCCGACGCGGTACCGCTACGGCGACGACGAGCGGGCGATGACGAGCCGCACCGTCGGCGTCGACGTGCTCGCCGCGGACGGCACGACGAGCACCGTCGAGCGCACGTTCTGGTTCAGCCACTACGGCCCGATCATCGACTTCCCCGGCCTCGGCTGGACCGATGCGCAGACGCTCACGTTCCGCGACGCGAACGCCGACAACGACGAGTTGATCTCGCAGTTCCTCGCGATGAACCGGGCCCGGTCGATGGACGACATGATCGACGCGCACGCCACATGGCAGGGAATCCCGTGGGTCAACACGATCGCCGCTTCCGCCGACGGACGGATCTGGTACGCCGACACGTCCGCCACGCCGAAGCTGTCCGATCAGGCGATCGCCGCGTGGCGCGCCAACCTCGCCGCCGATCCGATCACGAAGGTCGCGCTCGACAACGGCGTGATCCTGCTCGACGGCAGCGACCCGCTGTACGAGTGGGTCGTCGACCCCGACGCACGCGACCCCGGCCTCGTGCCGTTCGACGAGATGCCGCAACTCGAACGCACCGACTTCCTGTTCAACGCCAACGACCCGTTCTGGTTCGTCAACCCCGACGAGCTGCTCAGCGGCTACTCGCCGGCGCACGGGCTCGAGGAGACGCCGGTGTCGAACCGGACGCGAATGAACGCTCGCCAATTGTCGGTCGAGGGTGGCGACGCCGGACCCGACGGCCTGTTCACACGCGAGGAGCTCCGCGACTCGTCGGTGAGCAACCGCGTCTTCACCGCCGAGATGCTCGTCGACGAGGTGGTGGCCGAGTGCAATGCCTACGCCGCGGTCGTCCGCGATCCGAACGGCATCTGGCAGCCGGCATGCGACACGCTGGCCGCCTGGGACCGCCGCGTCGATGTCGACTCGGTCGGCGCCGCGCTGTGGCGCGAGTTCATCGACACGTTCTCGGGCGCTGAGTTGATCGACGCCGGGCCGTTGTGGGACGTCGGCTTCGATCCCGCCGACCCGCTCGGCACACCGAACGGCCTCAGCAACGAAGCCGAGGTCCCGACTCGGATCGCGGCGGCAGTTCTGCGCCTGCGCGCGGCCGGTTTCGACCTCGACTCACCACTCGGCGACCTCCAGACGACCGACCGGAACAGGGAGCGCATCGCCGTGCACGGCGGCACGGGAGCCGAAGGCGTGACCAACGTCGTCGGGTTCGGGACCAACGACACGACGACCGAACCCAGTGTCGAGCGCGGCCAGCGGATCGAGGGATCGCGCTCGCTGACGACGCTCGGGTATCCGGTGAGCAACGGAACGAGCTTCATCTACGACGTCGAGTTCACCACCGACGGTCCGGTCGCCGAGGCGTTGCTCACGTACGGCGAGAGCGGCGATCCGACGAGCCCGTTCTTCGCCGATCAGACGGCGATGTTCGCCGCCAAAGAGTGGCGACCGATCCTGTTCACCCCCGACGCGATCGCCAACGACCCCGCTTTGCGCGTATACGAGATCAGCGAATAGTCAGCGCGCCCGAGAGAGCATTTTGCCGAGACGGTGCGAGGGCCGACTCAATCGGACCGAGTCGGCGACCAGACAATCATCGAGACGGCGTAGGGTGAGCCGACTCATCAAATAGGGTCCAGGGATAGCCTGCCGGCATGGCAAGCGAGCTGATCTACGCGTTCAGAGTGATGCGCTTGCCACTCCTCGACGCCGGTGGGGCGCCGATCGGCAAGATCGAGGATCTCGTCGTCGTGCCCGGCCGGCCGGGCGATGCCCCGCGGGTCCTCGGCTTCGTTGCCTCGAGCCAGCGGCGGCGGATCTTCGTCAACGCCGCCCGGGTCGCCGAGCTCGACAGCGATGGCGCGCGCCTGCGGAGCTGGGACGTCGACCTCAACCCGTTCAAGCCGCGACCGGGCGAGGTGCAGATCGGTGCCGAGCTGATCGACAAGCACGTCGGCGACGAGACCGTCAGCGATGTCGCCCTGCGTGCCGCCACCGACGGGCGTTCCAACTGGTGGGAGATCGCCAAGATCCGCCTCGCCAAGCGGAGCATGATCCGCCGTCGCCCGAGCTATCGCCTCGTCGATCACGACGAGTTGCCGGGCCTGTTCGAGGCGCCGAGCTCGATGGTCGCCGAGGCCGCCCGCCTGCGCGACATGCACCCCTCCGACGTCGCCGCCGTCGTGCGCGCCCTGCCCGTATCACAACGGCGACAGCTCGCCGAGGCGATGGACGATGAACGCCTCGCCGACGTGCTCGAGGAGCTTCCCGAGGCCGAGCAGCTGCGCCTCATCGAGGACCTCGACCTCGACCGACTCATCGGCGTGCTCGACGAGATGGAGTACGACGACCTGGCCGACCTGCTCGGCGAGATGCCGCCGCATCAGCGCAGCGCGATCCTCGCCGCGATGGACGAGGACGAGGCCGAGGTCGTGACCCGCCTGCTCTCGTACGAGGAGGCGACCGCGGGTGGACTCATGACGCCCGAGATCGTGATCCTCGGACCGACCGCAACGGTCGCCGACGCGCTCGCCGAGATCCGCAACCCCGACTGGACGCCGAGCATCGCCAGCCAGGTCTTCGTGTGCCAAGCGCCGTACAAGCCACCGACCGGCAAGTTCCTCGGTGTGGTGTTCATGCAGCGCCTGCTGCGCGAACCGCCGCGCATCGAGCTCAGCCGCTGCGTGCACACGGTGCCGACGGTCAGCCCCGATGTGACCGACATGGAGGTGTTCGAGCACTTCGCCAGCTACGACATGCTGACCCTCGGGGTCACCGACGAGGGCGGCCACCTGCTCGGCGCGGTCAGCGTCGACGACGTGGTCGACCGAATGCTCGGCGCCGGATGGCGGCAACGGCATCGGGGGGTGGCGACCGCGACTGGGGCAGCGTCGTGAAGCGCCGCAGCGACCTCACCTCGCCGCGCCACAGGTACCGGTTCGACGTCTCCTACGACGCCGAGGCGTTCGGTCAGTTCAGCGAGTCGATCGCCCGCTACCTCGGCACGGCCCGGTTCCTCGTCTGGCAGACCGGCGTGGTCGTCCTGTGGCTGGCGTTCAACCTGCTGCCGCCCGAGCGCTACCAGTTCGACCCGTGGGACCGCGGTCTCGTCCTGCTCACGTTGGTGCTGTCGCTGCAGGCCTCGTACGCGGCGCCGCTGATCCTGCTCGCCCAGAACCGCCAAGAACGCCGCGACCGG
>Ga0190265_10002915_pt1 | contig 11599 bp, 5 predicted proteins | sample Popmic124T_FD_133135 | JGI IMG/M metagenome (GOLD analysis project Ga0190265, IMG submission 133135) | Populus adjacent soil microbial communities from riparian zone of Indian Creek, Utah, USA - 124 T | ecosystem: Environmental > Terrestrial > Soil > Riparian zone | place: USA: Utah | collected...
CCGGCGCCTTCGGGGAACATCGACCGGAGCGCTTCGACGTACGTCGGCACGCCTGCGGCGCTCAGGCGCGCGATGAGACTGCGATCGAGAAAGCCTGCGGTAGTGTGGGCGGACCAATAGAGACAACGCCGGTAAGGCGCCAGGGCATGCCGGTGCTCAGCGGCGAACCTGGATCTCAGCTCGACAACATCGAAACGCGCCCTGGGAGCAAGTTCGAGCGTCAAATCGAGCGGATCTGCGGCCATCAACCTCTCAGCGGAAACCGTTCCGTCACAAGAGCGTAGCACACCACACCCCGCGTCCGCGGATTGGTGTTCTTTGGCAGGTCCAGGGATCTGGAGGGCGTGACTCTTACAGTCCGCCCACTGCCTTCGCCGACGTTTGGGGTCGCGGTGACGGCGCGTCGAGCTTCAGGTGCTCGAACAGGAACTTCTCGATGCGTACCAGCATGTCCCGTGTCGTCGCGCGATATCGCCCGAGGGAGTGATCCTCGTCAGGATACTCGACGTACTCGATCAGCTCGCCTTTCCCGAGCTCTCTCATTCGCTTCACCCATCGCTTCGACTCGTTCGGCGGCACCGACGAATCGCGAAGCCCCTGCATCAACAGCTGCGGCGCGGCCACCTTCTCGACGAAGTTGAGCGGTGAGCGCTCGTCGTAGCGCTCCGGAATGTCCGTGTACGTCCCGCCGAACTCTTCGCGCGCGCGTCCAGGCTCCCGAGTCGGCGTCGCAAAGCGCGCAGGCGACATGTACCGCTCCATGGCCAGCCATTTCCATGACGACACTGGTGCGCGGATGACCTGCGCCTGGAACGTGCCGGGTGAGTTGGTGGCGATTGCGAAGCTCATATAGCCGCCGCCGCTCCCGCCCCAGGTCGCCTTGCGCGTCATATCGATGTACGGGAGGGTTTTGAGGTAGTCGAGCACGGCCATGCAGTCTTCGTACTCCGTGCCGCCGTAGTCGCCGACATGCAGGTCGTGGAATCCGTCGCCGAACCCGACGCTCCCACGAGGATTGACGGCAATGAACACGAACCCCTTCTGGATGAAGTACTGCCAGGTCATTTGCATCGAGTGATTCCACTGGCCGGGGTGCCCGTGGAGCTGCACGACCACGGGGTACTTGCGCGACGGGTCGAAGTCTTTCGGCTTGAAGAGGAGCGCCGGAATCTTCAGGTTGTCGGGTCCGGGATAGGTCAGCTCCTCGGGGATCGTCAGGTCCGCCGGGCTGATTCTGCCCATCGAGTTGGTGAGCTGCTTCGGCGTTCCGCCCTGGGCGGGTATCAGCCAGACATCCGTCGTCCTGTTCCCGCTGGACTCCGCGTACGCAATCGTGCGGCCGTCGGGTGAGAACTGCGGTGAGCGGCGCACGGCCTTGCCCGACGCGAGCACTTTGTGCGGGCCCGTGCCGTCGGCGGCAGCGAGCATGAGGTCGCGGCTCATGCTGTTCCCCCGGATATAGGCGATGGACGTTCCGTCAGGCGACCAGGCCGGGCTGCCGTGGTCGTACGGCGCGTAGGTGAGCGGAGTCACCTTGCCGGTGGCGATCTCGACGACGCCTATCTGGTCGAACCCGCTGTGACCGTTGGTGAAGGCGGCGCGACGGCCGTCGGGCGACCAGACGGGTGACCCGTTTCCCCTTGGGTACTCCTCGGGCACGAGCCGCTTGGCCTCACCCCCGGCGATGTCCCGTACCCACACGTCCCCATCGCGAGCGAAGGCGAGCGATTTGCCGTCGGGTGACCACACCGGGTTTCGCTCGAATCGGGCGCCGGAGTCGAAGAGCTTTGGCCAGGCCGGCGTCGCCTGCAGGTCGAGCAGGAAGATCTTCGTGCCGCGCGACGTGCGGGCGAAGTAGGCCAGCGTCTTCCCGTCGGGCGAGACGTGAGGATCGGTCTCGATGATCGCATCGTTGAACGTCACGCGCGTCGCCGGTCCGCCTGACGTCGGCAACTGGTACACGTCGTCGATGTTTTGAAAGTACTTGGCCGTCGTGTAGAAGATGGTTTTCCCGTCGGCGGAGAGCTCGATGCCGCCTTTGGGTTCGGGTCGTTCGCCGGCCGGGTTCGTGCTGATCTGCGTCGGCTGGCCGCCCGCCGCCGGGATGCGGAAAATCTCGTCGGTGCCGCTGTTTCCGGCGTCGCTCGTGTAGTAGATGGTCGCTCCGTCGGGCGACCACGCGAACGATCCCACGCTGGTGATCGTCATCCAGTCGTCCAGCGTGTAGGCTGCGCGGCGCTGCTGGCCCGCGGGGGTCGTCGAGAACGCCACCACGGTGGCCACCACGGCCCCCAGTGTGAGCAAATGCGCGTGTTGTCGCATGCTGTACCTCCGCACCTTAGAAGTTCACCCGGAACGCCAACTGTACTTCGCGCGGCTGAAAATAGGTCGCTGTCGAAGAGCCTGGACGAAGGAACGTCGCAGTGCCTATGCGGTTGCCGTAGGCGGTCGGATCGTAGTTCTTGCGGTTGAACACATTGAAGACTTCGGCGATGCCCTGCGCGTTGAGGCGGCCGAACCGGAGCGTTTTCGTCAGACGCAAATCGACCTTGACCGTCGGATCGCTGCGGAAGGAGTTGCGGCTGACGCCGGCGGGGCGATCGGCGAACACGCCGTCGCCGTTCAGATCTTCCGACACCCGCGTCCCGAGAATCACGAACCCGGTGCCGCCGTTGACAATGCCAGAGATCTGCGCGTTGTACGGCAGGTTGACCGAGCCGTTGACGACAAGAGTGTGCCGCCGGTCGTTGGCCGCCGGTCCCCAGTCCGGGCCGAGGTCGAACTGATTGGAGCGACCCGAGCCGAAGGCCGGATCGTCACCGTAGTTCATCGCCTTCGACAGTGTGTACGCGGCCTGCGCGGAGACGCGGTCTTTTCGGTAGGTCACGCTCGTGTGCAGGCCGTTGTAGACCGACGAGCCGATCGATTCTGACCGCGTGTTCGTCGTGTAACGCGGATTGGGCCGCGTGCATCCCGCGAGCAGGTTGAAGCAGTTCGGGTCGAGGTTTGCGTCACGCCGCAGGATGTCGTTGCGGCCGTCGATGCGCACGTAGTCCACGGATACGCCCATCGCAGTGCCGATCCGCTGTTGGAAGCCGACGCTGCTCTGATAGGTGTATGGCACCGTCAGGTTCGGGTCGATCGTCTGCACGGCGGTTGCGCCGGCCGTGCGCAGAAAGTCTTCGAAGGTTCGCCCCCCGAGTGGATCCGTGAGACTGATCGACTGTGCCGCGGAGGGCCTGATGTCGGCGATGACGAATGTTTCGCCGTTGAACAGCTTCTCGTTGAACGCCATGTTCAGGAGGAACTGGTCATAGAACACGCCGAAGCCGCCGCGGACGATCGTCGTGCCCTGCCCGGAGACGTCGTAAGTCACGCCGAGCCGCGGGGCGACATTGTTGACGTCGGTCTTCTTCGGCTCCACGAGATCGGAACGCGAGGTCGCGAAGTCATTGTTCGCCGCGCCGAACTCCACCTCGTAGCGCACGCCGAGGTTGAGCGTGACGCGCTTGCTCGGCTGCCAATCGTCCTGCACGTAGACGTTGAAGGTGTGCGTGTCGTCGGAGGTGTCGAACCGCCCGAGCCCCTGTTGGTATCTCGCCGGTGCGGGGTAGGTGGCTGGATTCAGGAAGTCCGACGGGTTCTGGGTGAACGTGAACGCGCCGCGTGTCGTGTTCGCGAAGAACACCACGTAGTCCACCCGGCTGAAGTCCACGCCCACCTTGAGGCTGTGCGTGCCTTTCCAGTCGGGCACGAAGTAGCTGAAGTCGTCGCGAAGCTGCAGCCGTTGCTCGGCGCGGTTCTGCGGGTAGTTGGTCCTCGTGCCGAGCATGGCGCTCGGGAAGAGGAGCGCCGGCTTGTTGACGTTCGCGCTGGCCTGCGTGTCGTGGTCCCGGTAGAGGAAGCGGAAGTCGTTGACGGCACGGTCCGACACCACCCAGGTCTCGCCGATCGTCGCCGCGTGGGTCTTCCGGATGCGGTTCGTACCGTACTCGAGCGTTGCGCTGCCGCCGATATTCTGGTTCGTGGTCTCGCTGTAGGTCACCGCGTAGCTCGTGAACAGCCGGTGCCCCTCCGCGAGCTGATGGTCAATCTTGGCGAAGCCGAGCGTGACGTCATTGGCGGCATCGGCCGGCGTGTCCAGATACGAGAGTCCCGTGTTGGGGACCGCCGTCTCGGCGTCTGCCTGCTGCTCGAGGTTCACGAAGTAGTGGGTCCGGTTCTCGAGGATGGGTCCGCCGACGGTTCCGCCGTACTGCTTGCGCGAGAACGGCTCCTTGGCACCCGTGAACCAGTTCGCCGCCTTCAGCGCATCGTCGCGGAAGAAGCCGAAGGCGCCGCCGCGCAGGTTGTTCGTCCCCGAGCGCGTGACGATGTTGACGACGCCCGCGCTGGTGCGGCCGAACTCGGCCGAAAAACGGTTGGTGACGACCTGGAACTCGCGGATGCTCTCCATGCTGAAGCCGGTTTCGCTGCCACCAACCGTATCGTCGTTGTTGTCGGCGCCGTCCACCTGGACGTAGGTGCTGCGGCCCGAGCTGCCGCCGAAGCTGATGTCGGTCTGAGAGCGCTCGAGCGGAACCTTGACGCCGGGCGCCAGGAGCGCCAGCTCGAGGAAGTTGCGGCCATTGAGTGGCAGCTCGTCGATCTGTTTCGGTGTGACGGTGAGGCCGATCTCCGACTTCGTGGTGGAGATGAGTGGCGTGTCGGCTGTGACCGTCACCGCCTCTTCGAGTCCCGCGACCTTCATCGGCAGGTCGAGGCGGGCCGCCTGGCTGACCGAGAGCGTGACGCCCGTCTGTTTCAGCGTGGCAAAGCCCTGGAGCTCCGCGGTGAAGGTGTAGCGTCCGGGCTCGAGCCCGGTGAGCTGATACGCGCCGGTTTCCGCCGTCGTCACCGAGCGCTGCGCGCCGGTTTCCTCGTTGATGGCGGTGATCGTCACGCCGGGGAGCACGCCGCCCGACTCGTCGGTCGCGTGCCCCGACACCTGCGCGGTGAACGACTGCGCCGCCATCGGCGGCGGCGTGAGTGCGAGCACGAGTGCGCCAAGGGCGACGACCCTGCCAAGAGATCCTGTCATGACGGCTTCTCCTTCCCAGTCCCGCAAGCTACGTTCGCGAAGAGACACACATTATTCGCGGCTCTGAGCCACGCTCGTGATGGCCGCGTGGGATACGGCGAAGACGAGCGCATGCTTGATGCCCGCCCAGAGACCGTGGATCGCCTGGCTTTCCGTCACGTCGTGCCCGCCAACGCGCCCGAATGGGCCGCGCTCGACCCGCCCGGCGCCGCGGTCGATGACATCTCCGCGGAATGACATCGCGGGAAAGCCCGCCTTGTACATGTTCGAGCAGTCGCCGCAGCCGCGGTCGGGATCGATGGTCGGCGGAAACCCGTAGAGCACGTGACCGGCCGCAGCCACCATCCGCGCCTGCATGTTGTTCACCTTGTCCCAGCCCGGAATCGGATCGGTATCGTCGCGGCCGAACGTCTTGTCCACCTGGAGCAGGGAGCTGCAGCGTTCCCGATAGTGGTGCGGCGGAAAACCCTTGCTCTGCAGCTCGCCGCACACTTCCGTCGCGATGCGCTGGACGCGCTCCAGCAGCGTACGCATCTGTGGGGTGGAGACCGCGCGGATGTCGAGGCGCAGCGCCGCCTCCGATCCGGGCCGGTTGCGGATGGCCGACGCCTCGATGTTTGCCATGTTGACGTACCATTCGGCGCCGTCGGCCGCCTCGTCCTCGCCCGTGCACCGCAGACAGTCCGACCGCTTGTCGGTAATCTCCGTCCGGATGCGAACGATGATGCGGGCGAGCGCATCGACCGCGTGCGGCCGCCACCGCCGGTCGGCCCCTTCCTGCCCGGGCACGTTGCGCTCGAAGGGCGTGAAGACCCGAAGCGTGGCCATATTGATGATCGGCGTGCTGCCGGTTGTCACTCCCACGCCGGCGCCACCGTGCAACTGGACCACGGCATCTCCGCGCCGCCAGTCGAGATTCAACGGGTAGTGGCCGCGCGCGAAGTTCTCCGCTCCCCACGACCCCGTCTCCTCGCCGGCGAAGGAAACGAACCACACGTCACCCTTCGTCTCGACCTTCCCTTCGTTCATGGCCCGGAGCACGGTGAGGAGCTGGACCACGCCGACCAGGTCGTCGCCTGCCGCCGGGCAGTAGACGCGGTCGTCGCGCATGAACGCTTCGATCGGCTGCCCGCTCGGCCACAGCGCCACCGCGTCGTGGTGCGCGGTCAACACCGCCTTCGGGCCGCCTCCTGCGCCCGGCCGTATCGCGATGACGTTGGCGTAGTCGTCGATGTAGACCTGCTCCAGGCCGTAGAGACGAAACATCTTGTAGATGTGCCGCGAGCGATTCATCTCGTCGCCGGACGGTCCGTAGGCGTTGCAGACGCCCAGCCAGTCCTGTACGACCGCAGAGGGGTCGGCCTGTTGCTTCTCGACGAAGGCCAGTGCTTCCCGCAGCTCGCGTGCGGCCATGTGCTGCTTCACGATCGCGATCTCGCGGTTGACGTCGGGCCCTGCGGGAGCGGCGTTCTGCGCGCTCAATGAGATCGTGAGCAGGAACACCAGTCCTGGTGGGGCACAAGGCAGGCATGGCCTCATTGGATCTTTTTTCCTCGTTGGAGTCGTCGGGTGGATGTCGAGAGTCGGGACCCGCTTGAGCAACGCGTGTGCCACGGCTGGAGTCCGGGCAGGCCCTCGGGTATGGCGTATATTGATGCCGTTTTGCGTACTAGACCTCGTGCCGGTGTCGCGATGCACTCACCCGCATCATGCATGGTGCAGAGCACTGCCCCAGGAATGTTGCAGGAGCCGCTGAAGGCGTGGCGGCTGAGCGTGTATGTCTGGAGCCGCGCGGCGCTGGTGCTCTTTGCGATGCTGATGCCGATCCACCTGCCATTCTTCGTGGCGCCGGACGCGGGCAGCGTGCTCGGGCTGTGGTCGCGGCCGCACCACGACGTCAACGACCCCGGAGACGTGGTGACGCGCATCATGTGGCCGGCGAGCACGTCGGGCCTCCTTCCCGGCGACGTGATCCTCGAGATCACCGGCCAGCCCGTGAACAGCGACGGGTTGGCACGGCTCGAGCTGTCCGAGCCGCGGCGCACGGTTCACGTGCGTTTCCGCCGCGGCGGCTCGGAGATGACCGCCGCCGTACCGGTGGGCGAGAGCACGTTCAGCTATGTGGCCTACAGGTGGTACCGCGTGGCGCTCGCGGTGTGCGCATGGCTGATCGGCCTCGGTATCGTGACGGTGAAAGGTGGCAGCGCCGATGCATTGCTGCTCGGCGGCGTCCTCCTCCTCCTCGGACCTGTGACGTTGCCTGTGGCCATTCCCGATCGCGGCGTGCTGATGGCGGTTGCCAATCACGTGTGGCAGTTGGCCGGTGCCGGATACCGGTTCCTCCTGCCGCTGCTGGCATTCCTGTTCCTGTTCCGACACAGTTCGAAGCACGGGCTGATCGAGTCGCCGCGCGCGCGATGGGCACTCGTGTCCATCTGCGTCGCCGTGCTCGTGCTGATCACCGACGGGTTGCGCAGCCCTCTCGACTGGGCGGCACCCGGTTTCCGGCAGAATACGAGGACGGTGGCCGGGCTGGCAGCCGAGGTCATCGGGTTGGCGGGTGTGTTCTGGATTCGCCATGACCTGCGACAAGCCTCGGCGCCGCTGCGATGGCTCGGCTTCGTAGTGGTGCTCGTGCTCGTGTCCGGCACCCTGCTGTCGCTTTCGATGCTGTTCGGCGACGCGGGTGGACATCTCGCTGACGCGTTGCGCCAGGTGAAGGCTCTCACCCTGGCGCCATTGCCCGTGACCGTCATGCTGTATTTCCTGCTCGGACAGGGTCACGATGCCAGCGAAAGCTGGCAGCTGCGGCGTCATGCATCGGCCTTCGTGTACGCCCTGTTCCTCGGGCTGTATGGCTTCGCCGTGGCCGGGGCCGCGGCGATTGCGCTCAGCACGATGGGCCGCAGCCTTGGAGGCGCCGAGGCGTCGCTCTTCGCCGCCATCTTCTTCGCCACGATCGTCTTCTCGCCGGTCCTTCGATGGGCGCGGGAAGCGATCGATCGGCGGGTGTTCGCACGCTGGATGGCGATGGAGCGCCGGGCGCACGCGCTCGTGGACGAGCTCAATGGCAACCTCGAGCTTCGCAGCCTTGCGCCGACGCTGCGCCAATCTTTGCCGCAGATCCTGGGTATCAGGTCGGTTCGGCTGATTGTCGCCGCGGAGGTCACGTCTGATTGGCATGTCGAGGAGGAAGTGGCGCTGGCGCTCGAGCGCCGCGCCTCGATCGAGAGCCGAGTCACCGTCGATGGCGGCGAAGATCCTCGGCTCGAGCTGGTGCGACGTCCAGGGGGTGAAGTCATGGGCGCCATTGAATACCGGCTCTCTGATGGGCGCATGCATCTGACTCCACCGGAGTTGACCGCCCTGCACGCGGTCGCCCAGGGCACGGCTGTCGCCCTGCGCAACGTGGAATCGCACGTCGAGCTGCAGCAGGCGAATCGTGAGCTGGCCGAGGGTGAGCGGATCGCATCGCTCGGGGCGATGGCGTGCGGTCTCGCGCACGAGATCAAGAATCCGCTGGCCAGCCTGAAGATCGGCCTGTATCTGCTGGCCAAAGAGCGCTCGAACTCGGAGAGGCTGCGACGCATCGAACGCGACGTGCGGCGCATCGACGACCTCGTTTCGAGCTTGTTCCGTTTTGCGCGCAATGCCGACCGCGAGCCGCGGGTCCCGATCGACATTCGATCTGCCGTCGGTTCTGCAGTGGAGGACCTGACGTCGCTGGCGCGCGACCGCGAGGTGCGTGTGACGCAGGCCTACCCGACGGAGTCGGTCGTGATCCTGGGCGGCGACAGCGAAATCCGCGTGCTCGTCTCGAACCTCCTGCGCAACTCATTGGATGCCTCGAGGGCCGGGGGATGTGTGGACGTCACGGTTGGCAGCACCTCGGACGAGGCGTTGATCGAGCTTCGCGACAACGGTTCGGGCATCCCTACCGACCTTCAAAAGCAGGTATTCGACATGAGCTACTCGACAAAGGGTGAAGGCAGCGGGCTCGGGCTTGCGCTCGCGAAACGCGAAGCCGAATGGCTGGGGGGCCGGATCGAGCTCGAGTCGACGCCCGGTCATGGCACGACGCTGCGCGTGCGCCTGCCAAAAGCTACGGATGAAAGGGAACACATATGACCCCCGTTCGCGGTCGAGTGCTGATCATTGACGATGAGGAGAACTTCCGGGAGTTCCTCGGCGAAGCGATCGAGTCCGAAGGCTATCGCGTGACCACGGCGTCCACCGCGCGCGGCGGCTTCGAGAAGGCCCGTGAGGAGCCGCCTGATGTCGTGCTGCTGGATCAGAACCTTCCCGACGAAACGGGGCTGGCGGTCCTGGCGCGGCTCCAGTCGCTGCCCGTAGCGCCTGCCGTGATCATGATGACCGCCTACGGCGCCTATTCGAGGGCGGTCGAGGCGGTCAAGAAGGGCGCATTCCACTATCTGTGCAAGCCGTTCGAGTTTGCCGAGCTCATGCAACTCGTCGAGCGCGTCACGGAGGCGTCGCCCGCCGGCGGGGCGCACGACTCGAACCCGGCGCTGGCGTCGCTTGTCGGCGCGTCGCGCGAGATGAGCGCGCTGAAGCGTCAGATCGTGCAGCTCGCGCGGAGCCCTGTGGCGACCATCCTGCTGCAAGGCGAGTCGGGCACGGGGAAGGAGCTGATCGCCCGGGCGATTCACGTGCTGAGCGAGCGAGCTGAAGGACGGCTCGTGGCCGTGAACTGCGCCGCCCTCTCCGACTCGCTGCTCATGAGCGAGCTGTTCGGACACGAGAAGGGAGCGTTCACCGACGCGCGCGAGCAGCGGAAAGGTGTGTTCGAAGCCGCGCACCGCGGAACGCTCTTCCTCGACGAGATCAGCGAGATGGGACCGCGCACCCAGGCGACCGTTCTGCGCGCCCTCGAGCAACGGGTCGTGACGCGGCTCGGTGGCAGCGTCGAAATCCCGGTGGACGTCCGGATCATCGCCGCGACCAACTCCGCACTGCATCGCCTGGTCGACACACACGAGTTTCGCGCCGATCTGTACTATCGCCTGAACGTCGTGACCCTGGAGGTGCCGCCGCTACGGCTGCGCTCAGGGGACATCGAAGTGCTGGCCGAGTACTTCTCGCGTCAGATGGCCGCGCGGTACGGCAAGCCCGTATCGGAGATCCCGCGCCAGGTGTTGACGGAGCTTCTCGCCTACGCGTGGCCAGGCAACGTGCGCGAGCTGCGCAACGTCGTGGAGCACGCGTACGCTGTGTCGAGCGGCCCCGGCATGACGTGGGAGCATCTGCCGGCACAGATCCGCGGCCACTCGGGCGTTCCCGCCCTCCAGGCCCCGTACTTCGCTGAAGCCTCGTTCCGCGATGCGAAGCGGCGCTATGTCAGGGAGTTCGAGCGTGCCTACCTCAGGCAGATGCTGTCGAACTGCGGCGGCAACGTGTCGCAGGCCGCTCGCAAAGCCGGCATGCACCGGCAGGGATTCCAGCGGCTGCTGGGGCGGCATGGCATCGGGAGAGACGAGGCCACCGGCACCGAGCCTTGAGACCGCTGGAATTCAGAATCTCCATCGTGGGGAATAGTCGCGTACGAGTGGCTGGTTCGTGAGAATCGCCCGCACCATTTCCACCGGGATCCGGCCGTTCTGCAGGACGGTGTCGTGAAACTGGATGTCGGTCATCTTCTTCGACTCGACCAGTTCCCGGTGCAGCGTGCGGAACTGCAAGCCGCCCAGCATGTAGGCGGCCTGATAAAGCGGTGAATACGATCCGTTGAACGAGCGCCGCACTTCCGCCGTCGCGTTCGCGCGCTCGTGGCCCACGCGGTCCACCAGGAAGTCGATCGCCTCCTGGGGCGTCATCTTCCCGAGGTGGAAGTTCAGCGAGAAGATGATGCGTGCGGCGCGGTGCATGCGCCAGAACATGGCGCCCACGCGGCTTTCGGGCGACGTGTGGAAGAAGCCGCGGTCCCAGAGAAGCATCTCCCAGTACAACGCCCAGCCTTCGCCCCAGAACGGCGTGGCGAACGCGCGCCGGTGGGTGGCAAACCGTTCCGTCATGAAGCCCTGGAGGTGGTGGCCCGGGATCAGCTCGTGATGCACGGTGGCGCGCGAGAACCAGCGGTTGTTGCCGCGAAGGCTCATGAGCTTGTCGTCGTGTTCCATCGTGTCGGTTGGAAACGATACCTGGATCACTTCGCCGCCGAGGAAGAACGGCGCCACCTTCTGCCGCTCCGGCGTCATCATCGTCATGCGCCAGAGGTCACGCGCGAGAGGCGGCACGGTGACGAGGTGGTGCTTGGCCACGTAGTCGATCGCCTCGTACGCGAGGTCGCGGATCAATTCGGGCTGCTTCCCTGGCTCCACGTGGTCGTTCTTGACCTTCTCGAGCGCCGCCTTCCAGTCGCTACCGAAGCCCATCTCCTTCGATGCCTTCAGCATCTCGGCCTCGAGCACCTTGAATTCACGCTCCGCGATTGCGATCAGCTCCTCGGGCGTGTATGGAATCAGCTCGTGCTCGAGGTCCTCCCGCAGCCCGACCGCTCCA
>Ga0190265_10002916_pt1 | contig 11599 bp, 9 predicted proteins | sample Popmic124T_FD_133135 | JGI IMG/M metagenome (GOLD analysis project Ga0190265, IMG submission 133135) | Populus adjacent soil microbial communities from riparian zone of Indian Creek, Utah, USA - 124 T | ecosystem: Environmental > Terrestrial > Soil > Riparian zone | place: USA: Utah | collected...
CAACCCCTCTCCGTCCTTCTCGTAGCCGTGGTTCCGGGACGGATCACCCTTATCCGGGTGCTCGACCTTGATCACTTCCGCGCCGAAGTCGGCGAGCATTGTCGCGGCAATCGGACCAGCGAAAAGTGTTGCCACGTCGATCACCGTGACGCCGTCGAGGGGCCGTGGCGAAGGCGATTCGAAGTGTGGGGGAGAAGCCCTATCGGTGACCAAAAGACCATCTCCTCCTGTCTGCCTGTCTTCGTCGTTGAGCCGGCTGAAAGACGGAGGAGGACTCTCCTCCGAAGGGCGCAGCAGTCCTCATGCCAGCTAAACGATTCATTCTCGTCGGAGGGTGGTCGTTTCCAAGCTCTCTCACAATGCGGAAACCATCGGGAACATATGAAACCAGCCGAGGCACTCTGTTGTCAAGCGACCGGCCCGGGGCCTTGGCTTGGGTCTTCGATGGCGACGTGACTATTGGGAGTTGGCGCCGGAAGAGTGGATTGTTAGGCTAACGAATTGTTCGGATGAAACGAATGCTCTCCCCTGAAGCCACGCACGCTGCATCGCAACTGGGACGCACCGTCGAGCGAGCTCTGATCGACAGCGATCTGAGCGCCGCCGGCTATCGCTTGCTTGCCTATCTGTCGACGGGGGATGCAGCGGCGAAAGTGCTGGCGACGAAACTTGCGGTCAGCCGTCCGGTGGTGACTGCGACTGTGGATTGGCTCGAACCACGCGGGTACGTGACTCGGACTCCCGATCCGATCGACAAACGGCGAGTGACGATATCGATCACAGCAAGAGGCCAAGAGGCCCTGGCCTTCGCCGATTCTCTGGTAGCAAGCCGATTGGCTACGGTGCTCGATGGGGTCGCTGACGAAGAGTTCTCGCGCATCCAGACCTCGCTCGAGCTCCTTCATGATGCTTTGAACGAATATCGGGCTCGTAGCCGTCCAGATCGCTCGATCACTGACTCGGAGTCACTGGGGTGAAGCCGACCTCAATTCGTCCGGCTCGTTCGTGGGGGCATGTCACCTATTCACTTCGGAACAGAAACTTCCGGCGTTACATGCTCGGCCAAGGGTTGTCGCAAGCAGGGCTATGGATGCAACAGACCGCGGAAATGTGGCTGATTCTCGAGATTACGGGTAGTGGTGCCGCCCTCGGCCTGTACGCGCTACTTCGCAACGGCCCCGTTCTCCTTCTAGGTGCCCCGGCTGGGGTACTCAGCGATAGGTACGACAGACGAAAGCTACTGATCCTCACCCAGTCCCTACATGCGTTGTGCGCAACGACCCTCGCTGCGTCACTATGGATCGAAGCGCCGTCGTTGACCCTGATCTACGCAGTGGTACTCGCGCAGGGAATCGTCAATGCAGTCGACAACCCCCTACGCCGCGCCTTTGTTCGAGATCTAGTCACCGATGATGAACTATCCAACGCGGTGAGTCTCAAATCGACAGTTGGCACGGTCACTCGAACGGTCGGCCCGGCAATCGCTGGCCTGGTGATCGCAGGCTGGGGTGTGAATTGGTGTTTCACCGTGAACGCTTTGAGCTACGCAGCGGTGCTGATAGGTCTGATCCGAATCGAGCCAGACCTCCTCAGGCCGGCCAAGCTCCTACCCCGAGGCCCCGGGCAGGTGCGAGCTGGATTCCGATATGCATGGGGAACCGTGAACGTACGCACTTTGCTGTTGCTCGCCGCAGTGGTCGGGGTGTTTGGATGGAGCTGGCAAGTTTTGGTCCCCGCCTATGCAGCCGACACCTTCCAAGGTAGCGCGGCGTTGTACGGCCTCATGCTGTCATCGGTAGGTATTGGATCCCTATTGGGGGCCCTCGCAATGGCGAGGGAAGGTCGCATCGGTACTCGGTACCTCAGCTGGGCAACGGCGGCTCTTGCGCTCGCCTTGGCCGGGGCCGCCCTATCGACCACCGTGCCGCTTGCCTTTATCTCTCTGGCACTAATCGGTGCAACCGGCACTGTCGTCATCATCGGGACGCAGAGCTTGCTACAGCTCACGATCGACGATTCCATGAGCGGAAGAATCCTCGCAATATTCAGTGTCGCATTCACCGGGTCAAAGCCAGTCGGTGGTGTGATTGGGGGAACCCTCATCGACCTGTCGGGCCCACGTCTCGCATTCGGAGTCAGTGCTCTGGCGATTGGGGCAACTAGTTTGTGGCTACGCATCATGCGCAAGGCGCTACAGCCTGCATGACCAGATCGGCCAGGTCAGACCAACTATTCGGGTCATCCTCGGAGATTGCTGGCGGCCGATTCGCAGGCCATAGACCTGGACCAACTTCACCAACGACAGCAATCCCAGCGATGCGGTCATGTCACAATGCGGAAGTCAGGAACGCAATCGAGTCCGGCGTCCGTCTCTTGGGGCTCAGGCCACCCCAGAACAGGTTGCCACTATCGGACATGGAAGGGGTCAAGGTATGCCGAAGAATCACGACTTCTCCTCACAGACCGTTGGGCGCGCGCTTGGCATTCTGGGGTGTTTCTCGGTAGATGCACCGGAATGGCATCTCAAAGATCTCAGCGCACAGACGGGTTTGACTGTCCCGACCACCCACCGCATCGCCAAGACGCTGGTGGCCGGAGGGTTTCTCCGTCAAAGCCCCTCAACCAAGCGATTCAGCGTGGGTCCTGCAGTCATGAAGTTGGCCGGGGCCTTTACGCGACGAGATGATCTGCTTGAGACGGTTCGCTCACGGATGGTAGAGGTCAGAGATGCCTCAGGGGAAACGGTCGCGCTCCATTGGCTGGTCAATCGCGAGCGAATCCGGGTGGCCAGCGTCGAAAGTGATCAACCGGTACGCATAGCGTCCCCTGTCGGCCAGACAAACCCCTTGTACCTGGGAGCGGCCGGGAAGGTCCTGCTCGCATCGATGCCAGAAGAGGACCGCCTCGCCTACGTCACGGAGGAGGTTCAAGCAGGACATCTGGCTACCTCCGTGGATCAGTTCATGTCGGAATTGGAAGGCTATGCACAGGCGGGATATGCAATGAGTTTCGGCGACCTCGTCGTAGGGGTTTCTTCGCTCGCGGTTCCGATCAGGGACCCGCGGGGCAATCCAGTTGCCGCGTTGAGCGTTGGGGGACCTCTCGACCGTTGGACTCCAGAGCGAATGGTTGATGTGATCCCGGTACTGAAGTCCGTGGCCGCAGAAGCAGAAACCGCATTGCCCTAGAGAAGAAGGTATGTGAGTGACACGCGTTGATCCAGAGAGAAAGAGGACTGTTCTCGTTACCGGAGCTAGCCGCAACATCGGGCGCCATTTAGCAATTCGCTTTGGCGAGGCAGGCTACAACGTGGTCGCTTGTGCAAGGAACAGCGAAACGCTAGAACCCGTAGCGGCTGGGATAAGGGAAGGCGGGGGGTCTGCGATCGGGATCCCGGCTGATGTAGCCGATCCGAACTCAGTCGAGTCGATGTTTTCCAAGATCGAGAATCAGTTCGGGGGTGTCGACATCCTGATCAATAACGCTGTGGCGCGGGTGGTGATGCCCATCGAAGAGATGACCTTCGATCAATGGCGACTCACGCTGGGCGTGACACTTGACGCCGCATTCAATTGTTCGAAGGCGGCGGTGCCCTTCATGCGAGCGAACTCCTGGGGCAGGATCATCAATGTGGCCGGCAAAGCGTCATTCAGCGGCACGGCGAAACGGGTGGGACTCAACACGGCGAAGAGCGGCATCATCGGTTTTACACGCGGGATGGCTCGCGAACTTGGTCCAGACGGAATCACCGTGAACGCTGTTTCGCCGGGCCGGATCGACACGGAGCGCGGCGATTGGACTGCGGTTGGCGATGTCAAAGACGCGATGGCACGGTACGAACGAGGGACGGCGGAGATTGCCGTCGGTCGCATGGGAACCCTCGACGAGGTCACGTCGCTGTTTCTGTACTTATCCTCAGACTCCGCTGCCTTCATCACCGGTGACGTGATCAGCGTGAATGGCGGTTCTTTGATCCGGTGAAACCGAGGTCGCCCCGTCTGCCGTCTTAGACCGACGCTCTGAGCATCTGAGTGAGGTACGCAACCGACCCCGGCGACTGGAGGTCGTGGACCCGATCGATTAGCGAGGATGCTGTCTGTGCTGGGAGAGCCAATTCGAGCAAGTCCCGAGCCTTCTCGTCCACCTCGCGTTTCGACATCCGATTCTTCACCGTTCCCCGCACAGTGACGACATGCTCTCGAAACAGCTGTCCGTCCCGGGTTTGGAACTCGACTATGGCCTGCCGACGGCTCTCCGGCGTAATCAGGTTCGGGTCGGCTTGGATGTCAATCCGATCCATCAACTCTTGCACCTCGGGACTGCTCATCCTCGCCCGATCGTGGGCGGCCGCGAAACCAAGTCGCCCGTCCAGCAGTGTTGCAGCCAGGAGATAACGCACATTCAGCGACGGCATCTCCTGATCGCGCCGCGTGATCGGTGTCTCGCCGGCGACGGCATAGAGGGTCATCCGTTCGCAGTCGTCGACAAGAACGCGATGTCTGTCGATGATGTTCACCAAGCTGTCGACCGGAGCTTGGCACGGAGATCCGACCGAGTACTTCTTTATGTTCGTGTTGAGGATCTCATATCGCTCGCCTAGCTCGCTCGAGAGCTCCGTCACATCAGCTTCGGCCGTACCGAAACAATGGATGAATCCGCCTTCACCCTCGATGTCGTTGACGATTCCGGTGAACCCAGCCTCGACCATCGTCGCCGCTGTGACGCCGTTTCGGGAAGGCATTCCGCCAAAGATGAACGATTTCTCGACATGCCCGGAATCCAAGGGATAACTGGGCATGCCAGACGCCTGGTGCGCGGCATATGACAGGAGATAGTTCCATTGAGTCTCATCAAACGCGCTGCTCGCGCACGCACCAGCTGCGACCGCGGAACCGAACGTCCCACCGAGTGCATGGCGGTCGTATCGGTACCCGGCGCTAAGTTGACTCCCTCGCGAGCCAAGCGACGGACCCAGCGCCTTCATCATTCGAACTCCGGCGTCGTATCCGAGAACCACTGCGCGAATCAGGCTGTCGCCGTCGAGGTCGTTCTTTTCGCTCATGGCTAGGGCCGCCGGAACGATCGAACACCCAGGGTGCATGGAAGCGTTTGCGTGAGAGTCGTCCGTTTCGTCGGCATGAGCCAGCATTCCGTTGACGAGTGCTGCCACCTGCGGTGTCGCCAAACGCTGTCGACTTGCGATAGACGCGTGCTCTCCCATGCCGTAGAGGTCTGCGTACTCGAGAGCTTTGCGACCGGGGGGCAATTGTGTGCCGGAGACCATGGCCGCGATCGTGTCGAGAATGTGATACTTCGCTTCATCGACTACCTCGAGTGGCAGTTCCGCCTGGTGGGCCGAGACCATGTATCGAATGAGGTGGTCGGTCATCCCGTATTCGTGTCCGGCGTTGGTCACAGCTCCTCCACCTCCGTATCGACGCCAACCCAAAAGGTGGTCCTGGCTCTCAGGCCACTATGCGCGATGTGCCGCCAACATGCGAAACACCCGGTGGCCCTGCTTTGGCCCTCCGAATCGCTTGACAGCGCGGTCTGTCGGTCTCTAACCTCGCCGAGTGCTTCCATATTGTAGTGCACACTACCAGTATGCGAGAAGCGGGTGCGATAAGGGCCGACCTTCTCTTCGGCACGTCATCGTCGACCGAAAGAGAGAGGCGTGCCCACGGCGTCCCGCTGCGGGATATGAGATGTCTCTGCGGGCGGTGACACTTGGTTGATCTCGTCGAGAGGCCTGAAGGGAGGAGCGCGACCGAGCCGATTCCGTCGAAGCATCGTTTGAGCCCCCTTGCCCGATTCGGGAACTTCTGGAAGCAGAACTGGATCACGGCGGTGACAGCAACAGTTCTCGTCGCCGTGGTGATCGTCCCTCTCGTGTTCATGCTGGCCATGAGCCTTCGGACCGGATCACCAGCGAACCCTGGAGATTGGACCCTCGCCAACTATCAGGAGGTTTATGGCGGGGCCGCGCTCTACCAAACCCTCGGAAACACGATTGTCTATGCCCTGGTCACGGCGCTCATCTCGCTCTCCATCGCTGGTGGTTTTGCGTGGCTCGTAGAGCGCACCGATCTGCCATTTCGAAACGTCGTGTGGATCGTGATGCTCTTGCCAATAGCGATACCAGGAATGCTCTCGTCGATGGCTTGGCTACTGATGCTCACCGAAAGGGTGGGCATCGTGAATCTTGCCCTTCGCTGGCTCTTGGGTCTGGCCGGAATGGAGATGGAGACAGGGCCTCTCAACATCTACTCACTCGGGGGGATGATCTTCGTTGAGAGCATGCGGGGCGTCCCGACACTGTTCCTCATGCTGGTTGCGTCATTTCGTTTGATGGATCCGTCGCTGGAAGAGGCCGCGGGGATGGCGGGGGCTCGCACATTCGCATCGATACGTCGAATCACTGCACCCTTGCTTCTTCCCGTCCTCCTGGCCACCGCGATGTATGGATTCATCGGGAACCTCGATGATTTCGAAACACCCCTATTGATCGGCGCTCCGGCCGGGATCTTTCTCCTGTCGACGGTCATCTACTTCCAGACGAGCGATGCTGTCAATTGGGGAATTGCGGCGGTCTATTCGACCATCTTTCTGATAATCACGGTCGTACTGGTCGCGATCTATCACCGAGTCGTGTTGCGCCATGTAGAGCGATTCGCGACCTTATCTAGTCGTGCGTTCAAACCCAGAAGAGTGTCCCTCGGCCGCTGGAGATGGCCATGCTTTGCAGGGGTCATGGTCTTCTTCTTCCTGTCGTCAGGGCTACCGCTACTGGTCCTAGTTTGGGCCAGTCTGCTCCCCGCATATGAGGTTCCCTCGATGGAGGCCTTATCGAAGGTCTCGTTCGACAACTACGTCGAGGTCGCTACCGATCCGCGAGTCATCGACTCGATCTGGAACTCCTTCGTCTTGGGCATCGGCACAGGCGTGGCGACGATGCTGTTGGCATTCTTCGTCGGCTGGGCCGTGGTGCGGATCAAAGTGCGCGGACGCTTCTTCCTGGATGCATTGGCATTTATCCCGCACGCGCTTCCGACGGTGACAATCGTTGTTGCAACCATCGCGTTTCACCTCTCCCCAGCAATGTCTTGGGCACCGCTGTACGGAACGATGGCACTAATGATAATTGCCCTAACAACCCGCTATATAGCGTTCGGCACTCGAACATCCAATGGCGCAATGGCCCAGCTCGATGCTTCCCTTGAAGAAGCGGCTGCGGCCAGTGGTGCAAGCAAGGGGACCGTGCTGCGAAAGATCACGGCACCGCTCCTACTGCCTGCCTTTCTTGGCGGGTTCATCTTTGTCGCCACTCATGGGTTTCGAAATCTGACTATCCCCCTGATGATGGCCGGGCATCGCAACCAGACGATCGCAAGCTTCATGTACACGGAATGGAGACATCAGGCCGACGTGAGTCTGGTTGCAGCGATCGGCGTGTTTCTCGTTATCGGTCTGACCATCGCCACCGTCCTTACTCGCCGAATGATCGTCAGGGGGTACACGGGACAGGAATAGCGCACCGCGATTGTCGAAAGGGAGGCATGCGTTACTACGACGATATGCACGAGACTCAAAGAAGCGACTGATGGAAATAGAAACGAAGAGAAGGAGGAGATCTCAGAGATGAGAAAGCGAAAGCTACTAGCCACAGTCTGGGCGCTGCTGCTAGTTGTTGCGGCCTGCGGCGGAGACTCAGCTGAGGACGTGACCACGACCTCAGGCGGGACGGAGACGACGGCAGACGGCGGCGTGTCAACGACGAGCGGCGGTGGGTCCGGGGTCCCCACCCACGACGAAATCGTTGCCGCGGCAGAACAGGAGCCGAGCGGTTTCATCGCCTTGGCCACTGCGGGGGACCTGGTTGGTGAGGACCTTGCCGCGATGTTCAACGAGAAGTATCCATTCGCCGAAGCACAGGTCTTTGACAGCGGGTCAGGCGATGCTCAGACGGTTCAGCTCGAGTTGGCAGCGGGACGTCACGAGTCAGATGTCGTGAGACTGTTTGAACCTCAGTGGACCGAATATACGGACTTCTTGCTCGATCTGGACCTGGCTGAGTTGGCGGAGGCGGGCTCGTTGGCTATTCCTGTGGAGATGATCGAACCTGAGTTCGGACGAGCCGCATACAGCGCTGTGTTCCTCGGTGCTACCACCTTCAACCCGGAGCGGGTGGCGGAGTACGGCATCGACATGACCACTGTTGCAACTTGGGATGATCTATTGGCAGCATGCGACGAGATGGGCGGTGGTCAGGTCACAGAGGACCTTGGTCCGGAGCAGTTTGCGACACTCGGGGTCGCCATGGGGACGGACGGGCTTGTCGAGTACGCCGAAGCATTCCAGGAAAGATGCGACCCCGTTTTCCTAGACGGCAACACCGCGCGCAACACGGCAGTGGGAGCCGGGGAGTATGCAATAAGCGCGACGGGAAACCACCACTCGGCAATCGAGGTGCAGGGTGAAGGAGGCAACCTGGAGATCGCCTTCCTGGACCCGATTCCGGGGAAGGCAGCATCGATGACCGGCATCAACGCCACTACCGAGCGACCCAACATGTCGTTGCTTTACATGGAGTTCCTGTTCTCACCAGAAGTCCAAGCACTCTTCGATGAAAAGATCCCGTCGGGTTCGCTGATCATCGAGGAGAACGCAGGGCACCGAAATTACGAGATTGTTGACGGCCGAGAGACCTCCATTGAGAGCTGGGAATCCTTGAGCAGCACCCCAGAGCGAGTGCAGCTCCTTCAGGAGACCTGGGGGTTCCCTTCTGGCTGATTCGGGCGCAAACGATCAGCGCTGAAAGGAAGTGTGTGGTGATAGGCACCTGCCAGAACTGTTGTTGGTTCATGGCGAGTGGCCCGCTTAGGGGACCGGCTTGATGCCGGTCCCCGAACGAGGCCCGCAGACCGAGGGAGCCGGACTGCTAGTCCGTGAGCTCGCTCGCAACTTCATGACAGACGATGGCGAAGTCGCCGCGGTAAGGGGTGTCAGCTTCACCGTGAAGCCGGGCGAGTTTTTCACTCTGTTGGGGCCATCTGGCTGCGGGAAGACGACGACCCTACGTTGTGTGGCAGGTCTCGAGACGCCCGACTCCGGTCACATCGCCGTGGGTGACAGGGTCGTTCATGACTCGGCGGGCCGCATCTCGCTGCCCCCGTACGAACGGGCGATCGGGATGGTGTTCCAAAGCTATGCGATCTGGCCGCACATGACCGTCTCCGACCACGTCGCCTTCCCGCTGAAGATGGTCCGACCTCGACTAAGTCGCCAGGAGATCGAGGGCAGGGTGCAGGAGTCGCTTCAGAAAGTCCGACTAGACGAGTATTCGTCAAGGATGGCCACCAAGCTGTCTGGCGGTCAACAACAGCGACTCGCCTTGGCCCGCGCCCTGGTAGCCAAGCCTCGTCTCATCCTGTTAGATGAACCGCTCTCAAACCTTGACGCGGGTCTGCGCGAAAAGATGCGGGACGAGCTTCGCGCACTACAGCAAGAGACCGGCGTCACGACCTTGTACGTCACCCACGACCAGTCCGAAGCATTCGGTATGAGCTCGAGGATCGCGGTCATGCAATCCGGGTCCATCGTTCAAATCGGTGAGCCTCATGAGATCTACACGCGACCTGCGACGAGATACGTCGCCACGTTTGTCGGCAAGACAAACATGCTTGAGGGCAGTGCCGAGGGCGACGCGACTGCCGGCATCGTTGCAGTGGCGACGGGGGTGGGCACTGTGCAGGCAAGTCTTCCCCCTTCAACGACCGCCACTGACGTGGTCGGTGCCGTGGTCAGGCCAGAGGATGTCGAGCTAAGCGATCAGGCGTTCGCCAGCGACCTTGGCAGCGTCCTAACGGGGACGGTTGAGCAGGCCACATTCCTTGGCGAAAGCGTCGAGTACCAGGTACGGGTCGGGAATGAAACTCTGGTCAGTAGGCAGCATCCAGCGGTTGACTTCCGCACAGGGTCCGAAGTGAGCGTGCGTCTGCAGGCTCAGCGCTGTGTCGCCATCGGGGCCGACCCGGAGGACCGCTCTTCGATCCGACCTGAAGACGACGCGCCGGAGGCGGAACTCCCATCTGACGGACTGATGATGTCCGACTTGTGATGGGTGAGGCCATCGAGAGTCACACGATGCGCACCTGGCGCCTTAGGTAGGAACTAGAGGACTCCCGTGATGGGCGAGAGGAATGACATTGAATGATCTAACAGGCCGACTTGTTGACTCCATTCTGAAGATCCAGGAGGACGATCTCCCTGAGGCAGCTACGGAGGTGGCTTTGCATGTCTTGCTCGACGGGGTGTCGACCATGTTGGCTGGGAGTTCCGAGCCGCTAGGGATTGGCAAACTGGTCATCGACTGGACACGAGAGAACGGCGGGGCCCCAAACTCGAGCGTCGTGGCCGGCGGATTCAAGGCGCCTGCGGTGGCGGCAGCCTTTGCTAACGGCACGATGGCACACGCGCTCGACTTCGACAACGTGTGGCTCCCAAGACAGCACCCGATGTCTCCGACGATGCCGGGAATCCTCGCGGTCGCCGAGCAGTACGGCTTTTCAGGTCGCCGCGTCTTAGGGGCGATCATCGTTGCCTTTGAAGTCCAGGGTCGCCTGCGTTCGGCCAGCGTCGGGCTCGAAACTGGAAAGGGATTCCACAAGCCAGGGACTATCGGCCCCTTCGGCGCCACTGCCGGTTGCGGCTGGCTTCTGGGCCTCGATCGGGATGAACTCCTAATCGCACTGGGCATAGCGGGTTCTCGCGCCGGAAGCCTGGCGATCAACACAGGCACGATGACAAAGTCCAGTCATGCAGGCCACGCGGCTCGCATGGGCGTCGAGTGCGCAGAACTGGCGAGGCGTGGATGGACCGCTTCTAAGCATGTCTTTGAGGGAGGTGGATTCTTCGATACGTTCCTCGGGGATCGCCAAGAACCGGAGCTATTGGTCGAGAATTTCGGCGACCCCTTCATGATGGTCGACCCGGGTCTGGGATTTAAGAAGTATCCGGCCAATCAGAACACTCAGCGAGCCATCGACGCTGCCTTGGAATTGCGTCATGAGCGTGGTGTTGAGCCCGAGGATATTCGGCAGGTTGAAATCGACATCTGCCCATTCGACTACATCAACCGCCCGCAGCCGGTGAGCGGACTTGAAGGCAAGTTCAGCCTTCAATACACCACCGCGGCCGCTTTGCTGGATGGAAACGTGACAGTCGACTCTTTCAGCAACGAGAGGCGTTTCGCGTCCGACATGGTCGACCTTCTGTCCCGCACCCAGGTTGTTTACGACGAGAGCATCTCCATGAGTCCAATTGAGATGCTCACCCGAGTCCGACTCACACTTTCCGACGGGTCAACGGTGGAGGCGACGAAAGAGAGAATTACTGGGATGGTCGGAGTCCCTCTTTCACGAGAAGAACGCCTGAGGAAGTACCACGCATGCGCAACGCGGGTGATGAGCCCTCGTCGCGCAGACGAGACCCTTGAACTTATCGATGGCTTTCGCGACTTGGCGGACGTGGCTCCTCTGATGGAATCGATCTCCAACCTTGACGGCGGCACGGCGGGATAGCCGGTCGCTCTGCCGACCTG
>Ga0190265_10002917_pt1 | contig 11598 bp, 9 predicted proteins | sample Popmic124T_FD_133135 | JGI IMG/M metagenome (GOLD analysis project Ga0190265, IMG submission 133135) | Populus adjacent soil microbial communities from riparian zone of Indian Creek, Utah, USA - 124 T | ecosystem: Environmental > Terrestrial > Soil > Riparian zone | place: USA: Utah | collected...
AGGCTGAAGCCTGACCCCCGGCTGCGAGAAGAAGTCACGGAGCTCCTGCAGGGGCTGCTCCGCATCAACACGGTCAATCCGCCGGCGAACGAGACGGTCGCCGCGGAGCATGTCCGCGAGTACCTCGCACGTGACGGGATCGAATGCGACCTCTTCGCGCGGGAGCCGCATCGTGCGAACCTCGTCGCGCGCATCCCAGGGGGCGACGGGCCGTCCCTGGCCTTCCTGTCCCACACCGACACGGTCCTCGCGGACCCGGCCGAATGGGAGCGCGACCCGTGGTCCGGCGATCTCGTCGACGACGAGGTGTGGGGGCGCGGCGCTCTCGACATGAAGGGCCAGGTCGCCGCATCGGCAGTGGCCTTCGCCTCGCTCCGCCGCGAAGGCTTCGTCCCGTCGGGCGACCTCGTTCTGATCGTCGTCGCCGACGAGGAAGTCGGAGGAGCCCGCGGGGACGTCGGCTACGGGCTCCGCTGGCTCGTGCAGGCGCACCCCGAGGCCGCGCGCTGCGACTACGCGGTCAACGAGGGAGCGGGCGACCGGTTGGTGCTCGGCGGGAAGCCGGTGTACCTGTGCGCGACGGCGGAGAAGATGTCGGCGCCCTTCAAGCTCCGCGTGCACGGCCGCAGTGGCCATGCCTCGATGCCCGGTATCGCCGACAACGCGCTCGTCAAGGCTGCGCGCTATGTCGAGGCGTTGGGTGACTACGAGCCTGCGCCGGAACTGATCCCGGAAGCGCGCGGCTTTCTCGAGACGGTGCTCGGCGAGGCGCCTCCGGTCGCGGAGGCGCTCGCTCGGGCGCATGCGCTCGATCCCATGCTCCCTGCGCTGGTCCAGCCGCTCCTGGCGCTGACCCTGTCGCCGACGATGATCGACGCCTCGCACCAGGTGAACGTGATTCCCGCGCTCTGCGAGGTGACCGTGGACTGCCGGCTGCTCCCGGAGCAGACGCCTGCCGACGCGGAGCCGCTCATCCGTGCAGTGCTCGGCGAGGGCGACTACGAGCTCGAGTGGGTGAGCGCGACCGGGGGAACAAGATCTTCCCTCGACACGCCGCTGTGGGAGGCGATCGAGAGCTTCACCTCCGGAATCGAGCCCGGCGCGCGGCTCGCTCCGATCGCCTGTCCTGGCTTCACCGACAGCCACTACCTGCGCGAAGCGTACGGGACCGTTGCCTACGGCTTCTTCCCGATCAAGGAGATGGATGCCGTGGACGCCACGAAGCTCGTGCACTCGGCCAACGAGCGCATCGCGGTCAACGACCTCGAGCTCGGCGTCGAGATGTTGCGCGCAACAGCACGGTCGTTGTTGGGGTAGCGCCCGATTGGGTAAGGCGATTCTTGACGCCGCCGCGCCGGCGCCGCTACCCTCGCTGGTCAGCGAGCCGGAAGGAGGTGCGTTCCAGATGACTGTGAGTCTTGCCGCCCTTTCCGGCGTCGCCTCATCTCGGTGAGGAGTTCCTCCAGGTAGCTAGAGGTCGGGGACTCTTTCGCTCAGGCGGCGCTCGACGCCGACTTCGCGAAGGAGACCAATGCTCGTAGACCGAGAAGGCCGAAGCGACGCGCTCCGGCCGGCGAAACACCGAATCGACCGCATGCGCCTGCACGCACTCGACGTGTGGGTACGCGGCGCTGCCCCGCTGACCGACCTCGGACGGCTGAGAGAGATCCTCTACGCCGGCGCCGATGCGGGCGGCGCGACGGTGGTGGGCGAGGAGTTCCACGTCTTCCCGAACGGCGCAGTGACCGGCGTTCTCGTGCTCGCTCAGTCCCACCTCAGCATCCACACGTGGCCCGAGCACCTGCTGGCCAACGTCGATCTGCTGTCCTACGGGGAGCTCGAGGGTGAGCTGGTGCTGCGTGCTATCTGCGCCGAGCTAGACGTCGAACATGCGAACGTCGTCTGTATCCCACGGGCCGTTGGCTGACGGTAAGCGTGTCGTGCGTGAGGTCGCGGCCGCGGTCGGGCTGCTCGAGGGCGAGCCCGGCGTGCGTGCGGTATTGGCGGCGCTCGCCCGGCTCGAGCCGGTGTCGACTCGCCGCCTCAGTCGCGCCGTGGAGCTTCCGGTTCCGATCGTTGCGTCGGTCTGCGGCGAGCTGCGAAAGCGGGGTGTCGTTGCCGAAGAGCGACCCACACAGCTGACAACCGCCGGCCGCGCGTACTTCTCGGTCGGTGAGCTGCGTCTCGAGCGGCGGGCGAGGTGCCCTGAGTGCGCGGGCCGCGCGATCGTGATTCCACCCGGGTTGTCACGCGTCGTACGGGCGATCGCGAGGGACGCCAGACATGCACCACCTCCTCGTCTGGACCTCGACCAGTGCCACTGCACGGTCGAGACGAAGCTCCGGCGTGTGCTTGCCTTCCACGAGGCGGATACCCTGGTCGGCCGCAGAATCCTGTTCCTCGGGGACGACGACCTGACGTCGCTCGCGCTGCGGAGCCTCGTCGATGAGATCGGGTCTGATTCGACGATCCTGGGCCTCGCGGTCGTCGACATCGATCCCGCGATCATCGCCTTCGTCGAGAAGAGGCTTCTCGGAGCACGCTTTCCGACGTCGTGTCTACAGCACGATCTCCGCCTCCCGCTCCCGACGGACTGGGAGGGTGCATTCGACACCGTCGTCACCGACCCGCCGTTCACCGTCGAGGGCGCACGCTTGTTCCTCTCTCGAGCCGTCGAGGCGACCGGTGCTTCGGGCGGCGACGTCTTCTTCTCGTTCGGCTCGAAGCGGCCGGGAGCGTCGTTCCAGGTTCAGCGGGCGATTGCGCAGATGGGCTTCGTCATCAAACGTTTCGATCGTGACTTCAACGAGTACCTCGGCGCCGGGGTCTTGGGCGGAACGAGCCATCTGTATCACCTGCGTGCCACCGGCGAGCATCGCCCTCTCGTGACGGGGACGTTCGACGCACCGCTCTACACGGCGAGCGCACGTTTCTAAGGCGCTGCCTCGGAATCCGCGACGACGAGCTGGCGCGGGTTGGAGACGCGGGCGGCGGGGATCGAGAGGTCACCCGAGAGCAGCCGCGCAAGCGCTTCGCGCTTTGCCTTTCCGGTGACGAGCCAGACGATCTCGCGAGCGGCCTCGAGCGCCGGGTAGGTGAGCGTCATCCTGCGATACCCCTGGTGCTCCTGCGTGACTGCGACGAGACGATCGCTGATGTCGAGCACGGGATCGCCGGGGAGGAGCGAGGCCGTATGCCCGTCCGGGCCGAGGCCGAGATGGACGAGGTCGAAGGCTTCTGGAAGCTCGCTGCCGTAGCGCGCGGCCGCAGCGTCGAGATCCTGCTCCTCGACCGGCATGGGATGCACGACGCCGGCTGGAAGCGATGCCTCGAACCGCGTCAGGTTCCGGTCCTCGTGACCGGGAGGGGCGACGCGTTCGTCGACCTGGAACACGCGTGCCTTCGACCACGAGACATCCTCCTCTGCGAGGCGCGCGAGCAGCTCGGCCCCGCGGCTGAGTGCGACCGAGGAGGCGCCGGAGCGTATACGCCCCGCGATCAGACCCGCGACGCGCCGGGCCGCGGCGGACGGGTCGGGGTGAACCTCGGCCGGGAGCGTCACGCGCGCTTTTCGGCGTGCCCCCCGAACTCGGCACGCAGCGCGGACAGCAACCGGTTCGCGAAGTCGGCTTCGCCTCTCGACGCGAAGCGCGAAAAGAGCGCGGTGGTGAGAACAGGGGTCGGCGTGCCGGTGTCGATCGCCGCGATCGATGTCCAGCGACCTTCGCCCGAGTCCGACACGCGGCCTGTGAAGTCGGCAAGCTCGGGCGAGTCGTGGAGTGCGGCAGAGGCCAGGTCGAGGAGCCAGGAAGACACGACGCTGCCGCGTCGCCACAGCTCGGCGATAGCACCCAGGTCGAGCTCGTACGTGTACAGCTCCGGGTGCGCCAGAGGAGCGGTCTCGGCGTCCGCGGTGCGCTCGGCCAACCCGGCGCCCGCATGTCGCAACAGATCGAAGCCCTCGGCGTAGGCCGCCATGAGCCCGTACTCGATCCCGTTGTGCACCATCTTCACGAAATGGCCTGCGCCGCTGCCGCCGCAACGGAGATACCCATGCTCCTCGGCGGTAGGTGTTCCTGCTCGCGCTCTGCTGCGCGGCGCGGCGCCGACCCCCGGAGCCAACGACGCGAAGATCGGCTCCAGGCGGCCGAACGCCTGCTCGTCGCCGCCGATCATCAGGCAGAACCCGCGCTCGAGCCCGAAGATCCCACCGCTCGTCCCGCAGTCGAGGTAGTCGATCCCACGCGTCTGGAGCTCACTCGCGCGACGGATGTCGTCGGCGTAGTGCGTGTTGCCGCCGTCGATGATCGTGTCGCCGGGCTGGAGCTCGGCAGCCACTTCCCACAGCACGGTCTCGGTGATCGTTCCTGCGGGGAGCATGAGCCAGACCGCCCGCGGCGGCTCGAGCACCGAGACGAGCTCCGCGACAGACCCGGCTCCCGTACCGCCCCGTGCCACGAGTGCCTCGACCGGCTCCGGGGTGCGGTTGTGCCCGACGATGCGGTGACCGTCCTCCAGCAGGCGTCGCGCGATGTTCCCGCCCATCCGGCCGAGACCGACGATCCCGAGTTCGAGCGGTGTCTCAGTTGCCACCTGCGCTCCTTTCCGCGAGCATCCTGTCCGTGCGACACGTTACGCGGCGAGCCTGGTTCACGTGAGCGAGACGGCAGACGCGCTCGTCGTCTTCGGCATCACCGGCGATCTCGCGCGCAGGATGACGATTCCCGCGCTCTATCGCCTGACCGAGCAGGGCCTCCTGACGTGCTCGGTCATCGGGGTGGGACGCCGGCCGCTGCGCGACGACGAGCTCGCGGAGCAAGCGCGCTCGTCCGTGAAAGACGCGGTGGACGACGTCGACGAGAAGGTGCTCGGCGATCTTCTCTCTCGTCTTCAGTACATCGGCGGCGACGCGGAGGACGGCTCCCTCTACGACCGGCTGCGCGAGGCCCTCGGTGGGGCCGCCGCGCCCGTCTTCTATCTCGCGACTCCGCCGTCGATGTTCCTCGAGGTCGCCGACGAGCTCGCGGGCGCGGGGCTCGCGGACAACGCTCGGCTCGTCGTCGAGAAGCCGTTCGGCTCCGACCTGGCCTCGGCGCGGGAGCTCAACGAGCGCCTGACCGCGATCTTCCCCGAAGACAGGCTCTACCGCATCGACCACTTCCTCGGGAAGGAGCCTGTCCAGGACATCATCTACCTGCGCTTCGCGAACGCGCTCTTCGAGCCCGTGTGGAGTCGCGAGGACGTGGACTCGATCCAGATCACGCTGGCCGAGGACTTCGGAGTCGACGGGAGAGGCTCGTTCTACGACAGCGTCGGCGCGATCCGCGATGTCGTCCAGAATCATCTCCTCCAGGTTCTCGCGCTTGCCGCGATGGAGCCTCCGTCGGGTGGCGAGGATGCGATTCCCCGGCGCCGCCTCGACGTCTTCCGGGCGATGCCTGCGATCAATCCCGACAACGCGGTGCTCGGGCAGTACGAGGGGTATCGGGAGATCGAGGGCGTGTCACCGAAGTCCGACACCGAGACCTTCGTCGCGCTCCGCCTCGAGATCGAGAACTGGCGCTGGGCCGGCATCCCGATCTTCATCCGCGCCGGCAAGGCGCTGCCGGTCGCCGCGACCGAGGTGGTCGTCCGCCTACAGCGGGTGCCGCAGCTTCGGTGGGGCTCGCATCGGCTCCGTACCCCGGGCAACGACGACATCGTCCTTCGCGTCGGCCGAAATGCCGGGGTCACGATCGGCATCCGGGCGAAGACTCCCGGGAAGGAGGTTTCGCAGCCCGTCTCGCTCGATCTGCACTTCAACGAGGAGCTCGGCGAGCCGCCCGAGCCGTACGAGCGCCTGCTCGCCGACGCCCTGCGTGGCGACAGCACGCTCTTCCCTCGCTGGGACGTCATCGAGGAGACCTGGCGAATCGTCCAGCCGTTGCTCGACTCGCCGCCGCCGCTCGAGCGCTACGCGCCGGGATCGTGGGGCCCGGCGAGCGCCGACCTCCTGGCCGCACAGAACGGGGGCTGGCGCGTCCCCGGAGCGGGCGACTAGCCCCGCCCGATCCGCTCTACCCGGTCGCTGCGGCCGACTAGGACCTCGGAGACGAGCTCGGGTGCGAAGAGGCCGTGCTCGACGACACCCGGCGTCGCGGCAAGCCGGGCCGCGAGCTCGCCGGGGTCGGCCACCGGACCGATCCAGTCCGCGAGCACGCCGCCGTCCGGGGTCTCGCTCGCGCTTCGGACGCGTGCCTCGCCGAGGCGCGCGAGGGTCGCGGCGAGCCCGAACGCGTGGAGCTCGAGCGGTATCGGAGGCTCGAGCTCGTCGACGAGCTTGTCCGACGACACGATGACGACGAAGCGCTCGGCTGCGGCCGCGACGATCTTCTCGCGGGTATGGGCGCCTCCCCCGCCTTTCACGGTCCAGCTGTCGGGCGCGACCTGGTCGGCGCCGTCCACCGCAATGTCGAGCCGCGGGAGCGTCGTCGCCGAGTCGAACGGCTCGATGTGCAGACCGAGCCTGCGAGCCTCCGTTTCGGTCGCAGGCGAGGTCGCGACGCATACGAGCTCGAGACGGCGGTCGGCGAGCGCCGTGAGGAAGTACCCGCTGGTCGACCCCGTGCCGAGACCGACCGTCATGCCCTCGTCGACCAGCTCGGCCGCAGCTTCGGCGGCGAGCTGTTTCTCCCGCTCGACATCGGTGCTCACGTCGAGGTCAACCCTACGTCGATTGTTGTCCAGTGGAGCGGAGCTGGTGAGGAATTCCCTGAAAACAAGCGGGTTTTGCTCGTCACTCAGGTTCCAAGCACTCCGCGCTGACCTTTCCCAAACGCGCGGGTCCGGCAATCCTTACGGCGAGGCTTGAGCGACACCGCTGCGAGTCCACGTCTTGAAGCTCGTTTCGGACGAGCTTGTGGGTCTTGCGTGGCTCGTGATCGTCTCGTCACATCGCTACCCCCCGGAAGGGGGACGAGCGACGGGCTGAGTTCGACGACAACCCGGATGCAACCCATCCTCCCAGTTCTTCCCTTAGCGCGACCGTCCCAGCGGTCGCTCTTTCTTTGCGGGGGAATAAGAGCCGGACGCGACGACCTCTTGCTGAAAAGCGGATCCTCCCGGCCTTTCAACCTCTCCAGTCGTAAACAGCCGCACGTCCGGCTAGCCCATCAAACGCTTTTTCGGCTCATCCTGCAACCCTGAAACCGATCTGGAGCTTCGTCTACGCGGCTGTGAGGGAAGACCGACGCGTGTAGGCATCAGCGTCCCAGGTTCTATTCGAGTCCGTATCCACGAATCTAAGAATCAGCTCTCGCATCGGTGGGGACATTGCTCCGTCGCCATGAACCCCTGACTTCTCTGTCGACTGCATGACTCGTTGACTCGCCTTTTTATCGCCCTTTTTCATCCCATGCTCCTTCCTCGGGTTGCTCTCAATAGCGCTTCGGCCCAGATCCGGACCGGCGCACCCGGTCGCCGAGTGACTGGGCGCTGCCTCACAGTCCGGTTTCTCTCGCCACCCACATGATGGGTTCTCGCGCGAACAAGTCACCCTTCTTAGGCTCAAGATCACTCGCGCGAGTGATCAGAGCTCTGGCCTCTAATTCCTCGTCCAGCGCGCGGACGGAAACTGCCGGATTCGGGCGGAAGCGGCATGAGGGTCTCGCGCAACCGAATCCGCTGGTAACCGGCACTTTCCGACACCAGGCGCAGCCGAGGGGTCAGAGCCGGGGCGCTACGTCGATTACCGTGCCCGTAGATGGCATGGAGCGACTGGGCAGGAGAGGTCGAGGTCGAGCCGTCGATCTACGCCGCGGACTTCTCGCGCCTCGGTGACCAGCTCGGCGTGCTGGTGGGGGCCGGCGCAAGGGTCTTCCACTTCGATGCCGGTGACGGTCACTTCATTCCCGAAGTCACCATCGGCCCCGTCGTCCTCGCTTCGATCTCGCCGCTGGTGCACGCGTGGGGCGCCGTGCTCGACTGTCATCTGATGGTCGAGGAGCCCGAGCGCCACTTCGGCTCCGTCGCCGAGGCCGGAGGAGACAGCGTCACGTTCCACGTGGAGGCCTGCGCGAGCCCGGCGAGGGCGATCGCCGAGGCGCGCTCGCTCGGCCTCGGCGTGGGAGTCGCGTTCAGCCCCGGCACGTCGGTCGAGGAGGCCTCAGCAGCGGCCGAGGGCGCCGACGTCGTCCTGTGCATGTCGATCCACCCGGGCTACTCGGGCCAGTCGTTCATGCCGGAGGCCGCAGCGCGCATCGCGCAGCTTCGGGCGCTCGTCCCAGAGGAAACCCGCGTGCAGGTCGACGGCGGCATCAACCTGGACACCGTCGGACTTGCCAGGGAGGCGGGCGCAGACCTGCTGGTGGCGGGGAGCGCAGTCTTCTGGCACGACGATCCCGCGGGCGCATACGGGAGGCTGGCGGAGTCGGTCCGGGAACCCGCTCATGGCTGAGCCTCTCGTCGAGTCCGCTGTCTGGCGCCGGCTTCAATGGCATCGCGGGGAGGTGGAAGCCCTGCATCTGCGGGACGTGTTCGACTCGGATCCAACGCGCGGCGAGCGGCTGACCGCCGAGGCGGCCGGTCTCCACCTCGACTACTCGAAGCATCGAGTGACCGACGACACGCTCCAGCTCCTGCGACGGCTGGCGACGGAGCGGGGACTCCCGGAAAAGGTGCATGCGATGTTTCGCGGAGAGCCGGTGAACGTCTCGGAAGGGCGTCCGGCGCTGCACGTGGCGCTGCGAATGCCACGCTTCCGCTCGCTCGTGGTGGACGGGGTGGACGTCGTGAAGGACGTGCACTCGGAGCTCGACCGGATGTCCGCGTTCGCGGGCCAGGTGCGAGCCGGGGAGTGGGTCGGGGCAACCGGCCGGCGAATCGGCGCCGTCGTCAACATCGGGATCGGCGGCAGCGATCTCGGCCCGGCGATGGCGTACGAGGCGCTCGAACCGTATGCGTCGCGGGAGCTCACGGCACGCTTCGTCTCGAACGTCGATCCCTCCGATCTCGCTAGCGCCCTCACCGGTCTCGAGCCGGCAGAGACGCTCTTCATCGTCGTCTCGAAGACGATGTCGACGCTCGAGACGATCGAGAACGCACGCGCTGCGAGGGAATGGGTCGCCGGGGCGCTCGGGCCTGCCGCCGACCTCGCTCCGCACTTCGTCGGTGTCGCAGGAGACGCCGAGGCCGGCGAGCGCATCGGAATCCAGCCCGAGAGCATGTTTCGCATCTGGGACTGGGTCGGTGGCAGGACGTCGCTTTGCTCGGCGGTCGGGCTCTCACTGCTGGTCACCCTCGGCGAGGAGCACTTCCGTGCGCTCCTGGACGGCTCCCACGCGATGGACGACCACTTCGCGACCGCTGCGCTCGGTGGAAACCTGCCCGTGATCTGCGGATTGCTCGCCGTGTGGTACCGCAACTTCATGGGCGCCGAGACGACCGCGGTCGTTCCCTACAGCCGTGGTCTCCGCCTGTTGCCGGCCTACCTCCAGCAACTCTGGATGGAATCGAACGGGAAGTCGGTGACGACCGCGGGCGAGGCTGCCGACGCAGAGTCCGGCTCCGTCCTCTGGGGAGGGCCGGGCACCAATGCCCAGCACGCCTTCTTCCAACTGCTCCACCAGGGAACCGCGCTCGTGCCCGTCGACCTGATCGGCTTCGCGCAAGCGGCCGAAGGTCCGGCGGAGCGTCACGACCTGCTTGCGGCAAATCTTCTGGCGCAGGCCGAGGCGCTCGCTTTCGGACGGACGGCCGACGAGCTGGAGGAAGCGGGCGCTCGAGAGGAGACGATCCCACATCGCGTGATGCCGGGGAACCGGCCGAGCTCGGTGCTCCTCGCCGAGCGGCTGACCCCGGCGACGCTGGGCGCGCTCGTCGCGCTCTACGAGCACAGTGTGTTCACCCAGGCTGCGATCTGGGGGATCAATCCGTTCGACCAGTGGGGCGTCGAGCTCGGGAAGGAGCTCGCCTCGCGCATCGCTCCGGAGCTCGCGGTCGACTGGAAGCACGAGCTCCACCACGACTCGTCCACCAACGCCTTGATCCGTCACTACCGGGCCTTGCGAGATGGCGGGTAGACAGACCTCGTTGGAGCTGCGCATGCCCGATGGCGCATTTCGCGAGATCGAAGCGTGGCTGCGCGGGCAGGGATTCTTCGCACTCGGCGGCGAGGAGCTCGCCGCCGACCTCTATCTCGGTTACGGGCTCTCGCAGACCATCCGCCGCACGCGTCAACCGCCTCCGCCAGAGCCGTGCCCGAACCTCCCGCTCGCGGCCTGTGCGGTGCGCTCGAATCGCCATGCGCTTGCACACAGCAACGGCGAGCAACCTCACGTGGGCGCATGGGTGGGAGATTGGAGCGCGGCCGAGTATCGGGACGCCGTCGCACAGGTGCGAGCTGCGATCGCGCGCGGCGACGTCTATCAGGTCAACCTCGTCCAGCACCTCTCGGCCCCGTTCGCGGGCACCGCCTCCGCCGTCGCGGCGGAGCTCGCAGCGCTGTCGCCGTTGCATCCCGATCCGTTCGCGGGCGAGACGTGGGCGATCGTGTCCGCCTCTCCTGAGCTCTTCCTGGCCCGGCGCGGGCGGCGCCTGTGGACGAAGCCGATCAAGGGCACGCGCCCGCTCGGGGCGGCAGCAGAGCTAGGCGGGTCGGCGAAGGACGCTGCCGAGCACGTGATGATCGTGGATCTCGAGCGGAACGATCTCTCGCGAGTCTGCGAGCCGGGAACCGTGCGCTGGCCGGAGCTCCTGAAGACCCGTCGCCTCGCGGGAGTCGAGCACATGGTCTCGACCGTCGAGGGAACGCTGCGGGAGGACGTCGGCCTCGCGGAGATCCTGGAGGCGACGTTCCCCGGCGGGTCGGTGACCGGCGCGCCCAAGATCGCGGCCGTGGACCTGATCGCGGAGCTCGAGCCGGTGGGACGGGGTGCGTCGATGGGGGCGCTCGGCCGGGTCTACGGGAACGGCGACTTCGACCTCGCGCTCACGATTCGGACGTTCGCGATCGCGGAGCACCGGATCCACCTCTGGGTCGGCGGTGGCGTGGTCTGGGACTCCGACCCGGCAGCGGAGGTCGAGGAGTCCTGGACGAAGGCGCGGCCGCTCCTGGAAGCGCTCGGATCCACTGTGGAAACACTCGCCGGAGCGGAGCGATGAGCTCCCTCGCGCTCGCAGTCTCCGGTCGTGGTCTCGTCGATCCGTCCGACCCCGTGATCCGGGCCGACGACGAGGCACTGCTCCGCGGGCGTGCGGCGTTCGAGACCTTGCGTGTCTACGGCGGACGGCCGTTTCGGCTCGAAGCGCATCTCGACCGGCTGGCCGCGTCCGCCAAGAGCATCGGCCTTCCCGCCGTCGATCGCGAAGAGCTCGAGAAGCTCGTCGCGCTCGTCCTCGAGCGAGTGAACGACGGTGACACGGCGCTGCGGCTGGTGTGGACCGGCGGCCCCGCCGGCGGTTCTCCAACAGGGCTTGCCCTCCTGAGCGAGATCCCTGCCTGGATCGAAGAGCTGCGTCCACGTGGCGCTCGCGCGGTCTCGCTGCTCGGAATCCGAGCGGCCGTGCCGTGGTTGCTTCCGGGCGTCAAGTCCACGAGCTACGCGGTGAACATGGCGGCCG
>Ga0190265_10002918_pt1 | contig 11597 bp, 14 predicted proteins | sample Popmic124T_FD_133135 | JGI IMG/M metagenome (GOLD analysis project Ga0190265, IMG submission 133135) | Populus adjacent soil microbial communities from riparian zone of Indian Creek, Utah, USA - 124 T | ecosystem: Environmental > Terrestrial > Soil > Riparian zone | place: USA: Utah | collected...
AACTCCGTGATCGTCATGACAGCAGGTTAGCGCACTTACAAGGCAATCATACAAGGGGGCCTTGTAGCGGCTGTCTGTCTCCCGGGGGGATGGCACCCATCTCGAACATGTATCGGCATGTGGGTTGCCATCTTCGATGGAGGGAGGATACTGAGGGCGTGAGAACCATCGACCCCGTCGTCCCCATGCTGCGCTCGCTCGGGCTGAACCCGTCCGACGCCACCCGCCTGGCCCACACCGGCACGCTGGTGGAGCTCGGGCCGGGTGTCGAGATGGTCACCAAGGGCACCCGTGGCCTCGAGGCCTTCCTGCTCGTCGAGGGCGAAGCCATCGTGCAGCTCGACGACCGCGATGTGCGCGTCGGCCCCGGCGCGGTGATCGGCGAGACCGCCACCCTCGACCCGTTCGCCCGCCGCAACGCGACGGTCACCACGGCGACAGCGTGCCTGGCCCTCGTCTACGACGTGCGGACCTTCCGCTCGCTCGCCACCAGCGGCCTCCACGATCTCCTGGTCCCCGACCGCGCCGCCTGACCTCACGGAGAGAAGTGCCAGGGGGTGGCGCTGACCTCCGGGCCGCTGTACGCAGCATCGAGCTCAGACACAGGTTCCATGGATGCTCCCTCGTGGCGTGCAGCTACGACCGTGCTCATACCCCCGAACTCATCGCCCCAGGCGCTCAGCAGAGGAAGCCTGATGCGGGCGTCAGGCGTCGAGGGCGATGATCTCGTGCTCCTCGGTCATGAAGATGCTGGCGGTGGTGAAGTCGATGAACGTCGACTCGTCCTCCAGCAACGTGGCCGACGCGGCCTGGCCCTCAGGAGTGGACAGGACCGCCATCAGCGCGTCGAGCGAGTCCCACCACAGCTCGGCCACCCCGTCGTAGGGACCGCCAGCGCTGCGGCTCGCTTGCAGCGCGTCGTTGATCGGCGTCTCGATGCGATGGCTCTGCACGTAGCGCCGGATCCCCAGCACCTCCTGGAGCGAACGCACCAGTGGCCCGTGGTCCTCGAGCCAGTACCGGTGGAACTCCTCGGCGCTCACGTCGGGCCGGCGGTTGATGCAGAAGACGAGCTTCACCATGGCCGCGCACCCTAGGACAGGACGGACCGCGGCGATCGGCCGCTACGAGCTCAGACGGGTGTCTGCTGGTGGAGGGCCAGACGCCAGGCGCCGTTTTCGCGCACGTAGGTGCTGTTGAGCAGCGCGTCGTAGTCCATGTCGCCGCGACGGGCCTTGGCGCGGTAGGCGACGATCGCGGTGGAGTCGGTGAGCTCGAGCTCCTTGGTTGCCGTCATGTCCTCGGAATGCCCATCGGCGTCGAGGGGTAGTCAACGAGCGGCGACACGCCGTCGGGTGGCACGATGGCGCCATGCGGGGGGCCGGGAACCGGGCGCTGTGCGCCTCCATCGTCGTGCTGTTGCTCGCGGGCCTGGGAGCGGCGTCGGTCCTGCAGCTGCGGTCACCCGAGCCGACCTCGGCCGACGCCCCTGCCACCGAGTTCTCGGCCGATCGTGCGTGGGTGCACCTCGAGGAGATCGCGAAGGCCCCGCACCCGATCGGCAGTCCTGCGCACGACCTCCTGGCTCGCTACCTGCAGGGCGAGCTGGAGGCGCTCGACGGCACCTTCGAGGTACAGGCGGCGGTGGTGCCCGAGCTCAACGGCTACGAGGTGCACAACCTCCTGATCCGCTTCCCGGGCACCGACCCGACGGGGACCATCCTCTTCGCGACCCACTACGACTCCGTCCCCTCCGGTCCCGGCGTGGGCGACGCGGGCGTATCGGTGGCCGCGCTGGTCGAGACCGCCAGGGCCCTCACCGCCGGCGAACCGTTGCGCAACGACGTGATCGTCATGCTCACCGATGGTGAGGAGGCCGGGCTGTTCGGCGGCCGGGCGTTCGTCGACCAGCACCCCTGGGCCGAGGACGTCGACCTCGTCTTCAACTTCGAGGGTCGAGGGGTGAGCGGCACGCCGGTCATCGTCGAGATGGAGCAGCCCACCGTCGACCTCGTCTCCGGCATCCTCGATGCGGCGCCGCCCCTGGTCACCTCACCGCTCGGGCGCCGCGCCCTGCCGCAGGACTACCGCGACCGCGTCAGCGACTTCGGGGAGTTCCGGCGCCTCGACATCCAGGGGGCGCACTTCGCCGTCGTCGGGGAGTCGCTCTACTACCACACGCCCCTCGACGACCTGGAGCGGTCGAGTCGGGACACGGTGCAGCACCTCGGCGAGACCGCGCTGGGCCTGGCCCGGCACTTCGGCGGGGCCGACCTCGTCAGCCTGCGCAAGGGACCCGACGCGACGTGGACCGTCGCGATGCCAGGGCCGGGGGTCGTGGCACCCGCCTGGATCGCGTGGCCGTTGCTGTTGGCGGCAGTCGTCCTGGCGGCGTTGATCGATCGACGCCTCCCGAAGGTCCAGCGATCGAAGGGTGAGGTGGTCCTCGGCCTCTCCATCCCGCTCCTGAGCATGATCGGTGCGGCGATCCTCGGCGTCGTCGCCGTGTGGTTCGTCGCGATGACCAACGGCGACATCCGCCGCATGCTCGACGACCTGCCCGTGGGCGATCACCGGGGTGCCGGCGACCTCGTCAACGGACACTTGCTGATGTGGGCCATCGTCGCCCTCGCCGCCGCGTCGGTCACGGCCGGCCTCGAGCTCGCCCGCCGGCGGCTGGGCACGCCGCTCCTCGTCGGCACGGGCATGAGGGCCTGGACCATCGGCCTCGTCGGGACGACGCTCATCGATCCCGCCGTCGGCGCCGCGTTCGCGGGGCCGTTCGTCGCCGCCCAGGCGGCCACGCTCCTCTGGGTCTCCCGCGATCCGGAGACGGAGCTCGGCATCGGCGTCGCCGGAGCGGTCGCCCTGCTGGGAGCGCCGGTCGTCATGATGGGGGCGACGATGACGTGGATGGGCTACCTCGGCGTCACCCTCACGGGAGCAGGCCTGCTCTGCGCCGGCCCGGCGGTGGGGCTCGGTCAGCTCCTGCCCCAGCTCGACGTCGTCGGCCGGGTGCACCGCTGGCTCCCGACCGCGCTCTTCGCCGGGGTTGCCATCGTGCTGTTCGCGATGGCCGCGTTCGCCCGCCAGACCGACGCCGACCTCCTCCACTTCGTCAAGACGTCCTCCGTCTGGGGGTAGCTCCGTCGTCCATGATCGGCCGTGGTCTCCCAACCACGCGGCTGAGCTCCCATCAGGATGGATGGTGCTGGCTACGCGTCCTGCAGCTGGCAGCGGATCGCGCCACCCGGATACCGGGCGTTGTGCAGGTTGACGTAGTAGCCCGTCGGGTCGCCCGCGATCGCGCTGGCGAGGGCCGGGTCCACCGTGACGCAGTCGGAGAACCTCCCGTCCTCGAGATCGTCGTTGCGAGGATCGGTCGCGGGGGCACCGGGCTCAGCGGGTGGGACCCGCAGCTCGAAGAAGCTGACCACGATGGCGCCGTTGGCACCGGCGTCCCCGGCATGGATGTGGGCGCGGTTCGGCGTACCGGTGTCCCTGAACCATGGTGTCTCCCTCGTCTCGGGTGCGTTGACGGTCATGCGGACTGCTTCCCCGTACCAGGCCCGGTCAGCCCCGAACCGGTCGGGGACCCCTGACGGCGCGTTGGACGGCGCCGGCGGCGCCTGCGAAACCGGCGTCAGCCGGTTGGCGTGATCTCCAGGTAGCTGGCGATTCCTTCTGCGTCCCCGACGACGCCCTCGTACACCCTCCGGCCCAGCCCGTAGGCCGAGGCCAGCGTGTCCTCGGCATGGGGCCACTCGCTGGTCGGCAGGACCCGGGCGATGCCTTGCACCGCTGGACCAGATGGCCTTCCGCGCGCGCTCGCCGGGGCCAGCAGCACCCTGGCGTCGTGCTGCGCTCGCTTCACCTTTCCGGAGGCCTGCATCGTGCGCACGTAGGCACGGCCCGCGTCATCGACCGCGACCCACACTGGTGAGGGCACCGCCTCGCCGTTCCGCCGAAACGTCACCAGGACGGCGTACTTCTTGCCCCGAAGGCCGTCGAACGTGCCGAGCGTCGAGCCCTCGAAGCCGAGCTGGAACGCGTCCCGATGGCGCATCCGGTCGAACATCCGGTCCATCGCATGGCCCACTCGCTCCTTCATGCTCATCGGCCGTTGCGCTCCCGATGCTTGCAACCCGGCCAGCAGCAGGGCCTCCGCATGCCGTCCTCCAGCTCCTCCTGGGTCCGGCGGATGCGACGTGCTCGGGTCGTGGCCTGCTTGGCATCCTCGACCCAGCAGATGAACTCGTTGCGAGCCAGAGGAGTGATGTCCTTCCAGGCGTCGAACGCCGTCCGGTTGGCGACCAACGCCTCCCGGAGGTCGGTGGGAAGCTTGTGCACCACCCCACCAGGCACTCGCGCGGCGCTCACGCTGCCACGGTACCGGCCCCTGCTGGGGTGGCCGGGTCTGCCCGGCTCGTGACCGGGTCAGACCTCGAGGCTCGACAGGCGAGCGGCAGCCAGCGTGGCGTCGTCGCCTCTGAGGACGAGCACCCGTCGTCCGCGCTGCCGGACGACGAGCTCGTCGCCGCGACGACGACGGACCAGGTCGCGGATCTCTCCGGCGATCAGGAGCGCGATGGGCACGAGCACGAGCAGCACGAAGCCCCGCGGCCACGCCAACCAGCGCACTGCGGCCCCGAGGTCCGGGACGTGCCAGCGCACGCGTGAGCGCACGTCGGACGCGGGGACGAGATGGCTGTCGACCTCCCGGTTGGCGTCACCCCTCGTACGGAAGAACAGCCCGTCGGGCCGTTCGACGACACGGACGACCCGGTGGCTCACCACCTTGGAGCGGTCTTCGGGATGCACGAACGCGACGACCATGCCCGGCCGCACCTCCGAGGGGTCGACGTCCTGCGAGACGAGCAGGGACCCGGCCGGAAGGGCCGGGTCCATGCTCGAGGTCTCGACCGCCTGCAGTCGCCACCCGCCGACCCACGCCGCTCCGAAGAGCGCCGCCAAGGGCAGGGCGACGGTCAGCGCGACGGCGGCAGCCGGCAGCGCCAGCCAACGACGCCGGCCGACCGGGCCCATGTCAGGCAGCCGGGGCGGCGTCGAACGCGTACCGCCAGGTCACCCTGTCGCTCTGGCCCTTCTCGGCGTTGGCGGTGCTGGGGTTGTACGACACGTTGGCCAGGATGCAGACCGTCGTCCCGGCGGCAAGCCCCGGCGCGATCGGCCCGCTGAACGTGGCGAGGGCGCCGCTGCTACCCCCGCCCCCGAACGGGGCGTTGGCGGCGCACGAGGTCCACCGGTTCACGCTCGTGGACACGAGAGGTCCGAGCTCGCCGGCCTGATCGGCCCCGCAGGTGTCGTCGACCGATGCTTCGTCGCCGGTGCACGCGATGTCGGTGCTCACGACGTCGATGGCGCTCACGCTCACATCGATCGTGCCCTGTCCGGCGTTCTTCAGACACATGTCCTGGGGTGGGCCGATCCCGCTGCCCGAGGGCTGGCGATCCGTCAGCGTGAAGAGCCCGGTCGTGAGGTCGTCGGTGAACGTGCCGCACACACCGGTCAACCGGTCCCATCTGGCGATCTGGAGGTTGACGGAGGACGCGATGGACCCCGTCTCCAGGCTGTTGGTGCCCGTGGTGGCCCGGTCGCTGCCGGCGGCCAGGACGCCGGACGCACCCGTGAGGGTCGTGACCAACCCGAGTACCACGAGGGTGATGAGCAGAGGTCGTCGCATGAAGGCTCCTTCTCTGTAGGGGTGCCCGTAGGTCAGGGACCCCGCCGTCGTCCGCCCCAAGTCAGCGACGACGTGCAGCAATCGACTCTGCGGGGTGGGCGATGGCCTTCGCATCGGGGGAACCCCCGATCAGGCGGCTCAGTGCTCGTCTACAGGTCCAGGCAGTCCCGGCGAGCACCAGCTCTCGTGCACCCGGTGGCCGACGATCGTCGCCTTGTCGACGCGCACGGGGATCTCCCCCGAGTCGTCGACGAGGTCGAAGTCGACCTGGCGGGGCTGAAGGTGACGGGGTCGCCGACGGCAGGCACGGCGTCAGGTGACGAGCAGGCCCGTGACGAGCACGCCCCGCTCGCCCGTCAGATCCCGACGACGGGACCGGGGCTGCGCTCCTGGCGGATCGCGCCACCGGCGGCGACGAGCGAGCCGAGGAGCATCAGCCAGAACCCGAGCTGCCGGGCCAGCTCGATGTCGAGACCGTCGACCGACACGAACGGCTCGCCGACCAGGTAGCAGACCATCGCCAGCGCCCCCCAGCCGGCGGCCGCCGTCCGGACGGTGGTCCAGGGCACCCCGGCGAGGCCGGTCGGCTCACCCCGGACGCCCGCGACGGCGAGCACGACGGGGACCACGGCGATGAGGATCAGCAGCACCGGCAGCAGGAGGACCCGGAACTCCGCGGCCCACGCGTTCATGCTCTCGGGCGAGTCGATGCCGGCCTCGTACACCGTGAGGAACGAGCCGAGCAGGACGACGACCCCGCCGCCGACCATCGCCAACGCCTCCGGCGTCCGCGCCCCGACGGCGACGCGCCCGGCGCCGTGCGCCGCTGCGGGTGTGCTCGCGTCGCTGCGGCGGCCGAGCGCAAGCCCGACCACGATCGCGATCGACCCGGCCGCGCACAGCCAGCCACCAATGGCGACGCTCGCAGACTCCGGCACGCGGAGCACGAACACGACCATCGTCACCGCCACCAGGGCCGCGCCGACCAGCTGCACCTGCTCCGTCGGCCGGCCGAGCACCCGCGCGGGGAGCGTCGCGCGACCCATGCGCTCGAGGGCCACGGCCACCACGCTCCCGGCGCCGAGCAGCACCGCGAGCGGGAGCAGCGGCAGGAAGGACCACGCGTTCGACCACGCGGTCCAGTCGAGGGCCTCGCCGAGGAAGTCGATCTCGTAGAAGGGGAGGAACGAGCCGAGCAGCAGCAACGCGCCTCCGATGACGATCGCGAGGTCTGGGCCGGACAGCGATCCGCGGGGGGTCGGGTTCGACGATTGGGCGTGCATCAGTCCAGCTCCTCCACGACAGCGCGCAGCAGGTCCGCCGCGCGCTCGTCCTCCTCGGTGATGGTGTTCGGGTGGATGTAGACCCCCACGTAGCGATCGCCGAGCTTCGTCGCCGCCTCGGGGCCGGCGACGGCTCCGTCCTCGCCGACGTCGAGCGATTCCCCCTCCTCGGCGAGCTCCGAGAGCAGCAACTCGCCGCGGTCGCTGTCGTCGAACAGCACGACGTTGATCCGGACGACACCGGTCATGCCGAGGCTCGCCTCCTCGTTCGTGACCCTGGTGAAGTACTCGCACTGATCCTGCGGACGAGATGACGCCGGGTCGAGCTCGTCCCGCTCGACGTTCTCCACGTTGATGTCACCGACCACCTCCTCCACGGTCTGTGGGCTGAGGACGCAGGCGCCATCCCCGCCACCACCCCCGCCGGCGCCAGTGGATGCGCCCGCCGAGTCCGTCGAGCCCGCCGAGTCCGCCGTGTCGTCGTCACCTCCGCCGCAGGCTGCCGCCATGGCCACGATCCCGACGACCGCCACCGCCCTGATGATCCGCTTCCAGCCCATCCGTGCCCCCTTGTCAGATGTCGGCGATCACACCATGGCCGTGCGGGCACCAGAAGGCGCTCGACTGCACGCCGCATCCCAGCGCGACGCCGTCACCGGCTGCCCTCAGCGACGTCCGCCGTGCTCATGGGTCCCCAACTCTACGACCTCCCGGACTCCGGGCGATCTCTCGCCGAAGCCATCGCTCTACGTGCCGTTCCATGCCGAAGGCCCAGGTCGCTGACCTGGGCCTTCGTGCACCTCAGAGCTCGGGGGGGAGGACTCGAACCCCCAACGACTGGACCAGAACCAGCTGTGTTACCGATTACACCACCCCCGAATGGGCGGGCCGCAACCCTACCCAACCGGCCGGGCGGCTCGGAAACGCTGCTCGCTGTCTCGAATCAGCTCAGCCGTCGTTGACGGCGGCATCGATGCGGAAGAGGCGGTCGTAGCCGATCACCCGGCCGATGGAGACGGCGATGGTCTCGCGGAGGAGGTGCCGGAGCTCGCTGGCGTTGCTCAGGCGACTGTCGCTCGGGGAGACGGAGGCGTCGAGGCCGAGGTCGTCGGCGATGGCCCCCACCCGCTTGGCGTGGTAGCCGTCGGTCACCAGCACGACCTGCGTGAGGTCGCGCTCGATCAGGAACCGGGCCGATGCGGCCAGCGACTCCCAGGTGTTCGTGCCGTCGACCTCCTTGAGGAGGGCTTCGTCGGGCACGCCGTGCTGGCGGAGGTAGTTGTAGCCGGCCGTCGCCTCGGTGAAGCGATCCCCCTCCTGGCGGCCCCCGGTGAGCACGATGTGGTCGGCGATGTCGATCCGGTAGAGGGCCAGGGCGTGGTCGAGCCGGTCCTGGAGCACCGGCGAGGGGCGGCCGTCGTACTGGGCCGCGCCGAGCACGATGATGGCGTCGGCCGGAACGGCGCCGTCGTGGCGGCTGGCCCGGTACACCTGCACGAACGTGCCGCCCATGTAGACGAGCAGCAGGGCGAGCAGCACGAGACCCACCCGCACGAGCGTCCGCAGCCGACCGAACCGGCGCCGGCGCGGACGCGGCTTGAACTCCGGCGCGAACCCCCCGACGTCGGTCACAGCCTCTGCCGTGCCTCCTGGAGCCGGGCCAGCGTGCGCTCGCGGCCGAGGGCCTCGAGCGCCTCGAACAGCGGTGGTCCCACCGACCGCCCAGTCGTGGCCACCCGCACCGGGCCCTGGGCCTTGCTGAGCTGCGGAGCGCCCTCGGCGTTCACGAGCCCCGCCTCGACGGCCGCCGCCTCCACCGCGGCGCGGACCTCGTCGGCGGTCCACGACGGCAGCGCGTCGAGCGCGGCGACGGTCGCGTCGAGCATCTCGGGGGCGGCCTTGCCCCGCACGATCGCCTTGTCCCACGACTCGTCGTCGATGACGACGGGGTCGTCGAGCAGGAACGCGATCATCGGCTCCACCTCGGTGAGCAGGCGCACCCGCTCCTGCACGAGCCCGGCCAGCGGGACCAGCGCGTCGACGGCCGGCTCACCTCGCGTGAGGAAGGGCCGGGCCCGGGCCATGAACTCATCGGTGGGCAGGGCCCGCAGGTGGTCGGCGTTGAAGGACTGCAGCTTCTTCACGTCGAAGAACGCGGGCGACGACGTGACGTCCTCGAGTCGGAAGAGCTCGACGATCTCGGACAGCGGCCGCACCTCGACGCCGTCCTTCGGGCCCCAGCCGAGCAGGGCGAGGTAGTTCACCATCGCCTCCGGTAGGTAGCCCTCCGCCTGGAAGTCGGCCACCGACACCGAGTCGCGGCGCTTGGAGAGCTTCTGGCGACCCTCGTTCACGAGCAGCGGAAGGTGGGCGAACACGTCCGGGCGAGCCAGCCCGAGGGCATCGAGCAGGAGCAGGTACTTCGGCGTGCCGGGCACGTGGTCCTCGCCCCGCACGACGTGGGTGATGCCCATCTGCGCGTCGTCGTACGCGTTCGACAGCAGGAACACCGGCAGGCCCGACGAGCGGAGGAGCACGAAGTCCTCGATGGTCTTGTTCTCGAAGCTCACCTCGCCGCGGATGAGGTCGGTGAACGAGGTGGTGCCCTCGTCGGGCGCACGGAAGCGCAGCGCGGTGGCGTCGCTCTGCGCGAGCCCGCGCTCGCGGCAGAAGCCGTCGTAGCCGGGCGGACCGCCCCGCTCCTTGGCCCGGGCCTGCACCGCGTCGGCGGTGCAGTCGCACCAGTAGGCGCGGCCCTCCGCGAGGAGGCGCAGCGCAGCCTCGCGGTGGGCATCGAGGTTGTCGGCCTGGAAGACGATGTCGCCGTCCCAGTCCAGGTCCAGCCACCGCAGCGTCGTCAGGATGTTCTCGACGAGATCGGAGCGCGACCGCTCGCGGTCGGTGTCCTCCACCCGGAGCAGCATCTCGCCGCCGGTGCGCCGCGCCTCGAGCCAGTTGAACAGCGCCGTGCGCGCGCTGCCGAGGTGCAGGTACCCCGTCGGTGACGGCGCGAAGCGCAGGCGCGGGGTCGGTGAGCTCACCATCCGAGGGTACCGGCCGGGCCGGCCGGGGCCGAGGTCAGTGACTCGCGGTCGGGAGCTCGGGGAGGAGGCTGCGCCAGTCGGCGCGGTGGGCCTCGGTCACCTGCTGCGGCGGCATCCGGAGCACGTCGTCGGGCACGACGTCGGCGATGAACCGCTGCTCCAGGTAGTGGTGCGGGTGGGCCACCTCCTCGAAGAGGGGCTTGCGCACCGCCACCAGCTCGGCGGGCGCCGATCCGAGGAAGCCCCAGATCGTCAGGGCGACGGTGAGGTCGTGGACCACCGGTGCCCGACCGAACAGCGCCGCCCGCTTGAGGGCCACCGCCACCGCGCCGGCCAGCGCATCGCGCTCGTGCTCGCCGGGGGTCAGCTGGAGCTTGCCCTCGAAGCGATGGGCCAGGACCAGCACGTAGCCCTGGTCGGGGCCCGGGTTGCCGAGCAGGTCGCCGTGAGGCTGGCCGTCGACCAGCTCGCCGGGACGGCTGGCGATCCAGGAGCCGGCCCGCCGGGGCGGCGACTCGTAGGTGCGCAGGTAGCGGGTGCGGTCGACGGGAACGTGCTCGGGGGCGGCCACGCCGGCGAATCTACTGGCCGGAATGGAGGAGGCCCCACACCAGGGCGTCGGTGAGGGCCTGCCACGACGCCTCGATGATGTTGGTGGACACGCCGATCGTGGTCCACGCCAGCTCGCCGTCGGTGGAGTCGAGGAGCACCCGCACCACGGCGCCGGTGGTGGTGACGCCGTCGAGGATGCGAACGCGGTAGTCGGTGAGCCGGATGTGCTCGAGCTGGGGGTAGGCGCCGATGAGCACGCGGCGCAGCGCCTCGTCGAGGGCGTTGACCGGGCCGTTGCCCTCGCCGACCGCGATCCGCCGCTCGCCCTCCACCCAGAGCTTGACCGTCGCCTCCGTGTCGATGATGGGCCCGCCGTCGGGCGCGATGCGGTGGTACGTGGTGGCGCGGTAGCCCTCGACCGTGAAGAACTCCTGGCTCCAGCCCGCGGCCTGGCGCATCAGCAGCTCGAGGCTGGCATCGGCGGCCTCGAACACGTAGCCCTGCGACTCCAGGCCCTTGAGGTCCTCGGACAACACCCCTGCGGCGCGGTCGTCGAGGTCGACCCCCAGCTCCTTGGCCTTCATCACCATGCCGGCGCGCCCGCCGAGGTCGGACACGAGCACCCGCGTGCCGTTGCCCACCAGCCCCGGCTCGATGTGCTCGTAGGTGGCGCCTCCCGCCTTGCCCAGGGCCGAGGTGTGCAGGCCGCCCTTGTGGGCGAACGCCGACTGGCCGACGTAGGGGTCGGCCGTGTGGGGCGGCAGGTTGACGAGCTCGGCCACATGGCGGCTCACCGCGGTGAGCCGCTCGAGGCGGCCCTCCGGGAGGCACCGCACGCCGAGCTTGAGCTCCAGGTTGGGGATGCAGGTCATGAGGGTGGAGTTGCCGGTGCGCTCGACGTAGCCGTTGATCGTGCTCTGGAGCTGGGTGGCCCCACCGAGCACCGCGGCGACCGAGTTGGCCACAGCGCAGCCGCTGTCGTTCTGGGTGTGGATGCCGATCTTCTGGTCAGCG
>Ga0190265_10002919_pt1 | contig 11596 bp, 9 predicted proteins | sample Popmic124T_FD_133135 | JGI IMG/M metagenome (GOLD analysis project Ga0190265, IMG submission 133135) | Populus adjacent soil microbial communities from riparian zone of Indian Creek, Utah, USA - 124 T | ecosystem: Environmental > Terrestrial > Soil > Riparian zone | place: USA: Utah | collected...
ACGTAGTTGATCTGCTTGATGCGGTAGTCGAGGATCTCGATGCCGAGGTCTCCGGTGCGGCGGCGGGCGTTCTGGAGCACCTCCGCCGTCAGCTTGTCGCGGCCGAATTCGACCCGCTCGGCGGCCTCCGGCTGGCTCAGCTCGGCGATGTCCTCGGCAACGACGAACGGCCGGTTCGTCGACCGGACGAGGTCGATCAGCTCGTGCTTGGCGATCGTGTTCCGCGTCTCGCCGTCGAGAATGTCGTCGAGCCGCGACTGCGCGCCCTCCTCGTCGTGGAGCCGTTGAAAGAACAGCAGCGGGTCGGTGATGCGCCAGCGCGCGTACGTGTCGACCCAGATGAAGCGCTTGTCCTTGGTGGGAATCTGGTTCGGATCGCCGTCCCATTCGAGAAAGCGCTTCTCGAACGCGTGCGCCTTTTGCACGAACGGCATCTTCAGCTTGAGGCCCGGAGTGTTGATCGGTTTTCCGACCGGCTTGCCGAACTGTGTGATGACGACCTGCTCCGTCTCCTTGACGACGAAGAGCGCGCCCGAAAGCAGGGCGACGATGATGAGCGCGATGACGGCGATGAATGCAGCCTTGATCGGTTTCACGGCTTGACCTCCGTCTGACCCTGAAGCGGAAGGAGCGGGAGGACGCCCTTGAGGTTGTCGTCGAGCACGATCTTCCTCTTCACCTTGGGATAGATCTGGCTCATGGTTTCGAGGTACATGCGGCGCCGGGTCACCTCCGGCGCGCGCTGATACGCGGCGTGGACCTGGATGAACAGCTCCGCATCGCCGCGGGCGCGGTTGACGCGGTCCGTGGCAAAGCCTTCCGCCTGCTCGATGGTCTGCTCCGCCCGCCCGCTGGCCCGCGGAATAGTCTGGTTGTAGTCGGCCCGCGCCTGGTTGATCAGCTTCTCCCGCTCCTGCTGCGCCTGGTTGACCTCGTTGAAGGACGGCTTGACGGCGTCCGGCGGGTTCACGTCCTGCAGCACGATCTGCTCGACCTTGATTCCGTTCTCATACTGATCGCAGAGCAACTGCAGCTGCTGCTCCACCTCGGCGGCGATCTCCTGGCGGCCGACCGTCAGCACCTCGTTGACGCTGCGGTCGCCGACCACCTCGCGCATGACCGTTTCGTTCATGTCACGGAACGTCTTGCGCACGTTCCTCACCTTGAAGAGATACTTGTACGGATCGCGGACGCGGAACTGCGCGGTCCACTCGACGACCGCCACGTTCAGATCGCCGGTCAGCATCAGCGACTCCGACTCGAAATCGGCAGTGGTGTACGACGAGCGGCCCCCGCCGGTCTCCGTGGTGCGGAAGCCGAACTCCTCCTTCAACTGCCGCTCGACCGGGACCTTGACGACGGTTTCGAGCGGGTAGGGAAGCTTCATGTGCAAGCCCGAGCGGACCTGGCGCGCGAACCGGCCGAAGCGAAGCACGAGCCCCGCCTCCTCGGGATCGATGGTGAACCACGTCGTGAACAGGATGATGACGCCAATGGCGGCGAGTATCAGCCGACGGAGGGTCCGTCCTGGAACCTGCGGCCGGCGGAACTGGCGCACCCGCGGGATCTGATCGTCCATGTGAGCTCCTTTCCTGCAAGAGGATCGCCGGCATACTAGCAGACGCGCTGGTCACTCTCTCGCACACCTGTCCGATTTTCTCGACACTCGCGGCTCTCTCCCGAGCGCGCGGCCCGAAGGCATAAACCTCCTCCCTTGAATGACTTACCCCTGGAACCCGGCAGCGGCACGGGGCGTGCCCTGGCTCACGGGCATGCCCGCTCTCATTGCACTTCTCCTTCCCCTGCTTCTGGCCGGCAGCTCTCCGGTCCAGACCATTGAATCCATCGAGATCCGGGGGTTGAAGACCCTCGCCGAGGAAACGCTCCTCCACTACCTCGGGCTCGCGCCGGGCCAGCCTCTGGACGAGGAAGCCCTCAACCGCCACATCAAGGAGCTCTGGGCCCGCAACCTGGTGGACGGCGTCGAGGTCGAAAGCTTCCCCACGCCGGCCGGGGTCCGTCTGCGGATCACGATCTCGGAGCGTCCCATCGTGCGCTCGATCGACTACGCGGGCTTGAAGCGGATCACCACGACCGACTTGCAGGACAAGATGAGCAGCCGGCGCATCAGGGTGCGCGAGGGCGAGCCTCTCTCGTTGGGCGACCTGCAGCGGATCAAGACGCTGGTCGAGGAGATGTACGGTGAGAAAGGCTACCGTTTCGCCAGCGCACAGTACGTCGTCGAGGATGTCGGCGCCAACGAGAAGAAGGTGGCCTTCACCGTGGACGAGGGCAACCGCGTCCGCATCTCCGACATCGATTTCGAGGGCAACACGGTTTACAACGACCTGCGTCTGCGGCTGACGATGAAGAAGACCAAGGAGAGCGGTCTGATCACCCGCATCGCCAAGAAGGACGTCTACGACCCGGCCAAGCTCCAGGAAGACCTCGACAAGCTCCGCGACCTCTATCGCGCCTCCGGTTACAAGAACGCGGTCATCGGCGATCCCAGGATCGAAGTGGACCCGGAGCGCCGCCTGTCCATCACCGTACCGATCGAAGAGGGAGAGCGCTGGAAGTTCGGTAAGGTGACGATCGAAGGCAACCAGATCCACTCCGATCAATTGCTGATGCAGGTGTTCACCCAGGAGACAAGCGGCTGGCTGCGCTCAAAAGTGATCGCCGACGGCGTCAAGAGGATCGCCGACGCGTATCACGACACCGGCTACATCTTCGCCACGGTCGAGCCCGAGCTCATCGAGCGCGAAGGCAGTATCGGCGATAGGGGCAATACGGCCGACCTGGTGGTACACGTGCAGGAGGGCGAACAGTTCAAGGTGGGCCGCATCGAGTTCGAGGGCAACGACCTCACCAACGACAAGGTGCTGCGCCGCGAGCTGCGGCTCTACGAAGGCGGCCTGATGAGCCTCACGGCCCTGCGCAACAGCGTCCTCAAGGTCAACCAGCTCGGCTACTTCAAGCTGAAAGAAGAGGATCCGGTCGAGATCGACACCGACTCGGAACGCAAGATTGTCGACATCCTCTTCCAGGGCGACGAGGCGGAGCGCACCGAGCTGCAATTTGGCGGCGGCTGGAGCGAGCAGGACAGCTTCTTCGGCCAGTTCGCAGTCAGCACCAAGAACTTCCTCGGGCGCGGCGAGCACCTCGGCGCTTCCTTCCAGTCCGGCGAACGGAGCGACTCCTTTGAGCTCTCCTACTCCGTGCCCTGGTTTCTCGACCGGCCCCAGAGCCTGGGCCTCCGCGCCTACGATCAAGCTTACGAGTATGGCCGTATTGCGGACCTGGATTATTACGCACGCGACAGCCAGGGCGGAGTGATCACCTACGGGCGCAACTTCAGGCTCTTCCACTCCGCGAGCCTCAGCTACAACCGCTCACGTTACCACGACCGGTACAACGTCCTTCTGGCCGACGAGACCATCGGTACAGCCCGGGCATTCATCGACAATTCCTCTTTGCGGCCCATGTACGTTTATGACAGCCGGGACAATCCGTTCGACGCGAACCGCGGCAAGAGAATGTCCCTGTCGATGGAATACGCGGGCGGTTTCCTGGGAGGCGACAACTACTTCATCCGGCCGGAGGCGGCGTTCAGCATCTTTCAGCCGATCAACGACTCTCCCATCCGCTCGGTGCTGGCCTTCAACGCGAAGGCGGGCTTGATCGACTCCTTCGACGGCTACGGCATCCCGCCCCTCGAGCGCTACTTCCTCGGCGGCGAAAACAGCATCCGCGGCCACGAACCGCGCTCGATCTACCTGCGCGATTCCGAGGGCAATCCTCGACGGGACGCGAACAGGGCCATCCTTGGCGGCGACAGCTTCGTCCAACTCAACCTGGAGTATCACTTCCTGCTTGGCGGGCCGTTCCGCCTGCTGCTGTTCGCGGATGCGGGCAACGTCTTCGGCGAGGGCCAGCCGTTCGACCTGTCAGATCTGCGCGCCACTGCCGGAGCGGAGCTCCGCGTCCTGGTGCCGATGCTCGGCGCGCCGCTGCGCTTCATCTACGCCAAGAACCTCGACCCACGGCCGCAGGATGACTTCGAAGAGCTCAAGTTCAGCATCGGCACGAGCTTCTGAAACCATGCCTCGCCCCCGCTGGAAGAGATTCCAGCGGGGGTACCAGGAACGCGCTGCGGGTCAGTGGTGGGTGAGGACGGTCTTGTTGTTGACGACCTCGAGCAATTGCATCATGCCGCGGTCTTCGTGCGCCAGGATGTGGCAGTGCTGCACATATTGGCCGGTGAAATCGACGAAGCGGCTGCGCATCTTGAAGTAGCCGGGGATCACCACCTTCTCGCCGTTCTCGCCGATGACCTCCTTGCCCTGCGGAATGGCGAACGTATCCCACCACACGAACGGCGGCGACAGCTTCAGCGGCTCAGTCATCGTGTTGGGATCGAAGACCTCGAAGATCTGGAACGGGTTGATGTGGATGTGGAAGGGGTGTCCTACTATGTTGGCGGTGTTCGCGTTGTCCGTGCTGTAGAGCGTCCATTCTTCCGCGCTGTCGAGCAGCATCACCTGATTGATGACCTGATCCTCGAACTGCTTGCCGTCGATGGTGAACTGACGCAGGGAACGGCCGTTGGGAGGAGCGGCAGCTCTTTGCGAGCCGAAGGTGACTTCCCGCCGGAGCCGGACCGTGCTCGGATCGATGTCCGCCAGAAACTCCGGCTGGGTCGGATAATCACCCTCCGCCACCGGGAACCCTTTCGCAGGGCTGACCGGATCATCCGTGACGGTGACATTGAGGATCGGGCCGAGCACGGCATCCTGCAGCACGTAGCAGCCCGGCTCGGCCGGCGCCTGGACGAGCAGGTCGACCCGGTTCGCCGGCGAGAGCTCGATAGCTTGCTTTCCGTTCTGCGGGTCACTGTAGCTTTTCCAGGCGAGTTGAACGCCGTCCTGCGCGGTCTGCTTGAACGCGATGCCCGCGCCTCCCGTGGTCACAAACTTGGCGTTGACGAATCCCTGCACCGTGGCGTTGACCATGCGCCACAGTTGAACCTGGCCCGGCTGCATCGTGATCGCGGGAACACGCTCGCCGTTGATGGCCAGTGGCGGCCCCGTTGCACCCGTGTTTGCGCTCATCAGATTCAACACGGTCGTAAACTGCTGGATGACGAGGACCTTTTCCTCCAGCTTTCCGCCGTAGAACGACTGCAGCTTGCCATCGTATCCGGTGGGGCTGTTGTCCGTGATGATGAAAGCGCCGGCGAGCCCGTTGAACAGGTTGAGCGAAGTCGAGCCATGCTTGTGCGAGTGGTACCAGTGGGTCCCGGGAGACTGGCCCATCCGAACGTTGGACTCGCCGCTATTGTCCTCCGTGTACCTCGGAATCTGGAAACAAGAGGGGTAGGAACCGGTGTAATACTGCGGCCACAAACCGTGGGCGATCGCAGTCTCGTTCTTCGGCCAGAGCTGCAGATCGGATGGAAGACCATGCCCATTCGGGTTTCGGCCCGGCCCTATGTACGGCGCCGTTTCGTCATACTCCTTGAGAAGCTTCCTCTGATCGTCTCGCCACGCCTGTGGGAGGTCTTCCCACTTCTTCGGCTCCTCGCCCAGAGCGCAGCGCTTGAAGACCTCCTGGAACGACTCCCGGACGTCCTCCTCCGTTACCTTCGGGTTTGGCCGCACGGTGATCAGAACGTTGTCCCCGGTGGTCGACGGGGTGACGTGAGTGCCATGGAAGTGGAGGTTCGCCGAGCTCGAGGCATGGAAGCAGTTTGGGTACTTGTCGTCCGCGGGATAGAAGTTCTGGACCGCGACCGTGCCGTCCGCATTGAGCTTCCTGGATTCGTCACAGCCGGTGGTACGCCCCTCGATACCCGCATCGAGCGTGCCGGCGAAATCCTCGACCTTGACCTGATTGAGGAGCGTGATCTGGACGATATCGCCGATCTCGGCACGAAGCGTCGGGCCAGGCCCGGCAGCGCTCGGTGTCACCGGCCACTTCTGGCTCGGATCGGCTGGATTGTAGCCCTCGAAATACCGCAGCATCTGCGGCGAGGCGCTTCCCGGCACGGTCCGCTCCCCATTCACCACCTTGATCACGGCCTGCAATTTGTTCCCATTGCTCGTGATCTGGCCCACGGTCGGGAGAGCCGGACCGGCGCAGGTTGGCGCAGTCTGCGCTTGCGCGGGCGGCAGGAGGGATGTGAGGGCGACGGCTGCGACAACCGCGGCGATTGCCATTTTTACCGTATTGTTCTCTTGCATTGGCCGACTCCCTTTATTGCGCGATGATCTCGCCGATTTCTTCCGGATGGAAGGCACACATGTATTGGACTGGCAGCCCCGGTGTAGTGGCCTTGCTGAACGATACGCCCTGCTGCGAAGTCGGAGCCGGCTGATCGGGCAGCTTCCCGGGGATCTCGTCGACCCAGGTCACTTCAGGCTTGGCCTTGAGGACCAGCCTGTGCGCTTTGCTCGTGTTGTTGCGCCAGTTGATGAGATCTCCAGGGGCAACCGTCTGGCTCTGCGGGCTGAATTCCGCGAAGTTCTGGCCAGGCTTGTCGTTGATGCTGATGATGCAACTCTTTGGCATCCGATGACTCCTTTAACAGTGAAGGTCCGTTTGCGTCGGCTCAGCGACGCCAGAGTCGCCCAATGGCAGCTAGTCAGGCAGCGCCTTACCAGCCGACGCCGGAACGGCGATGAGCGGCCCGAGCTCTCTCAGTTTGCGGGGTAGGTTAACATGTTCAGGCGGCTTTGCACAGGGGGATCGGACGGGGCTTGAGGAGGAGGAACGGGTGCTGTCGCAGCTTCCCTGCTAGGCGGACCTAGCGGGAGGCGGCTTGATCCTACGGGCTTGCGCCACTCCATTCACCGGCGGGAATGGCGCGCCACATACTCCTTGAGCACGCTGTCCATCCGCGCCTGCCAGCCCTCGCCCGTGGATTTGAAGAAGGCAACGACCTCGGGGCTGTAGCGCACCGACAGGAGCAGCTTCTTGTTCTCGGATTTAGGTCTACCTCGGAGAGTCCTCATCGGGACCATTGCAGCGAGTTGAGCATCCGTCAACGGCTGTGCATCTGGATCTGCCTTGGCAGCGGCGACGATAGCTGCGTCTTCTTCCGGAGTGGGTGGCACGATGGCCGGCCGCCTAGATGTTTTTGACATAGTGCTTCACCTCACGACGTTCGGCCCGGCGGAGGCTGATGATCCTTCGCACTTCGCCACGATCAAAAAAGGCCACGTAGTACAGCGTATTCGTCGCAGGCGCGAGAGCGATCATGCGCGTCTCGTCGTAGGTAAACCGATCGTCCACCCATACGAGCGCGGCGTCCCAATCAAGCTGCCTCGCCAGCACCAAAGACACGCCTGCTTGGCAAGGTTGAGTTCATCCTTGGCGGGATCGAACTCAACCAGCATGAATTATTGTAGCTACATTAAGTGCCGCCGTCAAGCTGAGCCAAGTCTCGGTTCCTCGGGCGGTCTCGTCGGGAACGCGATTGGGCCCAACATGCATGGAGATTAACAGGGCAATCCGCGACACGAGGCGGGCAGGAGCCCTCCTTGGCGGCGACAGCTTCGCTCAACTCAATCTGGAGTACCAGTTACTGCTTGGCGGGCCGTTCCGCCTGCTGGTGTTAGGCGACGCGGCCAATGTCCTCGGAGAGGGCCAGCCGTTCGACCTGTCAAATCTCCGCACTACTGCCGGATTGGAGTTTTGCGCTCTGCTGCCGGTGTTCGGCGCACACCACCCTCATCTATGCCAAAAAACTTCGGATCCGCGGCCGCAGAATGATTTCGAGGAGTTCTTCAGTATTGGCACGAGCTTGATCAGAGCAAAAGCAATACCACCCGCAACTATGCTAGGAATCCTACACCATCCCTAGTGCAGCGGAGTTGCCTGCCCGAACAGTTCAGTTCTAAGGAGGAAAGCACGGCAGGACATCCTCCAGTGCCGTGTGGCGTTTGCCCCTGTTTAGCTCCTTCAACAAAAATCGCATCTCAGCCAAATCGACGCGATCAAAAAGACTCAGGAGATCTACCTTACCTAGGCCGTTTTCTGCGAGGTAAATCAAATCCGGCCTATCGGGAAGGAGTTCAATCGCTCTCTGCAGGTACAGTTTATATTCGTCAGTGTCGAAAAGGTCTATTAATCGGAGGGCGAGAAGACCCTGCGGCAGCGCTGAAAGAGGCTGCAAGCGTGAGCGCCTCATGCGATCCACGATCCGATTTAGCTTCTCCAGCCAAGTTATCAAAGCCTCTACCCCATGATCATTGTGGTCTTGGATGTAGATGGGATTGATTTGTCGGTGCCGCAGAGCTACATCTAGAACCTTGTCTGGCGCAGTCGGTGCTTGAGTCGGCACAAGAGCATATACGTTCCAACCTGTAACTATATCCAAATCCTGCATGTCTCTCAGGATCGAATCAACGTTATCGTCGCGAAAACCAAACCCGATGAAAAGCACAAGGTGTGCATGGAATATGCTGCGAACAAATTGCACCGCTTCGCCTACGCGACCCAGGGCAAAGCGGTCATAAAATGCCTTCGTAATAACAATAGCGAGAGGATCGTCTACATGCCCATGAAGATGGAACAGGAACTGCTTGCCTAAGCTTGATGATAATCCCCCTGTCCGCTGAGTAACCGGCAAACCGAAGAGCCGGGCAATGTCCGCCTTATATCACAGGAGATCGTAGTTGGTAGTAATAATCCCCTTGAACGGCACTTGGACGATTAACTCTTGGAGATGACCAGGTACGATGCGTGGGTCTTTGATAACATCGGCGATCTTCTGTTGAATAGCCCTTTCCGTTTTGATCCCAGCCAAATACTGGGCGACATCCAGGAATCTGCCGTCGTCGAGAGACGCCTCTATGTCGCCACCAACCCCCATCTCTGAAGCTACTCGCCGCAAAAGGTTGGGCCAGTTTGGCAAGCCAGCATTGATGGATGGACCGGAACCGACGAAAGCGACAACCTGCTTACCGTTCTCTGGATCAAAAGCATCGAGGAGACCACGCGGGAACATGCCGAGGTCATGTCTCCCCCCGGCTATCACAGCGAAATCGCCGGAAGCTCAAAATGCTCATCCGACACATTTAGTTCAGAAAAGCATAGCACGCGGATTCTATCGTAGTATACCTTTTCCATGAGGGCCGCTCCCCTCTCCTCGTAACCCAGCCACTTTGCTAGCTCCGCGATGGGCTCCTCTCGTGGGACAGTCGCGTTCGTCAACGCTAAAGAGATTGCTTGACCTAACTGGCGACTCCACACTAGACCAAGGACTGTATTTCCCTGGATCGCGAGACTAGGCCTAAAGATATGCCTAGCAATGGGAGCTATTTGACGACAAAGGGTTGTCATTAACTGAGCCATACTAGACGCACCCTTCGCACCTAACTTCCTAATTATTTCGGTCTCTACATCTATATTGTGAATCAACTTCTGCCGGGCGTCCGCTATCAAATTACTGATATTCTCGCTGGTTCTCTCAAGAGCCTCTTGAACCTTTTCGGACAGCAGATCGGGGTCGATCTCCGTCTTGAAGATAACATCATAAGCGCCCAACTTGAACGCAGCGTCACGAACCTCAGCCTTATTAACGGTCGAGGAGACTATGATGTAAAGAGTTCCTTCAGGTCGCGCCGCAAGATAGTTTTGGATGCCCTGATTGGCTCGGTTCTCGATAGCGGCATCCATGGAGAGATCTAGCAGCACGAGGTCATAATGAAACCGCCTTAGGTAACTGATCGCTTCCTGCGTCGTGGCTGCAGAGTCTTGTTGTGCCAGCGTGGCTGGTAACCAGTTCTTGAGGTTATTGCGCCAAGGGATCTCGTCCTCAACTACAAGAATTCTCTTCTGCATAATCACCTCTTCTTAATCAACGTCATCGCTCAGGGCTATCGGAAAAAGCAGAGTAAATGTCGTGCCCCCTTCTTCACGGGGATGGAAGGCGATGTTGCCACCTCGCTGCAGCAAGTAAAACTCACAGAACCAGAGCCCGATACCGCCGATCTGGCTCCGACGTTTCGTAGCCTTGGTCGAGAAACCGAACTTAAAAACACGATTGGCATCCTCCGGAGGAATGCCTACACCGTTGTCGCTTATCCGCAGGCGAACATAGAGAGGGTCAGCGAGGTCTACGATCGCCTGGATCCATCCAGGCCCAAAGGCACCCTCTTTCTCCCGACGATCCTGAATTGCGTCGGCTGCATTATTGAGAAGATTTTCAATAACCTCATATATGGGAGTCGAAAGTTGGCAGAAACCGCGCCCGCTGATTATCTCTCCCCGGGCTCCTCGCTCTAGCGGTAACCGACTTTCAAACAAAATTGTTACCGACTCATCAGCATAGTTTTTCCGAAACTTGTCGACAGCTTCCTTGGTTATCTCTGCCAGATCCATTCTCCGGACCTGAAAGTTGGGACTGTCCGGCTTGAAGTTCTCGGCGAAATGATCGAGAACCTTACCAGCTTCAGAAAGTTTGGCGACTAGATCCTTCAGCAACTCAGAGACCAGTACACCTGCATCGGTCTCGTTTGAGAGCGCGTCACCTAGGAACTTAGGAAGTCGGATGAGGTTTCCTCTCGCGTGCCCAACGAGGCTACCAAACCGGTGCAAAAAGTTTTGGGCGACATGACCGAGTTGGGTCATTGCCAAGTTCGCGGTCTCGATTCGCTCTTGCTGCACTTTGCTCGTACGTCGAAGAGTTGCCGACAGTGCGTGAGCCATGAGGTCTGCCACTAAAGACAGGAGGTTTTCGTCGAATTCGGAGAATGCATCTGCCTGGGGGCTCTCTATGTTCAAGGCGCCGATTAGGCGGTCGTCTCGCACCAGCGGCACGATCAACTCGCTGCGCATCGGCCTCTCGCTTGAGTCACGCAGGAGTGGGAGGTAGTACTCTTTATACTTGCTCTTGGCGATCTTGGGTAAGTTGAGAATCTTCCGCCCTCTCTCGGCGATGAGGTAGCGCCCACACACCGAATTTGAAGCGCTTATTCGAAGTCCAGTGTCTTTCTCCCGGCTACTTGCAATGATCACTAATTCGTTACCATCTCGCCTGAGCACTTGGCCGTGGTCGAAGTTCAGAGAGTCGAGCACAGCGTCGAGAATCTCGCGGTAGGCCTGTCCTACGCTCAATTCGCCGAGGAGTAGACGAGTGCTGACACGATGAACCATGTTCACACTGTTGCGAACACGTGCCTGCTCGATGGCAATGGCAGCCTGCCCCGCAAGAAGCTGCGCAAAATTAACAGACACCGGGTCGAAATCTCCTTTCTTCTCGCGCTCCAAGTTGAGGACGCCTAGTATACGAGTACCGTGTTCAGGGCGAATTAGCAGCGCGAGTTCACTATTAGTTTTCTCATGAAAGCGGACGTACTCGCCTTCAGGAATCTGAGAGACATCCGGACAAAGCTGATCCTTTCCCTCACGCACAGCCTTCCCACAGAGAGAGCGATCGAGCGGTAGTTCATCGCCAATGTGAGTAGGTTCCGTACTGGCTTCGACCATGAGCCGATGCCTACGACTTACCACGACCTGTCCATGCTGAGAGTCGGTATATCGGCGCCCCTTTTCGACGATGATACTCAAGACTTCCGTAGCCGATGAG
>Ga0190265_10002920_pt1 | contig 11592 bp, 12 predicted proteins | sample Popmic124T_FD_133135 | JGI IMG/M metagenome (GOLD analysis project Ga0190265, IMG submission 133135) | Populus adjacent soil microbial communities from riparian zone of Indian Creek, Utah, USA - 124 T | ecosystem: Environmental > Terrestrial > Soil > Riparian zone | place: USA: Utah | collected...
GTCGCCGCGCGGCGCGTCGCCCGCGGCCGTCCAGTGGTCTTCAATCCGCTCGTGTCGCTGACCGACACGCTCGTCGAGGATCGCGCACGCTTCGGCCCGCGCTCGCCCGCGGCTCGCCTCCTGCGCGCGATCGACCGCCGGGCACTGCGAGCGGCCGACCTCGTGGTCGCCGATACGGACGCGAACGCCCGCTATCTCGAGCAGCTTGCCGGGCTCCCTGTGGGGCGGATCGCGACCTGCTACGTCGGCGCCGAGGAGCGCCTCTTCGACTCCAGCTGGCGACCGCCCGAGCGCTTCGTCGCCGTGTTCGTCGGCAAGCTCATCCCGCTCCACGGCCTGGAGACGATCCTGGCCGCCGCCCGGCTCGCGCCCGAGCTGCCGTTCCGGATCGTGGGCAGTGGGCAGTTGGACGAGCTCCTGGAGCAGCGTCCGCCGAACGTCGAGTGGGTGGAGTGGATCGACTACGACCGGCTGGCCCCTGAGCTGCATCGCGCGGGCTGCGCCCTCGGCATCTTCGGCACGTCGGCGAAGGCGGCCCGCGTCATTCCGAACAAGGCGTTCCAGGCACTCGCCTGCGGCACGCCCCTCGTGACGGCCGACACACCTGCCGCCCGCGAGCTCCTGCGCGACGGCGAGAGCGCCCTGCTCGTGCCACCGGGCGACCCCGAGGCGCTCGCCGACGCCGTGCGGCGGCTCGCGCACGGCAACATTGGCGAGCGACTCGCCGCAGGAGGGCTCGCGGCCTACCGGAAGCGCGCAAGCGAGGCTGTGCTCGGCGCCCGCTGGCGCTCGCTGCTCGAGCAGGTGATCACCCCGTGAGGTGGCGCATCGTCCTCTGGACGGCGATCGCGGCGTTCACCGCCGGGCTCGGGTCCCTCTCGGTGCTGCGCCACCAGGCGTTCACGACCGGCCGCTTCGACCTCGGGAACATGGTGCAGGCCGTCTGGTCGACGGCCCACGGCGACCCGCTCCAGGTGACCAACCTGCGCGGCGAGCAGATCTCGCGGCTCGGCGTCCACTTCGACCCGATCCTCGCCGCGCTGGCACCGCTCTGGTGGCTCTGGCCGGACGCCTCGCTGCTCCTCACCGTGCAGGTGACGGCGGTCGCCCTGGGCGCCGTGCCCGTGTTCCTGCTCGCCCGCAAGCACCTGGGCTCGGAGCGGGCCGGCGCCGGCTTCGCGCTGGCCTACCTGCTCTATCCGCCGACGCAGTGGCTGGCGCTCAACGAGTTCCACCCCGTTGCGCTCGCGACGCCGCTCCTGCTCGCCGCCTTCTGGTACCTCGACGAGGACCGGCTGCTGCCGTTCGCGATCGTCGCGGCCGCGGCCTGCCTGACGAAGGAGCACGTGCCGCTCGTGGTGGCGATGCTCGGAGTGTGGTACGCGGTCGCCCGGCGGCGGCCACGCGAGGGCGCCGTCATCGCCGGCGCCGGCGTGGCGACGGCCGCGTTCGCCATCGGCATCGTCATCCCGCATTTCTCGCCGCGCGGCACCTCGGCCTTCGGCGGCCGCTATGAGGCGGTCGGCGGCGGGCCGCTCGGAATCGCCGAGACCGCGCTCACCGACCCCCTCCGCCTGTTCGAGGAGGCCTTCGACGGCCACGCGCTGCCCTACTTGCTCGAGCTCGCGCTGCCGCTGCTCGCGCTGCCGCTGCTCGCACCGGTCGCCCTCGTCACCGTCCTGCCCGAGCTCGTCCTCAACCTGCTCTCTGCCACCCGCACGCAGCAGTCGATCCACTACCAGTACGCCGCCACTGCGATCCCGGGCCTCACCGTGGCGGCCGTCTTCGGCGCCGCCTCGCTGCGGAGGCGCCGCGGCTGGGTGCAGCCGGTCGCCACGGCCGCCGTCGTCGGCTGCCTGGCAGCGAACTACGTCGTCGGCCCACTGCCCATCTGGCGCCACTTCCCCGGCGGCGAGACGCTCGCCACCCGCGCCCACGAAGTGACCGAGCACGACCGCGTCAGTGCGCGGGCGCTGCGGTTGATCCCGGACGACACCGTCGTGAGCGCGACGAACTCGCTCGCCGCCCACCTCTCGGAGCGGGAGCGGATCCTGAGCTTCCCCGTCCTCGACGACGCGGCGTGGATCGCGGTCGACGAGACCCGCCCGGGCTACGCCGACCGCGTCGCGCCGCTGCCCACCGCGATCCGTGTCCGCCAGCTCCGCCTCGACCCACTCTGGCGGGTCGTCTTCGACGAGGACGGCGTCGTCCTCTTCCGCCGCCGCGACTAGAGAATCGTCTGGGGTATGAGGTAGGCGCAGAGCGCAAGGGCAGCAACCTGCGCGGGCGGGTCCTCGTCCACCGCCGCGAGCGGGACGGCCCAGACCGCGTACCACGGGGCGAGCCAGGGCGTCGTCGCAAGCAGCAGGCAGCCGGCCCGGCCGAGGCAGGGGCGGCCGGCCCGCGCGCGGCGAACGAGCACTGCAACGCCGGCGGCCAATGCGACCGCTGCGACCGCAAGCGCGAGCTCCTCCGGCACGCCCGCCTGCTCGAGCCGGCGGGGCAGCGCGTAGCTCGTCCGCTCCTCGGCGTTCCGGGCGAGCGGCACGACGGCACGCACCCAGTCGGGCCCGTAGCGCCACGTGGCGACGGCCACCGCGACCACGGCTGAGACGGCGAAGCCGACGTGAGCAACCGGCCGGCGCGACGCACGCGCCTCGACCGCGCGCAGCACGAAGAAGACGGCCGACACCCACTTGACGAGAATCGAGAGCACCCACGCGGCCGCCGCGGCGCCGCGCCGGCCACTCCCCGCCAGCGCGAGGGCAGCGAGCACGAGTGCCAGCATGAGCGCGTCGTTGTGGCCGCCGCCGCCGAAGTGGATCGCGAGCAGCGGATTCCAGCCGACGAAAGCGGCCGCGAACGCCCGCTCGCGAGCGAGGAGCGCCGCGAGCGCGGTCAGGGCGACCATCGCGAGCGCTGCGAGCGTCTTGAACGTCCAGGCGGCTGCGTCCTCCGACGAGCCGCTCGCGCGCGCGACTCCCTCCGAGAGGAGCGTGAACGCCGGCCCGTAGACCGAGGTCGTGTCGCGCCAGTCCGCCCCGGCATGCTCGAACGCCGGGTTCTGGCGGAAGTCCTCGGGCGTGTCTGCGTACGGGTTGCCGCCCTCGCTCGCAATCGCGCCGTACTCCCAGTACGTCCACGCGTCGGTCGACAGGAGCAGCGGTGCCGCGAGAGGCACGAGTTGGACGGCGAGCGCGACGGCGCCGACCGCGAGCAGGCGGGTCTGGCCGCGGCGGAGCAGCCAGAGCGCGCCGAGATAGACGGCGAACGCCGCGGTGAGGGCGCCCAGGAAGGCGCCACGCCAGGCTCCCTCGCCGGTCGCACGGCCGGCGTCGTCGGGAACGAGCGGCGCGCCCTGCGCCCACGCGGCCCACACGCAGACGCCGACGAGGGCCGCGGCGAGCACCCCTCCTGCCAGCGCCAGGCCGCCTGCGCGGCCGGCGGTCAATCCTCGGTGACTGTCGGCGGCGGGGAAGGCGGTTGCGAAGGCGGCGGCGAGGCCGGGGGCGCCGCCTGGGTCGTGGCCGGGGTGGACGGCGCCGGGGGCTCCTCTTCCTCGTCCTCCTCCTCCGTCGTCGCCTCCTCCTCCTCGTCGCCGCCCGAGTAGTCGGGCTGGTAGGTGTAACCGAACGAGCGGTTCTCGCGGCCCTGCTCGAAGTCCTGCCACACCGGCCACTGCGTCGGCTCGGAGAAGGAGGCCGGCTCGAGGTGGCCGATCGCCGCGTCCATGTAGAGGCGCCAGATCTCGGCCGGGAACGTGCCGCCGGCGACCCTGATGCCGTGCACGTTCTCCATCGGGATCTTGCCCTCCGGGTGGCCGACCCAGACCGTCGTCATGAGGCGCGGCGTGTACCCGCAGTACCAGGCGTCGGCGTGGTCGTCGGTCGTGCCCGTCTTCCCTGCCGAGGGGTGACGGAACGCGGCCGACTGACCGGTGCCGTACCAGACGTTCTCCTGCAGGATGCGCGTGACGGTGTAGGCAACGCCGTCGGAGATAACGCGCTTGCGCTTCGGCTTGCCCCAGCCCGCGGCGGTGTCCTCGCGACCGTTCGGGAGCACGACCTTCCTGATCGCCATCGGCTCCGAGTGGATGCCGCCGGCTGCGAGCGTGGCGTAGGCGGAGGCCATGTCGAGCGGCGAGACGTCGATAGAGCCGAGGCCCATCGACGGCACATACCCGCCCTCGACCTTGAGCGACGTCTGCACGCCGAGCTTCTCGGCCATCTTGCCGACCGCCTCCGGGGTCACGTCGAGCGTCAGCTGCGCGTAGACGGAGTTGTCCGAGCGCAGGGTCGCGCTCGCGATCGTCGTCCAGCCGCGGTAGCTCTCGTCGTACGTCTTGACGCACCACCAGCCGCCGGCACCCGACTCGCAGTCACCCTCGTCCTCGGGCTTGTAGAAGAACGGCGCCGACGTGTAGCCGACGGTGTCCGGGTTGGCGCCCGCCTCGACGGCCGCCGCCAGCACGAACGTCTTGAAGGTCGAGCCCGCCTGGCGCTTCGCCTGCGAGAGCAGGTTGAACTGGTTCTTCTTGACGCTCGGCGTCACGGCCGTCATGGCGCGGATGGCGCCGTTGGCAGGGTTGATGGAGATGATCGCCGCCGCCGGGTCGTCCTTCTCGTCCAGCGTGTCGTGGATCGCCTTCTGCGCCAGGCGCTGGAAGCGCGGATCGATGGTCGTGTAGACCTTGAGCCCGCCCGAGCGCACCGTCGCGACGCCGTACTCCTCGATCAGCTGGTCGCGGACGTAGCTGAAGAAGTACGGCTCGCGGATGCGCGTGTAGAGCCGCCCCTGCTTGAGCCCGAGCGGGCGCTTGGCGGCCCACTCGTACTGCTCGCGGTTGATGTCGCCCATCACGAGCATCGCCCGCAGCACCTGGTTGCGCCGCGCGGTCGCGAGCTCGGTTCGGTTGAACGGGTCGTAGGTCGAGGGCGCCTGCGGCATCCCCGCCAGGAGCGCCGCCTGGGGGAGGTTCAGGTCGGCCGCCGGCTTCGAGAAGTACGTCTGCGCGGCCGCCTCGATGCCGTAGGCGAGGTTGCCGTAGTAGACCTGGTTCATGTAGGTGGCGAGGATCCGGTCCTTCGGCCACGCCCGGTTGAGCTTGATGGCGAGGCAGGCCTCCTTGAGCTTGCGCTCGACCGTCCGCTCGCGCGAGACGGGGTAGAGATTGCGCACGAGCTGCTGTGTGATGGTCGAGCCGCCCTGCACGACCTTGCCGGCCCGGATGTCCGCCCAGGCGGCGCGCACGATGCCCTCCGGGTCGATGCCCCCATGCTCGTAGAAGCGCCGGTCCTCGATCGCGATCGTCGCCTTAGGGAGCCAGGGGCTGATCTGCTTCAGGGGCACCGGCTGGCGGTTCCGCTCGGCCGGGATCGCGCCCAGGATGCGGTTGTTCGCGGAGTAGATGAACGAGTTCTGGCCGATCTCGACGGGGCGGAGCGAGTTCAGGTCGCAGGATGCCCCGAACGTCGCGACGCCGGTGAGGGCGGCGCCTCCCACGACGAAGAGGAGCGCGACGAAGGCAACGAGCCCGAGGACGACTGCGCGGCGGCGCGTCCGCTTGCGATCGTTGCGGCGGCGCTTGCGCCTCCGCTGGGCGACGAGGACGTCTTCCTCGACGGGGCGCCGGGCGGTGGGACGCGGCCCCCGCCGCGGCCCTCCACGCGAAGGAGGCGTCACGCGAAGAGGCCGTGCTCGCGGAGCCGGGTGTGCACGCGCACGCGAAGCTCCTGCTCGAGGCGCTCAGCGGCCTGGCTGCTTTCGGCCCAGGCACGCACGACCAGTGTCGGCGAGCCCTCGAGCGAGCTCACGAACACCTCGTCGCGCTCGCCGGGCGCTTCCCGGCGCAGCTCGTCGAGCACGGGCGCGAGATCTGTTGTCGGAGGAACCTGCACTGTCACCTGCGCATACGTCGCGGGACTGCGAATGGTTGAGTTGCGGATGGTATCCGAGGCCAGTTTCTCGTTCGGGATCACGAGCCGAGCGTTGTCGTCGGCGCGGATGAACGTGTAGACGAGGCCGATCTCCTCGACGGTGCCGCCTTCGTCGCCGACCTCGACGCGGTCACCGAGCCGCACGGGCTGCGTGAACGCGATCATCAGCCCGGCGATGAAGTTGCCCAGCGTCCGCTGCGCCGCGAAACCGACGATGAGGCCGACGACGGCCGTGGAGGCGAGGAGCGCTCCCGCGAGCGCCCTGATCTGCGGGATCACGAGCAGCGCGGACAGGACGCCGAACAGGACGATCGTGACGGTGATGCTGCGCCGGAGGACGCGGTAGCGCGTGATCGCCTCCGGTGAGCGCTGACTGCGGCTCATCGCGCGGTCGATCAGGCGCGCGAGCAGGGCGGTCGCGGCCAGGACCACGCCGATCGCCACGAGGCGCTCCCACGTCTCCATGCGGCTCGATTCGACGGCGAGCAGCGGGTTCCTCAGCCGTTATGGTCGCGGCGTGGGCCGCCGGCTGCGCACGCTCGACTGGGGTCCAGTCCTCCCGATCTTCGTCTGGAGCCGGCTCGCGATCTGGGCAGCGGCCCTCTTCGCCCTGCTCGTCTTCGTCCCGAATCGGCACCCGGAAGCCGACCGCTGGGACTCGCCGCGGCTGCACGAGCTCGGCTACGGCATCGACGTCTGGGCGCGCTGGGACAGCGACTGGTACCTGCGCATCGCCGAGGACGGCTACGCCGAGTCGCCGTCGAGCACGCCGGCGTTCTTCCCGCTCTACCCGGCACTTGTCGGCGCGCTGGGGCGGCTCCTGGCGGGGCACTACGTCCTCGCCGGCGTGCTGCTCTCGCTGGCGGCGTGCCTCGTCGCGTTCCTGCTCCTGTACCGCCTCGCGGCCGCGCGGCTGGGGGAGGACGGGGCGCGGCGGGCGCTGCTCTACCTCGCGCTGTTCCCGACGGCGCTCTTCCTGCAGGCCGTCTACAGCGAGTCGCTCTACCTCGCGCTCGTCCTCGGTGCGTTCCTGCTCGCCGAGCGAGGCCGCTGGCTCGGCGCCGGCGCCGTCGCGGGGCTGGCGATCCTGACGCGGCCGGTCGGCGTCGCGCTCCTGCCGGCCCTCGCCGTCCTCGCCTGGCGGTCTCCCGAGCGCCGCCGCGCGCTGGCCGGCCTCGCCGCGTCGGTGCCGGTGGCGGCGGCGTACCCCGTGCTGCTCGCGGCGTGGATCGGCGAGCCGCTCGCCTTCCTGCGCGCACAGGAGGGCATCTGGGAGCGTGAGCTCTCGTGGGCAGGGCCGCTCGGCGGCCTGTGGGAGGGCGTGGCCGCGCTGGCGCGCGAGGAGGGCGAGAGAGCCCTTGCGCTCAACGTCCAGCAGCTCGCCTTCACGGTGGCGTTCATCGCGCTCGCCGTCGTCGCCTGGCGGCTCTTCGGCGCGGCGTACGGCCTCTTCGCCGCGGTGAGCCTCGCCATCCCGCTCTCCTACCCCTCCGAGCGCTGGCCGCTCCTCTCCGTGCCGCGCTTCGGGCTCGTCATCTTTCCGCTCGTCCTCGCACTGGCGGCACTCGGCGCCCGCCGGCACGTCCACGAGGGCATCCTCGCCGTCTCGTCGCTCCTGCTCGGGGTCGCGGTGGTGCAATGGGCGCTGTGGCAGTGGGTGGCGTAGTGGTTGCCGGCTGGCGAGTCGCGGCGTGGGGAGCGCTCGTCGCCATGTTGGCGACGATCAACTACGTCGGCCGCGCGGTCGGCGGCCCACCGCCGGATGACGTGCTCTACCGCTACGACACCGCTGTCGGCGGCGTCCTCATCTACGGCGTCCTCCTGCTGCTCGTCTTCGGGATCACGGCCGGCTTGCCGCGCCGGGAGGCCTTCGCGCTGCAGCGGTCGCCCTCGTGGGGCGGAGGTCTCGGCTGGGCGCTGCTCGCATTCGTGACGATCTTCATCGGCGCCGGCGTGCTGGGCTGGGCGCTGGAGGCAGGCGAGGAGCAGGGCCTGACGCCGGAGGACTGGGACTCGAGCAAGGCGGGCGCGTACGCCGCCAACTTCGTGGCGGTGGCGCTCGTTGGGCCGATCGTCGAGGAGTTGCTCTACCGCGGCGCGGGGGTCACCTTCCTCTCACGGTGGGGGAGCGGCGTCGCAGTCGTCGTCACCGCGATCGCCTTCGGCCTCGGCCACGGGCTGCTGCTCGCCTTGCCGGCGTTTGTCTTCTTCGGCCTCGTGACGGCGGTCCTCCGCCTGCGGACCCGCAGCAGCTACCCCTGCATCGCCGTGCACTGCGCGTTCAACGCCACCAGCCTTATCCTGGCGGTAGCCGTCTGAAACCGTATTGTCCTGCTCGTGAGGAGGTTTGGGGTCGTGGGGGTCGTCGCGCTCGCGCTCGTTGAGCCCGCCGCCGCCACGCCTCCCGCCGTCACCGCGCAGGCGAATCCGCCGGGCGGCGTCGCGCCGCTGACCGTGACGCTGACGGCCGCCGGCGACCCCGCGACCTACGCTTGGGACCTGGGCGACGGAGCGACGGCGGCCGGTCCCGTCGTCACGCACGTCTACCGGCCGGGGCGCTGGGTCGCCACCGTCACGGCGACGAACGAGCTCGGCGAGGCGGCGCAGGCGCAGGTCGTCGTCCAGGTCACCGCGCGCACCATCACCCTGGCCGCTCCGCGCGCCGCCCGCTACCGCTCGGCGACGACGCTGACGGGCCGGCTGCAGCCCGCCGTGCGCGGCGCCCGCGTCCGCATCTACCGCGGCCGTACGTACGTGACGACAGCGGTCGCGGGAGCCGCAGGCCGCTTCCGCACGACCGTGCGTCTCGCCTCACCGGGCCCGTACCGGGCGCGCTACCGCGACGCGATCTCTGCTCCGCGCCCGATCCTCGTCCGGCCGCGGCTCGTGACGAGCAAACCCACCGCCGTAGCGCTCGGGACGTTCGGCGCCGCCCGGGCCACGCTCGTGCCGCGGCACGCCGGGACCGTCCGCATCCGCGTCCTCGCCGGCCGGAAGATCGTCGGCGAGGCTCGCCGGGGCGGCGCTGCAGCCGTGCGGATCCCGTCAGGCACCGTCCGCAGACTGCGCGTAGTCGTCGAGACACGGCCGCGGCCGGGCTTCGCCGCCGCGCGCCGGACGCTCACCACACACGTGGTGCTGCCGGCGCTCGGACCCGGCTCACGCGGGCCGAGCGTGGTCGCGCTCGAGCGGCGGCTGCGGGCGCTCCGGTACGCGCTGCGGGGGGTCGACGCTGCCTACGGCCACGACACGTTCGAGGCCGTCCTCGCCTTCCAGAAGGTGCACCGCCTGGTGCGCACGGGTCGCGTGGACGGAGTGCTCTGGCGGCGTCTGGCCGCTGCGACGGTGCCGCGGCCGCGAAGCGGCGGCGACGACCACGTCGAGATCGACAAGGCCCGCAACGTCCTCTACGAGATCGTCGGCGGCCGCGTGAACCGGATCGTCCACGTCTCGACCGGCGCGACGGGGAACACGCCCGTCGGCACGTTCCACGTCTACCGCAAGGTCGGCGGCTGGGACTGGGTGCTCTGGTACCCGCTCTACTTCCTGCGCGGCTTCGCCATCCACGGCTACCCGTCGGTGCCCGCCTACCCCGCGTCGCACGGCTGCGTGCGCGTGCCGATGTGGATCGCGCCCTCCATCTTCTCCCGCTACGGCTACGGCACGCGGATCGTGGTCTACACGTAGCGCCGCGGGGCTCGCCGCCGTGGCGGTGGCGGCCGCGGCGTGGCTCGGCTGGCAAGCGCTCGCGCATGGGGGCGACCGACCCCTGCGCTGGAGCGACGTGACCGAGGCGACGATCGCCGAGCCGCTCCGCTCGGAGCTCCGTGTGTTCGGGTCACGCGACGCGCTGCTCCGCCACCTCCGCCGGGGCAGCGGCTCCGTCACGCTCCCCAGCGGCATCGACTTCGAGCGCTTCGACGCCGTCCTGATCACGGCTGGTCCGCGCTCGAGCAGCGCCTATGAGCTCTCGTTGCTGCAGGTGACGGAGGAGCGCCGGCGGATCGTCGTAACGGTGCGCGAGCGGACACCGTCGCTCGCTCGGCCGGGCACGGCTAGGCTCACCTTCCCGTTCCGCCTGATCCTGATCGAGCGGCGCGGGAAGGACGTGACGCTCGACTGGGAGGGCCGGCCGTGAGCAGCGAGAGCGACCCCGTCATCCGCCAGCTGCGCGAGCAGCTCTCGGACAACGACGTGCGCATCGTCGAGGCCATCAACACGCGCCTGCAGCTGGTCGCACGCCTCAAGCGCGTGAAGGAGGAGCGGGGCATCGATTTCCTGGATCCGGCTCGTGAGGAATGGATGCTCCAGTACCTCACGCGCGCGAACCGGGGCCCGCTGTCGGCCGCCGGCCTGAGCGAGATCTACCACGAGCTGCTCGACCTGACGAAACGCGAGGTCGCGCGCGAAGAAGAGAAGAGCTAGCTCACTCCTCGCCGCGGGCGAACTCGTCGGGCGAGACGCTGTCGAGGAACTGGCGGAACTCGGCCGGGTCGAGGTCGGCGAGGGAGGTCGCGGAGGCGCCCTCGTCGGTCTCGGCGCCCTCGCCCTCGAACTCGATGCCCGACTCCTCGATCACCTCGTCGGCCGCGTAGATGGTGGCGCGGAAGCGGACGGCGAGCGCGATCGCGTCCGACGGCCGGGAGTCGATCTCGACCTCGGAGCCGTTCTGGCGGATCGTGATGCGCGCGTAGAACGTGTTCTCGCGAAGCTCCGTGACGGCGACCGAGACGACCTCGGCCTCGAGGTGGCCGAGCATGTCGGCGAGGAGGTCGTGCGTCATGGGACGCACCGTCGAGGCGTTCTGGAGCTTCTGGAGGATCGCCGCGGCCTCGGGGTGCCCGATCCAGATGGGGAGGAACTTGTTCCCGTCAGCCGTCTTCAGGAGCACGATCGGCTGCTTGCCGACAAGGTCGAAGCTGACGCCGTAGATCTCCATCTCCCGCATACGGTCGGTCTCCTCTCGCGCTCAGTGTAGCCCAGGCACCTGGGGTGGAAACTCGCCTCAGGCCGGCCCAGACGGTGGCCCGCAGAGGTCGGTGAGGCCGATGCGAAAGCGCTCGCCGGTGTCGACGTCCTCGAGCTCGACGTGGCGATCGGGCAGGCTCATGGGGTCGATCCCGCGCACCACGCAGTCGCGGCCGCGCCACCACAGGGGCGCGTCGACGACGAGTCGGATCCGGTCGCTGGCCATGCTTGCAACATCGTCACCGTGCTCGTACGTCCGAATCCCTGACAACGGGGAAACGCCGTATCCACAGGCCGCGGACGCTCGTTGGAACACCGTGCTCGACGTCTGGCAGCACGATCTGGAGTCGCTCGAGGCGGTCGCCCAGGACGAGACCACGCGGCTCCTCTGCCTGCGCATGGCCGCGATGTCGAAGGCCGGCACGCTGGAGCCGTTCCTCGACGACATCCACCGCGACGGCGACCTCGACCACTTCACGAAGGCCACGATCGCCGAGATCGCGAGCGACGAGCAGTTCCTGCTCGCCCTCGAGGACTACGTCCACCGGACCTCGCAGGCGCACTGAGTCCCGCCTGGCGGCCCGTCGCCGTGTGGCTACAATCAGCCGCTGCGCGGGCGATTAGCTCAGTTGGTTAGAGCGCCGCTCTGATAAGGCGGAGGTCCGTGGTTCGAATCCACGATCGCCCA
>Ga0190265_10002921_pt1 | contig 11587 bp, 10 predicted proteins | sample Popmic124T_FD_133135 | JGI IMG/M metagenome (GOLD analysis project Ga0190265, IMG submission 133135) | Populus adjacent soil microbial communities from riparian zone of Indian Creek, Utah, USA - 124 T | ecosystem: Environmental > Terrestrial > Soil > Riparian zone | place: USA: Utah | collected...
AGGATTGGCTTCATCGGCCTCGGCGCGATGGGCTTGCCGATGGCGACGCGCGTGGTGGGCGCGGGATTCGAGACGTTCACCACGTTCCACCGCCGCCGGGAGCCCGCCGATGCGCTCGCGGCCCTCGGCGCACAGATCCTGGGATCGCCGGCCGACGTCGCCCGCGCCGCCGACGTCGTCATTACGATCCTGCCGGCCGATCGCGAACTGAAGGAGACGGTCTTCGGAGATGTGGGCCTGCTGCGCGGATTCGCTCGTGGCAAGATCCTGATCGACATGACGACGGCGACGGCGCTCGCCATGCAGGAAGTCGAGCAGGCGGTCGTCGCCGCGGGCGGCGAGGTCCTCGACGCGCCCGTGAGCGGCGGCACACCCGCGGCCGCTCAGGGGACGCTGACCATCATGGTGGGTGGCCCTCTCGATCTCCTGGAGCGATGCCGTCCGCTCCTGGAGGCGATGGGCAGGCAAATCGTGCACGTCGGCGCCGTGGGGCAGGGGAAAGTGGTCAAGATGGTGAACCAGATGATGGCCGCCGCCCACCTGCTGATGATCGGCGAAGCGTTCGCGCTCGGCGTGCGCTGCGGCGCCGATCCCAGAACGCTCTACGAGGTCATCAAGACATCGTCGGGCCATTCGCGGATGATGGATCTGCGGCTCCCGGGCTTTCTGTTCGACGGGGCCTTCCAACCGGGGTTCCGGCTGGACCTGATGAAGAAGGACGTCAACCTCGCCGTGGACTCGGCGCAGGCGATGAACGTACCCTTGCTGATCACGTCTGCCGTCGGCCAGCTGTTCTCGGCGGCGAGCGCCGCCGGAAGAGGGGACGCTGATTTTTCGGCGGCCGCGCAGTATGTCGCCGATCTGGCGGGTGTCCGGCTCAGCGAGAAGCCGGGCGCGGGTCCTGCATGAAACCGAGCATGGGCAACCACAGCGTCGAACGTTTCGGCCAGTTCGATCCCGCGACCCTCTACGAAGCGGCGGGACAACGGGGGATGGTCGATCCGGCCATCCGTCCGGCCTGGCATGGAGCCAGGGTGTGCGGCCGCGCGGCCACGGTTCACTGTCCGCCCGGCGACAACCTGATGCTGCACATCGCCGTGGCGAATGCGCCGCCCGGCGCGATCATCGTCGCCAACGTCGGCGGGTATCTGTCGGCGGGGGCCTGGGGCGAGATTCTGACCGAGGCGTCCCGGGCCCGCGGCATCGCCGGCCTGGTGATCGACGGCGCGGTGCGCGACATCGACGCGATCGAGGCCCTGCGGTTCCCCGTATTCAGCCGGGGGCTGGCGATCGCCTCGTGCACGAAAGAGCGACCGGGGCAGCTCGATGGCCCTATTCAGCTCGGCGGGGCGACGGTGTGCGCCGGCGACCTGATTTTCGGCAACGCCGATGGGCTGGTCGTGATCGAGCAGGACAGGATCGAGGAGGTGTACGAGGCGGCGGTCAGGCGCCGCGACCGTGAGGCCGAGATCATCATGAAGCTTCGCGAGGGGCGGACGACGCTGGAGCTGCTGGGGCTGACCGATCCCCGCGGCGCGAAGGAGATCGTCGAGAAGTGAGGACGCGTGGAATCACGCCGCTACCGGCATGAGGACCTGTTCGACTACGGCTGCCGCGTGCTGGAGCGCCTCGACGTGCCGGCGGCCCACGCCCGCGACGTCGCGGGCTGTCTAATCAAGGCGGAGATGCGCGGCGTGGATTCGCACGGGCTGGTGCGCCTTCCCGTGTACGCGCGGCGCGTGCAGTCCGGCGTGGTCAAGGCGCGGCCGGACATCCGGACGATCCCGTCGGGAACTGCGGCGGCCCTCGTCGACGGCGACAACGGTCTCGGGCCTGTCGTGGGCACGGTGGCGATGGAGGCCGCTCTGGATCTCGCGCGGAGCCACGGGACGGGTTTCGTCGGCGTCCGGCACAGCAATCATTTCGGGCCGGCCGCGTACTACGTCGAGAAAGCCGTCTCCCAGGGGTTCGTGGGCGTGGCGATTTCCAATGCGCCCCCCCACATGGCCCCGTTCGGGGGACGCGCGCGCTTCCTCGGCACGAACCCGGTGGCGATCGGCGTGCCCGCCGGCCAGGAAGATCCGTTGATCTTCGACGCCTCCACCAGTGTGGTGGCGCGCGGGAAGATCATCATGGCCGCTCATGCGAAGACCGCCATTCCCGAAGGGTGGGCGATCGATCCGGAGGGGTACCCAACCACGGATCCGGACCAGGCGCTCGCCGGCGCCGTCCTTCCGTTCGGCGGACCGAAAGGCTCCGCGATCTCGTTCATCATCGACGTGTTCTGCGGTGTCATGACCGGCGCGTCGTTCGCCCTGCACTTGAACACGCTCGAGGACCTGGCGTCCGTCCAGAACGTGGGCCATGTTTTCGTGGCGGCGCGCACCGATTTGTTCGTGAGCGACGCCGTGTTCAAGCAACGCATGGATGCCATCCTGCGCATGCTCAGAGCGTCGCCTCCCGCCCCTGGCGCGGAACGGGTGCTGGCGCCGGGCGAGATCGAATCCGCCACCGAGCTGCGAATCCGCGAAGATGGCATCGCGTTGCCCGCGCCCATCGCCGCGCAGCTGGTCGGCCTCGGCGAGGACCTCGGCGTCGCGTTTCCCTCTCCTCGTGCGGCGTCCCTTTCTTCGGAGCCGGCCCGCTCATGAACCTGGACCCCGGACACGTCTTCAATTTCCTGCCGATCCCCACGGACGTGCATTTCGGATTCGGGACGTCGCGGTCGCTGCCGAACCACGTGCGGTCGCTGTCGGCCGGCAAGGTCTTCGTGGTGACCGATCCGGGCGTGCGCGGGGCGGGGATCGTGGACACGGTGACCGCCCTGCTCGGGGACGCCGGCATTGAGTTCAGCCTCTACGACCAGGTGACGGCTGATTCGGGCTCGACCCTGATCTGCGAGGCGGTCGACGAGCTCAAGGCCGCCGGCGCCGATCTCGTTGTCGGCGTCGGAGGCGGCAGCGCGCTGGACACGGCGAAGGCGGTCGCGGCGATCGCGACCAACCCGGGCTCGCCTCTCGACTACGTCGGTGTGGACAAGATCAGGAACCGGCCCCTTCCCGTCATCGCGATCCCGACCACCGCCGGGACCGGGAGCGAGGTGAGCTTGTGGTCGGTCTTCACCGATGACGCCCGGAAGCTGAAGGTCGCGATCGGCGGCGTGCTGATGTATCCGGCGGTGGCGATTTGCGATCCGGAGCTGACGCTGGGGCTGCCGGCACCGTTGACGGCCTCGACCGGGATGGACGCGCTGGCGCACGCCGTCGAGTGCTACACCAACAAGGCGTGCCAGCCGATCTCGGCCGCGCTCGCCCTGCGCGCGATCGAGCTCATCGGAAGCCACCTGGCGACCGCCGTGCTGAACGGCCGCGACCGCCAGGCGCGCTACGCCATGCTGCTGGCGAGCACGATGGCGGGGATGGCGATGAACCCGACCCGGCTCGGCCTGGCGCACGCGCTCGCGATGCCGCTTGGAAGCTGGAGTCTGAAGATCCCGCACAGCGTCGCGATCGCGGTCACCCTGCCGCTGGTGATGCACTTCAATGCCCCCGCGGCTCCCGATCGGTTCGCCAGCGTCGCGCGGGCGCTCGGACGGCAGATGAACGGCGGGTCCACGTCCGACGCCGCGCAACGCGCGGCGCCTGCCGTCGGCTGCCTCGCCAGCGCGATCGGGATTCCCAAAGGACTGTCGGCGTACGGGCTTCGCGAGGCCCACGTGTCGGAGGTCGTCGAGGAAGCCATGAAGAGCGGCAACGTCGCGGTCAACCCGCGCAGCACGACGAAGGAAGAGCTCGCGGAGATCCTGCGAAGCGCGTTGTAGAGAAAATCAGTGTTAACCACAGAGTGAACCGAGATAGCGGAGAACGGCGAAATAGTTTTTCCTCCGTTCACTCCGCCAACGCTGTGGTGAATATCGAGATCCATGGAACCGCAGATGCAACGACGCGGCAATCTCATCGGCGGCGAATGGAGTCCGTCTTCGGGCGGCGCTTCCTACGCGATTCACAATCCGGCGCGGCCGGAGGAGTGCCTCGGGGAGTTTGCCGACTCCAACGCCGGGGACGTGGCGGCCGCGGTCGGCGCGGCCACCGCCGAAGCCGCGGCGTGGGCCAGTGTCCCCGCGCCCCACCGGGGAGCGATGCTCTTCCGGTTTTCGCAGCTCCTGGAAGAATCGAAGCACGAGCTCGCGCGGATCGTGACCCTCGAACAGGGGAAGGCGCTGAACGAAGCCATCGGGGAAGTGAGTCGCGCCGCGGCGGAAGCGCGATTCATGGGGGGCGAAGCCAGCCGCCCGGCCGGCCAGACGTTTCCGAGCGAGCGGCCCGGATCGTCCTGCTACACCGTCGCCGAACCCATCGGCGTGGTCGCCGCGATTTGTCCCTGGAACTTCCCGGTCGTCGCGCCGGTGCGGAAGATCGCCCCCGCTCTGGCCTGGGGCAATACCGTCGTGTTCAAGCCGTCGTCGCTGACGCCGTGGTCCGCCGTGTACTTGATGGAGCTGCTCGAACGGGCCGGCGTGCCGCCTCGGGTGGTCAATCTGGTGACCGGTCGGGGCTCGATCGCCGGCGAAGCGTTGATTCAGGACGCGCGTGTGCCGGGGATCAGCTTCACGGGATCGACGGCCGTCGGCCTGCGCATCTATGAAGCCGCCGCGCGCCGCTTGTCGAAGGTGCAACTGGAGCTGGGAGGCAAGAACCCGGCTGTCGTGATGGACTACGACGATCTCGACGGCGCCGCCCGCGAGATCGTCGCCGCGGCGTTCCTCTGCAGCGGCCAGCGCTGCACCGCGATCAGCCGCGTCGTCGTCGGCCACGCGCAGGCGGACGCCCTGGCCGAACGGATTCTGTGTCACGTCGCCCGCATCAAGGTCGGCAACGGGCTGGAGCCTGACACGACGATGGGTCCGCTGGTGAGCCTCGGCCAGCTGCGCAGCGTCGAGCGGTATGTCCGTCAGGGCGTGGACGCCGGGTGCGCGCTCCTGACCGGAGGCGGGCCGCTGACCGACAAGCCCGAACAGGAGGGCTACTACTTCGCGCCGACCGTGTTCGACCGGGTGCCGGCGGATTCGCCGCTGGCGCTGGAGGAAATCTTCGGGCCGGTGCTGCCAATCATCCGCGTGGCCGATCTGGACGAGGCCATCGCGATCGCCAACAGCACGCGGTATGGCCTGGCCGCGTCGCTGTTCACGTCGCGCCTGAGAGACGTCCACGAGTTCACCGGCCGGGTCGCGAGCGGCATGATCCACGTCAATCACGGCACGGCCAGCCAGGCGCACGTGCCATTCGGCGGCGTCAAGGATTCCGGGCAGGGCGCCTACTCGATCGGGTCGAGCGCCAGAGAGTTCTTCACGAATGTCAAAGCCATCTATGTCAAGTGGTAAGCCTCCGAGGAGCGTGCAGGAGCCAATCCTCGAGCCGCTGTCGGAGACCCTGCTGGGAGCGCGCGCCTACCGATCGTTGTGGACCGGCATCGTTGGCGGCCGCATCGAGCCGGGGACGCAGCTTCGTCCCGACACGATCGCCGAGCAGCTGGACATCAGCACGACGCCGGTCCGCGAAGCGCTGCACCGGATGGAGGGGGATGGCCTGGTCGTGAAGCTGCCGTATCGGGGCTGGTTCGTCCGCGAGTTCACCGAGCAGGAGGTGCGGGAGCTGTACGAAATGCGCGCCGCGCTGGAATGTTTCAGCGTCCGACGGGCCTGCGAACGAATCACCGCCGACGAACTGACGTGGCTCCGCGATCATCAATCGGTCGGCGAGGCCGCGTTGCGGGCCAAGGACATGGACGCCTACCGGGTCTACAACCGCGACCTGCACACCGCCATCATGCAGTCGGCGCGCAACGCCTACCTCTCGTCCGCCATGGGGCAGCTGAACCTCCAGAGCCAGGTCCTGATGGCCAGGACCATCCGGCTCGCGGGGCGTCCGTCGCGGGCGATCGAAGAGCACCGCGAGTTGATCGAGCTCATCGCGAAGCGGCAGGACAAGGCGGCGCAGAAACTGATGGAGCGCCACATCCTGAGCGCTCTCGAGGACATCGTCCGGTTTGGCCTCCCCAAGGCCGTCAGCCCGAGTGAAGCGCCGATAGCGACGTGACGGCGCGCCGCGTCCGCATCGGGCATCCGGCGCCCGCGTGCGGTGCGGGCACGGCCGGTGCGCCCCCTCGACGATCCGCTGCAGGCGGAGGCGTACTGTACAGGGGTCAGACCCCGGTCGCCGGGATACACACATCGTCCTTCAGGCGCGCCGTGAGACGATCGGCTGCCCGCGGTGTTCTTAGAGAGTGAGCACTGGCTGATGGTGGCCGGCGCAGACATCCTGTTCACGGATGGATCGGGCGTAGGTCAACCCGTCTTCAACAGGGCAGTCGTAGTACCGCGCGTGGAGCGCGACCGGCGCGAAACCCATCCGTTGATAGAGCCGGCGAGCCGTGAGATTCGACAGGCGGACGTCCAGCGTCGCTTCACGCGCCCCGGCCCGCGCGGCCTCGCCGAGCGCAAAGCGGACCAGCATCGCGCCGAGGCCCTGACCTCTCGAATCGGCGCGCACCGCGAGCGTGGCGATTTGCAGCGTGCCGGCGGCGAGGCGGTAGCAGACGAAGCCCGCGAGCGCGCGCCGTTCTGTTCTGTGGAGCGCATAGAGATGGTATTCGTGGACCGACCGGACCGCCGTCAGGAACATCGCCGGCGTCCACGGCCGGGAGAACGACGCGCGATCCAACGCGATGATGTCGTCGAGGGCCTTGTCGGAGAGGATTCGTTCCAGGGTCCAGCCGGCGCCGCACGAGTCGTCTTGATCGTTCATGGCTCTGAATCGCCGCCGCTGCCGCGGGCCGTTCTGACGCGTTCGCCACATGTTTTAGCCCCCCAGATGCCTCCCAGGCAAGACCGCAGCGGGTGCGACCGTTTCCGAGCACGGACTCCCCCAGCCCAACCATATCGGGCCAGCTCGACAATAGGTGATAATCACCCGTTGAACAGGAGGCACCGGATGAACCCAATCCTCTCGGCGGGTCTGCTCATCGGCGTATTGTGCGGCATCTGGACGTTCGTCATGGGTTTCACCGGGTGGTACAAGGACCCGGTGATGTTGAACGCCTTTTTCCTGGTGATTCCGATCGAGATCGGCGGTCTCATCTGGGGGCTGCGAAAAACCGCGGCCCTGGGCCGGAACTATCGCGCCCAGATTCTGGCGGGCACCATGATGGCCATCGTCGCCGGCGTGATCATCATGTGCTCGTCGCTGCTGTTCACCACCCTCGTCTTTCCGGCCTACTTCGCCGACCTCGAGCAGACTTATCGCACGATCCTGCAGCAGCAGGGAAAGAGCGAGGCGGACATCACCGCCGCCATTCAGGCCAACGCGGCCAGCTCGACGCCGATGGCGCAAGCGATCAACGGGTTCATCGGCACGCTCGTCACCGGCATCGTCGCCTCGGCCGTCATCGCGGTTTTCGTGCGCGCGAAGCCGCCCGTGACAGCGGGAGCCCAGCAGGCGCGATGAGCGCGAACATGAGCGCGCGAGCGACGAAGTAACCCCGAGGTGCCCGCGGACTACGAACTACAATGTCTAGATGACCAGCCTGGCGGCCGCTGTTGCGGTGCTCGCTCTCTCGGTTGGCTCAGCCGGGGCGCAGGAGCTCCCACCCATCGCACCTGTCGTGCTGGCTCCCCTTCCGTTCGATGAATGGCTGTCCGCCCTCCGCAGCGAGGCGGCCGGGCGGGGGATCCGGCCCGAAGTCCTCGACGAGGCGCTTACCGGCGTCCAGCCGGTCGAGCAGATCCTCGAGCGCGATCGATCGCAGGCGGAGTTCACGCTCGACCTGAGCGCCTACCTCAAGCGCCGGCTGACCCGCGACATCGTGCGCACCGCGCAGAGAATGTATACGACCCACCGTGCGCTGCTCCGGCGCGTCGGCTTGAAGTTCGCGGTCAGTCCCCGCATCGTCGTGGCTGTCTGGGGCCTGGAATCCAACTTCGGGAGATTCGCCGGCGTGCGGCCGACCATCCCGGCCCTGGTCACGCTGGCCTACGATCCGCGGCGCGGCGAGATGTTTCGCAACGAGCTGTTCAGCGCGCTCGACATCCTGAACCGCGGCGACATCGAGCTCGAGCGCCTCAAAGGCTCGTGGGCCGGGGCGCTCGGCCAGCCCCAGTTCATGCCGTCGAGCTATCTGCAGTACGCCATCGATTTCGACGGCGACGGGCGGCGCGACATCTGGTCGTCGCTGCCGGACGTGTTCGCGTCGGTCGCGTTTTACCTGCAGCAGCACGGCTGGACGGCCGGGCAGGAGTGGGGACGAGAGGTCAAGATTCCCGCGGCGGCCCGCGCGCGCGCGGCGGCCGTCCCGAGGCGCGAGTCCGGCTGCCGCGCCGAGCGAATCATGACCGCCCCCCGGCCGCTGAGCGCCTGGCGCCGCCTGGGGCTGCGGACCGTCGGCGGCGGCGCGTTGCCGTCGAGCACGGTCGAGGCGTCGCTCGTTCAGTCGGGAACGCGAAGCTTTCTGCTCTATTCGAACTATGAGGCGCTGCTCGGGTACAACTGCGCCCATACGTACGCGTTGAGCGTGGCGTTGCTGGCTGAAAGGCTGAAGTGATTCGCCCCCCCTCCGGATCGCTCAGCGCCGCGCTGGTGGTGGCGGCCGTGCTCGCCCTGCCGGCCGGCCTGCGGGCACAGCCCGCGGATCAGATGGCGGCGAGAACCGCGCAGGATCTCAAACGCCTCAGCATCGAGGAGCTGTCGGCGCTGGACGTCACATCCGTCTCGCGCCGCTCCGAACGGCTGTCGGAGACCGCGGCGGCGATCTCAGTCGTGCGTCAGGACGACATCCGGCGTTCCGGCGCGACGACCCTGCCCGAAGCGATGCGCCTGGCCGACGGGCTCGACGTCGCCCGGGTGAACTCCAGCACGTGGGCGATCAGCGCGCGCGGGTTCACCACCAATCCGGCCAACAAGCTCCTCGTGCTCATCGACGGACGCAGCGTCTACTCGCCGCTGACCTCCGGGACGTTCTGGGATGCGCAGGAAGTGTTGTTGAACGATGTCGATCGTGTGGAAGTGATCCGCGGCCCCGGCGGATCGGTCTGGGGCGCCAACGCGGTCAACGGCGTCGTCAACGTCATCATGAAGGAGGCGTCGGCCACGCGCGGCGATTTCGTCACGCTCACCGCGGGAACCGACGAACACGTGATCGCGGGCGCGCGGCACGGCGGCCGCTTCGGCGCGACCGGGAGTTACCGCGTCTACGGCAGATACCGGCAGCACGGCGCCCAGATTTTCAGGGCGACCGGGCTGAGCTCCGGCGATCCGGTGCAGACCGGCCACGGGGGCTTCCGGCTCGAATCGGGGACGCAGTCGGCCTCGCGCTGGTTCGTCGAGGGGGATCTCTATCGCGGCACGACCGGCTTTTCGGACAGGCCCGACGGCGACATCGCCGGCGGGAACCTCGTCGGCCGGGTGACGCGCGCCGTTTCCTCGACAGCGGAGTTCAGGGCGCAGGTCAACTACGACCGGATCTACCGCCGGGTGCCGCAGCAGTTCGAGGAGACGCGCCACACCATCGATCTCGACGCGCAGCACCGTGTTGCGCTCGGGACCCGGCACAATCTCGTGATGGGAGGCGGGCTCCGCGTGACCCGCGGCGACGATCTCGGCATCGCGGGGTTCTTTTTCGACCCGCAGGTGCGGACGTCCACGCTCGTCGGTCTGTTCGCGCAGGACGAGATCACGATCGCGCCGCAGCGCGTGTATCTGACGATTGGATCGAAGTTCGAGCGGAACGACTTCACCGGCCTCGAGGTCCAGCCAACCGTGCGGGTCCGGTGGAGCCCGACACATCGCCAGACCGTCTGGGGGGCCGTCTCGCGCGCGGTCCGGCTGCCCACCCGCTTCGACACGGATTTGCGTTTCCGCAACACGGTCACGGGAGCCGTCACGCTCGAGGGCAGCGAGGCGTTCGACTCCGAAGAAGTGATCGCGTACGAGAGCGGCTACCGCATAAGGCCGTTGTCGCGATTGACACTGGACGTGGCGGCGTTCGCCAACCGGTACGACCGGCTGCGGAGCACGGAGCTCGTCTTCCGTCCGGCGCCCGTCATCGTGCTCCAGAACCTCCTGAACGCGCGAACGAACGGCATCGAGATGGGCGCCACGGTGGAACCTGCCTCCCGGTGGCGGGTGCACGGCTGGTACGCGTATTTGTCGAAGGATCTCTCGTTCGATCCGGGAAGCCGCGACGTGTACGGGGGAAGCGTCGAGGGCAACGATCCGGCTCACCGCTTCTCGCTGCGCTCGTACCTCGATCTCCCCCGTGGGCTGGCCGTCGACGCGTTCTTCCGGCACGTGAGCCGGCGGCCCGACCCCCTCGTTCCCGCCTACCGCGAGCTCGACGTTCGTTTGGGGTGGATGGTCCGGGGCGGCTGGGACATCTCGCTGGTCGGGCAGAACCTGCTGCACGATCACCACTCCGAGCTCCTGCCGGCCAGCGCGCCGCACTACGACTTCAGGCGCGGGTTCTTTGTCCGGTCCGGATGGCGCTTCTAAAGGGTCTCGGCCCGCTCCTGGCGGCCGCGTCCCTCACGGCCGCGACCCCCTTCCGAGCCTCGGCCCCGGAGGTCGGAGACGCGCGTCCGGGCGGCGTCGTAGTGCAGACGTTCGAAGACGACATCAAGGCGGCCTTCCTCTACAACTTCACGAAGTTCATCGAATGGCCGGCGTCGCCGGAACGGCGCGCCGAACCCTTCCGCTTGTGCGTCCTGGCGGACCCCGAGTTCACGCGGGCCGTGGACCGCATCATTGCCGGTGAATCCGTCGAGGGGCGCCCGCTCGCGAGGACGGACCCGCAGTCGGCCGACGAGGCTCGGCACTGCGCGATTCTCTACGTGGGCCGCGGGCACACCCAGCGCGGGGCGACGCTCGTCACCGCCGTCCGCCAGCTGCCGGTTCTGACCGTGGGGGATTCTCCCCGCTTCGTCGCGCAGGGCGGGGTGATCCAGTTCGTGCTCGAAGACAACCGCGTCCGGTTCGACGTCAGCCCCGGCGCGGCGCACCGCTCCGGCCTGCTGGTGAGCTCCAAGCTCCTGCGCGTCGCGCGGCACGTGATCGAGGGTGGCCCGCCATGATGTCCGGGTTCATCCGCCACCTGCCGATCCGCCACAAGCTCGTCCTGATGATCATGACGACGAGCCTGGTCGTGCTGCTGCTCGCGAGCGGCGGCTATATCGTCACCGACTACTTCGAGTCGCGGGACGACTTGCGGCGCGAGCTCACCGCGCAGGCCGAGATCATCGTGCAGAACTCGACCGCCGCCCTGCAGTTCCTCGACCCGGCCGCCGCGGAGGAGACGCTGCAGACGCTGGCGCGGAACCCGCACATCCGCGGCGCGTGTCTGTACGATCGGCGCGGCGCCTCGTTCGCGCGCTACCTCGTGGCGGGCGTCCCGACGCCCTGTCCGCCGACGCCCGGACCGGACGGCTATCAGTATTCCGCCGCGGGCCTGCTGGTCGTCGCCCCGGTCACGATCAAAGGGGAGCGCGCCGGCACGCTCTTCGTGCGCAGCGATCTGCGGCTGTTGCAGGACCGCCTGCGCC
>Ga0190265_10002922_pt1 | contig 11586 bp, 8 predicted proteins | sample Popmic124T_FD_133135 | JGI IMG/M metagenome (GOLD analysis project Ga0190265, IMG submission 133135) | Populus adjacent soil microbial communities from riparian zone of Indian Creek, Utah, USA - 124 T | ecosystem: Environmental > Terrestrial > Soil > Riparian zone | place: USA: Utah | collected...
ACGGTCGGGCCGTCGACCGTGGCGTCCGCCAGGTCCTCATAGGACACCACGGAGTCGTAGAGCCCGAGACCCTCGACGAACGCCAGGTTCGACGTCGACGTGAGGCCGACGGTCCGAACACCCTCCCGGGCGGCCAGCAGGTGCGCGAGGCCGATGGCGGTCTTGCTCGACGCGCTGGTGATCAGCACGTCCGTGACCCCCTGCGCCACGTGCCCGCCGAGGAACTCGTTGAGGTTGAACGACGCCGGGTACAGCGGGTGCAGCAGCGCCTTGCGGTCGTCCTGCTCGTCCGGCGGCGCCAGCTCGTAGGTGCGGTACCAGGGGTGCTGGAAGTCCCGCGCCGGCGTGACGTCGAGAAACCCGCCGTCGACCGGGGTCGGGCTGATCGTGTGGTGGGTCGACATCGGCAGGTAGCCGAAGAGGCGGGTGCCCACCTCGACCTCCGGCGCCCGTGACTCCTCCACCCGCGCGAAGCCCCACACCGGTACCCGGCCGTAGCCCTCCGGCGCCTCGAACACGTTCAGGAACTGCAAGGGGGAGTCGCCGAACCGGGCGTAGGTGGCGGTCACCGCGGTGATGCCGAACCGCTCGATGGCCAGCCGCACCTCACCCGGAGCCAGCGGCTCCGGCGTGGTGGGGCGGACCTCGGTGGTGGACAGGTCGTCCCTGCTGACCAACAGGTCCCACCCGGCTGCTGGGGACATGAGTGCTCCTTAGTCGTGCTGTCTCTTGTGCTCTGCTTCCGGTGGGGCCGTGCCGCCCTCGCCATGCATCGTCTGCCGCCGGACGGGGGCGGCACATCTCACAGCGTGCGTAACCGCACTCGGCACTGGGTCGAGGGCGGCTCAGGCCGCGCCGACGACCTCGTCGATGCTGTCGCTCAGCACGCCGAGGATGTCGTCCAGCTCCGTGTCGGTCGTGATGAACGGCGGGGCGATCATGAGGCCGTCGATCATGCCCCGCATGATCACGCCGCGCCGCAGGCACGCGTGCTCGACCAGGTCGCCGACCCCGCGGCCCTCTGGGTCGGGGAACTTGATGCCGCACAGCAGGCCTCGCCCGTTCACCTCGCCGCGGTCGCCGACGATGCCGGCCACCTCCGACTGCAGCCGCGCGCCCAGCTCCTGGATCCGGGGCAGGAACTCGCCCTCGGTGAAGTGGGTGACCGCGGCCAGGCCCGCCGCCGCGGCGAGCGGGTTGCCGGAGTAGGTGTGCGTCGGCCCGAACGCCATCGGCTTGTCGCCCTCGCGGAACATCGCGGCGATCTTCTCGCCGATCAGCAGCGCGGACAGCGGCGCGTAGCCACCGGAGATGCCCTTGCCGGCGCAGATGAAGTCGGGCGTTACGCCCACACCCTGAGCGGCGAAGGGCGTGCCGGTGCGGCCGAAGCCGGTGACGATCTCGTCGAAGATCAGCAGGATGTCGTGCTTGTCGCAGATCTCCCGCAGCCGCTGGAAGTACAGCGAGTCGGGCGTCGCCATCGCGCGCACGCCGCTCATCGGCTCCACGATCAGCGCGGCGATCGTGTCGGGCCCCTCGGCCTCGACGGTCCGCTCGACCATCATGGCGGCCTGCTCGCTCGCGGCCGGCATGTCCAGGTTCCAGTGCTCGCCGACGGCCTCCGGCGGCCAGGTGTGGACCACCGCGGGCATCGCGGCGCCGAAGATGCCGACCGCCGGGTGCCCGGTCAGGGCGAGCGAGCCGTAGGTGGCGCCGTGGTAGCTCTGGTAGTTGCTGAGGATCTTCTGCTTGCTCCGGTTGCCCTGCAGCGTGTGGAAGAGCCGGGACAGGCGGATCGCACACTCGACGGCCTCGGAGCCGCCGGACAGCAGCTTCACCGAGCTGATCCCCTCGGGGGCGAGCTTCACCAGGCCGTCCGCCAGGCCGAGCGCGTTGCGGTTGGTCCCGTGCAGCGGCGGCATGAACGTGAGCTTCTGGAGCTGCTCGGTCATCGCCGAGATGATCGGCTCGCAGTCGTAGCCGAAGCAGGCGACGAACACGCCGGACAACGAGTCCAGGTAGCTACGTCCCTGCGCGTCGAACAGGTGGATGCCCTTGCCGTACTCGAACAGCGCGGTCTGGTCCGAGAAGGGCATCTCGGCGCAGAACGACCGCGTCTCGGTCGGCCACTGGAATTCCTCGGCCTGTGCTGACATGGTTCCTACTTCCGTGCTTGAGTCCTACTGGGACGCTGGCTGATGGACGCTGCTACTGGGGGACGCCGCCCTCACCGGGGGCCACGTCGTCGCGGAACAGCCCGTCCGGGTCGACCCGCGTACGCACCGCGCGGACCCTCGCCACCTGCTCGGCGGTGAGATGTCCTTGCGGTTGGTCGAAGTCCTCGACGAAGCCGGGCACCGTGCGGCCGGTGTCCCAGGGGGACATCGCGGCGCGCAGCCGGCCGCCGTGCTCACGGATCGCCTCGGCGTGGGCCGGTTCGAACACCAGACCCGAGCCGCCGTAGGAGAAGGCGGCATCTAGCCGGTCGAGCGCGCCGCCCGGCCGGCTCGGCGTGGCATAGGCGCCGCCGAGCTGGCGCAGGCCGGCGACGACGAGCGGTGAGCCCTCGCCGAGGGTGTCCAGCAGGCGCCCGGCGCCGATGTCGTCGAGCTCGTCGAGCAGCAGGTGGTCGCCGAGGATCGGCACCGGGTCGTCGGGGTCCATGTGTGCCTTGAGGACGGCCGAGGGCACGGTCTCCTGCCAGGTGTCGATGAGCGGCGTGGCCGCCGCGCGCAGCGGGCCGAGTAGGTCCTCGGCGTGCCCGCGCACGTCGTCCAGCTGGTCCTCGGACGTGGCGTGCACGAGGCCGTCCACGGCGAAGGTGGTCTTGCCGGCGAGCTCGGGCGGCACGTCCGGGACGTCGGGCAGGTTCATCACCCGCACCGAGGTGGTCGCCGCCAGCGGGGCGTCGCTGGTCCAGTTCAGCCAGGTGGCGAACAGTCGCTCGGCGTCCGAGCCGGACCAGACGGCCATCCCGGTGATCACAGTGGACAGTGGGAAGAGCTCGAGCTCGACCGCCGTCACCACACCGAAGCCACCGCCACCACCGCGCAGCGCCCAGAACAGCTCCGGGTCGGACTCGGCGTCCACCCGGCGCAGCTCGCCGTCGGCGGTGACCAGCTCGATGGCACGCAAAGCGTTGGCGGCCAGGCCGACCGCGCGCCCGTACGGGCTCAGCCCGCCGCGGAGCACATAGCCGACCACGCCGACCGTGCCGGACGAGCCGTGCGAGGCCATCAGCCCGTAGGGGGCGGTGGCGTCGACCACGGCCTCCCAGCGGGACCCGGCCGGCACCCGGGCGATCCGCCGCTCGGCGTCGACCTCGACCTCACCGGCCAGCTCGGTGCGGACCAGCGCCGACGCGCGCACGGGGCGCACCGCACCGGCGGCGTGCCCGGTCGTGTGCACCCGCAACGTCGTTCCCACACGTCGGGCCTGCTCGACCGCGGTTCGCACGTCGTCCACCGACCGTGCGGTGACCGCGGCGTCCGGCTGTGGCGGTGCGCTCAGGTTGAAGACCGCGGTCGCCGCGTTGTACGCCGGCTCGCCCGGCAGCGCGAAGGCGGTCATCGGGCACACTCCACGTCGCGACGTTGATGTTCCATAAAGGACTCAACCTCTCTCCAACGGGGTTCGAGCCAATCCTGTCACCCCGCCTGACGAGAAGTGTTCTTCGAGGATGCCGACCCTTGCCCGGATCGGTGCCAAATGGCCGGTCCGGTTGTAGATTCCGCTTGAAATCCTTTGTCGTGCAACAGGCATGGCGAATTCTCTGGTGCCCTCTGAGAAGAGGTAATTACATGACTGTCAACGAGGCGCCACCCGCAGCGGGAACACGGGAGTGGATCGGTCTTGGCGTGATGTGTCTCGCCACTCTCCTTGTCGCTTCCGACGCCTTCGTACTGCTGCAGGCGCTCCCTCACATCGGAGCGGGCCTGGGTGCTGACGGCATCGAGCAGCTGTGGGTGGCCGACATCTACGGGATCATGCTCGGTGGATTCCTGATGACCATGGGCGGACTCGGCGACCGGATCGGGCGGCGCAAACTGCTGCTGATCGGTGCGACCGCGTTCGGAGCGGCATCGCTGCTCGCCGCGTTCTCCACTTCTCCGGAAATGCTCATTGCCGCGCGTGGCCTGCTCGGTGTCGCCGGCGCGACGCTCGCGCCGTCCACCCTCGGCCTGATCCGCAACATGTTCCGCGACCCGAGGCAGATGGGTGTCGCGGTCGGCATCTGGGCGTCGTTCTTCACGATCGGCGCGGTCGTCGGCCTGATGGTCGGTGGCATTCTGCTGGCGAACTTCTGGTGGGGCTCTGTATTCCTGATGGCCCCGATCGTCGCCGCGATCCTGGTCGTCGTCGGCCGCGTCGTGCTGCCCGAGTTCAAGAACCCGGACGCCCCGCGGCCGGACTACTTCAGCTCGGTGCTGTCGCTGGCCGCGATCCTGCCGGCGGTGTACGGCGTCAAGGAGCTCTCCCGCGACGGCTGGCAGGCGGTCCCCGTGATCGCCATCCTGATCGGCGTGTTCTTCGGCGTGGCGTTCGTGCGCCGGCAGAAGAAGCTGACCAACCCGCTGCTGGACCTGAGCCTGTTCAAGCTGCGGAACTTCTCGGTGCCGCTGCTGGCGCTGTTCCTGCAGGCCGCGTTCACCGGCACCGTGCTGCTGTTCATCATGCAGCACTTCCAGCTGGTCGAGGGCCTCACCGCCTGGCAGGCCGGCCTCGCGCTGGTGCCCGGCATGGTGCTGAGCTCGCTGTTCTCGCCGATCGCCGCGGTGCTCGCGCGCCGGTTCCGGCCGGCATACCTCATCGCCTGTGGTGAGGTCATCGTGATCGTCGGCCTGTTGCTGATCATCCTGGCGGGTGCCTCCGGCAACCCGGCCTTCCTGATCATCGGCTTCGCCATCTGGTCCATCGGCGGCACCCCGCTGCTTGCGGTCGGCATGACGCTGATCGTCGGCTCGGCGCCGCCGGAGAAGGCCGGTTCCGCGTCCTCGATGCCGCAGATCAGCAACGAGGTCGGCACCGCGATCGGCGTGGCAACCGTCGGCAGCCTCGGCGTGGCCATCTACCACTCCCAGGTCGTCGACAAGCTGCCGACGCAGCTGCCCGCGGAGGCCGCCGACGCGGCCAGCCAGAGCATCGCCAACGCGATGGGCGTTGCCATGGCGCTGCCGCCCGAGGTGGCCGGCACGGTGCTCGCCGCGGCGCGGACCGCGTACACCAGTTCGATGCAGGTCGTGACCGGGCTCACGGCAGCCGTGTTGGTGGGTGTCATCGCCTTGGTGCTCACCCGGTTGCGCAAGGTTCGGCCGCTTGGCCAGGAAGAACTGGCCGTGGAGCCGGAGCAGGAGGAGACCGCGGTCAAGGAGACGGTCGCGTAGTTTCACCCGTTTCTCGGGCGGGTTGTCGATTCCTGCCGGGCCCGTCCGTCGTATGGTTGACGGGCCCGGCAGGGTCCACCCCGTAGTACAGAAAGGACTGACAGTGCCGCAGTACGCGATTCTGATCTACGAGAAGGAACTCCCGGGCGGCGTGGCGGACATCCCGCCGGACGTCATGGAGGCGCACATGAAGGTGCCCGAGCGCATCGCGGAGATCGGCGCCAAGATCGTCAACGAGCAGGCCACCCAGCCGACCTCCACGGCGACCACCATTCGTAAGGGCGGTGCGGTCACCGACGGTCCGTTCCTCGAGACCAAGGAGGCCCTGGCCGGCTTCTTCGTCATCGAGGCGTCCGACCTGGACCAGGCGATCGCCGTCGGCAAGACCGTTCCCATCATGGACGGTGGGATCGAGGTTCGACCGTTGCTCGAAGGGTGACGACTTCCGATTCGCCCGCCGTAGCGCGGGCAGTCGCTGACGCGCACCGTCGCGAGTGGGCCGCCGTGCTCGCTTCGACGGTGCGCGTCGCGCATAACCTGGACCTGGCCGAGGAGTGCGTGCAGGACGCCTACGTCGCCGCGCTCACCGCCTGGGAACGCTCCGGCGTACCGGCGAATCCGGGAGCCTGGCTGGTCACCGCCGCGAAGCGCAACGCGCTGGACGCGCTGCGCCGGGACCAGACCTTCCGAGCGAAACAGCATCTGATCGCGGAGGCCGACGTGTCCGAGGTGTACATCCCGGCCGACCCTGTCGTCCAGGACGACCGTCTCCGGCTCGTGTTCATGTGCTGTCACCCGGCGCTGGCCCAGGAGGCGCAGGTGGCGTTGACGCTGCGCCTGGTCTGCGGCGTGACGACGGCCGACATCGCGAAGGCGTTCCTGGTACCCGAACCCACCATGGCCGCCCGCATCACGAGGGCGAAGAAGAAGATCGCCGCGACCCGCATTCCGTTCCGAATGCCGCCCGCCGCCGAGCTACCCGAACGGGTGGACGCGGTCCTGACGGTGATCCACCTACTTTTCACCACGGGCCACACCGCGCCGTCGGGCGACACCCTCACCCGAGGCGACCTCGAGGACCGGGCGCTGGACCTGGCCCGCATGCTGCACGGCCTGTTGCCGGACGAGCTCGAGGTGCGCGGCCTGCTGGCGCTGCTGCTGGTCAACCACGCCCGCCGAGCCACTCGCACGGACGCCGACGGCAGGCTGCTGTTGTTGGAGGAGCAGGACCGTTCCCGCTGGGACCGCGCCGTGATCGCGGAAGGCCACCGACTGGTCGTCGAGGCACTCCGCGGCGGCCCACCGGGCCGGTTCGCCCTCCAGGCCGCGATCGCGGCGCTGCATGCCACGGCGCCGACGTACGCGGACACGGACTGGGAGCAGGTGCTGGTGCTGTACGGCGAGCTGCTGAAGGTCTGGCCGTCGCCGGTGGTCGCGCTGAACCGCGCGGTGGCGGTGGCCATGGTGGACGGTCCCGCCGCGGCCTTGGAGCAGATCTCGGTTCTGGAGCGGGAGAACGACCTGTCCGGGTACCGGTATCTGCCGGCCATCAAGGCGGATCTGTTGCGGCGCTTGGAGCGTTTCGACGAGGCGGCCGGGGCGTATCGGGAGGCCTTGGAGCTGGTGGACAACGAGGCGGAGCGGCTTTTCCTGGAGGGGCGCCTGAAGGAGTGCACCTGAGGTCTCCCTACGGGCTGGGGTACTCCGCGTCCACCTCGCCGTCGAACAGCCGCCAGTAGAAGCTGTTCATCCTCGCGGCGGCAGGTGCGTGCCGGGTCAGGATCGCGGCCACGGCGGGCGGCGCGTCATCCGGGAGGTGCCCCGCGGCGCACTGCCGCACGTACTCGTTACGGGCGATCGGGGGTCTGCCCGCCGGCGTGTCCACTCCGCACACTTCGGTCACCAGCCAGTTGACCAGGCGCATGGCGGCGTGGTCGGCGTCGTAGGTGACGTTGCGGCGGACGAAGTCGCGTTCGGCGGCCGACAGGTCGAACCGCGGCGACGTGGCGAGCCCGAAGTCGGTGAGGTAGACCAGTTCGCCGTCGGTGCGCATGTTGTCGAAGTGTCCGTCCATATGCAACAGCTCACCGCGGCGCAGAGCCGTCACGATTCGCGACAGCTGCCGCTCGACCGTGTCGGCCTTGCGCACCGGGTCTTCGTGCAGCCAGTCGCGCATGGAGCGAGGAATGTACTCACAGAACAGCACCAGGCTGTATGCCGCGGCGGCCAAGGCTTCGAGCCTGCCACGCACGGCGGGATGACCACCCAGTGCGGAAACCGCCGCGTCGATGTCGGCATGCTCGGCCGCGACCGGGGAGCGCCCGGGCAGGATCCGCCAGTGGTAGAGCAACGGGAACGACTCGGCCTCCCCCGCAAGCACCAGGTCCGTGACAGTCAGGTTCGCGGCCAGCTCGCGCCACGCGTTGAAGCTTGGGCTGCCGATGCCGTACTGGCAGAACGTCGGCAGGTCGAACAGGTTCGCGGTGGAGTGCGGGTTGGCATGTTCCAGGTCGGTCAACGGAATGCGCTTGGCGAACACCGACACGCCGTCGACTTCGACAACCGCGCGACCGCCGCCCACACCCACGCCGCCGAACCGCCCCGAGTCGACGAGCGCGGCCAGCTCAGCGGCGTCACGTGCGGCAAGGCAGGCTGAGATCCTCTCATGCCGGGTCCGTCTGGCAGGCGTCATCAGCCAATTCTCGCTCAGCGCCGTCGCCCGAGGATGACAACCCCGAGAAAGCGCCAGTCGCCGAGCCAAAGACTCGGCGACTGGCGCGACCTCGAGCAACAATCAGCACTCAGGAACTGCGGCGTCGGCGGCAGCAGGCTTGCCACGGTCCAGCTTGTAGGCCACGATCTCGGCCTTCTCATCCTCGGCCTGCGGCCAACCGGCGGCGGTGACGAGCCAGTCGCCCTGCACGACGATCGGGGAGTTGGTCGAGCCGCGCAGCTTCTCCTGCCACTCCTGCTCGCCGGTCTCCGTGTTGAAGCCGTACACGGTGCCGTCGAAGGTCGTCGTGAACACCAGGTCGTTGGTGACCGTGGCGGCGCCGTACGGGGACTCCGGTGTCGGTGCGGACCACTTCACCTTGCCTGTCACCAGGTCAACCGCCGCGACCTCACCGACACCGTCGGTGAACGCCGGAAAGATCGGCGGGGGGCTCGGCTTGGGCCAGGTCGCCTTCATGTTGTTCACCGCGAAGAAGGCGGTGTTCCCGTCCACCGCGCCCGGTGCGGCCACGCCGCCCAGCACGCCGGGGAAGATCTCGATCGGGAAGGGCGGCATCTTCTCGCCGCGCATCGCCTTCAGGTTGTCGTCGTCGTGCCCGTTGTGCTTGCCCACCGGGGTCTTGTGCAGGCGCTCGCCGCTCTTGCGGTCGTAGATGTAGACGAAACCCGGCTTGCCCGACGCGACCACGACCTCGCGGCCCTCCACCGTCGCCAGCATCGGCGAGTTCTGCAGGTCCCAGTCATAGATGTCGTGCGGCACTTCCTGCTGGTGCCACACCACCTTGCCGTCGCGCGTGTCCAGCTTCACGATCGAGTTCGTGTACAGGTTCGGGCCGGGCCGGCTCGACGCCCACGGGTGCTGCTCGCTACCGAGGAACGGGGTCGGGTTCGCCACGGCCACGTACATGAAGCCTTCGTCGTCGAACGTCGGCGGGTACCAGAGGCCGCCGCCACCGTTGATCTCCGGGTTACCCCACAGGTCGGTCGGCACGGTGTTCCAGCGCCACTTGGTCTTGCCGGTCTTCGCGTCCATCGCCCACACGGTGCCGACGGAGCCCGCCGCGGTCGCGCCGTCGAGGAAGCTCGGCACGGTGGAGATGTACATCGTCCCGTCGTGCACGCCCGGGGCCATGTCGATGGCCTCGTTCTTGTTGCGGATCAACGACTTCTTCCACACCTCACGCCCGGTCTTCGCGTCCAGGCCGAACGCCTCGGTCTTGGTCGCGCCGAGCACGATGCCGTCGTCGACCGCGACACCGTTGGGGCCGTTGGTGTACGAGTCGTACCTGGCCGTCCACAGTTGACGGCCGGTCTCCAGCTCGATGGCGTACACGTTGGAGTCGAGGTCCTGGGTGTAGACCACGTCGTCCACGATCACCGGCGTCGTCGCGTGCCGGCCGGGCCAGCGGTCGTTCGGGATCGGCAGGAGCGGGACGGTCCACTTGCGAGTGAGCGCGTCGACGGAGGTCGAGTCGATCGCCGTGCGCATGTTGCGCGTGCCGGCCTTGTCCGCGTTCGGCTGCGTCCACGTCGAGCTCGAGCAACCGGGGCCGGCACCGTCGCCGCCCTGCGGCGCTCTCGCGGCGGCGGGAGAGCATGCGACGCCGGCGAGGAGCGTTACGCCCGCCACGGCGGTCAACACTTTGCGGCGGAGTGCCCGCCTCCTGGGATTAGATGTAGGCCGCATGGGCACTTCCATTCTGGTCACCTTAGGACGGTCAGCCCGGACGCTACCGACAGTGGCGGAAGACGGTCATCTCCACGAATGCGCAGCACATACCGGTCGGAACTGCGCACGACGCGAGAAGCATGCCGGGCGGTATGCGGATTAGCGTCGCAACGGAGAAGACGCGGAAGGGAGACAGTCGTGTCGAATCCCGAGGTGGTCAGCAGTGGCCTGGACTTCCCGACGAGCATCGTGTTCGACGAACAAGGCCTGGCCTATGTGGCCGAGTCGGGACTTCCCTTTGGTGGCGCCGGTCCCGGCGGTCGGGTCCGCCGGCTGGACGGCGCCGACCCCGCCGGCACGATAGTCGCCGACGGGCTGGCCCACCCGATCACCGGGCTGTGCTGGCACGGCGGCAGCCTCTACGTGTCCGAGGGCGGTGCCGGGCGGATCACCCGCGTCGGCCCCGACGGCACCCGGACCGCGGTCGTCGATGGCATGCCGGGCCCGGGCAACTACCACACGAACATGGCCGTGGTCGGCCCGGACGAGAAGCTCTACTTCAGCCAGGGCGCGATGGCCAACCTCGGCATCATCGGGCTGGACGCCTACGAGCTCGGCTGGCTGCGCCGGTTGCCGCACGCGCACGACATTCCCGGCCTCGACATCACGCTCACCGGCGAGAACGTCACCACCCGCAACCCGTTCTCCGACGACCACACGGCCACCGCCACGACCGGTGCCTTCGTCCAGTTCGGCACGAAAACCGAGCCGGGGCAACAGATCGCCGCGGACCTGCCCTGCACGGCCGCGGTCATGCGCTGCGACCTGGACGGGGCGAACCTCGAGCTGGTCGCCTGGGGCATCCGCAACGCGTTCGGCCTCGGGTTCCTGCCCGACGGGCGGCTGCTCGCGGTGGACCAGGGCTCGGACGACCGGGGCAGCCGCCCCATCGGCAACGCGCCCGATCTGCTGTTCGAGGTGCGCGATGGCTGTTGGTACGGCTGGCCGGACTACATCGGCGACGCCGCGGTGACCGACCCGCGTTTCGCGCCGGTGCGCGGTCCGCAGCCGAGTTTCGTGTTGTCCCACCACGAGAACCTGCCCAAGCCGGAGGGCGCGCTGGTCGAGTTCGAGCCGCACGCGGCCGCGACCAAGTTCGCCGTCGTGCCCGACGACGACACCCGCTTCGGCGGCCGACTGGTCGTCACGCTGTTCGGCGACGAGACGCCGATGACCGCACCGCACGGCCACCCCCAGGTCGGCCGCGACCTGCTGCTGGTCGACCCGAACGACTGGTCCTCGACCGGCATCACCGGCGGACCCGAGCTGCACCGGCCCATCGACGTCGCCTTCGGCCCGGACGGCGCCATGTACATTGTGGACTTCGGCCGGTTCGAGATGTCCGACGACGGTGTGCAGGCGGTGCTGGGCACCGGCCGGGTGTGGCGTTGGGAAGACTGGAGCGACTGATCACTCCTGCGCCGGCGCGGCGGCTGTGCGGTGACCGATCTGCGTTTGCCGGTGCGCGGCCGGAAGCCGGGTTTCGTGTTGTCCCATCACGAGAACTTGCCCGAGCTGGAGGGCGCGCTGGTCGAGTTTGGCCGCACGCGGCCGTGACCAAGTTTCGCCGTGACGCCGACGGTGTGCAGGCCGAGCTCGGCACCGGCCGGGTGCGTTGGGAAGGCTGGAGCGACTGATCACTCGTCGGCCGGCGCGGCGAGCTGGATGCCGTTGTTGCCGGCCCAGGTGGCGAGGTCGTCGCGCTGGATGGCCGTTGCGATGAGGTCCGGGAACTGGTCC
>Ga0190265_10002923_pt1 | contig 11585 bp, 10 predicted proteins | sample Popmic124T_FD_133135 | JGI IMG/M metagenome (GOLD analysis project Ga0190265, IMG submission 133135) | Populus adjacent soil microbial communities from riparian zone of Indian Creek, Utah, USA - 124 T | ecosystem: Environmental > Terrestrial > Soil > Riparian zone | place: USA: Utah | collected...
GCTCGCGGCGCCGGACGCGGGGCTGGGACAAGTCAGGCAGGGAGGGCGCGGTCCACGATCGCGTCTGAGTCGACCGACGGCGGCAGCATCCCGTAGGCGCCGCGCGGGCCGCCGTCGAGCCGCGAGGCGCAGAAGGCATCGGCCACCGGGGCGGGCCCGTTGCGCACCAGCAGGCTCGCCTGGAGGGTGAGCGCCAGGTCTGAGACCACGCGCCGGGCCTCGAACTCCGGATCCTGTGGCAGCGCGCCCTGGAGGCGGTCGAGCTGCGCATCGAGGGTGGCGTTGCCGCCGCGCGCCCGCTCGCACTCGGCGAGGAACGCCGGCAGCGCCTCCGGCTCCTTCGCGAGAGCGCGCAGGACGTCGAGGGCGGACACATTGCCGGAGCCCTCCCAGATCGAGTTGAGCGGCGAGTCGCGCAGGAGCCTCGGCATCCCGGACTCCTCCACGTAGCCGTTGCCGCCGAGGCATTCGAGCGCCTCGTTCGCGTGCCCCGGCGCGCGCTTGCAGACCCAGTGCTTCATCACGGCCGTGGCGATGCGCCTGAAGGGAGCGTCACCCTCGTCGTAGGCGCGCGCCACCCGCATCGTGACCGCCGTGGCGGCCTCCGACTCGATCGCGAGGTCGGCCAGCACGTTTCGCATCAGCGGCTGCTCCGCGAGCAGCTTGCCGAACGCGCTCCTGTGCCGGGCGTGGTGCACCGCCTGGGCGAGCCCCCAGCGCATCCCGGCCGCCGACCCGATCAGGCAGTCGAGCCGGGTGTGGTTGACCATCCGGATGATGGTGTGCACTCCGCGGCCCTCCTCGCCCACGAGCCGGCCGCGCACGCCGTGGAACTCCACCTCGCTGGAGGGGAGCGAGCGCGTGCCGAGCTTGTCCTTCAGGCGCTGGATGCGGAAGCCGGGGTCACGCCCCTCGATCAGGAAGCAGGAGAGACCCGCCGGCGTCTGCGCGAGCGTGAGGAAGAGGTCGCACGGGGGATAGGAGCAGAACCACTTGTGGCCGGTGATCTCCCAGGCGTCGCCGTTCGGGGTCGCGCGGGTGCTGTTCGCGCGAACGTCGGAGCCGCCCTGCTTCTCGGTCATCGCCATGCCCACTAGCGCGCCGTCGTCGTAGCTCGGCCTCGTGATGCGCGGCTCCCACTCCGCCGCCAGCTCCGGCTCCTCGCGCAGGGCCGGAACCGCGGAGTAGGTCATCGACACGGGGCACATCACTCCGGAGTTCACCTGGCTCCACACGAAGAAGAGGGCGGCGCGCACCGCATGGGCGCCAGGCTGCGGGTCTCGCCAGGGAAGCGCGTGGATCTCGCGCTCGATCGCCTGGCGCAGGCACCAGTGCCACGACGGGTCGAGCTCGACCTCGTCGATGCGATTGCCGTAGCGGTCGTGGGTGCGCAGGATCGGCTCGTTGCGCTCGGCCCGCTCGGAGTGGGCGAGTGCCTCGGCGGTGCCGGCCAGCTCGCCCGTGTCGCGCAGGCGATCGACGCCCCAGCCACCGCCCTCGCGCTCCACTGCCTCGCGCAGCGCGACATCCACCTCGAACACGTTGTACGGCGCCAGCGGCGGCGCCTGATTCTCGACGTCGTGAGTGGCCTGGGAGATCTCCATTTGCAAGCTGCAGCCTACCGGCGCATAGGATGCGATCTCATGAACAACGCCCGCGCTCTACTCCTCGGCCTAGTCGCCAGTCTGCTGCTCGCGCCGCCGGCGCTGGCCGCCAAGGGGTTCAAATTCGGAGTTACCGCGGGTGAGGTCACCTCGAGTAGCGCGGTCCTGTGGGGCAAGGCCAATAAGAGCGGCGGGTACTCGCTCGACATCGCGCGCAACCGCAGGTTCAGGGGCTTCGTGCCGCATTTCGTGGTTGCGAAGAAGAGCCGCGACAACACTGTCCAGAAGCGGGTCAAGCGACTTCGCCCGAACACGCGCTACTGGTTCCGCTTCGTCGGCAACCGCGGCAAGCGCAGCGACGTCGGCACCTTCAGGACCGCGCCGAAGCCGAAGCAGAACGCAACCATCAAGTTCGCCTGGAGCGGCGACCAGGACTTCAACCCCGGGCCCGGCAAGACCACGCCGTTCTGGAACAACGGCGAGGTGCTGGCCCGCATGAAGGCGGAGCGCAACCACTTCAACGTGATGCTCGGCGACACGATCTACTCGGACAGCGAGGTGCCCGGGCGGCTCAACCCGATCGCGCTCAGCGTGAAGCAGAAGTGGGCGAAGTACAGGGTCAACCTGGGCAACAGGAGCCTCCAGGCGCTTCGCCGCTCGGCCGGCTTCTACTCACACTGGGACGACCACGAGTTCGTGAACGACTTTTCGCCGGCCGAGAACTCCTTCGACAACAACGTGAACGTGAACGGCCGCACGCTCTACAACCGCGGCCAGAAGGCGTTCCGCGACTACGCGCCGGTCAGCTGGAGCAAGCGCAACGGCCTCTACCGGACCGTCCGCTGGGGCCGCAACCTCGAGGTCTTCTTCCTCGACCAGCGCTCGTTCCGCAGCGCGAACGCGGACGCGAACCACGTCTGCGACAACCCGGATACGGGCAGCCCGGACGTGGCCCCGACCGCGCCGCAGACCACGCGCAACCTGTTCGCGATCGTCACGCCGTCGCTGGCGCAACCGGTGTCGCAGGCCTGCCTCGACATGATCCGCAGCCCGAACCGCACCTTCCTCGGCAAGCGCCAGCTCGCGCGCTTCCTGGGGGACGTAAAGCGCTCGACGGCTCGCTTCAAGGTGATCATGAACGAGATGCCGATCCAGCAGTACTACGTGCTCCCATACGACCGCTGGGAGGGCTTCGAGGCTGAGCGCCAGCAGGTACTGACCGAGCTTCAGGGCGTCAAGAACCTGATCTTCCTCAGCACGGACGTGCACGCCACGCTCGTGAACGACGCTCGCTTCCAGACGCTGGAGAGCGGTGGCCCCAGGAACAGCGGGATCATGGACGTGACGGTCGGCCCGGTGGCCACGGCCAACTTCGCGCTGGAGATCGACACCACCACGGGCCAGCAGGGAAGCGGCGCGCTGGTGGACTCGGCGTTCTTCACCCCGCCGCCGCCGGGCGGGGTCGGGATGCAGTGCTCGATTCTCGACCAGTTCAGCTACGGCGAGGTCACGGTCACGCGCAGCCGGCTCACGGTCACGCCAAAGGACATGAACGGACAGCCGCAGATGGACGGCGCGAGGCCGTGCGGCCCGATCGTCCTGAACTACCAGCCCTAGAGCAGGGCGCCGACCTCGGCGTCCACCGATTCGGCGCTGCGGGCCCAGCTGAGGCCCGCGGCGCGCGCCTGGCCCGCCTCCACGAGCCGCTCGCGCTCGAGCCCGGCCGCGCGGAGTAGCGCGGCCGCGAAGGCGTCCGCGTCGTCCGGGTCCACCAGCAGCGCCGCGCCGCCGCAGGCCTCGGGCAGCGCGGCGCGGTCCGCGGCCACGACCGGCGTGCCTGCGGCCATCGCCTCCACGCACGGCAGCCCGAAGCCCTCGTAGAGCGAAGGCATGGCGAACGCAGCGGCTCCCGCGTAGAGCGCCGGCAGGTCGGCGTCGGGCACGTAACCGAGCCGCCTGGCGCTGCCGGGTGCCGAGGCGGGCAGGTAGGAGCGCCCGGAGCCGGCGATTGCCACGCCGAGGCCGGCGTCCGCGAGCGCCGGCGCGATCCGGTCGAGCAGGCCGAGGTTCTTGCGCGGGCTGTCGGTGCCCAGGGCGAGCACGTAGGGCTGCGCGAGGCCCAGGCGCCGCAGGACGGGCTCCGGGGCGGGCGGGCTGGCGAACGCGGAGTCCACGCCGGGTGCGATCGCCCGCACTCGCCCGGGATCGAGGCCGAACAGCTCGACCAGCTCGCCGCGCACGAACTCGGAGGGCGTGATCAGGAGCCGCGCACGGCGCGCGATCCTGGGAATCAGGGCGCGGTGCCAGGCACCGTAGGCGCGCCCGAACCAGTCGGGCTCGCGGAACGGGGCCACGTCGTGGATCACGACCACGTTGCCGCGGCCAGCGAGCGGGGCCAGGTTCGCCGGTGAGAGCAGCAGCTCCGATCCTCGTGCGGCCAGCGGCAGCGCCAGCTGCTCCCACGCCTGCCCGGCGCGGTGCGCGAGCCTGGCCGGCGGCCGGATCACGGTGTAGCGCTCGGTACGGAGCTGCGGGAGCCGGTTCGAGAGCTCGCGCGCCCAGCGCTCGACGCCCCCGATCTCGCGCCGCACCGCGGCGCGGGCGTTGAGTGCGACCGGAGCGGCGGTCAGGACACGCGCCGGCGCAGCGCGGCGCCGCTTCCGAGCAGCATCGCCCCGGCACTCGCCAGCAGGTACGCGGGGAGGCCCGTGGCCGGAAGGGTGGGCGCGGCGGTCTCCTGCGAGGTCACCGCCTGTTCCTCGGCGGGCGCCGCGGGCGCCGCTGGAGCGGGGGTGGCCTCCGGCTCGGGCGCGGGCTCGCCCTGCGACCCGTTCGGCTCGTCCGTCTGCCCGAACGGGTCGGCGTACTGCTCGTCACCCGCGCTCTGCGCCATCGCAGCGGTGGGGAGAGCGAGCAGAGACACGGCGAGAAGCAGTGCAACTATGCGACGCATGGCGGCGAAGCCTAGCGTCGGTGCCCGGCGCGCATAGACTGCGCCCCGTGAGCGTAAGTGGGACGGCGGGGCGGCCCCAGCCACGCACGGCACTGATTCATGACTTCCTGGTCAGTGTGCGGGGCGCGGACCGCGTTTTTCTGGAGATGTGCGACCTCTGGCCGGAGGCCGACGTGTTCACGCCTGTCTACGACGAGCGCGGCACCGAATCCCGCTTCGCGCACCGCAACATCTACACCTCGTTCCTTCAGCGGATGCGGCCCACGGCGCGCAACTTCCGCGCGTTCCTGCCGCTCTACCCGGCCGCGATCGAGTCGTTCGACCTGTCCGGATACGACGTTGTCATCTCCAGCTCGAGCGCATGGGCGCATGCCGTGATCTGCGACGAGCGCGCCGTGCACGTCTCCTACTGCCACAACCCCTTCCGCTACGCCTGGAACGAGCGCCACCGCACGCTCGCCGAGCGCTCCAACCCGATCTCGCGGGCTGCGCTGCGAGGGCTGTTCCGGCGCTGGCGCGAGTGGGACTGGATCGCCGCGCAGCGGGTGGACCGCTATGTGACCAACTCGCGCACCACCCAGGCGCGTATCAAGGCCTACTTCGGGCGCGACTCGCGCATCATCTACCCGCCCGTGGCCACGGAGCGCTTTCGGCCCCACCCGGTTGGCGATCACTACCTCGTGCTCTCTGAACTCGTCTCGCACAAGCAGATCGACGTGGCGATCGAGGCGTTTAACTACCTCCAGCTTCCGCTGGTGGTCACCGGTGGAGGCCCGGACCGGCGCCGCCTGCGGCGGCTGGCGGGGCCCACGATCCGCTTCGCCGGGCGCGTGGACGACGAGGAGGCCGCCCGGCTGCTGGCCACGAGCCGTGCGCTCGTGGTGACCACCGGCGAGGAGTTCGGGATCGCGGCCGTCGAGGCGCAGGCAGCCGGACGCCCGGTGATAGCCCGAGCCGCCGGCGGGCTGCTCGAGAACGTGATCGACGGTGTCACGGGGCGGCTCTGGGAGGGCGGCCCCGAGGAGCTCGCAGACGCGGTCTCCGCCTTCGACACCGCGTCGGTGGACGCGGCCGCGTGCATCGAGAACGCGCGCCGGTTCGACGCGTCTGTCTTCCGCGAGAGCTTTCCGCGCGAGGTACAGGCCGCGCTGCGCGAAGGACCGTCCGAGCGCCCCGAGACCTGGCCGCGGGTGCCGCGCCGGCCGGTGGCGAGCCGGCGCCCGGCCTGGCGAGCGGGCCGCTTCGGCCCCACATAGACCCCGCCGCCTGCGCCCATGCCAGACCTCACGATCCTCATGCCGGTGTACAACGAGCGCTCCACGGTCGAGGAGGCGATCGAGCGCGCGCTGTCGGCACCGCTTCCGGTGGAGTCGCGCCAGCTCGTGGTGGTGGACGACGGCTCCACCGACGGCACCCGCGACCTGCTGCGGGAGCGCGACTGGCCGCCCGAGGTCGAGATCGTCTACCACGAGCGAAACGGCGGCAAGGGAGCGGCCGTGCGCACGGCGATCGAGCACGCGCGCGGGCGCTGGTCGGCCATCCTCGACGCGGACCTCGAGTACGACCCCGCCGACATCGGGCGGCTGCTCGAGCCGCTTCAGGCGGGCGAGGCCGAGGTGGTGTTCGGCGTGCGCGGCTTCGACTCGCGCTCGGCCTTCAGCTTCTGGTACGTGGTGGGCAACAAGGCCGTCACGATGGTCGCCAACGTGATCTTCAACTCTTGGCTGGCGGACATCATGACCTGCCACAAGGCCATGGCAACCGACGTCTGGCGCTCGCTCGACCTGAGGGCGCGCGGGTTCGAGCTCGAGGGCGAGATCACCGCGCGCGTGCTGGCGAGCGGGCGGCGCGTGTACGAGGTGCCGATCACCTACCGGGCCCGCGGCCGCGAGGAGGGCAAGAAGCTGACGGCGATGGATGCCGCACGGGTGATCGCGATGCTGATGAGGCGGCGGCTCGGCCGCTAGCGATGGCGGCGCGGATCTCCCTTGGCCTGGTGGTCGTCGTGGCGCTCGCCTGGCTGGCCCTGGGGCTGCGGAACGCTCAGCTGGAGGTGGACGGTGCGCGGCTCATCGGTGACTCGCCGGCGGACGTGTCTCCCGCCCGGCTCGCGGAGGCACGCGACGACTATCGCCGCGCCGAGAAGCTGAGCGCCGATACCGGCCCGGCCGTTCGCGTGGCCGGCCTGGAGAACTTCACGGGCCACCCGCGCGAGGCGCTCGACGGGCTCCGCGATGTCGTGCGGCGCGAACCCGAGAACTTCGACGCGTGGCTCCTGATGTCGAGCGTGGCCGCGGACATCGATTCGCCGCTTGCCGCGCGGGCGCGCGCACGGGCGCGCGAGCTCAACCCGCTCCAGTTCCGCCGCCGGGGATGACGGGGGCCGGCTCCCGGACGGCCTCGCCGGGGCGCCCGGGCTCGCGCTTGCCAACGAGCCGCTTCAGCTTCAGGGCGGGGCGCTCGACCACGTAGTAGCTCGCGGCCGCAACGAGCGCACTGGCCGCGGCGGCGGCGAAGAACCAGATGTAGCGGTGCGTGGCCTCGGCGATCTCGCCGAAGCCCCAGCGCGTGAGCTGCTCGTAGACCGCCGAATGCCACAGGTAGATCCCGTACGAGACGACCCCAAGCCACAGGAGCACCCGGTTCGCCAGCACACGGCGCACGAGGCCGTTCGACGGGTCGCCGAAGAACGCGGGCAGGAGCAGCCCGATCGCCACGACCGTGAAGAGGTAGTGGCGGGCGAAGAACTCCGAGCGGTCCACATGCTCGCCGAACTCCCCGGTGAGGCCGATCTGCGTGGAAACCGCCACGAAGGCCAGGAATGCCACCAGCCAGGCGATACCGGGCCGCCGGTCGAGCACGCGGACGGCGCGCGGCTGCTGGTCGCGGGTGCTCCACCAGACGCTCGCCACCGCGAGCGCCATCCCGATGGCGAACTGGTCGAGGAACTGGGGCAGCGACAGCATGTACGGGCCCAGCGAGGAGTCGTCGAGCGCGTGCTTCTGGACGAGCACGACCTTGTAGGCGAAGCTCGCCAGCGCCAGCAGCGCGAGGGCGATCAGCTCCCAGCGCACCAGCTCGCGGGGGCTGCGATGGGGGAGCCGTCGCATGGCGAGCGCCCAGATCGGCAGCATCGCGTAGAAGGCGACCTCCACGCAGAGCGTCCACGCCTGCGGGATGCCGCCGAGCCCCGTCTCCGGCCGGTACACCTGCCCGAAGCAGTAGTAGGTGAAGAAGCCGTGCTTCGAGAAGATCTCGGCGTGGTCGAGCTGGACGTACGCGATGATCGTGAGCGCCACCCAGTAGGCCGGCACGATCCGCAGGAAGCGCCGCCAGGCGTACGCGGTGGTCGACGGCTGGCGCTCGTCTGCAAGGCGGGCGCGCACAAAGGGCCGGTAGAGCAGGAAGCCCGAGATGAGGAAGAAGACAGTCACGCCCACGTCGAGGCGCGTCACGAACTGGCGCAGGAAGTCGTCTTCGAAAATCCCGGAGGGGAATGCGGCGTGCGCTCCGACCACCGACAGCGCCGCGATCGCGCGCAGCGAGTCGACCAGGGGAAAGCGCAGGTCGCGGACGTTCACGCGGGGCCAGCGTAGCGGTCGGTCTGCTCACTGAGGACGAGCAGCCGAGCGGCGCAGGCGAGTGCCACGAGCGTTACGGCGGGCATCTCCCAGTGCCAGTCGATCCCCGCGTGGAGCGCCCACACCACGACGACGGCCGCAGGCCCTGCCGCCTCCATGCGCGCGCGACGGACGGCCGCGGCCACCGCGAAGCCGATGCCGCCGAGAAACAGCCCGAGCGCGATCAATCCGAGCAGGCCGAGCTCAGCGGCGGTCTCGGCATAGATCGAGTGGGCGTCGGCCACGCGCTCGCGGACGTCGCGCTCGCGCAGCCAGTCGACCCGGAACGAGCCCGAGCCGTGGCCCGCGATCGGATGGTCGGCGAACACGCCCGCAGCCACCCGCCAGTACTCGTAGCGGTTGCTCTCCGCGGTGCCGAGCCGCTGGGGCCCGCCGGCGTCCACGCGCCCGTAGTCCTCGTTCGAGGCGGCAAGAGCGAGCCCCGCGCCCGCGAGGGCCACGATCGCCACGGCCGTGGCAACCCGGTGCGGCAGACTGCCGGCGGGCTCGTCGCCGCCCTCACGCGACCACGCAATCGCGCCCGCCGCGGCACCGGCACCCAGGGCCAGGAGGATCGCCAGCATCGCGAGGCCCGCGCCGGTGGCACCGTCCGCGCCCGCGTGTGCCACTGGGTCGAGGCCGGGCAGCTCTGAGGCGAGTGCCGCCGCCAAGGCCGTGGCGAGCACCAGGTACACGGTCCGAAGCTCGCGGCGGCGCCCGAGCAGCAGTATGAGCGCCACCACGCCCACTCCCAGCGCCGCGAGTGCCCCACGCGAGAAGGTCAGGTAGAGGCCGAGCCCGAGGAGGGGCCCGGCAGCGGCCGCAGCCGCCCGCAGCGCGGGCGTCCGGCTGGCGTCGGCGGCCAGGCGCATGCAGAGCACAAGGCCGAGCGCGGCGAGCGAGCCGACGGCGTTCCAGTACGTGAGCGGCTGCTCGAGGCGCCCGTTCGCACTCGCGCTCTGCGACAGGTCGACCAGCCCGGGCAGCAGCCGCTCGGACAGGGCGTACGCGATCACGCAGGCGGCCCCGAGCCCAAGCACGGGCTCGGTCGCGCGCCCCGCCCGCCCAGTGAGCGTCACCGTGCCGACGACGAACGCACCAAGGTAGAGGAGCAGCCGCTGGAGATCGGCCTCGGCCGGCCCTCCGAGCGGCGCCCAGGCGATCGAAAGCCCGGTGAGCACGGTCAGTGCCGCAAGGCCGGCGATCGCGACGCGCGCCGGGGTGGAGCGGGCCAACGGCGGGATCAGGCGCGTCACGACCAGGGCGCCCAGAGCGACCCAGGTTGCCACCGCCGCCCACAGGCGCGGCTCGTCGAAGAAGCCCCCGGAAAAGAACGAGAGCACGAGCGGAGAGCCGAGCACGACGGCCGCCGCGATCGCGCGCGTCGGTGTCACCGGCGCCACACTAGTGCTGCCCGGCGGAGCGCGGACTAGGCTGCCGCGCGTCATGCAGCGAGCCGAGGACATGCGCTGGTGGGAGGGCCTGGTCGTCTTTGCGATCGGGCTCGTCGTCGCGGCAGCCGCGTTCTGGCCGCTGCCGCTGCACCTCAACACGCATGTGCCGAACGAGCTCGCCGATCCGCTGCTCCAGGCGTGGCAGGTGGCCTGGGGTGGTCACGCCCTCTCGACCCAGCCACTCGACTACTTCCAGTCGAACAGCTTCTATCCGCTCAAGAACAGCCTCGCCTTCTCCGACGCCCTCGTGGGGTACGCGCCCACGGGCCTCGTCGGCGACGGTGTGGGCGCGGCGCTCACGCGCTACAACCTCCTGTTCCTGGTGAGCTACGCCGTGGCCGGCGCGGGCGCGTACCTGCTCGCCCGCGAGCTGGGGCTGCGGCCGGCGGCCGCATGTGTGGCCGCGGCGGCGTTCGCGTTCGCTCCGTGGCGGCTCGAGCAGTCGTCGCACCTCCACGTGCTCTCGAGCGGGGGGATCCCGCTCGCCCTGTTCCTGCTCGTGCGCGGGTACCGGAGGGGCTCTCCGGGGCTGGTGGTGGCCGGCTGGCTCGTGGCTGCCTGGCAGCTCAGCCTGGGGTTCACGTTGGGCCTGCCGCTCGCGTACGGCCTGGCTCTCGCGCTCGCGGTGGCCGGCGTGGTGTGGCTCGCTCGGGGCCGACCGGCGCTGCCGCGTTCCCTTGTCGCGGCCACCGCGGCCGGCGTGGTCGCGTTTGCGGCCGTGGCGGTGGTGCTCGCACAGCCTTACCTCGAGGTGCTCGACGACCACCCCGAGGCCCACCGCTCAGAGGCAGAGGTCGCGAAGCTCTCGCCGCCACCGCGCAGCTTCGTCGCCGCGCCGAGGGAGAACCTGGTCTGGGGCGGGGCGACCGCATCCGTGCGCGACAGCCTGCCGTGGGGCCCGGAGCAGACGCTCTTCCCGGGCCTTGCGATCCTCGTGCTGGCGGGGATTGGCGCGCTCTGGGGCCCGTGGTCGCGCCGGCTCCGGGTCGGGCTTGTCGTGGCCGGCGCCGCGATCGCCTTCCTCGCCACCGGCCTGCGGATCGCGGACGGCTGGCTCGGCTACCGCTGGCTCTACGAGTTCGCACCCGGCTGGGACGGGCTGCGCACACCCGGGCGGCTCTACACCTTCACGTCGCTGGCGCTGGCGCTGCTCGCGGCGGCCGGCGCGCAGGTTGCGGCAACGGCGGCGCAGCGGCGGAGGACCTGGGCGGGCGCAGCCACGGGCCTGCTGCTGGCGGTGGTGATCGCGGTCGAGGGACTCGGACCGCCGTCGATCCTGCGCGTGCCGGATGCACCGCGCGGCCTCGCGAGCGCACCTGAGCCGCTCCTCAACCTGCCGCTGCCGGGCTTCGAGAACGCCCTCACGTTCTCGGACTTCTCGACGTTCTTCTACATGCTCTGGTCCACGGACGGCTTCCCGCGGATCGTGAACGGCACGAGTGGTTTCACGCCCACGTTCACGAGTGAGCTGCCGAAGCGCGTGGACGGCTTTCCGGACCGCGACTCGATCGGCTTCCTCAGAGGGATCGGCGTTCGCGGCGTGGTGCTCCACCCGCGCGCTGTCGAGGGCACGGCCTGGCCGACTCGGCGGGCGGAGGCGGCTGAGCTGGGCATCCGCGTTCGGCGCACCGGCGAGCTCGTGATCTACCGGCTCTAGCCGCGCAGCCAGATGCTCGCGCCGTCGCCGGTCCACACGCGCCGGTAGCTGCCGGCCTGCGCCAGGTTGCGCAGCTCGTAGCCGAAGCGCGAGTAGCCGGGCATCAGCACGATCGAGTCGGGCGGCCGGTTGAGGAGGTCGCGGCGGCGCTCGATCACGTACTTCGGCACGAGAGAGTACTCGGCGAAGAAGCGGTTCGGCGCGCGCCGCCCCGCGCGCCAGTAGACAGTCGGGTTGTTGCCAGAGACGGCGACTGTCTCGTCGCTCGACGTGCGCGCCCGCAGCTCGTCGCCCACC
>Ga0190265_10002924_pt1 | contig 11583 bp, 9 predicted proteins | sample Popmic124T_FD_133135 | JGI IMG/M metagenome (GOLD analysis project Ga0190265, IMG submission 133135) | Populus adjacent soil microbial communities from riparian zone of Indian Creek, Utah, USA - 124 T | ecosystem: Environmental > Terrestrial > Soil > Riparian zone | place: USA: Utah | collected...
CTGGGGTCGCGGTCGCGTTCGGCTCCGCCTCCTCGGCTGCGAGCTCCGCGCGCGCTGCAACGGGCGCGTTCGTCGCGCCGATCGCGGGCGGCTCGCGGCGCGGCCGCGCGCGACCGCTGTCCTCGCCGCGCACCGCGAACGGCTCCGCGTGACGGTCGTGGGCAGCGTGCTCGGCCAGCGCGAAGCAGCCAACGCCAGCACTCCGGCTGCCGGCCACGAAACAAGCGACCATGAAAGCAGCGGCCATGAAAGCAGCGGCCAGCGTTGGCCGCGGGTCAGCTCGCTCGCGAGCGCATCGCTCACGCGCTTGCGCGCAGCCGCCGGCATCGACTGCGGCCCCAGCGCGTCGCGCACGCGCTCGGCCAGCCACGGCGCAGCGCCCGGATCGTCGCGCAGGCGGCGCGGCATGGTCATCGCGGCCTGCTCCCGCGCTGCAACGCGCGCTCGAGATCCTTGCGCGCGGCGTGCAAGCGCGAGCAGGCTCGTGCCGAGCGGCGTGTCCATCAGCGCGGCGATGTCGCGCAACGCCATCTCTTCGAGCTCGAACATCACGAACACCGCGCAGCGTTCCGGCCGCAACGTGCCGAGCGCGCGCGTCAGCGCCTGTTATTCGCGGAAAGAGCGAGGAGGGCGAGGGACAGGGGTAGGCGCAAGGGCAAGGGTCAGGGGACTCGCGCAAGCGCAAGCGCAGGGGCAGGTCCAGCGATGTGCTGCCTGTTGGGTGCCCGCTACACAGCATCCAGGGGAATCAGCTGCAGATTCGTCAGCACCACGCGCTCGCAGTCCTGGGAGGCGGCGATGATGCGCCGCATCTCCTGGTAGTGGTTGAAGTGCAGCTCCTGCAGCCGGGCCAGGTCGGCCTCGGAGACGGTGAACACGTTGTAGGAGAACTGCCCCGCGCCGTCGGCGTCCAGCCGGTCGAGGCCGACCCGGGCCCACCAGCGTTTGAGCTGACGGCCGGCGGCGGCGTCGCGGCGCGTGTCGAGGGTGGCGATGTTGACCGGGACCCAGCGGCGCGCCCGCAGGCGGATCTGCCCGGTGGCTTCCAGCGCCTGCAGGCACTGCAGCTCTTCCTGTTCGCTGATGCCGAGCCGCGCGGCGATCCAGCCGCCGCGGTGGCGGGCCAGCCCGCGGTAGCTCTGCAGCTCGAGCGCCAGCAGCACGGCTTGGCTCCACGGCAGCTCGTAAGCCAGGCGCCGTTGGGCGTCGAGCCTGCGCCAATCTTCGGCGACGCTCGGCAGCTCGAGCGGATCGATGAGCGCGGCGAGGAAATCGAGCAGGCGCAGCGACGTGGCCTCGACCAGCGCGAGGAAGTCAGGCAGCCGCGGCTCGGTGACGCCGTTGAACCAGCGCGCGAGCGCGAAGCGACTGATGCCGGTGCGGCGCGCGAGCTCGGACACGCGTGCCGCCGCGCGCAGCTCCTCGAGCAGGCGCACGACGCCGGCCGGCTCGCTCAGCTCGGTCTCCTGCAACCAGGCCGGCGGGGTGCGGAAAAACGTGGCCAGGCCCGCCTGCACGTCGACTCCGCTGCGCAGCGCCGCCCGGAACATGCCCGCTCCCGTGGGAAAGCGCCGCCCGGACTCCCACGCGTAGGCGATGTTGCTCTTGAAACCCAGGCGCCGGCTGAACGCGCCTTGCGAGCGCTTGCCGCGCAGCGTGCGCAGCAGCTCGGAGGCCAGGATCTCGTAGTCCATATAGCAAGATTGCACATTCGGGAGCTGTATCGAAGACGGAAAGTGCAGAAGAGCACTGGCCCTCCCTGCCGCGCTCGCCATACTGGCCAGGAGATGCGCGAAGGCGCAGCGACCCCGCGGAAGGGTGGGGCCCCAGCGGCTCCGCCGATGGGGCGGGAAGGGCGCGTGCCCTTCCCGATTGCCACGGAGGACATCCATGCGCTCGTCAACAGCTTGGCTTTGTGCGTTCGGGGTCCTGACGGTCGGTTGCAACGGCGGTCAGAGCGGTGAGCCGAACGAGAAGCCGTTCACCGAGGCGCGCTCGTCGCTCGCGCGCGAGCTGAACCCAGACGTCAGCGCCGATCAGCTCGCGAGCCTTGCCGACGGCAACCGCGCGTTCGCGCTGGACATGTACTCGCAGCTGGTCGGCGAGCAGCCGGACGCAGGCCTGTTCTTCTCGCCGTACAGCATCTCGATCGCGCTGGCGATGACCTACGCAGGCGCCGCCGGCGGCACGGCGGACGCGATGGCGTCGACGCTCCACTTCGAGCTCGAGGAGCCGGCGCTGCACGCCGCGTTCGACTCGGTCGACCTCGCGCTCGGGTCGCGGGGCGAAGGCGCGAAGGGCCAGGACGACCAGCCGTTCCGGCTGCACGTGACCAACTCGATCTGGGGTCGGCAGGGCGTCCCGTTCCTCGATCCGTTCCTCGACACGCTGGCCGTGCACTACGGCGCGGGGCTGCGCTTGCTCGACTTCGAGCAAGGCGCGGACGCCGGCCGCGAGGTGATCAACGCCTGGGTCGAAGAGCAGACCGAGCAGCGCATCGTCGACCTGCTGCCCGAAGGCTCGATCGACGCCAGCACGCTGATGGTCCTGGTCAACGCGATCTACTTCAACGCCGCGTGGGAGAACCCGTTTCCGAAGGACGCCACCATGTCCGGCGACTTCACGACCCTGGGCGGCAGCGTGGTCAGCGTGCCGATGATGATGACGAGCGACGAGCTCGGCTACTACGCAGGTGACGGCGTGCAGGTCGTGGAGAAGCGTTACGACGGCGGCGAGCTGTCTATGGTGCTGATCGTGCCCGACAGCGGTCAGCTGCCCAGCTTCGAAGCCAGCCTGACCAGCGCGTCACTGCGCGAGATCCTGAGCGGTCTGCAGCTGCAGAAAGGCACGCTGAGCATGCCGAAGTGGTCTTACGACGGCGAGACGATCTCGCTGGAGAACGTGCTGACCGCGCTGGGCATGGGCGAGGCCTTCAGCAGCAGCGCCGACTTCTCCCGTCTGATCGCAGGCGGCGGCGCGCAGATCAGCGGCGTCTTCCACCAGGCGTTCGTGGCGGTGGACGAGAACGGCACCGAGGCCGCGGCGGCTACGGGCGTGGGGATCCGACTCAACGCTCCCGTCTCGCCGTTCGACCTGCGCATCGATCGCCCGTTCATTTATCTGATCCGCGACATCGCGACCGACACGATCGTGTTCATGGGCCGCGTCGCCGACCCGTCCTGAGCGGCGGGCAGGCGTCGAGCGCAGCGCCCGCGTCAGCCGCGCGCGCGCTCGATCGCGGCCAGCAGCTCTTCGGTGCTGAACGGTTTGTGCAGGATGCTCTGCACCATGCCGGGCTCGAGCGTGCGTTCGGTCGCGGGGTCCAGGTTGCCCGAGCACAGCACCAGCGGCACACGCGTGCCGGTCGCGCGCAGGCGCCGAGCGACCTCGATGCCGTCCAGGTCGCGCATGGTGAGGTCGAGCAGCACCAGGTCGGGTTCGTCGCGCGCCACGGCCTGGATGCCGGCTTCCCCGTCCGACGCGTCCTGCACGCTGAAGCCGCGCAGCTCGAGCAGCCGGCGCAGGTACGAGCGCACGAGCGGCTCGTCGTCGATGATCAGCACTCGGCACGGCCGCGCTTCGCCGGGTGCGGCCCCGGCGGGCCGGATCGACTGCGGGCCGGCCGCGGGCAGCAACACCGAAAAGGTGCTGCCCTGGCGCGGCACGCTCTCGACCAAGATCGCACCGCCATGGGAGGCGACGATCCCGAGGCACGAGCCGAGCCCGAGCCCGTGACCGCGCGGCTTGGTCGAGAAGAACGGCTCGAACACGCGCCGCCGCGTGGTCTCGTCCATGCCCACGCCGCTGTCGCTCACCTGCACCTGCACCCAGTCGCCAGGACCGATCGTCGCGCCCAGCGCGTCGTCCCAGCGCGCGTCCAGCTCGTTCACGCGTCGGGTGGAGACTCGGATCGTTCCTGGCCTCTCCTCGAGCGCGTCGGAGGCGTTGGTGAGCAGGTTCATCAGCACCTGCATGAGCGTCGCCCGTTCACCCCACACCACGCTGTCCGGCGCCAGATCGAGCTCGATCTGTGCCTTCTTCGACAGCGCGGCCTCGAGCAGCTCGCGCAGCTCGTGCACCAGCGCCGCGAGATCCACGGCCTCGGACGCGCGCACCTCGCGGCGGCCGGCGTACGCCAGCATCTGTTTCGTGAGGCTCGCCGCGCGCTGGCCGGCCAGGCGGATGGTCTCGGCCAGGGCCAGGTCGGCTGGGTTCTTCAATCTGGCGAGCAGCAGCTCTGCGCTGCCCAACACGCCGACCAGCAGGTTGTTGAAGTCGTGCGCGATGCCGCTGGCCAGCACACCCAGGCTCTCCAGCCGCTGACTGCGCTCGACCTGCAGCTCGAGGCGCCGCCGCTCTTGCTCGAGGCGCCGCGCCGCGCGCAGGTCGCGCATGCCGGCCACGCGCACCGGCTCGCCGTCGAGCGTCGACATGATGCTGATGACCTGGATCGGGATCGCTTCGCCCTTGGCGTCGAGCGCCGTCGACTCGTACGTGCCGACCAGGTGCTCCTGGATGCGCTTCGATGCCACGTCGCGCTCGGCCGGCGTCACGAGCTCGAGCACCGGAAAGCCGACCAGCTGTTCGCGCGTGTAACCGAGCAGGTCGGCGCGGCCGCCGCCGACATCGAGGATGATGCCGCTGCGGCTGAGCACGACCAGGTCGAAGGTGGCCTCGAGGATGCTGCGCAACCGCTTCTCGCTCTCGAGCAGGAGCGCGGCGGTGCGCTCGCGCTGCGTGACGTCGCGCAGCGCCACGACGCGGATCGGTCGATCGCCGAGCCGGGTCTGCTTGGTGCAGAACTCGGCGCGAAAGCGCGTGCCGTCCCTGCGGACGATCGAGAGCAGGAATTCGCCCTCGACCCGGTTGCGGATGCGCGAGATGGCTTCGGGTAGATCTTCCGGCGCGACGTGACGGTGCATGGTGTCCGGCGCGAGCACGTCGGTCGGGCCGTAGCCGAGCAACTCGCGGAAGCGTTGATTGCACTCGACGATCACACCATCGTTGTGAATGATGATCGCCTCGAATGAGGCTTCCGAGAGCATGTCCGCGCGCTCGCGGACGCGCATGAGCTCCTCGCGCAAGGTCTCGGTCGAGTCGGAGCTGGACAAACCTTCCCCCGGTGCAGTGTCGTCGGCAGTCTATCCCATCGTGCCGGCTCACGATACCGGCGCGCTTCAGCTGCAGAACCCGGGCGCTCGCGTCGGTCGAGACGGTCGTCCGCTCATTCCTGATCGACGACCATGGCGGCGACGCTCGCCAGCAGCTCGCCGTAGGGCGGTCGCAGCAGCTCCCACGTGTTCACGCTGCCGCGTCTGAACACCGCGCGCGCATGCGAGAAGGTCTGGAAGCCTTCGTAGCCGTGGTGACAGCCCATGCCGCTGTTGCCGATGCCGCCGAATGGCAAGGATGGGATCGCAGCGTGCGCGGCGATCGAGTTGACGCACGCGCCGCCCGAGATCGTGCGCGTGAGCACGTCGGTCGCGACGCTCGCGTCGTCCGTGTACACGTAGAGCGCGAGCGGGCGCGGCTTGCCGTTCACGTAGGCGATGGCGTCGTCGAGCGTGCGATAGGGTTTGATCGGCAGGATGGGGCCGAAGATCTCTTCCTGCATCACCTGCAGGTCGTCCGCGGGATCGACGATCAAGGTCAGCGGGAACTTGCGCCGCTCCCGGCTGGGAGCTTCCTCGCCCAGCTCGATCACGCGCGCGCCGCGCTCGCGCGCCTCCGCGACGTAGCCGAGCAAGCGCTGGTAGTGGCGCTCGTTCACGATCCCGGTCGCGGCCGGATTGGCGACGAAGGTCGGGAACATCTCGGCCCACGTCTGCGCCATGATCGCGACCATGTCCTCGAGCGCGTCGTGCGGCGCGAGCACGTAGTCGGTGTTGATGCACACCTGTCCGCTCTTGATGGCTTTGAGCGCGAGGATGTCGGCGACCGTGTCCTTGTTGACGCGATCGGGCGCGACGATGGTCGGGCACTTGCCGCCCAGCTCGAGCGTGACCGGCGTGAGGTTCTTCGCGGCGGCGGCCATCACCTGCCGCGCGACGGCTGGGTTGCCGGTGTAGATCAGGTGATCCCACGGCACCTCCGCGAACGCGCGCGCGAGGTCGGCTTCGCCCGTGACCACGCTCGCGACCGCGGGATCGAAGTGCTCGGCGATCGCGCGGCGCACCAGGTCGGCACAGCACGGCGCCGACTCGGAGGGCTTGACCAGCGCGCGGTTGCCCGCGGCGAGGATGTCGACCAGCGGACCGAGCGAGATGTCGGCCGGGAAGTTCCACGGCGCCATGTTGCCGACCACGCCTTTGGGCTGATGCCAGACCGCGCAGGACGCGTCCCCGAAGGACGGATCGCACTCGCGCTCGACCGGCTTCATCCACCGTTCGAGCCGCTCCGACGTGTAGCGGATGCGTCCGAGCACGCCGCCCAGCTCCCAGAGCAGGCCGATGCTCGGGTCATGGCTACCGAAGTCCTGGGCGAGCGCGTCGGCGATGCCCGCGCGCACCGTCTTGCACGCGGCGCGCAGCGCGCGCAGGCGCTCGAGCCGTTCGGCGAGCGTGGGACAGCCATTGGCGGCAAACGCGCGCTTCTGTCGTTCGAACAGCGCGTGCAGCTCGCTCGTGGTCGTGTTGGGTAGCATGGTGCTCGACTCTAGCTCGACGGGCGGGTTTAAACCCGCCCTACCAAGCCGAGGATTAGCGCACGATGTCTTCGCGTCTCAGCTGCGCGATCTGCGCTTGGTCGTAGCCGGCTTCGGCGAGCAGGGGGTCGCTGTCCTGACCGAGCACCGGCGTGCCGCGGCCGCGGGCTGCCGGCGTCTTGGAGAAGCGGATCGGATGGCCCGGCGCCTTGTAGCTGCCGAGCGTTTCGTTGTGCAGCTCCCACATCATGTCGAGCGCCTGCACCTGCGGGTCGGTGTAGAGGTGCGCGCGGTAGTTGATCGGCGAGCACGGGATGCCGGCGGCCTCGAAGCGCTCGACCCAGTGCGCGTTGGGCTGTTGCAGCAAGCGCTCTTCGATCGTCTTCATCAACTTCTTTTGCTCGAAGTAGACCGCATCGGACGTGTTGCCGAGATCGACGCGGGTGTGCGGATCGCTGATCTCGAGCACCGCGCACAGCTTCTCGCGCAGCCCGCGGTTGAGCGCGGCGATGCTGAGGTAACCGTCACCGGTGGGATACACGCGGTAATACGGGTAGACCTGACGATCGGCCGGTCGATGCGCGCAATCGGGCACCTCGATCGGGCGCGTGGTCTGGGGCATGTCCTCGCGCAGGCGCATCTCGGCCAGCACGTCGACCACGTCGGTGTGTTGCTTGCCGTCGGCGCGGGCCGTGCGCAGCAGCTCGAGCGCGCGCTCGTGGTGCTGTTGATCGAGCTGGTCGATGTGGATCACGTTCTGCGCCTGCAAGGCGAGCCCGGTCGCGAACAGCGAGGTCTCGATCTTCTGGCCCTGACCGGTGCGCTGGCGATGCAGCAGCGCGCTCACCACCCCGAGCGCGTTGAACATGCCGGTGCAGATGTCGATGTAGTTGATCGCGCCGGGCCCGCGCGGCGCGCCGTCCTCGTCGGCGTAGTTCGACATGATACCCGACGCGGCGTGGGCGATGATGTCGAAGCCCTTGCGCTTCTGGTAGGGACCGACCTCGCCGAACGCCGTGCTCGACACGAAGATCACCGCAGGCGCGAGCGCGACGATCGTCTCGTAGTCCACGCCCAGCTTCTGCGCGACGCTGGGCGGGAAGTTCTGGATCACGACGTCGGCCTTGGGCAGCAGCTTGTACAGCACCTCGCGACCCTCGGGCTTGCGCAGGTCGAGCGCCAGGCTCTCCTTGCCGCGGTCGTAGGCGAGCGCCATGCGCGTGTTGCCGCGGTAGCGCTCGCGGTTGCCGAGCCGCCGCTCCTCGGCGCCGTCCGGCGGCTCGACCTTGATCACGCGCGCGCCCAGGTCCGCGAGCAGCGAGGCGCAATAAGGCCCCGCGATGTATTCCGAGATGTCGAGCACGGTGATGCCAGCGAGCGGTGTCTCCACGGTCGGCTCCTGTCCAGCACGCGTGGTTGCGAGCTTCGCTGCGCAGCCTACATCAGCGCGGGTCGGGCTTGAACGCGATCGCGTCGGACGGCGCGTCCTCGCGGCGGGCGAGCGCGACGAACGGCAGCGCAGCGGCCTGAATCGCGCTGCACACCAGATACGATGCGGGATAGCCCGATGCGTCAGCGACGCGTCCGAGCATGGGCTGAGCGAGCGCCCCGCCCGCCGAGTCCATGAGGTTGTCGAAGGACAGCACCGTGGCGCGCTGCGCGGACGGGATCAGCGCGTTCACGTACGCTTCGCGAAACGGGGTGGCGGCCCAGAAGCTGAAGCTCCAGACGACGACCACCGCGAGCGCAACCGGGAAGCTCGACATGAAGCCCATCGCGAGCAGGCAGGCCGCGGACACGAGCGTGGTCCCCAGCAGCACGTGCGTCCGCCGCGAGGCCATGCGGCGGAGCAGTGGCGCCGCGAGTCCGGCCACGATCTGCGTGCCGGACACCAGCGCCGCGAGCACGCCTGCGACGCCGAACGCGCGCTCGTCCCCGTACAGCTGCAGCACGAACGGTTGCAGCGCGTAGAACGCGTACATGCCCACGCCGCCGTTGAACAGACCGGCGAGCATCAGCCAGCGCACGGGAGGGTTGCGCCAGCCATTGTCGATCGACGCGCGCAGCACCAGCCGCACCTGCGCGCGGACCCCCTTGCTGCGGTCGGGCGTGAACCCGAGATCGCGCATCCACAAGGCCGCGGCCACGAAGGTGAACGCGAGCACGACCGAGCGCACGAGATAGGGCACGCCGAGATCGCTGGCCTGCGCGATGAAGCCGCCGCCGACCGAGCCGATCAACATCGCGATGCCGAACACCACCTGGCCTCTGCCGAGCACCACATCCATCTCGTCCTTCGCGCCGGTGAAGGTCAGCGCATCGGCCAACCATGCCTCGGTCGCACCGGAGAAGAAGGTGAAGCCCAGCCCGAGCACCGCTGACGCGACCGCCCAGCTCCACAGCGGCGCGTGGATCTTCCACATCGCGAGGTACAACAGCGTCGACAGCAACAGCGTCGCCGCGCCGAGCAGGTACGAGGTTCGTCGCCCCCAGGTGTCCGCGACCACGCCGGTGGGGACCTCGAAGATCACCTGCCCGACGGTGAAGAACGCGTTCGCGGCGAAGGCCTCCGTGTTGGTCAGGCCGGCATCGAGCAGGAAGAGCGTGTTGATGCCCCAGATGAACGACGCCGCCAGGGTCGAGAGCAGGGTCAGCACCAGGTAGATGCGCTGAACCCGCTTGGCCTGATCAGACATCGCGTGCCGTTTCGGCGATCACCACGGCGATCACCACGGCCTGCTGCTTGGGCCCCATCACCCCGGCGTTACTGAGCAGGATGTCGATCGCCTGGCCGTCCAGCTCGCGCGCCAGCGCCGCGATGCTCGCGGGCTGGTCGACCGCGAGCGTGTGCACGCTCAACACGGCGTTCGCTCGGGCCAGTGCGTTGAGCTCCGACGCCTCGCGCGGCGCGCGGGCCGTGGCGAACACGCGAAAGCCGCTCGCCGCGTATTGCCTTGCAAACTCGAGCCCGAGGCCGCGGTTGGCACCAGTGATCAAGACGGATGGCATGCGGATCCCTCGCTGTGCCTCGCTCCATGTGCACCGAGACCGCGCGCGTCAAGGGCGCGCAGTCACTCGCCCGGGGGAGATTTCTGCGCGGCGCGTTCGCGTTCTTCGAGCACGCGCTCCACGGTGTCGACGATCGCGACCGTCTTGGGATCGAGCTCGATGTTGACCCGGTCACCCGCCTGCTTGCTGCCGAGATTGGTCAGGCGCAGCGTCTCGGGCACGAGGTGCACGTCGAAGGCGCCCGCGCGATCGGTGTCGCCCACGGTCAGGCTCGAGCCGTCGACGGCGATGAAGCCCTTCGGCAGCACGTACTTCATCCAGGCCACGGGCACCGCGATGCGCAGGCCGAAGTCGTGGCCGTCGCGCCGCATCTGTTGCACGGTGCCGGTGCCGGTCACGTGACCCGCGACGACGTGGCCGCCGAGCTCGTCGCCGATCCGGTAGCTGCGCTCGACGCTCACGCGCCTGCCTGGCTGCAGCTCGTCGAGCGTGGTCTTCTCCAGGGTCTCGCGGATCGCGTCGAACCAGACCTCGCCGCCGCTCGCGCTCACCACCGTCTGACACACGCCATCGATCGCCACGCTGGCGCCGATCGCGAGCCCGTCGCTCAGCCCGGCATCGAGCGCGACCGAGTAGCGCACCAGCCCCGGCATGCGCTCGACCTTGGTGACTGCGAACGTCCCGCGCGTGATGCCCGTGAACATCTCACGACCGTACCCGACCGGCCCAGGCCGCGCCAGCGCGCGCGCCGGCGGGGCCGTGCGTGGCAGAGAACGCGCGACTGTGATAGCGACGCGCTCGAACCAAGAGGAGCTTCGCGATGAAGAATCTGTTTTCAGTCGAGGGCAAGGTCGCGCTGGTGACCGGGGGCAGCCGCGGGATCGGCTTCATGATCGCGCGCGGCTACGTCGAGAACGGGGTCAAGACGTACATCTCTGCGCGCAAGGCCGACCAGTGCGAGCAAGCCGCGGCGGAGCTGGGCCAGTACGGCTCGTGCGTCGCGCTGCCGGCCGACCTGTCGCGCTCCGACGGGCTCGCCAAGCTGGTCGCGGCGCTGCGCGAGCGCGAGGCCAAGCTGCACATCCTGGTCAACAACGCCGGCGCGAACTGGGCCGAGCCGATCGACGCCTACGGCGAGCCCGGCTGGGACAAGGTCGTCGACACCAATCTGAAGGCGCCGTTCTTCCTCACCCGCGAGCTCTTGCCGTTGCTGCGCGCGGCCGGGACGGCGGTCGACCCCGCGCGCGTGATCAACATCGCCTCGATCGACGGCATGCACGTGCCGGGCCTCGAGACCTACGCGTACTCGTCCAGCAAGGCGGGCTTGATCCACTTGACCCGCGTGCTCGCGCGCCGGCTCGCCGGCGAGAACATCAACGTCAACGCGATCGCCCCGGGCCCGTTCGAGAGCAAGATGATGGCCGAGACGCTGCGCGTGTTCGGAGACGCGATCAAACAGTCCTGCCCGCGCGGCCGCATCGGCGAGCCCGAAGACATGGCCGGCGCCGCGATCTTCCTGGCCTCGCGCGCGAGCGCCTACGTGACCGGCGCGCTCTTACCGGTCGACGGCGGCATCGCCACGACCGTGTGAGAGACTCTGGTCCCCAATTCCCTCGTGTCTCGTGCTCGTAGTCGTGGTCGTTGCCGCAGCTCTACAGAGCGTCCACGGCGACGACGACGAGCACGAGACACGAGAGAAATTGAAGACGGTCCCTAGTTGCTGCGGTGAGCGGGCGAGCGGCCCAGCAGCGAGCTGCGGTCGAGGCGGGACCACATCAGCTTGGCGCGGTGGTCGCCTCGGCCTTCGATCGCGGCGAGCACGGCTTGTTGCGCGGTCGCGCGCGCCTGCTGCCACACGACGGGATCGGCGTGCTCGAAATCGATGCCCTTGCCCGAGCAGCGCTCGAGCCAGTGCATGGTCTCGTGCACGA